>PJUA01000043.1_pt1 | contig 165248 bp, 149 predicted proteins | sample 1512151 | NCBI WGS metagenome assembly PJUA01 (sample SAMN08177678, study PRJNA422409) | Soil metagenome, whole genome shotgun sequencing project. | isolation source: Soil enriched on filter paper: beechwood xylan treatment | place: USA: Madison | collected 2015-01-15 | reverse complement strand
ACTTTTAAACTCGTCTACTAATAAATCCTGTCGTACTTCAAATGAAAAAGTATGATGATCGTGGATGGTTTGAAAAATTTTTAATTTATTGAAATTGGTAATCCTGATTTCGCCTACTTTAATAGTGGTTATTGTTTGTAATGCCATGGTCGTTGTTAGTTAAGATGTCTATGAATTTTTCCAGTTATTTTCAAAAAGAGTATTCCCTATTTTTACTTCATTTGAAGAAATTAGAATTTCGGTAACCATAGGAACTGATCCTTCACTTCTGAAACTTTTATGCAGCGATATGTAATAGGCTTTTTTAAAGGTTACATTTTTCATAGTACTCATAGCATCTCTTCGATAGAAAATAATTTTTCCATCTTTTACACTTGTCTGCGAAACCATCCAGTCCGAAAACAAATCAGTTTGGGTGCTTTCTATAACAAGTTTTATCTGTCCGCCTTTTGCTTTATTGGCCGGTTTTCCGTTAGTATCAACATTTTGAATAAAATGAACATCAAATTCTAAGACATTAAAAATTTCGTTGTCTAATTCTAATTTTGCTAAAAAACTCATTTGTATATTATTTTTATTAATTACTGGACATGTGGCTTTTATGTGATGATACTTATGGGGGTTAAATTTTTAAAAGACAATATTTAATTTTAACATCCATACGATATCGATTAAATAAATGTATTGGTATTACAATTCCAAGGTGTACCTCTAGACGGCATAAAACTATCAGAATAAGACATTTTTGATTGTTTACAAGAAGGATACAATGTCTTTAAGTTTTGGCAGGATTAATTAACTGCATAAAAAAAACGCTGTAAAACTCAAGTGTTTCAGCGTTTTTTTTATGCAGTTAATGTTCAAAAAAAATCCCAAATTCCAGTTTTGCAATTGGAATTTGGGATTTTAAAATATTGGGTTTTCTATTATTTAGTCAGCTCCAGTTTTTCTGCAAAGTAGTCGCAGAAGTCTTTCATTGTGTCTGACATTTTTTCGTCATCGGTTGCACGTTTAAAAGTATCAGCCATTGCTACTAAAGTCTGGTGAAAGAAAATTTTCATTTCGTCTACCGGCATATCTTTTGTCCATAAATCAATACGCATTGTTTCCTGCGCTTTACTGTCCCAAATTGACAGCATAATAGCTTTTGCTTCTTCTGCAAGAACACCACCGTCCTGAGCACTCCAGGTTAATTTTTCGGGAACGCGGTTTTCGTCTAATTCGACGTTGAATTTAATTTCTGATTTTATTGTATTTGACATTATTTCTTAGGTTTATATTTTGACTTTTCGAAAATTTCTTTTGCATTTACTTTTAATAATTCTGACAGCGAAACGTTATTATTTTTCATATACGAACGTACAATCTGCCATCCAATCCAGGCGCCCACTCTTCCCGGTGAATCGTTATCTATTTCCAGATAGAATTTAGAAAACGGAGCCGGCACTATAAAACGTGTAGTTAATTTAGGATCTAAACTATACAGCATTTCGTTTTCAAGAAAATAACGCCACATATAGCTTTCATTTTCTTCGCACCATTTTATCTGTTCAGGTTTATAACCCATTTTTTCTGCATCGGTATATTGAGGCAGAAGCAAATCTTTTGCGTACAATTGTTTTCCTTCAAAAATCATCTGAGATATTAAATTTTTATCAGGATAAGACGGAATGTTTCGGTAGGTAAAACTCGAAACTACATCTGGCATAATTTGTCTTTCCTCAAAATTGTATTTTAAATAATTTGGAAACTCATAAAACTTGTGCTCTCTTCCTAAATACAACTCTAAGGCAACAATTACAAGACTGTCTGCATAAATTGCTTTTGCATTATAATCCATTTCACCAATTACTGTAATAACTTTTGGTGTTTTTGTTTTTGGAAAATAATATTTTACATGTTTAAAAAGTTCGTTAAACTCTTCACGAACAGGCTCAAAATTGGCGTATTTTTTTTGCACTTCATCATAAACTTCTCTCCAGATTGGTTCTTTCATTTTTTGAAGCCAGACGTTGTCATCATTTCCTTCTGGAAAAAAGAACGGATATTGTTTTTTTACTTTAGCCAGATCTTCTGGTTTGGTCTCAAAAAACACTTTATCAAAACGTTCTACTTTAATATCAACCGGAATTTCTTCAACCTCTTTTTCAACCTTTGTTTTTTGGTCACAAGACAAAAAAAACAAGCACAGAACCACTACAAAGCGATACATTTTCATTTTATTTTAATTAGATTTGTGTTGCTGGAATTAGATTACATATATATGATATCTGTAATCAAAAATAATTCTGCAAATATACATCCCTGTATCTTAAATCTTGAACTATTATGGCTAAAAAAAGCACAATTCAAACAGAAAAAGTAAATACCCATATTGTTGAATGGTTAAAAAATTATGCTGCTAACGCAAAAGTGAACGGTTTTGTGATTGGAATTTCCGGCGGAGTTGACTCTGCAGTGACTTCTACCTTATGCGCACAGACTGGTTTAGAGGTTTTATGCGTAGAAATGCCCATCCATCAGGCTGAAAGTCAAGTTTCTAGAGGAAGAGAACATATTGAGCAATTAAAAAAGCGTTTTCCAAATGTTTCGAGTGTAGAAACTGACCTTACTTTAACTTTTGAAGCTTTTAAGAGCTCCGTGCCAACCTCAAAAGATTCAACAAAAGTTAATTTATCATTAGCCAATACAAGAGCACGTATAAGAATGACTTCTTTGTATTATTTAGCAGGAATAAACGGGCTATTAGTAGCAGGGACAGGCAATAAGGTCGAAGATTTTGGTGTAGGATTTTATACAAAATACGGAGATGGCGGTGTAGATTTGAGTCCGATTGCCGATTTAATGAAATCTGATGTTTATGCTTTAGGAGAGTTTTTAGAGATTCCAAAATCAATTTTAACAGCTGCTCCAACAGACGGTCTTTTTGGCGATAACAGGACAGATGAGGATCAATTAGGGGCAAGTTACGACGAATTAGAATGGGCAATGATCGCCTCAGAGTCAGGAAATACGGCAGATGACTTTAGCGGGAGAGAAAAATCTGTCTTTGAAATTTATAAAAGATTAAACACCAGTAATAAGCACAAAATGGATCCAATTCCGGTTTGTTTAATCCCAAAAACGTTAAAATAAATATTTTAACATTTGTCTGCAATATATTACAGAATTTATTTATTAATTTTACAGTTCCAAAAACATGATAACAATTCTAAAAAGGTAAAATTATGATTAAAGTATGTCTTGCAGACAATCATCCTGTGACTCACTTTGGCGTTAAGTCTTATTTTAAAGACCACGATCAAATTTCAATTGTTGCCAACGTAGGCAATTTTTCAATGGTTAGAGATATTCTTCAAACGAAGGAAATCGACATTCTAATCTTAGATTTAGAATTAGAAGGCCTTTCAAGTATCTTCGAAGTAAAATCTATTTTGAAAAATTTCCCAAAAACAAAAATTGTAATTTTCAGTGACTTGGCTGAGCAAATGTATGCTCCAAATGCTATTAAAGCTGGAGTATCCGGGTATGTACACAAAACAGAAAAACTTGAAACTTTAGGTCTTTCTATTATTAAAGTACACGAAGGAAAAATTATCATTAACGAAACAGTTCGCAAAAACATGGCCCTTATTGCTAAACAAAGCAAAAGCGAACGTTTGTACAGAAAACTTTCTAACCGTGAAATCGAGGTTTTACGTTATTTAAGTGATGGTAAGAAAAACAATGAGATTTCTAAAATCTTAAGTCTGAACGAAAAAACGATCAGTACTTACAAACTAAGATTGTTAACTAAACTAAATGTTACCAATTTAGTTGATTTAGTTAATAAAGCTAAGACTTTAGAAATTATTTAATTTCGGTGGTATCCTGATTTACGAAAGTAAATCATCAACCATAAAAGAAGCTCTATATTGTTAATCAGTATAGAGCTTTTTGATTTTTATCCGCCATGGTAAGGAACTACTACTCTTCCTAATTTTTTTGAAAAATTATTCAGCAATTTAGAATAATCAACTACCATCATCAATAATTCAGAATTATCTTCCTGCGGATCAGAAATTAATGAATGTTTTAAATCATGGATAATTTTTGAAACTAAAAACCATCGCATCGAAAATATGGTATCTGAAACATTTTGTTCGATTGTTACATTTTTATGTTTCGGAAAAATATTCTGCCCTTCCCAATTATGAATGGTAACTTTTTCATCTTCCATTAAAATATTGGTTACTTCCTGAGCAAAATCAGGATTGAGGTGCATTAAATATTTATCCAGACTAAAGGTTTCGTTTTGATTATAATAATCAATTAATCCTGAAAAAATATTCTGAAAAAGAGCATTTGATAGTTCTACCTCGTCTTCCTGCAGACTCAGATAAATTTTTTCATAAACCTTATACCTTCGCTTTTCACTTACCTCTTTAACATTTCCTTCTTCATCAGCTTTTAAAAAAACATCTTCAAAATCTTCTTCTACGTTTCCGTACAGCAATAATATCTCTATAACTTTTCTTTCAAAGCCATACAAAATATCTACTTTTTCTGCTGTTTCCTGCGGATATCCAGGTTCTTCCGGATAATAACCATCAGGCGGTCCTGTTCTTGGATCTTCCGGATCTCCTCCTGAAAAGCCTGTATTTGGCGGCAGATTTCTAAAAACCTGAAACGGTTTTTGTTCCTGTTTTTGCTTTTTATTTGCTTCGGCAAGATCTTTTTGAACCAGCTGTGCCAGAGTACTCACCAAAACCTGCTCAGAGATTTCCATGATTCGGGCACATTCCTGAATATAGACTTCTCGTTGAATACGATCTGGTATTTTAGAAATACTCGTGACCATATCACGAATCAAATCGGCTTTTTTTATAGGATCATTTTTAGCTTCTCCCATCAGGATTGAAGCTTTAAATTGTATAAAATCTTTACTGTTGTTTTCCAGATACGCTACAAGATCATCATGTGAATTTTTTCGGGCAAAACTATCCGGATCTTCTCCATCAGGAAAGGCGCAAACTCTTACATTCATCCCTTCTTCCAGAATCAAATCGATTCCACGAATAGAAGCTCTAAGTCCGGCCGCATCTCCGTCAAAAAGCACTGTAATATTTTTAGTTAAACGATTAACAAGTCTAATTTGATCCGGCGTCAAAGCAGTTCCGGAAGAAGCCACAACGTTCTCAATTCCAGCCTGATTAAACTGAATAACATCTGTATACCCTTCTACTAAATAACAATTATTTAGTTTGGCAATAGATTGTTTTGCCTGAAAAATTCCGTAGAGAACTTTACTTTTATGGTAAATATCACTTTCTGGTGAATTGAGGTATTTTGCTGCTTTTTTATCGTTGGTTAAAATACGTCCTCCAAAACCCAAAACGCGTCCCGACATACTGTGAATTGGGAACATTACACGACCTTTAAAACGGTCAAAAGGACGATCCTCTCTCGCAATGGTTAAACCTGTGCTTTCCAGAAATTCTATTTTATATCCTTTTCCCAGAGCCTCTTTTGTTAAAGCATCCCAGGTTTCAGGAGAATATCCTAAAGCAAATTTCTTGATGGTTTCATTAGTAAATCCTCTTTCTTTAAAGTAAGATAAACCAATTGCTTTTCCTTCTTCAGAATTAACTAAAACATCCTGAAAATACTTCGCAGCAAATTCTGAAACCAAATACATACTTTCACGAACATCGGTCATTGCTTTTTCAGCATCTGTTTGTTCGGTTTCTTCAATTTCGATATTGTATTTTTTAGCCAGATACCGAATTGCTTCAGGATAGGTAAAATGAGAGTGTTCCATCAAAAAGGCTACTGAGTTACCGCCTTTTCCGGAACTAAAATCTTTCCAGATTCCTTTTGCAGGTGAAACCATAAACGATGGTGAGCGCTCATCTGAAAACGGACTCAGACCTTTGTAGTTACTTCCTGCACGTTTTAAATTGACAAAATCGCCAATAACCTCCTCTACTCGAGCGGTTTCAAAAACAGCGTCTATTGTACTTTGTGAAATCAAAACGTAAATTATTTTTAAAAAATTAGAGCCTGTAAAAGTACGCAAATCCAATCTGAATTTACAAAAAAAGTGCCTCTTTCGAAACACTTTTTCTACTAACTAAACTCAACTTTATTTCTAATTTAAATCGAGACGTAATCCCAAAGAAATATTATTTTCTTTAACTAAATTATCCTGAAACAACGGATTTAAATCGTATTTAAAATACAAACTCACATCTCTGTAACCGATATAAGAACTTAATCCGTAGATAAAATTATTTACATTATAATCGCCTTTGATTCTTGTTTTGTATTTTAAATCGTCTTCTTCAAACTTCAAAATCTGTTTTGATTTTACATTTATACCTGCATAACCTCCCACTCCAAAACGGAAACTTTTATGAGTTTTGAAATATGTTTTTCCATTTTTTTCAATAGGTCTCGTAAAATCAAATTCTAAATGTACTGGAACAGCCAAATAGACATTTCTAAAACGGGATTCTGTTAAGTGAATCGAATTGACTTCCAGATTAGTCTGGTCTCCGTTTACCACAAAAGTCCTGTTATTTGTTGGACGGATATTGTTGTACATTAATGAAAGCCCGTATTTTGCATGAAGCAGATTATCGTTTTTCATTAATCGTGAGTTATAAGTAAAACCCCATTCGTAAAAATGCGAACCTATAAAACTATAATTTGAATCCTGCAGTTTTCCGTCAACCATAGTATTGTTTAAACCCATGGCAAATACAAACTGCGAAGTAGTTCTTTTTTCTCCGTGAATCGAATCTTTGTCTCGTTTTGGTGATTTCCATCGAATCATGTAAACCTTGGAAGAATCTTCTTTTATTTTTCCGTCTACTTTTTTCTGAACCAAGTCATTTAATTCATTTTGAGCCAGAGTTACTTTTTCTTCTATAATTACAGCTCTCGCTTCTGCCAATTCTTTTTTGCGTTTATCAGCTTGTTCCTGCGTGATTTTACCTTCAGACAACTGAACATTTATGGCTTCTATTTCTTCTTTTAAAGCTTCTTTCTCTTCTTTGGTGATTTTTTCTATTTTATTGGCAATTCTTTTCGCTTCAGACTCAAAAGTTTCCTGTCCTATCACTTTGCTTACTACTAAAAAGAAGAAAAGTATAAGATAAATGGTAAAATTTTTCATAATTGATTGTTTTAAAATGATTGATGATTTGATTGATGATGATTTTTTAATTGTTATTTTAAATATGAATTGTTATTTCTTTTCTTCCTGATTTCTGTTTGACAAAGCCACTTTAACTTCCTGAAGATTTTTGTTCACCTTTGTAATTACTTTTTCTCTAAAAGAAAGTTCTAACTCGCCGTCGACCTGATCCAGCAAATCAGCCGCATTGATTTTTACTTTGGCTTTTTTAACCTTGTTTGCGTTTTCTGCCAAAACTTTATTTTCGGCAGTTTCAAGCAGTTGGTCAATGTTTTCTTTCTTTTGGTTTTCGGTAATTACAGTTTGATTGTTGTTTGTTGATTGTTTTTCCTGATTGTTTTTGATGATGATTGAAGACTCCGCTCTTTGATTTGATTGATTTTTAAGAGCTTTATTTGATAGTTGATTAAGATTATTTTCTTTTTTATCTGATGCAGATTTTGAAGTTTCTGTTGAAGATTTTTCTGCAATTACAGTTTCAGTTTTAACAGAATCGATAGTATTTATAACTGGTTTTATAATAGAATCTTTTTCGGTGTTTTCTTCAACAACTACATTTTTTGGTGTTTGAATATCTTCTTTCTGATTAAAAAAGAAAGTTCCAACTAATAAAAACCCCACAGCACTTGCTGCGATGTACAACCATTTTTTGCTTTTCTTTTTAGGTTTTTCTTCGGCAACACTCAACATAGCATCCAATCGATCCCAGGCTTTTTCGCTTGGTTCAATTTTTCGCTGGTTGAGCTTTTCACGGAAATCCTTTTCAAAATTATTCGGTTCCATTATCTTGTTTTTTTAAAATAGTAATTTGTGTTTGCAGCATTTTTCTGGCGTGCGATAATTGTGATTTCGATGTTCCTTCATTAATTCCTAGCATCTTAGCAATTTCATTGTGTTTATAACCTTCTATGGCGTATAAATTGAAAACCATTTTATAACCATCTGGCAGGGCATCTATTAAATACTGAATTTGTTCTACTGTAAACTGACTGTCAATTTCATTGAAACTTTCTTCGACAAAAAATTCATCTTCGGCAAATTTTACTTTTTTCTGAACTCTTAAATACGAAATGCATTCGTTAACCATAATCCTTCGAATCCAGCCTTCAAAACTTCCTTTGTGTTCAAAGTTTTTTAGATTCGTAAATACTTTCATAAAAGCCGTAATCATTACATCTTCTGCCAGCTGAATGTCCTTTATATACTGGCGGCATACACTTAACATTTTTGGAGAAAACCTGCTGTAAATCTGCTGCTGTGCCTGTCGATTATTTTCGACAGCCAGCTTTATGATTTTGGTTTCTTCGTGATGTAAATGAATAATTTTCATTAATACGCTTTTCGGTTTTTGGTTTTAGAAACAGACTCTATCAGCATAGACGATTGTCGATTTAAAATGGTTGCATGAGGTATAAAAAAATTCAATAAAAAATTTTAAAATCTCAATAAAACAAAAATAGACAACTGATTTACAACAAAGTAAACCAATTATCTAATTGACAAATTTTCTAAATTTATTTAATTGCAGAAATTATTTTTTCCTTTCAATAACATAGTTTACCATTAAGGTAAGCGCTGCTTTGAATTCAGAATCCGGGTAATTTTCTAAAAGAGAAAGTGCTTCCTGCTGGAACTGCACCATTTTGTTTTCGGCGTAAGCCAAACCATTATTATTTTTTACAAAAGCAATAACTTCTTTTACGCGTTTTTTGTCTTTGTTATGGTTTTTAATGGAGTTGATAAGCCACTTTTTTTCCTGCGGTGTGCAAGTATTTAAAACGTGAATTAAAGGCAGCGTCATTTTTTGCTCTTTAATATCGATTCCGGTTGGTTTACCAATGGCTTCTTCGCTGTAATCAAACAAGTCATCTTTGATCTGGAACGCCATTCCTATAAGTTCACCAAACATTCGCATATTCTCAACCTGAACATCATCTTCAATTACAGCTTTTGCACCAAGTGCACAACACGCGGCAATAAGTGTTGCCGTTTTTTTTCTGATGATTTCGTAGTAAACATCTTCTGTAATATCAAGTCTGCGGGCTTTTTCTATTTGAAGCAATTCACCTTCGCTCATTTCGCGAACGGCTACAGAAATGATTCGAAGTAAATCAAAATCGCCGTTATCAATAGAAAGCAGTAATCCTTTTGAAAGAAGATAATCTCCAACTAAAACAGCAATTTTGTTTTTCCAAAGCGCATTGATTGAGAAAAATCCGCGGCGGCGATTACTATCGTCTACAACATCGTCGTGAACCAAAGTTGCTGTATGAATTAATTCAATAACCGATGCCCCGCGATAGGTTCTTTCGTTTACAGTACCGCCAGAAACCATTTTTGCAGTAAGAAACACAAACATCGGACGCATTTGTTTTCCTTTTCTGTTTACAATATAATAGGTAATCCTGTTGAGCAGTGCAACCTTTGAGGTCATCGATTCATGGAACTTTTTTTCAAAAAGTTCCATCTCGGCAATAATGGGCTGTTTTATTTGTGAAGTAATATTCATTTCGATTCCAAATATACTATTTTAAATAAAAAAACGTTGTCTATTTTATGTTAGTATATCAACAATTTCAACACTAATTTAAAAAACAATCCAAAAACACCTCAATCTAATACTAATTTGAATTCATTAATTAAAAGTAAAACCAAAAAACTATTTATTATGAAAACAAAATTTTTATTAATTGGAACATGTATCGCTTTATCAATATTTACAAGCTGTAATTCTGATGAAAACACAAATGACGGAACGAGTAAAGTAATTACAAACGACGAGATTATTGCAAATGCTAAAATAGATGCCTCAATAGATGATGTTACTAATATTGCTGAAGATCAATTTAGTTCTCAGCTTAATATTAATAATAAACCTTCGGGAAACATTAAAAACTTTTTGCCCGGCTGTGCTGTTATTACAACAGTTTTAACGAATAATACTTTTACAAAAACAGTAGATTTTGGCGTTGACGGCTGTACGCTTGACAACGGAAATACGGTGAAAGGAAAAATGGTGGTTTCATTTTCTAATGATTTTTCGGCTTCTACACAAACAATCAGTTATACTTTTGAAGGATTTTATCACAATGGTAAAAAACTACAGGGAAGCAAAAGCATTATTCGAACTGTAAAATCAACTGATTTACTGGCAGAAGCACATCCGGTTTCGACTGCAGCAATTGATTTAACGATTACTTTTGACAATGGAAGTGTTTACAGCAGAAAAGGTTCTCTTGTAAAAGAAATGACTGCGGGTTACAACACCTGGTTTAATTGGGAAGATAATGTATTTGTGGTTACCGGAAGCGGTACTACAACTTTACCAAACGGAGATACTTATTCGGCAGAAATTACAACGCCATTAGAATTTAAAGCTTCATGCAGAAAATCGTTTGCTGTAAAAGGAATTGTTTCTGTAACTAAAAACGGGGCTTCGGCTGTTATTGATTATGGCAATGGAGATTGTGATACGCTGGCTTCTGTAACAAAAGACGGCGTAACAGAAGAAATCGATTTGAAAAAATAGTTCCCTTTTTGCCCAGAAAAAAAGCATTAAAAACAAGATTCACCCTCGTTTTTAATGCTTTTTTATTATCACTCAAATGTCTAGATGGGACATTTTATACTGTCATTATTTTTTTTACCGACGAGATGTTCCCACCGGAATATTTAATCCCGCAGGGATTATACTTCTGCTTCTTTGTTTGCTAATTGTCCGCAGGCTGCATCAATATCTTTTCCGCGGCTTCGGCGTACTTTTACCACAACACCAATATTCTCTAATGCTTTTATATAAGCCAGAATAGACTCTTCTGAGGCTTGCTGGAATTCTCCGTCATCAATTGGGTTGTATTCAATTAAATTGACTTTACACGGCACATATTTACAAAATTTCACTAAAGCATCAACAGAAGCTTTATCGTCGTTAATTCCTTTCCAAACGACATACTCGTATGAAACTTTGCTTTTGGTTTTTCTGTACCAATATTCTAATGCTTCTCTTAAATCCTTTAAAGGAAAGTTTTTACTGAAAGGCATAATCTTCGCACGGGTTTCATCAATCGCAGAATGAAGAGAAACCGCCAATTTGAATTTCACATCATCATCGGCCATTTTCTTAATCATTTTCGGGATTCCGGATGTTGAAAGCGTAATACGTTTTGGAGACATTCCTAAACCTTCTGCCGATGTAACCATATCGATTGCTTTAATGACATTATTATAGTTCATTAAAGGTTCACCCATTCCCATAAAAACAATATTCGAAAGAGGATGATTATGATACAAACGGCTTTCTTTATCGATGGCCATAATCTGGTCATAAATTTCTCCCGGTTCCAGATTTCGCATACGTTTTAATCTTGCAGTAGCGCAGAAATTACAATCTAAACTACAGCCAACCTGACTCGAAACACAAGCTGTTGTTCTGGTTTCTGTTGGAATTAAAACTGACTCTACTACTAATCCATCATGCAGGCGTACAGCATTTTTTACTGTTCCGTCGTTACTGCGCTGCATGGTATCTACCTTAATATGGTTGATAACGAAATTTTCTTCGAGCATAGAACGTGTTGTTTTGGCAACATTTGTCATATCCTCAAAGCTATGTGCTCCTTTGCTCCACAACCATTCATAAACCTGATTGCCTCGAAATGCTTTGTCGTTATTGGCAACAAAAAAATCTCGTAACTGATCTTTTGATAAGGCTCTTATGTCTTTTTTCTCAATTTGCATGCTGCAAAGTTAATCACTTTTGTCATTTTTTTTGATTTTTAGATGCATTCTTGGCCAAAACCAAAAAATCTGAGAGAAAATATCCTTGTTTTACCCGCAATATTCAAATATAAAACTTGCAGTAACACATTTCTATTTCTTTAACAGAAAGAAAGAATTGAAACAATATTCTTTGTTTGTTCTTCCCTAAACAACTTAACACACAAATAACCAAACAATTACCACCCAAAACTATTTAGCACCTGACTTCAATTTAAGTTTATCCTTTCTGCTTACTCTTAACTATAAGAATTTAATAAAGCTTTTACCATGATTTTTATCATTTCATATCCTTTGAGTGCGTGATAAATTTGGCCTAAGAAATAAGGTTAGTTCGCAGCCACTTTAGAACTCTCCTAATTAAAATTAACCTATACACATCAAAATGAAAACAATTAAATCAATCCTAACAGCAATTATTTTCACTACCCTTACATTCCAAGTAAACGCACAAAGAACTTATACCGTAGTAGATACTAAATCGACTTTTGAGGTTGCCGGAACTTCTACCGTGCACGATTGGGTAATGAGATCTACAGAAGGAACAGGTATTGCAAACCTAACCGTTAAAGATTCTAAACTTGCCGGCATAAACAGCTTAACTATTACATTATTGGCAGAAAGCTTAAAAAGCTACAAATCAAGCATGGATCAGGTTGCTTACGAAGCCTTAGATACAGAAACACATAAAAACATTCAATACGTTTTAAAATCTGCAGTAAAAGTAGACGATACAACCTGGAATCTAACAGGAGTTTACACAATTGCCGGTGTAAGTAAAGAATACCAGACTCAGGTAAAAATTACTTCTATAAACGGCACTTTTATTTTACAGGGTTCTAATCAAATCACTTTTGGCGATTTTGAAATGACACCTCCAAAAGCAGCTCTTGGAGTGGTGAAAGCTGGAAAAGACCTAACGGTGATTTTCAACATCACTTTGAGCTAAACAGAAATCTTTTTTAGAACCAGGTTTCAAGAATGGAACTTGGTTCTAAAACTTCAAAAACTAACAATTTTCGTAAAAATCAATGCTCTTTTTTTCCTTGCTGATTAATTCCCTTAAATGAAAACGTTGTAGTTATTAAATACTTATTTAATAAAATTTTAACAATGACTTTTATCATGTATAACACTGAATTATAGGCAGATCTTTGATACAAGTTAAAACAGCATCTTTAGTACTAAACAGAAAAACGGCCTACACATTAACTTATTCTTAACAATATAAACATGACAAAAATGAAAACCAATAAACTAAAATTAATCGCAGCTGTAATTGCTTTCTTTGGAATTACTTCAATTGCTACAGCGCAAAAATCATACACTTTAGACTCTAAATCTACTTTCTCTGTTGCGGGAACTTCAACACTTCATGACTGGGAAATGAAATCAGCATCTGGAACCGGGACAGCAAACTTAACAATTGCCAATTCAAAGCTTACTGAAATCGAATCTCTATCAGTAACACTTTTAGCTGAAAGTGTAAAAAGCGAGAAAAAAAGCATGGATAAAGTAGCGTATGAGACTTTAAAAACAGATAAAAACAAAAACATTAAATACGTTTTAAAATCTGCCGAAAAAGTAAACGAAACGACTTGGGAACTAACCGGAACTTATACAATTGCCGGAGTAAGCAAAGTATACAAAACGACAGTAAAAACAACTGTTACAAAAGATGGGTTAAATCTTCAGGGAACAAATAAAATCACTTTTACTGATTTTGGAATGAAATCTCCAACTGCAATGCTTGGAACCATTAAAACCGGACAAGATTTAACTATAAAATTCAATTTAAACTTTAATTTATAACCGCCATGAAGAAGATTTATATCCTGTTTATTATCCTTATCAGCACATTTGCTGTTAATGCACAAGTTAGTTTTGGAAACATGCAAAACCAAATTTCCAGAGGAAAAGACGGTATCAACGTTTTCGACGTACAAAAGGACAATAGAGAATTTAAAGGCCTTAGTATTGACCTTGGTGGTGCTTTTAATATGGATTTTCAAGCAACAAATTCATTCAACGATCAGCCTGCTGGTTCTACAACTACAACTACTACAGCTGCCGGAACTACAGTTAGAACAATTACCGGATATCGTTTAATGAATACTGAAAACAATTTTACGCTTCCTGGAGCTGATATGTATCTTGGCGCTCAATTGTTTGACGGAGTAAGAGTGAATCTAGATATTTATTTAGCCTCAAGACACCACAATGATTCTTATGTAAAAGGAGGATACTTGCAAATTGACAAGTTAGATTTCATCAAAAAAGACTTCCTGGCTGATGTAATGAAATATGCTACAATTAAAATTGGGCAAATGGAGAACAATTTTGGTGATGCACACTTTAGAGGTTCTGATAATGGTAATACAATTAGAAATGCATTTGTTGGAAACAACATTATGTATTCTTTCACTACAGAAATGGGTATGGAGGTTTACTACAACAGAAATGGATTGGTAAGTATGTTAGGTGTTACAAATGGTAATTTAAATCAAAGTAATGAAGAAGTTTTTTACACTGCCGGGCCAAATACTAATACAACGCACAGCCCTTCAATCTTAGCTAAATTGGGTTATGACAAACAACTTAATGAAGATTTAAGAATAAGATTAACTGGTTCTTATTACCATAATGCAAATCTTGGTAACGCAAACATATATTCTGCTAATAGATCAGGATTTGGTTATTGGGGTATATTGAATAATAACGCTTATAAAAATACTATAACGAAGACCGACGCTGATGGTAATGTTATTTCTACAACGACTACTGATGTTCCTACTAGTTTCAGTAAAACATCAACTCCAGAAGCAACGTTCAACCCTAATTTCAAAAATTGGGCTACAACATACATGATTAACCCTTTTGTGAAATATAAAGGACTTGAATTCTTTGGAACGATCGAATTAGCTTCGGGTGGAGACAAAGCTGGTACTGACGACAAACGTACTGCTAATCAATATGCTTCTGAGCTTATTTACAGATTTGGAAAAACAGAACAATTCTACCTTGGAGGAAAATACAATACTGTATCTGGAAAATTATCTAATGCCGATGCTAAAAAGGTTAGCGTAGATAAATTTGAAGCAAGTGCCGGCTGGTTTATGACTAAAAACATTTTAGCTAAGTTAAACTACGTTAACCAAAACTATAAAGATTACTCACAATTTACAGGAGATCCTGCTGCTGGAAATCCAAACAATTTTTATGGCGGTAAATTTAATGGTTTAGTATTCGAAGCAACAATTGCATTCTAATATAAAAAAAAATGAAATTAAGATTTCAAATATTAATTACGGGTTTAGCAGTTTTCTTTTTCTTAGGAAGTGCTAAACCCACTTTTTTGGCAGAAGATACAACCGTGGTAATAAACAAAATAAAGATAGAAATTACCGGAGTATCAACTGTTGGCAAATACAACTGCTCTAACACCTTTTCTACAAAGGATACAGTTTATGTAAATTCAGTTAAAAAGAACACTTTTAATACCGAAATCAAAATGTCAAACTTTGATTGCGGCAACAAAATAATGACTAAAGATTTACAGGGAACTGTAAAAGTGAAACAATTTCCAAACAGCACGGTTTCTATTACAGATATTAAACCATGCGGTAAAAACTACAAATGCAGATTAAATTTTTATATCACAGATAAAACATTAAAATACAAAGACTTCATTTTATACAATACTGATGATAAAATTCAGGGAACACTTAGTTTAAAATTCTCTGATATAGAACTGGAACCGCCCGTAAAAATGGCTGGTTTAATAAAAGTTAAAGATGATATTGTAATCAATTTCAGCCTGTACAAAGACTAAAAAACACAGCTTCAAACACTTCTCAATTTTCAACTAAAAAAAATATTTCAACTTTTTAAAACTAAAAAAGTTTGGCACAAGAATTGTCTTGCACTCAAAAGAAAAATAATCTTACAAAGGGCGCCGTTATTTTAAAATTTGTATTTTTATTATTCCACTTTATAACCTTTTAAATTTTATAACCTAAAAAAGACATTCATTATGAAAAAACAAATTTTAAGTTTAGCTGTTGTTGCATTATTAGCATTTGGGGTTCAATCTTGTGAGAAAAAAGAAACTAAACCTGCCGATGAAGAATTAACTCTTGGAAACAGAGTAGATTCATTAACTACAGATATTGAAGAAGTAAAAGACAGCGCTGTAAGCAAAGCCGAAAGTGCTGCCACAAAAGCAAAAGACGCTACACAAAACGCTGCTGCTGACGTGAAAGATGCTACAAAAAAAGCAGCAACAGATGTTGAAAATGCAGCAAAGAAAACCGCGACTGATGTAAAAGACGCAACTAAAAAAGGCGCAGAAAAAGTTGAAAATGCGGCTAAAGCTGCCAAAGACGGAACTGTAAAAACAGCAAAAGATGTAAATGAAGCTTTGAAAAAATAAGCTTTCAAATTAAAACTAAAAACGAAAAGCCATTCTTAAACCGAATGGTTTTTTTATGCAAAAAAGCCAGCGGATATTTTTTGTATTTTTGCATTCAATTAGAACAACTACAAGATGCATTTTATATCACAAGAATTAGAAGATTATATCGAACAGCATTCTGAAAATGAACCAGAATTATTAGCAAAACTTAATAAAGAAACCTACCAGAAAATACTTTTACCGCGAATGCTTAGCGGACATTTTCAGGGTCGTGTTTTAAGTATGTTGTCCAAATTAATACGTCCGGTTAATATTCTTGAAATCGGGACTTATACAGGTTATGCAGCGCTTTGCCTATGCGAAGGAATGCAGGAAAACGGACAATTGCACACTATTGACATTAAAGAAGAATTAGTCGATTTTCAAAGAAAATATTTTGATGCATCACCTTGGGGAAAACAAATTTTTCAGCATTTAGGCGAAGCTGTCGATATTATTCCAACCATTGATGTAAAATTTGACTTGGTGTTTATTGATGCAGATAAGGAAAATTACCTCAATTACTGGGAAATGATTGTTCCAAAAATGAATAAAGGCGGTATTATTTTATCTGATAACGTTTTATGGAGCGGTAAAATACTTGAACCTGTTCATCCAAATGATACGAGCACAAAAGTACTTTTAGAATACAATCAGCTTTTAAAAGATGATCCAAGAGTAGAGACGGTTTTGCTGCCAATTCGTGATGGGCTGACGGTAAGCAGAGTTTTATAGACGCTGAGGTTCTAAGTTACTAAGCTGCTAAGGTAATAAGGATCTAATTTTATATATTTTTTCCAGCTAAAGCTGAAAAAAGGAGATTTAAACATAAAAAAGGTTTTAGCCAAATACTCAGTGTATTTTAGCTAAAACCTTTTTTATTTTGCTCTTTAAAAAAACTTAGAGCCTTAGTATCTTAAAAACTCAGAACCTTAAACTATCCTGGAAAATATTGCGGTTTCAATCTTCGGTAAGCTAAAAAGATCAGGAACCCAAAAAGCGCTCCAAAGAAATATCCAGTTAGAATATCTCCCGGATAATGTAATCCTAAATAAATTCGGCTGTAAGCGAAAATTAAAGGCCATAAAAATAATAACCCGAAATATTTAAAATGACGTTTTAAAACCAAATATAAAAAGGTTGCAACCGCCATTGTATTTGCCGCATGACCGGAAAAGAAACTATAAGAGTTCCTAACCATAACAACTCTTATAATTGATTTGATGTCTGGATTATTGCATGGACGTAAACGTTGAAAAGTATGTTTAAACAAATTACAGGTCTGATCTGTAAAAGCAATTAAAACAGCCACAAAAAGCAGAATATAAAGTGTTTGCTTTCCTCCTATTTTTTTGTAAATAAGATAAAACAGCAACAAGAAAAATGGAGTCCAATAAGCCTGATTGGTAATAAAAATCCAGAATTTATCGTATGTTTCAGACCCTAATCCATTTAGATATACTAATAAATTAACATCTAATTGTTCTATTTTTTCGAGCATATTATCTTTGGCGTTTTATAGGTCCGGAAAGCGAATCGATATCTTCTTTTACTTTATCAATTTCTGTTGCGGTATCACCCAGCAAATTAGTTGAATCGCCTAATAAATTAGATTTTGCGCTTTCAATTTCAGCATTGATATTACCCGTTAAATTATTCAAAGATCGTGTATCAAGGCCATTTGCCTCTGCTCCTTTTTGAATTTCACTTTTAATATCATTGGTCGCATTTTTTAACTGCGCCATAGCCTTACCCATTGTACGGGCAATTTCCGGCACTTTATCTGAACCAAAAAGCATTAGTACTATAAATAATATGAATACTAATTCTCCTCCTCCTATACCAAACATATCTTTTATTTTTGTGTGTCCACAAAGATATTAAATTTTGAAGCGCACAGTTTTAAAATTTACTTAAAAAAAAAAGACTCTTTTCAGAGTCTTTTAGGTTTATTCTTAGTCAAATTTTGATTTTTGTTCAACTTTTGGCCATGAATTATTTGTTACATCAATATCAGCCGTAAGCAGTTTTGGATCTATCTGAATACTTTTAATAGCCTTTGCAGCTGCATAAACTTTTTTCGCTGTATCATTATTTTTTCTCCAGATCTGAGCAGGATATTGGTAATTATCTTTTGTGCCATCTTCATAAGTGATCTCAACCAAAATTGGCATAATCATACCGCCTGGTTTATTGAATTCAACTTCGTAGAAATATTTAGGCGATTTAATACTTGCTTTTTCTTCAGCTGTAAAAGTCTGGTCAACATAATCAGCCAGTGTTTTAAAATCTTCTACTTTTAATTCTTTTTTCTTAGAAGCATTAACTTCAGGATTATCCCCTGCAACTAAATACACGAATGGTCCTTTTTCGAATCCAAAACGTCCTTTTCTCACTTTTACATCTTTAATATCAGCAGTCGGCGTATCAGAAACATAATATTGTTTTACATCTTTAATTCCGATATCTACGAAATCAGTTGAATAGAACCATCCTCTCCAGAACCAGTCTAAATCTACCGCAGATGCATCTTCCATAGTTCTAAAGAAATCCTCTGGGGTTGGGTGTTTAAATTTCCATCTGTTTGCATAGGTTTTAAAAGCATAATCAAACAAATCTTTCCCCATAACTACTTCTCTCAAAATATTAAGACCTGTAGCCGGTTTTCCGTAAGCGTTATTTCCAAATTGGTGAATCGTTTCAGAGTTTGACATAATTGGCTCTAAAAACTTCTGATCACCGCTCATATAAGGAACGATATTTTTTGCAGGTCCGCGTCTTGATGGAAAAGTTGGATCCCACTCCTGCTCTGCCAGATATTCTAAGAATGAATTTAAACCTTCATCCATCCAGGTCCATTGACGCTCATCAGAGTTTACAATCATCGGGAAGAAAGTATGTCCAACTTCGTGGATAATAACCCCAATCATTCCATTTTTAACTTCTTTGCTCGTTACTCCATTTTCATCCGGACGACCAAAATTCCAGCAAATCATTGGATATTCCATTCCTTGGTCTTCAGCAGAAACTGAAACCGCTTTTGGATAAGGATAATCGAAAGTATGAGAAGAATAACTTTTTAAAGTATGCGCCACAACTAATGTAGAAGTTTCTCCCCAAAGAGGGTTTGCTTCTTTTGGATAAACAGATTCAGCCATAACCGTTCTGTTTCCAATTTTTACAGCCATTGCATCGTAGATAAATTTTCTAGAAGAAGCAATTCCGAAATCACGAACATTTTTAGCACTGAACTTCCATGTTTTTTTCTTTTCAGAAAAACCTTTTTCAGCCGCTTCTGCTTCTGCCTGAGTTACGATTACAACTGGTTTGTCAAATGATTTTTGAGCCTGCTCATAACGTTTAACCTGTTCTGCAGTAAAAACTTCGCTTCTGTTTGTTAATTCTCCCGTTGCATCGATTACGTGATCTGCAGGAACTGTAATATTTACATCAAAATTTCCGAAAGGAAGAGCAAACTCTCCGCTTCCCCAGAACTGCATATTCTGCCATCCTTCAACATCATTGTAAACTGCCATTCTTGGGTAGAACTGTGCAATTACATATAATTTATTACCGTCTTTTTCGAAAAATTCATAACCAGAACGTCCGCCTTCTTTTCTGTAGTTGTTGATGTTATACCACCATTTTATAGAAAATGAAATTTTTTCTCCCGGTTTTAAAGGCGAAGCCAGATTGATACGCATCATAGTTTCGTTGATGGTATAAGACATTGGATTTCCTTTTGCATCTTTTACCTGCTCAATATTAAAACCGCGCTCTAAATCTTTTTTCAAATATTTTGTTGAGAAACCTTCAAGCGGTAAAACCTGATTGATTTTTTCTCCTTCAGCTAAAACAGTCTGTCCGTTTGCTCTTGCCTGATTTTGATCTAACTGAATCCATAAATACTCTAAAGTATCTGGTGAATTGTTAGAATAAGTAATGGTTTCGGCACCTGTTAATTTTGAATTTTTATCATCTAATTCAACATCAATTTTATAATCGGCCTGCTGCTGGTAATAAGCAGGACCAGGTGCTCCAGATGCTGTACGGAACATGTTTGGTGTCGCCAGCAAATCGTACATCTGGCTGAATTTGTTGGTATCGTATTTACCTTGCTGTCTAGGCGCAGTAGTTTTCTCCTGAGCGATTAACATTGCAGGAAAAAGCAATAATAATGAAATTTTTTTCATAAAATTTTGATGGTAATTTTGTCAGGCTGTGAAAATAATAATTAAAACATTAATCTGACTTATTAATTAATACTTTAACAATTCTTTCCTTGAAGATTCTGTAAAAAGAACACTTCTTTTGGTGCCAAATGCTGAAATATGTGTAATATTCTGCTGTTCGTCGTTCCAGTCAACCAAGATAGTATTTGAAATTTCGATAGTTTTAAACTTATCAATTTCCTTTATTCTGGAATAACAAACCATTACATCCCCGGCTTCAACTTCTTTAGACAAAAAAGTAATAGGTTTTGTCAGTCCGTTTATTTTTATAGTAAAATTTTCTGCCAGATATTTTTTAAATAAATCGAGGTCAGCCTGTGTTTCTTTTTCTGTACCTACAAAGGTTTTCTTATGGTATTTTTTCTCCATTGCATTATTCAAATCATCAATAAAAATGCGTGATGTAATTTGAATCATCTTTTTTTCTGCAGCATATTCTACCTGAAAAACACCCACATAAAATTTATGAAATGCAAAAGCAGAAAGCGATAAGAATAATATTCCCAGTAAAGGATAAAACCATTTTTTTTTCATTATTGAGCGGCATTCACTTTTTTAAATTCGGCATTTTTGTTGATTAAAAAATCAATCAGCTCAAATTTCTGATCTTCATTAAGATGTCTTTTTGATTCTGGATCGTTAGAACAATACATCAAAAACAAATCAACTTCATCTGGTTTTAAACCCAGTGTTTTAGTATAAAAATCAGGTTTAAAATTTGCTTTAGAATATTCAACAAAAGCAATATCTGAGATTACTTCTTCTTTTTCATTATTTTTAGAAAGAAGCTTTTTAACATCTTTAAAAATTCGAACAAAATCAGTTCCGTATTTAATCGTTTGATCAGAATACATTACTGTATTTTTTGCAGTCGATTGTTTATCATCTTCAAACTGCATATCAACATATTTCTGAGTGTTGCTGTCGAGTGATTTTACTTTTAAATCTTTACGAACTAAAACCTCTTTTAATTCATTACTAACCAAATCTAATGACACAGAGAAAAGAATCTGCGAGCAGTCTTTCTCTGTTAAAACAATTTTTTTAGACTGAAAGGCTATACCGGTAAAAAGCAGTGTATCTTTTGGCTGAGCCAAAATATCAAACAATCCGCCCGGACCTATAAAAGTTCTGGATTTTGCATTAATATTCATAACATAACCACTTTCTATAGCAAGTGATTTGTTCGTAACCTGACCGTGCAGCGACTTTCTTGTACCGTTTTGTCCAAGCATTATTTGACAAAATAAGCAAACAACGAATACTCCTAGTTTATTTTTCATTTTCGAGAATTATTAGATATTTTCGGGCTAAATCTGTTATCAAAAACATACTCATTGTTTTGTTCTTTGTATTCAAAGATACGGCAAAATCGGCATCATCCACACAATATAATTGAAATCCTTTAATATCATCTGCCGGAATTTTCAATCTTTCGGTATAATAATTCTCATCAAAAAGATATTCTATTTTTCTAAAAAGAGCTTCTTTTTTCTCAACATTCACCTCTTTTTTCAGCATTGCGGTACGGCCGGAAATCCCATTTAAGATTTTATCTACAGATGTTGAAGTCGCTGTATAAACCTTTCGTTCTGCTGGTGTATATGTTTTTTGCCCGCGGGGCACAATTCCTAAATTTTCTGCCGTAATTCCGTAATTATCATTAACAACTACCTCTTTTAACTCAATTTCTTTAGCCTCCATTTTAATTACAAGCAGGCTCAAATTCATATCTTCTGCCGAAATCCTGCGTTTAAGCGGCTCTAAATTTACTGCCGAAAAAACCAAAACATCCCCTTCTTTGACAACAATAGAAAACCTGCCTTCATTATCTGAAACAGTCGAAACCTGTGTATCATTATTAATAATATTTACGCTGGTAACCGAAGTAGATTTTTCGAAAATTTGACCTGAAATTTCTTTAGAAGAAGCTTTTTGCCCCAAACTTAACTGCGCAAAAAACAAAAATAAGGCGATATAAAAAATATTATTTCCTTTCACCTGCAATGATTTCTTTATATTTTACAGCCAATTCGCCCAATAAAAATTCAGTCGAAGTTTTATTTTTAGAATTTAAGATAGTAGTAAACTGTTTATTTTCTACAGCATAATATTCAAAGCCTTTTACATATTCTGCCGGAATTTTTAACCGCTCAACAAAATGTTCCAGACTAAACATTCTTTCTAATAATTTCATAAAAAACTCTTTCTTTTCTACTTCAACTTCTTTTTTCAGCATCGCTGTTCTGCCTGATAAAAAATTCAATAAAGGATCTGCAGATATTGAACCTCCAGCCAAATTTCCTGCACTAGCCGTAGCATCAAGCGCTGTTGCAGTACGAAGTTTTCTTTCGGCTTCGGTATATGATTTTTGCCCAGAAGGCACAATTCCCAAAGCCACAGCATTTATATTGTCATATCTTTTAATTACGACTTCCTGTAATTGATGCATAACCAAATTCATTCTGACTGTAAAGTTTAAATCGGTAAAATTTTCACAAGTCAGCAAAACCCTGTTTTCTTTAAACTGAATAGAAGAAAATACAAGTACATCATCTGGTTTAGCCAAAATTGAAAAAGCTCCCGAGGAATTGGTTGTTGTCATTGTTTCTGTTTGAGCATTTACAACATACACCCCTTCCAAATCATTTGTATTTGAAGTAATTTTTCCGTTAATAACAGTACGTTCCTGATTTTGCGACCAGGAATTCTGACTTATAACTGCTACCAAAAAACAAACAATACTCTTTGTCAAAATGAATAAATTAGAAAATTATTAAAAAGGTAAAAATATCCTAATGTCTTCCAAATATAGTATTAACGAGTTGGTAAAAATATGTTAATTAAACTATCATTTTAGTAATTTCAGGAGCGACACATTTTTTAATATCTTTAGCAGATAGAATTTGAGTTTTAGATTTATGAAAAGCATCATCATCGCCAGCACATCAACATTGCACGGCGGCAATTATTTAGAGTATTTATTACCTGCATTGCAATCTCATTTTAAGAATTGCAGCACCATTTTATTTATTCCGTACGCACGTCCAAGCGGTATTTCGCATGACGAATACACAAAAAAAGCAGCACAGGCTTTTGCTTCAATAAACATTAAAGTACAGGGAATTCATGAATTTGAAAATCCAGAAGAAGCCATACAAAATGCCGAAGGCGTATTTACAGGCGGAGGAAACACTTTTTTACTTGTAACACAATTATACAAAAACAAAATCATGCAGCTTCTTGCTGAGAAAGTAAAAAACGGAACTCCATATTTGGGAACAAGTGCCGGAAGCAACATTTGCGGTTTATCAATGCAGACAACCAATGATATGCCTATAATTTATCCGCCAAGTTTTCAAACCCTGGGATTGATTCCGTTTAACCTAAACCCGCATTATTTAGATCCTGATGCAAATTCGCAGCACATGGGAGAAACGCGCGAAACAAGAATTAAGGAATTTCATGCATTTAACGCAATTCCGGTTTTAGGATTAAGAGAAGGAAGCTGGTTAGAAGTTAAAGGAAATAAAATAACCCTGAAAGGTGCTTTGAAAGCGAGACTTTTTAAACAAAATGAAGCGCCGCAAGAATTAGAAACCGAAAGCGATTTGAGCAGTTTAAAGTAATTTACATATTACCATTAAGATATTAAGCCTATTAAGTGTTGAACTTTATTTTCTAAATATCTTAATGGTAAAAAACAAAAAAGCCTCAAACAATGTTTGAGGCTTTTGAAGAGCGAAAGACGAGGCTCGAACTCGCGACAACCAGCTTGGAAGGCTGGAGCTCTACCAACTGAGCTACTTTCGCATTAACCGGGTGCAAATTTAAAAAATTTAATCTTTAAAAAAAAATAAAAATCAAAAATTTTATTTTCACAAAACAAAACTTAAAGTTTGTTTTTAGAGCGAAAGACGAGGCTCGAACTCGCGACAACCAGCTTGGAAGGCTGGAGCTCTACCAACTGAGCTACTTTCGCATTGGTTGTGCAAATATAGAAAGAAAGTTAAGTTCAAAACAAGCTTTTTTTGAAAAAAAATTAAATAAAAACAACATTTATTTATAACACATTTAAAATTAAAAAGTTATAAAATCAATTATTTTTAAAAAATCATGAATATAATTCGGGAAATCCCATTAAATGAAACTTATCATACACACCAGCTATTGCTGAGAAAAATAAATTTATCGAATGCTTAAGATGATCTTGAGACTGCAGCTTATGTAATATTTACCTAATGATAAAAAATTAATAGGAATTATTTCGTTATTCAAACAAAGCAACCTTATATTTGCCGAAAAAAATCAGGTTCAGATTTTAATCATGACGATTTTAGATAATCATCATAAAAGGGTTTTGAAGAAGCATTATTGAATGTTTAAAAAATTATAGAATGAGAAAACTTTATTTTCTTTTAGCAGTTTGTATTTTTATTAGTTGTAAAAAAGAAGAACCTAAAATTGTTCCTATTGTAAAAAAAGCTCCGGCAATTATACTTACTGATGAAAGAACAGTAGAAGTTGATACCGCTCTTTTAAGCACTTTTAAAAGTGAAACACTGAAACAATTTTATACTGCATCTGAAAACAAAACTGTTTGGGGAAATCTAAAAAAAAGAACTTATGTTTTGTCTCAGCTTGAAAAATCAGAGGAATTAGGTTTAGACCCGCAAGATTATAAAGCCGCACAGCTGAAGAAATTCGAAAACAGAATCGGTAAATTAAACGATTCTGAACTGGCAACTTACGATATACTTCTAACCTATAATTTCGAAAAATACCTTAATCATTTATATAAAGGAAAACTCGATCCTAAAAAATTATATACCGATTGGGATTTGGATGAAAAAACATTTGACGTAAATAATGTTCTTATCAAGGCATTCAATAAAAACAAATTAGACAGTATTGTAGATAATATTCAGCCAAAATCTGAGACTTACAAGCAATTACTGCAATCACTTCAAATTATTAATTCTTTTCCGGATGAAGATATTCAAGCCATCGAGAATGTCAAAAAAATCACTTTAAAGGATACTAATAATGCTTTAATCAACATTAAAAAGAAACTTTTATTCTGGAAAGACATGTCTGGAAAAGACAGTTTGACTGACAAATACGATGAAAAGACTTTTGAAGCAGTTAAAAAATTCCAGGCCAGACACGGCCTTGCCGATGACGGAGTTATTGGTATTGGCACTATTAGTGCTTTAAATTATTCGAAAGAAAGAAGAAAACAGCAGATTATTGCCAATTTAGAACGCTGGAGATGGTATCCAACTGAATTAGCAGAAAATTATTTCATTATTAACATTCCAGATTACAGCCTGCACGTAGTTGAAAATCAAGACACAACATTAGTTAGAAATATTGTAGTAGGAACCAGTTCAAGAAAAACACCTATTATTACTTCTGTTTTAAAAACTGTTGTATTTAATCCAACATGGACAGTTCCTCCAACTATTTTAAAAGAAGATGTTGTACCAGCCATGAAACGAAACAGAAACTATCTGGCAAAGAAAAATATCACTATTTATGATACTTCAGGAAAAGTAGTTGAACCTTCTGCATGGAACGAAAACAAACCTAATAACTACAGATACGTTCAAAGTCCGGGTTATAACAACTCTTTAGGATTAATGAAAATCTTATTCCCAAATCATCACAGTGTTTATTTGCACGACACCAATCACAGGAACTATTTTGTACGAAACAATCGTTCTTTAAGCTCAGGCTGTGTTCGTGTAGAAAATCCGCTGGAATTAGCAGAGCATATTTTAAATGATTCAATACGATTTTCTAAAGTCAAAATCGATACTATAATCGCGTCTAAAAAAACAATGAGTTTTAAAATCACAAAAAAATACGCTTTGTATCAGTGGTATTGGACAGCTTGGAGCAAAAAAAATCAGCTCATTTTCAGAGCTGATATTTATAATTTAGATTCAGATTTGTATTCGAAATTAAGACATTAATCTTTCTTCCATTGTAAAGCTTCTTGACGGATGATAGATATACAAACATGATTTGTCTTTTATTGTTTCTATTATTTCATCTGTTAATTCAACCGGAACCGCAGGACAACCCTGGCTTCGGCCTAATCTTTTATGATCTCTGATGAAAGATTCAGAAACATAATCAGCGCCATGCATTACAACGCCTCTTTCGCGGGCATTATCGTTTACACCTCTTTCAAGACCGTCTAAACGTAATGAAGCTCCGTGTTTTCCCTGATAGATTTCACCAGTTGCATAAAAGCCTAAACTGCTTTTAAAAGAAGAATTTAAATTTGAAAATGCTGTAGCAAATTCTTCTCCGGTGTTTCTTCCATGAGCCACTAAAGAATTAAACAAAATAGTATTAGTAGTCATATCAATTACCCAAAGTCGTTTGGTATTTGATGACAAACTAAAATCAACCAATGTTAAAATGTTTTTTTGAATAATTCCTCTTTCTTTCAAAAGATAAAATCCTTTCAATGCTTCAGAAAAAGATTTTAATTCCGGAAGCTTAAAATTGTTAGAATTTAAAGAGTAATAAATGTTTTCAATTTTCGCATCAACAGTAAGCTTTTTTTCAACTTTAGCAATACTTCTTGTCGTTGCAGTTTTTAATTCGGAGGTGTTTTTTGAATCTTTACCAAAAGACAATAACAAAAACACAAGCAGCGGATAAATTTTGTAAATCATTGAATTTCTTTAGGTTAATAATAAAAATTTGGGTAAGGCAAAATTATAAAAAAATCACCCCTTGCAAAATACAACCCTGTAAATCAGGCACTTTTTGCTTAAATTTTAACATTATTAACATAAAAATGATGTTTCTGTAAGATTATTTCCTATGCTAAAAATCATAACATTTGGACCGATTTTCTTAAAAAAAGCAAAAGAAAATGGAAATTTTGAAACAAAATCTGTAACAAGTAAAAGAAAATGAAGTCTATTTGTTCTATATTAAAGTACTTAAAACCCAATATTTTCTCTAAAACTCAATGAAAAAGCTTGTTTTTCTTAGTTTGTTTTTATCTGTTTTTTTTGGTTACAGCCAGAAAAAAGGACTACAGGCGAAATCTATTTCGCAAAACATTTCTATTGATGCAAAGCTGGATGAAAATGCATGGGAAAATGCTGAGATTGCTTCAGATTTTATCACACTTGAACCAGATAACGGAAAACCAGTTCCTGAAGGCAAAAAAACGGAAGTTAAAATATTATATGATAATGATGCCATATATATTGGCGCAAAAATGTTTGATGACGAACCGGATAAAATATTAAAAGAGATTTCCCAGCGAGACAATTTTGGAACAGCAGATCTTTTTGGTGTTTTTATTAATGGCTTTAACGACGGACAGCAGGATTTTATGTTTTATGTTTCGGCAGCAGATGTTCAGGGAGACTGTATCATGACAGATGCAGCCGGCGAAGATTACTCCTGGGATGCTGTCTGGATAAGCAAAGCCGTTGTTAATGAAAACGGATGGACAGTTGAAATAAAAATTCCGTATTCGGCATTACGATTTTCGCAGGAAAACAAACAAATCTGGGGAATTAATTTTTTCCGCGAAATAAAACGTACACGATATAAATACACCTGGAATTTTGTTGATAGAAAAATCGGCACTTTTACGCAGCAGGCCGGAACTCTGGAAGGAATCGAAAACATAAAACCTCCTACCCGATTGTTTCTTATGCCTTATGCTTCTTATTATTTAAATGCCGGAGAAGGTCAAAAAACGTATGGAACCGTAAAAGGCGGAATGGATATTAAATACGGAATTAACGACGCTTTTACTGTTGATGCTATTTTAATTCCTGATTTCGGGCAGACAAAATACGACGATCAGATTTTGAATTTAGGTCCGTTTGAACAGCAGTTTAACGAAAACAGAGCCTTTTTTACCGAAGGAACAGATTTGTTTAATAAAGGTAAAATGTTTTATTCCCGAAGAATTGGCGGAAGACCTTCTGAACCAGATCTAAATGATAATGAAAAAATTATCGAACAGGTTCAAAACGTAAATTTAATTAATGCCTTAAAACTTTCAGGAAGAACTAAAAACGGTTTAGGGGTTGGAATTTTAAACGCTGTTACCGAGAAAACTTTTGCTACCATACAAGATACTATTACCGGCGATACCAGACGTGTAGTCGTAGAACCGCTTACCAATTATAATGTTTTGGTTCTGGATCAGCGTTTTCGCAAAAACTCATCCGTTACTTTTATAAATACAAATGTTACCAGAAACGGACATTTTAGAGATGCCAATGTAACAGGTTTAGTTTGGGATTTAAATACAAAAGCCAATACCTACAATTTATCAGGTAATGTAAAATACAGCACCATAAATGCCGAAGAAGACAAAAGAGGAATGTATGCCACGCTTGGTTTTGCTGAAACAGCCGGAAAATACCGTTACAGTTTTGGATCTGATTTTGTAACCAAAGATTTTAACCCAAATGATTTGGGAATTAATTTCTACACTAATTATTATAATTTTTTCAATAACGTTAATTACAGAATCTTAAACCCAACTAAACTTTTTAACAGCTTCAGGATTAACCTTAATAACTATATTGAATTCAATAAGGATTCAGGAAAAACACAAGATGCCAGTATTAATGCCAATGTGAATTTAACAACGGTAAAAAACAATTATTACGGAATGGGAATCACGGTTTATCCTGTAGAAATATGTGATTATTATGAGCCAAGAACTGACGGCCGATATGTAACTATTCCAAGAAAAATAGATGCGTGGGCAAGTGTGTCTACAAATTACAATCATAAATTTGCAATAGATATAAATCCATCTATATCAGTTGTCGATGAACCCGGAAGAGCCGCATTTGGAGTTGATATTGGTCCAAGATACCGTTTTAATGATAAACTTCTGCTGACTTATACTTTTAGTTTTCTTAAAAGAAATAATAACAAAGGATATATTGACAGTTATGACGATGATGAAAACGAAGAGACGCCGGAAACAATTGTTTTTGCTAATCGTGATGTCATTACTTATGCCAACACTTTATCAGGAAAATATGCCATTAACAGTACGATGACGCTTAATCTGGCTGTTCGTCAATATTGGTCATCAGCAGAAAACAAAAATATACTTAAACTGGACCAGGACGGGACTTTAGATCCTTATTCTCAATATACAGAAAACAAAAATTCAAATTTTTATTCCTGGAATGCTGATTTATCGTACTCATGGTGGTTTGCTCCCGGAAGCCAGCTTTCGGTTTTATATCGCAATAATGCTTCTAATTTTGAACGTGTTATTTATAAAGACTTCAAACGCAGTGTAACCAATCTGTTAAACAATGATGCTCTAAAACATGTTTTTTCAATCAGCGTAAAATATTTTATAGACTATAGTGCTGTCAAAAATAAGATCAGAAAAAGAGCTTAGCGTGAATAAATTTTAAAAAATAAAGAGTTCTATAATTAAATTAGTATTTTTTGTTACACTTCATTTTATTAAACATAAATGTCATAAAGCTTTCTCTCCAAATTTTAGAAATGCCTTATCTTTGTAGAAAACAAAAATGTAATGAACAAAAAAGTTATCCTTATGATTTTAGATGGTTGGGGAAAATCTCCTGACCCTAAAGTATCTGCAATAGACAATGCAAATGTTCCATTTATAAATAGCCTTTACAAAAATTACCCAAGCGCACAGCTTCGCACCGATGGTTTAAACGTTGGTTTACCAGAAGGACAAATGGGAAACAGCGAGGTTGGACACATGAACCTTGGTGCCGGAAGAATTGTATATCAGGATTTAGCAAAAATTAATTTAGCAGTAGCCCACAAAACACTTGCTAAAGAACAAGTGTTAATCGATGCTTTTACTTATGCTAAAGAAAACAATAAAAAAGTACACTTTTTAGGATTAGTTTCTGATGGAGGTGTTCACTCTCATACTTCTCACTTACGCGGCTTAATCGACGCATCTCAAGAGTATGGTTTAGATCAGGTTTATGTTCATGCTTTTACAGACGGACGTGATGTTGACCCGAAATCCGGAGCAAAATACATTCACGATTTAGATGAATATATTAAAGATACTCCTGTAAAAATTGCTTCTATCATTGGCCGTTACTATGCAATGGACCGTGATAAACGATGGGAACGTGTAAAACTGGCTTACGATTTAGTCGTTAACGGAGTTGGAATTCCATCTACTAATGCTGTGGCAAGTGTTCTTGATAGTTATGCACATGATGTAACTGACGAATTCATTGAGCCGGTTGTCATTGTTAATGAAGAACAAAAACCATTAGCAACTATTGTAGAAGGTGACGTTGTAATCTTCTTTAACTTTAGAACTGACAGAGGCCGTGAGCTTACTGAAGCACTTTCTCAGCAGGATTTTCACGAGCAGAACATGCACAAATTAAACTTGTATTATGTAACGCTTACCAACTACGACGAAACGTACCAAAACGTAAAAGTAGTTTACAATAAAGACAACATCACAGAAACTCTTGGTGAAGTTTTAGAAAAAGCGGGTAAAAAACAAATCCGTATTGCTGAAACAGAGAAATATCCTCACGTAACTTTCTTCTTCTCTGGCGGTAGAGAAACTCCTTTTGAAGGCGAATCTAGAATTTTGAGAAACTCTCCAAAAGTAGCAACTTACGATTTACAACCGGAAATGAGCGCTTACGAATTAGCTGATGCTCTTGTTCCTGAATTGAACAAAGGTGAAGTGGATTTCGTTTGTTTAAACTTTGCAAACGGAGATATGGTAGGCCATACCGGAATTATGGAAGCTGCAATTAAAGCTTGTGAGGCAGTTGATGCCTGCGCGAAAAAAGTAATCGAAGCTGCTCTTGCAAATGATTACACAACAATTGTTATTGCTGACCACGGAAACTGCGAAACCATGATTAATCCTGACGGAAGCCCAAATACGGCACACACAACAAACCCAGTGCCGATTATTTTAGTTGACAAACAATTAAAAAATATTCAGGATGGTGTTCTTGGTGACATCGCTCCTACTATTTTAGAATTAATGGGAGTACAGCAGCCAAATGCAATGACTTGTCATTCGTTATTATAGAAAGCTGATTTTCAACATAAAAAAGGGACTAATTTTAAAATTAGTCCCTTTTTGTTTTTGCGTATTTTTTTGTCAGCCTGAGCGAAGTCGAAGGCACATAACACTTAAAGTTCAAAAAGGCTTCGACTTCGCTCAGCCTGACATTTGTGTCTATTGTTCAATATCAAACAACAAAATAATGATAAAGCTGTTCAACACCATAAATAATAAGCCCAATAACTCCACCAACCAAAGTTCCGTTTATTCTAATGTATTGAAGATCTTTTCCAATTTCCAGTTCAAGTTTCTCTGAAACTTCTTTTCCGTCCCAGCTTTTTACGGTCGAAGAAATCAGATCTCCAATTACTTTTTTATTATTTAAAAGAACCGAAAGCAGATCATCTTTGATAAAATTATTGATTTTATCAATCATAATAGAATCTTCTTTAATGCCATTCCCAAAAGTCTGAATTAAATTCGAAATACTATTTTTAATAGACGAGTCATCGCCTTTATTTAAATCATTAGTTATCGAAAGTTTTATTTCATCCCAAATTCCGTTGATGTAATCCTGAACTTCTTTTTTGCCTACGAAACCTAAAATCATATCATTGATTTTAACTCTCATTTCTTCAGAATTTCTCACTTTTTCTAAAAAATCAAAAATATACTCGTCAATTTTTAAACGAACTGCACTTTCCGGTTTTTTAGCTTCATTTAAAAAATCCTGTAAACCGTTAAAAACGCCTTCGGTAATGCTTTTATCAGCAAGTCCAAAACTTAAAAGCGGGGTTGATGCTTTTACTTTTTGCCTTATCAAATCCTTATTATTAGTCAATTCGCCGCTCATTACTTCCAGAAGGTTTGTCAGCATTTGATTCTTTAAATCTCCCTTTTGCAAAGGCTCTAAAGCAACCGCAACCCAGTTTCCAAAATTTATTCCTTCTAATTTTTCTTTAAATTGAACCTGAATAAACCTTTTAATATCTTCATCCTTAATTGTTTTTAAAATTCCCGGAATAATATTTACTGCCACAACATTGGCAATTTTATCTGCATTTTCTTCCTGCGAAAGCCAATCTGAAGCTTTTGTGGCAAAGTTGAATTCATCCAGCTTGATTTCCAGTTTTTCCCGGTTTAGAAATTCTTCCGAAACAAAATTCCCAAGGTTTTCTCCAATTTCATTTTTCTTGGTTGGAATAATAGCCGTATGCCAAATTGGAATCCCAAGCGGATGGCGAAACAAAGCCACAACAGCAAACCAATCGGCAATTCCACCTACCATAGCAGCTTCGCTGAAAGCCTGCAGCATTGGAATTTTAAAATAAATAGCGATTATAAAAAGAAGCACCGCAAAACCTAAAAGTGCCAAAGCGTTTCGCTGCATTCTGCGCAGTGCCTTTACTTTTGATATATCCTGATCTATTGTAGTTTTCATGATTGTACACGTTTTTACTACTAATTTAGGGCTTTTTTCCGGGATATTAAATTAAAAAAGTCTGCCGCGAATTTCACGAATTAGTACAAATTACAATTTAACGCACTTCAATTAGTGTGAATTCGTCAAATTCGTGACAAAAAAATTACTTAAAAAATGAGATAAAAATTGTACTTTTGCCAACTGAAAATCTGAAAAATATGATCATCCAAAAAACCAGAGAAGAAATCGAATTAATGCGCGAAAGTGCTTTAATCGTATCTAAAACATTAGGAATGATTGCTTCTGAAATTAAAGAAGGAGTTACTACATTATATCTAGATAAATTAGCCGAAGAATTCATTCGTGATCACGGTGCAGTTCCCAGCTTTTTAGGATTGTACGGTTTCCCGAATTCACTTTGTATGAGCCCAAACTCTCAGGTTGTACACGGAATCCCGAATAACACACCTTTACAAAGCGGAGATGTAATTTCTGTAGACTGCGGTGCGTTCAAAAATGGATATCACGGAGATCATGCTTATAGTTTTGAAATTGGAGAAGTTGCTCCTGAAGTTAAAAAACTTTTACAGGTAACTAAAGAATCTCTATACGTTGGAATCAGAGAATTTAAAGCTGGAAACCGCGTTGAAGATGTTGGAAATGCGATTCAAAAATATACTGAAGCACACGGTTACGGAGTAGTTCGTGAATTAGTTGGCCACGGTGTTGGTCAAAAAATGCATGAGGAACCAGAAATGCCAAACTACGGAAAACGCGGACGCGGAAAACTTTTCGTTGAAGGAATGGTCGTTGCAATCGAACCAATGATTAATCTTGGAACAAGAAACATCAAACAACATAAAGACGGCTGGACGATTACAACTGCAGACGGAAAAGCAAGCGCGCATTTTGAGCATGATGTGGCATTAATAAATGGTAAACCAGAGTTATTATCAACTTTTCAATACATCTACAAAGCTTTAGGAATCGAAAGCAATGAAGAAGACGAATTCAGACAAGTTCCATTAGTAGTATAATACAATCCCGAATCTAAACCTGTGAAAAAACTTTTTAAATTAGTTTTAAATACTATTCCGCGTCCATTATTAATTCGTTTGAGTTATGTGGCGCGCCCAATTTTAGCTTTCTCATTAAGGGGAGATAAATTTACAGATCCTATCGATGGCAGAAGCTTTAAATCGTTTTTACCTTACGGATACGGAAAACAGCGTAATAATGTGCTTTCGCCAAGTACACTTTCTTTAGAAAGACACCGTTTGCTTTGGTTGTATTTAAACGATCAGACTGATTTTTTTACAGCACCAAAAAAAGTACTTCATTTTGCACCGGAACAAGCTTTTTATAAAAGATTCCGCAAGCAGAAAAATCTTGATTACACTACAACCGATTTACTTTCGCCTTTGGCCGATGTAAAAGCTGACATCTGTAACCTGCCTTTTAAAGACAACGAATATGATGTGATTTTATGTAATCACGTTTTAGAACATATTCCTGATGATACAAAAGCAATGCAGGAATTATATCGTGTTTTAAAACCTGGCGGAATGGCTATTCTTCAAATTCCACAGGATTTAAACCGTGAAGTTACTTTCGCAGATGATTCAATTACAGATCAAAAAGAGCGTGCTAAAATCTTCGGACAGTACGATCACGTTCGTGTTTATGGACGCGATTATTTCGACAAATTAAGAAGTATTGGATTTATTGTAATTGAAGAAGATTACACTAACAAAATTACACCAGAATTAGTAGAAAAGTACTGTTTAGCAAAAGGAGAAATTATTCCGCTTTGCTTTAAACAGGAAAACTAATTTTCACCATATAAGTGATATAAGTTCATTTAAAAAGAGTTTTCAAAATAGTAATAATTTGAAAACTCTTTCTTTTTTCAGCCCAATCCCGAAAACTATAAGCCAACCAAATCTTTTAACCTTGGAACCTACAAAACCATTTCAATTTTGCTTTGACATCAGTTTAGAAAAAAATCTCAATACTTATATTCCAACCGCCTACATTGTCGAGAATACAGAAGAAATCAAGTATCTGGACAAAAAAGCAAGTCCCGGCGTAATGCAGAGTTTCGGAATTGTTTTTGACAATTTAGATTCAAATACAAAAAAAATACTAATGGCCTGTGATTCTTTGAAACCTGAATTTATCTTCAAAAAATTCAGCGCCAAAATCAAATCGGCTAAAACCATTGCTGATCTGAAAAAAGATTCTAAAATTGAATTTGCAATCCGCCAGCATTTAAAATTCCATTTAAGCTCATTTTACGATTTAATTGTAAAAGAGCAATTTCCTTTGTCTCTAAATCTTGGACCAGAAAAAGATTTTTATCGTTCAAAAGTAAGTGTCGAACCGGTTTATTTTGAACCGCAGATTCAGTTTGACAAACATGCAGAAGGCATCACTTATACCCTTTCGCTAAAAGAAAATGAAAAAGCTTTTCTGCCAATGGAAAGCAATGCAGATATTCTTTTAGACGAACCGGGCTGGTTAATTATCAATAAAAAATTAGGACAGCTTAAAGAACTGAACGCTAAAAAACTAATGCCTTTTTTAAAGAAAAAATCAATTGAAATTCCATCAAAATTAGTAGATGATTATTTCAAAAGTTTTATTCCGGAAATTGCAAAGAAAATTGACATTGATGCCAATGGTTTTGAAATCGAACTTCGCGACAAATTGGTTTCCTGCACGATTCAGCCCGTTTATGATTTCTTTAAAAACTGTTATTACCTCAACCTATATTTTGATTATAACGGTTATTCATTTGATGCAGGTAAAACAAAAAAAACACATTCGTTTGTAGATTTCAGTGTTGCCAATGAACCTAAAATTATTCAGTTTAAACGAAATGCAGACGAAAATATATATGTTGACAAATTAACCGAAATTGGCTTAGTAAAAATCAAAAATGAACTATTCGGCCTAAATTCTGAAGCTGAAACTTCTGATCCTTATATCAATATCCAATTGATTATTGATAATAAAGAAAAACTGGAAAGTTTAGGTTTTGATATTCAGAATTTAAAACTGGAAAGCAAAGAAATCATTACAGAAAACCATACTATTTCGGCTTCAAAAGACACAAATGGAGATTGGTTTGATATTAAAATAATTATTACGGTTGGATCGTATAAAATCAATTTCAGCGAAATTATTCCGAATATAAAAAGCAAGGAAAGGCTTTTTCCTCTGCCAGACGGAAACTACTTTTTAATTCCGCTGGAATGGTTCAGCAAATACGGTTCGCTGGCAAAACTGGCTAAAATAGAAAGCGGTACTTTGCTTTTACGTAAAAGCAATTTTACAGCTCTGGATGCCATTCCCGAAATCAAAGATGATGTAACCTATAAAGCTGAATATATCGCTTCTGATTTATTAAAAGCTACTTTAAGACCGTATCAAATTGACGGTGTAAAATGGCTTTTAGGACATTTTAATTCCAATTTAGGCGCGTGTCTGGCTGATGATATGGGACTCGGAAAAACATTACAGACATTGGCTGTTTTAGTTGCCGTTCAGGAACAACTGGGATTCACGAAGAAAACAACCAATTTTGATTTGTTTGCAAACGAAACCACCATCGAAAGAGAACCGCTTAAAGCTTTGATTGTTTTGCCTTCCTCATTGGTTTTTAACTGGTTTAACGAAGCGGGTAAATTCACACCGCATTTTTCGAGAATGCAGTATGTAGGCAACGACAGAAAACAATTAGCAAGCAGACTGGCAGCTACTGATTTAATTTTTACAAGTTACAGCATTGTTCATCGTGATATTTCGGTTTTAGAAAAATACGATTTCCGTTATTTAATTCTGGATGAAAGCCAATACATTAAAAATAAAAACTCGAAGATTTTTAAAGCTATAAATAAAATAAGTACGGGGCATAAAATTGCATTGAGCGGTACGCCAATCGAAAATTCGCTTGACGATTTATGGTCCCAGATGCAGTTTATAAATCCGGATATTTTGGGCAGTTATAATTTTTTTGTTGATAATTTTAAAAACCCAATTGAGAAAAAACAAAATGAAGACGTTTTATCTGAATTGAAAAATCTTGTTCAGCCTTATATTTTAAGACGAACCAAAGAACAGGTTTTAAAGGATTTACCAGAATTATCAGAGCAGATTTACTATTGCGACATGGATCCTGATCAGGAAAAATTATACGAACAGGAAAAATCAAAAGCTCGAAATTTCCTTTTAAAAACCGATGGTTCAGGTCCTGATAAAATCAGTATTATTAACACACTGATGAAGTTACGACAATTGAGTAACCACCCAAAAATGGTAGATCAGGAATCTGAAATTGATTCAGGAAAATATATTGCGGTTACCAATTATCTGGAAAATTTAGTAAAAGCAAAACAAAAAGTAATTATTTTCAGTTCGTTTGTTACCAACCTGAATTTTTATACTGATTGGTGTAAGGAAAATAAAATAACATATTGTGAAATTACAGGCGAAACTCCGGCCGCCAAAAGAGAACAGCAGGTAAAACTGTTTCAGGAAAAAGAAGAACCTTTATTGTTTTTTATTTCGCTGAAAGCGGGAGGCGTTGGTTTAAATATTACAAAAGCCTCTTATGTTTTATTTCTAGATCCGTGGTGGAATCCTTTTGCTGAAAAACAAGGAGTTGGAAGAGCACACCGAATTGGTCAGTTGAATAAAGTAAACGTTGTTCGTTTTATTTCTAAAAATACTGTAGAAGAAAAAATCATCAAACTGCAGGAAAACAAAAAGCTTTTATCTGATTCACTTTTAGAAGAAAGTTATATCAATGATGAGATCGAAGCTAATTTAGAATACATTTTGAATTCTTAATAAATTGTCAATGTAACAACTGGCATCTTAATACGTTTAATAAAATTCTTATATTTACAATCTTACAACGTAATAAGATGCCAAAATTTTTATATCAAAGCCTAATTGCGCTTTTTATTTTTACTTCGGCGAAAGCCCAGGAAATACAAACTGAAGTAGTTCCTCCTTACAATATCAAAACTGTAACTTTTGTTCAAAATGGCAATAATGTTGTTCCGATATTTGAACTGAATTCTACATTTGAATTTCAGTTTGATGATTTGTTTGGAAATGAAGCCAATTATTATTTCGAAATCACACATTGCGATTATAACTGGAAACCCAGTGATATTCCAAAAACAGATTATTTAAGAGGTTTTGACGGCCAGAGAATAGTGGATTATTCTAATTCTTTTAATACGCTTCAGGTTTATTCGCATTACCGACTTCCGTTTCCAAATCAGTTTACAACACAAATCAGATTATCCGGAAATTATATTTTAAAGATTTTAAATGAAGATAAAGAAGTGGTTTTGTCCCGAAAATTTATTGTGTATGAAGAACATTGTACAGTGGGCGCACAGGTAAAAAGAACCCGAAACCTCAGCAATATCAACTATAAGCAAAATCTTGATTTTACGATTGCCTCAAACGATATTACGTTTCAGACTCCAACTCAAAACGTAAAAGTTCTTTTGCTGCAAAACGGAAATTTTAATACCGCGATTAAAAATATTCCACCGCAATATACAATTGGAAATCAGCTGGTTTATAAATATGATGCTGAAACGCAGTTTTGGGGAGGCAATGAATTTTTATATTTTGAAAACAAAGACATTCGCGCGGCAAATAATAACGTAGGCCGAATTGGCTCTAACAATGATATTTACAATGCTTATTTATATACCAATGCTGCAAGAGGAAATCAAATTTATACCAATTATCAGGATGTAAACGGAAATTTTGTTGTAAAAAATATAAACGGGGCAGACAACAGCATCGAGGCAGATTATGCCTGGGTTTATTTTACACTTTCGGCACCTGCTTTTAGAATGAACAAAGACATTTATATTACGGGAATGTTCAATAATTACAGCCTTTCACCAGAATATAAAATGGATTATAATACTGATAAAGCAGTTTTTGAAAAAGCGGTGATGATCAAACAGGGTTTTACTAATTATCAATATACAGTTGCTGATAAAAAAGGAAACATTGATTTGGAAAATGCCGTAGACGGTAATTTTTATCAAACAGAAAATGAATACACTATTTTGGTTTATTACAAAGAAAGTATAGATCGTTATCAAAGAGTTATTGGAAAAGGCAATGCAAACTCTATAAATATCGTTAATTAAAACATTGTTAAGGTTTTAGGTTTCATAGTTTTTTTTCGTAGCTTTGTACCTATTAACACACAGATTTACTAGGTTAGTATGGTTTCTCAAATTACACGAGGCATAAAAATATCGGTTTTAACTAGTTTTGAAGGAACTTACTTCAAGAACTATAAGATTCACTTTGCTTTTAGTTACGTAGTTACAATCGAAAATCACAGTAAAGATTCCGTTCAGTTAACTTCCCGCCACTGGGAAATTTTCGACTCGTTAAACGATTTAGATATTGTTGACGGTGAAGGTGTCATTGGTAAAAAACCGGTTTTAAAACCAGGTGAAAACCACACTTACAGCTCTGGTTGTTTACTATCATCTCCTTATGGTGCTATGAAAGGTCATTTTAATATGATCAATTTTACTACAACCAAAACATTCAAAGTAATTGTTCCTACTTTTAGAATGTGCGCTCCGTTTGCATTAAATTAATCTAACGTTTTATTTCCATTACTTCTTCTTTTGTAATAGCATAAACCTGATCATTTTCTTCAGGGATTAAGTAAAAATTACCTGTAAATTCTCCAAAAGAAGGAAAAATCATTTGATGTGGTTTTCTAAAAAAGCAAGATAAACTCAAAAATTGTCTGCCCAATCCCTTTAGTTTTATTCCAGGATGAATGTGTCCGCAAAAATTAAAAAAGTTCTCTCGTGTTGTAGGATGATGTGTCAGCAGAAAATCATCGATTATCAACTCTTCATAAATTTCAACGTTCAAATCGGCATAGTATTTTTTTGCAATAATATCGTGATTACCTTCAATCAAAATAATCTGCTGCGAAACAGTTTTAGTCCAATCTGAAAAAAATTCCCATTCGTTATTGATTTTGCTGTGGAACAAATCTCCAAGAAAAATAATCGTCTCAGAATCGAATAAATCCAGCACTTCATTTAATCTGGTAAAATTTTCAAAAAGAGCTTTTTCCGGAATTGCCATTCCGTGTTTTCTAAAATGCGCAATTTTCCCCAAATGCAAATCAGAAATAAAAAGAATTTTCTTTTCTTCCCAAAAAGCAGCACCAGACTGATGCAAAACGAAATTTTGATTGTTGATATTTATTCTCATATTAATTTATTTCATGTAACTCGCGGTCATTTTCTTTATTCTTTCCTGCAGGGTCTCACTAGATATTTTTTCGCGTAAACGATCTGTAATTATTGGGAAACTAAACGGCGTTGGCTTTTTACATTGTTTCCAGACAATCGCCTGATTGTTTATTCTTTCCATTGCCTGAATCAAACGTCCTTCTTCTAACTGATGTTCAAAGGTTTCTGTATAAGCCTGCTGTAATAATAAATTATCGGGTTCATAATCTCTAAAAACTTCAAAAAGCAATTGCGAACCACTTTGCAAATGTTTTGTTTTAACAGGTTTTCCGGGTATTCCCGTAAAAACCAAACCAGCAATTACGGCAATATCACGAAATTTTCGGCGTGCCATTTCGGTTGCGTTTAAACTTTTCTGTAAATCATGATGAACATATTCTGTCGTAAATAAATTATTATCAAAAACAGCCTGCATATCTATTTCCTGATCAGAAAGCAATTCGAATCCGTAATCATTATAGGCCAGTGAAAACGTAATTGGCGACAATAAGCTTATTCGATACGAAATTAAACTTGCCATAGCTTCGTGAACATAACGTCCTTCAAACGGATAAAAAATAGCATGATAACCTTCTCTTGTCTTAAACGTTTCGATTAAAAATTCATTGTTATCGGGTACAATACTTTCTTTTCTCTGCCTGTCAAAAATAGGTTTTAAAGCTTTTAATTCTGGAGTTAAGTGATCTGTATTAGCTGCGTACAATTCTTCCCGAAGCAGTTCACTCATTTGTGCCGATAAAGTCATTCTGCCTCCCATCCAGCTTACCACTCTGGCTGTTTTTTTAGGATCGGCTTTTCGTACTAAAACCTGCATGTTTTTAATTTGAAACAATTCAAGCCTTCTTCCGGCAAAAGTAAAAACATCGCCTCGCTGCAGTTTTGAAGCAAACCATTCTTCGATTGTACCAATAAAACCGCCGCTTAAAAATTTTACATTCAAAACAGCATCGCCCACAATTGTTCCCATTTGCATACGGTGATGCATGGCAATAAAACGGCTGTTGATTTTATAACGTCCGTCGTCTTCGATTTCTACTTTTTTAAATTCGTCGTAAGCCTGCAAGCTCTGACTTCCGTTGGTAATAAAGTTTAAAACCCAGTTCCAGTTTTCTTTGGTTATATTTTGATAGCAGAAAGTTGTTTTAACTTCTTGATAAATTTCATCCGGAAAAAATCCGTCAGAAACGGCTAGCGTATTTAAGTATTGAACCAAAACGTCCCAACTGTTTAAATACGGCATTCGATCTTCGACAACGGTTTGAGCAACTGCTTTTTTTAATGCCGAAGCTTCAATTAATTCCATTGCATGTGTGGCAAGAAAATAAATCACGCTTTCTTTTCCCGGCTGGTGTCCGCTTCGTCCTGCTCTCTGCAAAAATCTGGCAACGCCTTTTGGTCCGCCAACCTGAATAATGGTTTCAACAGGCGCAAAATCGACACCAAGATCCAAACTCGAAGTGCAGACTACTACTTTTAATTCTTCGTTTCGAATGGCATCTTCTACCCACAAACGGGTTTCTCTGCTTATACTCCCGTGATGCATGGCCATTTCGCCCGCAAATTCAGGATATTTTTCTAAAATGGCCTGAAACCAAATTTCGCAGGCCGAACGTACATTGGTAAAAATTAAAGTCGTTTTACTCTTTCGGATGATTTTGGCAACCTCATCAATTAAATGCAAGCCCATGTGTCCGCGCCACGGATAAGTTTCCATTTTTTCCGGCAGGATTGATTCTATTTTGATTTTTTTATTGATGTGTGCTTTTATTAAAACCGAGTTTTTATAGGCTTCCGTATCATGACCTAACAAAACTTCTTGTGCTAATTCGAGATTTCCGATAGTGGCTGAAATTCCCCATATTCGCATTTGTGGCGCAATTGTTTTTAATCTCGATAACGCTAATTCCATTTGCACGCCTCGTTTGGTTCCCATTAATTCATGCCATTCATCAACCACGATAGCACCGCAATTGGCAAACGTTTTTTCATATTGTTTTGATGCTAAAAGAAGCTGCAAACTTTCGGGCGTTGTAATTAAAAGATCGGGCATTTTGTTTTTCTGCTTTGCTCTTTCGCTCTGCGAAGTATCTCCGGAACGGATTCCAACGGTTAACGGCAGATCTAAATCGGCAATAATTCGTTCTGCTGCTTGTTTTATTTCTACAGAAAGCGCCCGCAAAGGTGTAATCCAAATGGCTTTTAATCCGGCTTTATGCTTGGTTTTATAATCGGGATTTTTTTTAATGTAATCGAGAACTACCGGAAACCACAAGGCATAGGTTTTTCCGCTTCCGGTTGGAGCGTTTAATAAACCGTTTTTCCCCTGCAGAAAAGCCGTCCAGGTTTGCGTCTGGAATGGAAAAGATTTCCAGCCCTGACTTTTAAACCAGTTTTCGGCTAATACATATAATTCGTTCCTATTCATTCATGATATAATTAATTTTAACACATAGAAACATAGCTTTTAGAACGCATAAAGGCATTTCATTTGCATTAACAAACATAGCTATGAGTGGAAACTTGTTTCTTTTAAATTCTTTTTACACACATTTTAACCTATGTTTCTATGTGTTTAAAATTGCAACGTATTTATGAAATCATATCTTTTAGATCTTCAATAGAATTGGCTTCTTCTATTTTTTTGTCCTGACGCCATCTTAAAATTCTTGGAAATCTTGTTGCGATTCCGCTTTTATGTCTTTTGGAAAGCGAAATGCCTTCAAAACCAATTTCAAAAACCAGTTTTGGCGTAACGCTCCGAACCGGACCAAAACGTTCTAAAGTATTCTTTTTTATAAAATCATCTACTTTTCTGAATTCGGCATCGGTTAAACCAGAATAGGCTTTTGCGAAAGTTACAAGTTCTTTTTCGCCATTTTCATTATTCTGCCAAAGCGCAAAAGTATAATCAGTAAATAAATTCGAGCGTCGTCCGTGTCCCCGCATGGCGTAAGTTAAAACGGCATCAATTACCAGAGGTTCGATTTTCCATTTCCACCAATCGCCTTTTTTTCTTCCTACCTGATATGGCGACGTGTTTCTTTTCAGCATCAAACCTTCGCTTTTCATTTCACGTGCTCGCTCTCTTTCTTTCGCTACATCTTCCCATGAAGTTAAGGAAACTCTTTCTGAAAGTCGAAATGATCTTGTTAAGTCTTTAATTTCATTGTATAAATCTTCCAGTAATTTTCTTCTTTCTATATACGGTAAATTTCGAATATCTTTTCCTTCCCATTCTAAAATATCATACGCTTTTAAAATTACGGGCACTTTTTCCAACAGATTTGCCGATATGGTTTTACGCCCAATCCGGGCTTGCAGATCATTAAAAGTTCCGATTTCATTTTCCGGAAAAGCCAAAATTTCAGCATCAATTACAGTTCCGTTTGGAATAATTCCGAGAAAGGATTTAAACTCAGGATATTTATCGGTAACCAGCTCCTCTCCTCTTGACCAAATGTAAATTTCGTCATCACGGATAATAGTTTGCGATCGGATTCCGTCCCATTTATGTTCGATCGACCAATCTTCGGGATTTCCTAAATCTTCAACATCGCCTTCAATAGGATACGCGAGATAAAATGGATACGGTTTTGATAAATAATCAGAACTTTTTTCGTCTAAAATTAATTCCTGAAATGTAATCGTATTCGGGTTCCAGTTTCCCATTAATTTATAAGCCAGCGCATCTTCATCTACACCTTCTGCTTTTGATAAAGCTCGTGTCATTAATTTTTGGCTTACGCCGATTCTGAAGCTTCCGGTAATTAATTTGGTAAAAACAAAACGTTCGTAATAATTTAAAGCCATCCAGTTTTCGTGCAGATATTCTTTTTTCTCTGGATCGGTTTTCTTTTTTAGAGCGATGATTTCCTGTAGAAATTCGGTTAAACTTTTATCGGAATGTTCTTTGGTTGTTGGAATTATCAAAGCAATAGTTTCGGCCAAATCGCCCACAATATGGTAGCTTTCCTCAAAAAGCCATAACGGAATATTCGCCAGTTCGTTTGCCCAAAGACGCAATAAAGTTGTATTGACGGGTCTTGCAGGACGACGGTGCGAAAGAATAGCAATAGTCCATACTTTATCTTCCGGCGATGCATTTTTAAAATACGTCGTCAGGGCATCGACTTTTACGTTCGTTTTGTTTGAACTGTCCAGTGTTTTTATAAGTTGGGCAAAATTTTTCATTTACATTTCTTTTAAGCCACATAATGTATTTAACTCATAGAAACATAGCTTCTCTTTGCTATTAAAGGCGTTTCACTTTGTTTAAATTCACATAGCTATGTGTGAAAAACTGGTTTTCTTTTTTAACCTTTTTTATCGGATTTTAAACCTATGTTTCTATGTGTTAAATTATTCTCCAATAATTAATTTTCAGAAATAACCGGAGTTTCATTTTGGTCTATTTCTGTTTCTTTTTCTTCTTTTTCCATTTCTGCTGCTTCACCTTCATACTGCGTTTTTTCAGTTCTGGCATCGTAACCTAATTCTCTTAAGTATTTGGCAAAAATATCGGTATAACCGTGCGTGCAGATTACACGTTCTGCGCCTGTTGCTTTAACACTTTCTAATAGAGAATGCCAGTCGCAGTGATCGCTTAAAACAAAACCTTTATCAATCGCGCGTCTGCGGCGTGCACCTCGAAAAGCCATCCATCCGCTTGCAGAACCTGTTACAAAAGGCGTCATTTTTCTAATCCAAATGCTTCCGTGTGCACTTGGCGGAGCGAGAACAATATTTCCTAAAAGTGCTTCTCTTTTGGTTTCTCTGGTAATTAATTCGGTTGGAGGAAAATAAACAATCGGACGCAAAACATTTGTCATATTTTCGATGGCGCCGTGCGTGTATATTTTACCAATATCGGTATCTAAATATTTTAAAAGTCTTTGTGCTTTTCCTAAAGAATATCCAAACAGAATTGAAGTTCTGCCTTCGGCTTTATTTTCTGCCCACCAATTATTGATTTCCGAAATAACTTCGGCCTGCGGTGTCCAGTTAAAAGCAGGTAACCCGAAAGTGCATTCGGTTATAAAAGTGTCGCATTTTACAACTTCATACGGCGCTGAAATTCCGTCATCTTCCGTTTTATAATCTCCGGTAAAAACCCAGACTTCGCCTTTGTGTTCTACCCTGATCTGCGAACTGCCGATAATATGTCCGGCAGGATGAAGTGAAAATTTTACATTATTGATAACAAAGGTTTCTCCCCACTCTTTTCCGGTTACATTTATTTCGCCCAAACGATGACGAATTATAGGAATGTTGGTATGATGTGTAATATAATTTTGATGTCCCCAGCGCGAGTGATCAGCATGTCCGTGCGTGATTATAGCGTTCTTTACAGGACGCCACGGATCAAGATAAACATCTGCCTGCTGGCAGTAAATACCTTTATCGTTAAAAGCTAAAAGCGGTATTTTCATATTGGTGTATTTAAAACATTCTTTTAGAAGTACCTCAAATTTAAACCTTTATAAAAAAATATATTTTACAACTTCGTGCAATTAGTTTATTAAATTACAACTTTTTAATATTGTATTGTGATATAATCAAATTATCATTTGTACTTTTGTAAAAAATTAAACAATTCGTAAATTTTAAAATAATTTATCCCATGTTAAAAGGATTCTTTCATGTACCAAAAGCGGTAAACGAGCCTGTAAAGAGCTACGCACCGAACTCACCAGAAAAAGCAGCTGTTCAGGCAGCTTACACTACAATGTGGAACTCTCAAATTGACGTTCCGTTATATATTGGAAGTGAAGAAATCAAAACTGGAAACACAAAAAATATTACAGCTCCTCATGATCACAAACACGTAGTTGGAAAGTATCATTTAGCTGAAAAACAACATATTGAAAAAGCAATTGCCAATGCTCTTGAAGCAAGACAAAAATGGGCAAATATGGCATGGGAACAGCGTGCCGCTATTTTCTTAAAAGCTGCTGAACTTATCGCTGGTCCATACAGAGCTCGTATTAACGCTGCTACAATGATTGGGCAGTCTAAAAATATTCACCAGGCAGAAATTGATTCTTCTTGCGAGTTAATCGACTTTTTGCGTTACAATGTTGAGTTTATGACTCAAATCTACAACGATCAGCCAAAATCAGATTCTACTGTTTGGAACCGTGTAGAATACAGACCGCTTGAAGGTTTTGTTTACGCTATTACTCCTTTTAACTTTACTGCTATCGCTGCTAACCTTCCTGCAAGTGCTGCTATGATGGGTAACGTTGTGGTTTGGAAACCAAGTGACAGCCAGGTATTTTCTGCAAAAATTATTATTGATGTTTTCAAAGAAGCGGGAGTTCCAGATGGAGTTATCAACGTAGTTTTTGGAGATGCTTTAATGATTACAGATACTGTATTGGCAAGCCGTGATTTTGCTGGTATTCACTTTACAGGATCTACTCACGTATTTAAAGATATCTGGTCTAAAATTGGAGCAAATATCCACAATTATAAAACATACCCAAGAATCGTTGGAGAAACTGGTGGTAAAGATTTTATCATTGCTCACCCAAGTGCAAACGTAAAACAAGTTGCTACAGGAATTACTCGCGGTGCTTTTGAATACCAAGGTCAAAAATGTTCTGCAGCTTCTAGAGCTTATATTCCTCAAAGTTTATGGCCAGCTGTAAAAGAGCAGTTAATTGCTGATGTAAAATCTATGAAAATGGGCTCCCCGGAAGATTTCGGAAACTTTATTACAGCAGTTATTCACGAAGGTTCTTTTGATAAATTAGCCAGCTATATCGATCAGGCCAAAAAAGATGCTGATGCTGAAATTATCGTTGGTGGTAATTACGATAAATCTGTTGGATACTTTATTGAGCCAACGGTTATTGTAACTACAAACCCTAAATATACTACAATGGAAACTGAGTTATTTGGACCAGTTATCACTATTTATGTTTACGAAGATGCAAAATGGGAAGAAACTTTAGAATTAGTTGATACTACATCTGAGTATGCTTTAACAGGAGCAGTTTTCAGCCAGGATCGTTACGCTGTTGAAGTAGCGACTACTAAATTGCAAAATGCTGCTGGTAATTTCTACATTAATGACAAACCAACCGGAGCAGTTGTAGGTATGCAGCCATTTGGTGGAGCAAGAGCTTCTGGAACTAACGATAAAGCAGGTTCTGCATTAAACTTATTGCGTTGGGCTTCTCCAAGAACTATTAAAGAAACTTTTGTAACTCCAGAAGATTACAGATATCCGTTTTTAGGATAATCTAATTTAGAGTTCATTTAATATTAAAAAAGCCGGAAATTCAATTGAATTTCCGGCTTTTTTTGATTCTACAAATTAATCATTCTTTCTATCTATTAAAATTGTAATACTTTTCTTATACATTTAATTATCAGCACAATGCGCTTCAAAAAAGTCTTATTTTGATACTTTTAAAACTTTTACGTCCACAATAAGAAAAAGCATGACTCTAAATTTGCATCAAAATAAATCATAACAAAAAAAATTAGAGTCATGAGAAACTTAAATAACGTCCCAAAAATAATTTCAGAATCAAAAAGCATTGGTCACGCTATTGATTTTAAATGGACAAAAAAGAAAATAAATGAGCTGCTGGATCCATTAGAAGGAAATGAAGAACTTGAAAAAATTTTATTACAAGTTAACCATAAAGGATCTGTTGGCTTAACTGCTGCACTTTTAGAATGGGTATACTGGCGCTTTACAGGATATTCCCATTCAGTTAATGATACTCAAAAACGTATTGAAGCACTTTGGTGTTCTATAAATAATCGTGAACAGACTAATCCTTTACTTTTTGACGCAGATCTTAAAGTATCGGCTTCTGGTTCAGTAAATGGTGCTTTATGGATTGCATTAATGAATGTTCGCATGATTGATGTGCGATACAGAAAAGGTTCATACTTTTTACAACACGAACTTGTTGGATTAGTATTATTAGCACGCCATATCACCCCGAAAAAGAAAAAATTTGATAATTGGTTTAATCAAATTATAACTGAATTGGTGCATTCACACCCTTGTCCTTACAGAAATGATGAATTAGATGAAACAGATGAGGCTGTTTACGATTCTTCAAACGAACCTGTGATCTGCCGAGAATTTTTCTTTGATTCTGAATTTAAATACAGCGCTGAAGCATCTGAAAATGCAATTCACAATTTTATTGATAATTTAAACATAAAAGCAAATCCTTTTTTAAATTTTTCAAGAAAGGCTTCTTAAACTTATTAGTTATTTTTTTTATAACCCGGCCAAATTAAACTTTGCCGGGTTATTTATTTAAGGTTTAAACTTTAAAGGAAGATGAACCACTTTTTTAGTTTCAAAAAATTCATCTTCAAATATCTCTGATAAATCATATAAGGTTGCAGCAGGAAAATCTTTTAGTTCTTCAGACAAATCGCCACCTTTAAGATAAAGAATCCCATTTTTTAGTTTATGCTTGTGCTGCTTTTTAATTTTATCTTTTATCCAAGAAACAAAATCAGGCATATTAGTTACGGCACGGCTCACAATAAAATCGAAATCGCCTTTTACCAATTCGGCACGTTTTTGTTCTGCTTTTACATTTTTTAATTCTAATGCATCTACAACACCCTGAACCACTTTTATTTTTTTAGCAATAACATCAATTAAATAAAAACGGGTTTCGGGAAAAAGAATCGCTAACGGAATTCCCGGAAAACCTCCTCCTGTTCCAACATCCAGAACTGTTGTTCCGGGTTCGAATTTCATAACTTTAGCAATTCCTAAAGAATGTAAAATGTGTTTTGTATATAATGAATCAATGTCTTTGCGCGAAATAACATTGATTTTTTCATTCCAATCGTGGTATAAAAAGTCTAATTTTTGAAATTGTTCGATTTGAAGATCGGTCAAATTGGGAAAATATTTCAATATCTCATCCATTGCTGTAAATTTTTAACAAAAGTACTACTTTACGATTGAAATATTTAACTCAATTTTGCAAATTGAGAATTTATAATAATTACCTTTGAAACCTATTTAAAACAATTATGAATAACACGGCTCCAACTTTTGCAAGGCAAGACAATCTGAAGTTTTTCAGAACACTTAATTCTCGGGTAAACAATTACTTCAAGGAGAATAATATTCAGAAAACCGGAAATTGGAAATTACACTTAAAAGCTGTTATTCTGTTTGCAGTTTTTCTAACTCCTTATTTTTTAATTCTTACGCTTAATATGCCTTTTTGGCTAATGCTGTTACTTTCAATTATTATGGGAGTTGGAATGGCAGGTGTAGGAATGAATGTAATGCACGACGGAAATCACGGTTCCTACTCTAATAAAAGCTGGATCAACAAATTCATGGGCGGAACAATTTATGTTTTGGCTGGAAATGTTTACAACTGGCAGGTACAGCATAATGTGCTTCATCATACTTATACTAATATTCCTGGACACGATGAAGATCTGGATGCCGGAAGAATTATTCGTTTTACAGAACATGCAGAATGGCACCGTTTTCACCGTTTCCAGCATTATTATTCTGTTTTCTTATATGGGTTACTAACTTTTAATTGGGCTTTAACTACTGATTTTAAGCAAATGCGTAATTACCTTAAAAGAAAACTCTCTTATGGTGAACCAAAAAGTCCTAAAATTTTATGGACAACCCTTATTATCACTAAAATGATTTATGTGTCAATCTGGATTGTTTTACCAATTTTAATTGGAATTACCTGGTGGAAAGTTCTTCTTGGCTTTTTCCTAATGCACTATACTGCAGGTTTAATTTTAAGCATTGTATTTCAGCTGGCGCATGTTGTAGATCATACTACAAATCCAACTCCAAATGATTTAGGCGAAATGGATAATACCTGGGCTATTCACCAATTGTATACTACAACTAATTTTGCTCCAAAAAATGCAATCGTAAACTGGTATACAGGAGGACTAAACCATCAAATTGAACATCATATTTTCCCAAATATCAGTCATATTCATTATGGCAAAATTGCAAAAATTGTGAAAGAAACCGCAAAGGAGTGCAACTTGCCTTATTATGAATATAAAACAATGAGAAGTGCAGTTATTGCTCACTTCAAGCATTTACGTGAACTGGGAATGAAACCTGAATTATCTGTTTAAACTAAAAAATCTATTAATAATTAACCTTCCTTAATCACACAGCAAATTAAGGACTTCAAAATTTTTATAATGAACCATATTCTTTCGGACAGAATCAACAACCTTGCGACTTCACAAACATTGGCAATGGCCGCTTTGGCAAGAGAATTAAAAGCACAAGGAAAAGACATTATCAGTTTAAGTTTAGGTGAACCAGATTTCAATACACCAGACTTTATTAAAGAAGCTGCTAAAAAAGCAATCGACGATAATTACAGTACATATTCTCCAGTTGATGGATATCAGGATTTAAAAGAAGCTATCTGCAGAAAATTCAAAAGAGACAATGATTTAGAGTACAAACCATCTCAAATCGTAGTTTCTACAGGAGCAAAACAATCTTTATACAACATTGCGCAAGTAATGTTAAACGATGGTGACGAGGTAATTTTACCAGCACCTTATTGGGTTTCATATTTCGAAATCGTAAAACTTTCTGGCGGAGTTCCGGTTGAAGTACCAACTTCTGTAGAAACAGATTTCAAAATTACTCCAGAACAATTAGAAGCAGCGATCACACCAAAAACAAAAATGATGTGGTTTTCTTCTCCATGTAATCCTTCTGGATCTGTTTACAGCAGAGAAGAATTAACAGCACTTGCAAAAGTTTTAGAAAAACACCCAAATATTTACGTAGTTGCAGACGAAATCTATGAGCACATCAATTTCTCAGGAACTTTCTGCAGCATCGGTTCTATCCCGGGAATGTTAGAAAAAACAATTACTGTAAACGGAGTTGCAAAAGCATTTGCAATGACAGGATACAGAATTGGTTATATTGGAGCTCCGGAATTTATCGCAAAAGCGTGTACAAAAATTCAAGGGCAAGTAACATCTGGTGCAAACTCTGTAGCACAACGCGCTACAATTACTGCTGTAGATGCTGATCCAAGCGTATTAAACGAAATGGTTCAGGCTTTCCACGGTCGTAGAGATTTAGTGGTTGGATTATTAAAAGAAATTCCGGGAGTAAAAATCAACGTTCCAGAAGGAGCTTTCTACGTATTCCCAGACGTTTCTTCTTTCTTCGGAAAAACATTAAAAGGTCATGAAATTAAAGATGCAAACGATGTTTCGATGTATCTTTTAGCTGAGGCTAACGTAGCAACAGTAACAGGAGATGCTTTTGGAAATCCAAACTGTATTCGTTTCTCTTACGCAACAAGCAACGATATTTTAAAAGAAGCTTTACGCAGAATCAAAGAAGCTTTGACTGCATAACAATATTCTAAATTTTACTAAAACGGCTTAAGGTTCAAAAGTTTCATCACTTTTATACTTTAAGCTGTTTTTTTATGTGCTTATTCGCCAAAGATTACTCAAAAACAACTTTCTTTTAATCAATTAAAAGACCAGCAATATCTTTTGTAATAGTCGTTGGAGAATTACATTCACAATTACTCAAACCCACTACATAAATTTGTTCAGTTGGTTCATAAACTCCCATAGATTTAAAACCAAAAATACTTCCTCCGTGCTCGCGTATTGTTTTGTTTTTCACCTTTTCTAAATGCCAGCCATATCCATAATCTATATGGATTCCGTTATTTAATTTATAATTCGTAAAAGCTTTTTCTGTATAAACTGGATTTAATAATACATTGCTATTTATTGCATTCTGCCATTTAAGCAAATCATCTACAGTCGACATGATCGAACCGGAAGCATACGGAATAGAAAAACTGATGTAATTTGTATTTACATAACCATTCTTGTCACGATAACCAGAAACCCTGTTTTTTATAATTTTATCATGGCTTGCATAATAACTATTTTCCATTCCTATTTTCTTAAAAATATTTTGGGTTATGAATTCCTCATAAGTCTGTCCAGAAACAATTTCAACAATATATCCCAAAAGCACATATCCTGAATTACAGTATTTATACTGCTCCCCAGGTTTAAAATCAATAGGTTCGTTCTTAAAAAAATCTACTAATTCTCTAGGCGACAAATCTCGTCTGGCAATATCTTTAATCGATTTCATACTCGTAAAATCCTTAATTCCCGAAGTATGAGTCAGCAAATAATGTAATGTAATCCTATTTCCATTTGTTGGGTAATCCGGAATAAACTTCGTAATTTCATCATCAAGCTTCAGTTTTCCCTGCTCAGCAAGCATCAAAATAGAAACAGCCGTAAATTGTTTGGTCATTGAACCAATTTCAAAAACAAATTCAGGTTTCATTTTAACATTCATTTCCAAATCAGCCATTCCAAAAGCTTTTCTATAGATCACTTTTCCATTTTTAACCGCAAGAAAAACTGCTCCGGGATTTTCAGGTTTAAACTTTGAGGTAATTAGACTGTCTATTTTAGTTTCTAAATTCTGAGCCGACAAATCCGAACAAATAATTATTAAGAGTACAATAAAAGATTTTAAAATTGTTTTCATTTTGTGATGATTTAGTTTGATTGATAAAGCTTTGACGACATTCATCAACTAAAGGTTACAAAAAGAATAATTTGTATAATTTATGGGCGTGCCCCTCCGGGTCGGGCCATCCGCTGCAAGTCCTCGCACTTCCTACGTCAGGCTGTGGGCTTTCCACTGCTATCCCTCACGCAAACGGAAAATGAGAAAATTAATTTTAATAAAAAATCTGCCTAATTGGCTGAATCTGCGGGAGAATAAATTAGTAGTTTCAAAATTCCCATTCTACAATATTATAAAACCTCAAATGTAATCCTGTAAAACATAACACTTTATAAATCGCCAACTTTGTAATATATTAATTTAAAAACTATTAGTCATGATACATACAGATGAAACCACACAAGAAGCTGTTAAAACTTTAGAAGGATTAATTTCAATTCTCGAAGATGGAAAACTAGGATATACAAATGCTGCAGAACATGTGGAAAACCCGGCAATGAAAACTGATTTTCTGGAATATGCAAGAGAAAGAGCTTTGTATATTGTAGAATTACAAGATGAAATCAATAAGCTAGGAAAATCAACAGATAATTCAGGCGGAGGTCCGCTTGGGGCTTTACACCGTACATGGATTGATATTAAATCCGCTTTTACAGGCGGTGATACAGAAGCCATTATAAATGCTTGTATTACGGGTGAAGAAGCCGCAATCGAAAAATATAAAAAGGCACTTGAAGAAAACCATTTAGAACATGATCAAGTATATATCGTTTCAAAACAACTAAACGGTATCCAAAATACTTTATCACAAATTAAAATGAGAGCAAATTAATCGATTGGTTCATGCTTTTTTTTGAAAACTGCCCGGTCTTCGGATTGGGCGGTTTTTTTATTTTTATTGCCGCTGAAAAATAAAATCTTATTTTAGTCTCAACCAATTCTAACTAGCAGACTACATGAAATTAACTTTACGCAATTTTCTCATTTACACAATCTTTACCGTTTTATTTTCCTTTATTTCAAAAGCTCAGCCAAGAGTTGGCAAATCAATAAATGCTTCAATAGGTTTTGCTTCCAGCAGTTCGTATTACATTGAAGATTATGGAAATCAGGACCAATTAGATGTTATGGGCAGCGGACTGTATGTACAAGCAGAATATGCTTGGGGAATAACTTCATGGTTTGGCATAAAACCTTATGCTGCTACAATTTCTACAAAAATTGATGGAGAACAATTTTATCTAGACCAGCCAAGATACAAAGTAACAACTCGTGCTTTGTTAGTTGGAGGAAAAGCTCGTATTTGCGCTCCAATTCCGTGGGTTGCGCCTTTTATTGAAGGCGGCATTGGCGCTTCATTTGGAAAATTTCAAACTTTTACACCAGCCGTTAATTACAATAAAAATACTGTTTTAATGCATATTCCCATCAGTTTTGGATTAGCAGTTGGCAGAAAAAACAATTTTGAACTTGCATTTTCAGGTTATTTTCATCCAGCTGCAAAACAATCAACAGGAGTATTTTCTGCAGGATATAATTTTCCAATAGATTAATTATATCAAATAATTTCATTTATCTTCATTCCATATTAAGTTAACAAACTCAAAAAAATCGCTTCATCATTAGCAAACTCAAATAATTTATAAGACCTTTGCAGACTTTTTTTCGGGAATACCACAAAAGTCTAAAGTTTTAGAAATGAAGAAGAAAATCGAAATATTAGCTCCTGCTAGAGATTTAATTGGAGGAATCGCTGCCATAAATAGTGGTGCCGATGCTGTATATATTGGTGCACCGCAATTTGGAGCGCGTTCTAATGCCAACAACTCTATTGAAGATGTCGCTGAACTGGTAAAATACGCTCACTTATTTAACGCACAGGTTTTTGTCGTTATCAATACCATTTTGTATGATAACGAGTTAGAAACTTGCCGCGCCATGATCTGGGAATTGTACGATATTGGTGTCGATGCCTTAATCATTCAGGATATGGCAATTATGGAAATGGACTTGCCTCCTATTGTACTTCACGCCAGTACACAAGCCAATAACCGTGATGCCGATAAAATTAAATTCCTTAAAGATGCCGGAATTAAACGTGTCGTTTTAGCACGTGAATTAAACCTGCATCAAATTAAAACAATATACGACCACGCTGATATTGAACTAGAGTTTTTCGTAACTGGAGCTTTATGCGTTTCTTTCAGCGGAAACTGTTATATGAGTGTGGCAAACGGAGAACGAAGCGCAAACCGTGGTTCTTGTGCACAAAACTGCCGTTTACCTTATAACTTAATCGACGGAAATGGAGATACTTTAATCCGAAACAGTCACTTGCTTTCGATTAAAGACTTAGATGTTTCAGATCAGATTCCAAATTTGATTGAAGCTGGAATTGTTTCTTTTAAAATCGAAGGAAGATTAAAAGACGTTGCTTACGTTAAAAATAACGTTTCTTATTTACGTCAAAAATTAGACAGCTATTTAGAAGGAAGCGATAAATACATTAAAGCTTCTTCAGGAAAATGCACGTATACTTTTGATTCTACATTGAGTAGAACTTTCAACCGTGGTTATACGGATTATTTCGTAAACGAAAGACACAGTTCTATTGGTTCTTGGGAAAGCCCAAAATCAAAAGGACAATATATCGGTAAATTAATTAAAACTGTTGGAAACGCTTACGAAATCGAAAACGGCGAATTATTAAACAACGGTGACGGACTTTGCTTTATCAACGAAAATAATGAAGCTGACGGAATCTACGTAAACAAAGCCGAGAACGGAAAAGTATACCCAAACGTTTTAAAAGAAATCAAAGACGGAACTTTCATCTATAGAAACAACGACGCTGCTTTCATAAAAATTGTTGAAAGAGAAGACAGCGCGATCCGTAAAATTGGAACTACTTTATTGCTTACAGAAAACGAAAACGGTTTTGAATTAATCGCTACCGACGAAGACGGAAATGTAAGTACAGTAAAATTAGAGCATCCGAAAGAAAAAACTAAAACTGGCGAATCGATCGAAGAAAACATTAAAGTTCAATTGGCAAAAACAGGTTTTACACCTTACAGCGCTGATGAAATTAATGTAATGTTCTCTGAAAACTGGTTTCTTCCTATTTCTAAAATCAACGAAATGAGAAGAAATGTTTTCGATCAATTATCAGAAATTCGTCTGGCAAATTACGTTCGCGAAGAACACCAATTGGTAAAAACGTCACATCCGTATCCAGAAACTAAATTGGATTTTATGTACAACGTTTCGAACAAAACGGCTCGTAAATTCTACGAGCGTCACGGTGTTACCGAAATCGAAAAAGCATTCGAATTACAATGGGATCCAGGAAAATCTCGTGTAATGACAACCAAATATTGCATCAAATACGAATTAAAAAAATGCCCAATTCACCAAAAAGACATCGTTGGTGTTAAGGTAAAAGAACCATTGGTTTTAAAACAGGGAGAATTAGAATACAAACTAAAATTCAACTGCAAACCTTGCGAAATGGAAATCTGGGAAAAAGATGCCGAATTTGAAATTGAAGAAGATCATTTTCATTAATATAAAAAAAAGCGATACCTAATTAAGTATCGCTTTTTTATTTATTTCTTCTTCGTAGTTTTTGCTTTTGAATCAGGCGGTGTAATCTTAATTTTGGTTGCCTTTAATGCGGATTTTGATTCTGCTTTTTTCTCTCGTTTTACATTATATAAATCTACGACCTTTTCAATGTCATCATATTTATACTCTTTATCTTCAATTTTTTTAGCAATTTCAGGATTATCGCTAAAATAATAAACTCCATATTCCTTAAAAAAAGCATTATAACCAGCAGATAGAGCGTTTGAACTCACAGAAACCAGCACAGGATAATCTTCATTACTTCTTTTTAAGTAATGATTTATTTCTTTAGAAACCACCTGCATTTTCTTTACTTTAACCTTTTCTTTCGTTTTTTCATCCTCAACCTTCACTTCTTTTATTCCGTATTCTTCACCACCTAAATATAAAGAAGCTTTACCTGTAATAATTTTACAAATCCAGTTTTCATCAATAACCTTAAATTCTGCTCCCTTCTTTTTATACACCTTTGTTTTTGTTCTTACAAAAGTATAAGACAATTTTTTATTGTCGTCTAAAATCTGAATTGAATCAAGATCACTGCTAGCATATTTTTCATTTTCCTCGCCAACTTTAATTTTTACTTTTTTATCGGCAAACCCAGGGAAATTAACTATTCCACTGACTTTTTGTTTGTCTTTTTTAAAAATAACAGCATTAGCTTTTTGTTCTCCCATTCCGAAATTAAATGTAAGTCCTGCCGATTGTGAATGAACAAACGATGTAATGCATAATGCACTCATTATTAAAATAAATTTTATTCTCATCTTATGATTATTATTTGTTTTGCGGGCAAATATAGAAATATACTAATGGCTGCATCAAAAATCCCGAATTAATTTAACCTGAATTTTCTACAAATATCTATAAGCATTATTTTATTGATAAACATATAAATTTGGGCGTGCCCCTCCGGGTCGGGCTATCCGTTTCAAGTCCTCGCACTTCCTTCGTCAGGCTGTGGGCTTTCCACTTCTATCCCTCACGCAAACGGCTCCAAAAGAACCTTTACGCTTGTAATTCTCCGAATCTTGTCATTTCGACGTAAGGAGACCCGAGCGATAGCGAACGGGCGAAGCAAATCTTCGCAAGAAACTCGACAAAGATTGGCTTATTGAAACGGAGCTACTCGCGAAGATTTCTCCTTACGTCGAAATGACAAACTGCATGGTTAATTTGTCTAAAAATTAAAATCTCATACAAAAAATAAATCTGCAAAATCTACGTAAAACCTTTACAAACTCATCTCAACTTATAAAAACAAAAACTTAGAGAGCTTTGCGTAAATCCTTTGCGAACTTTGCGGTTAAACCTAGATTACGTAGACGCACTGCAGTGCGTCTCTACACCAATCCATGCGAATAGGCTTTGTGGTTAAAAACATTTTTCCCTACTTTTACTACTCAAACAATACACCACTCCAAAATGAAAATACTACTCCTAGGTTCAGGCGAATTAGGCAAAGAATTTGTCATTGCTGCACAACGAATCGGACAAACCATAATTGCAGTTGACAGTTACGAAAATGCACCGGCAATGCAAGTCGCACACGGTTTTGAAGTCATCAATATGCTCGATGGCGAAGCACTGGACCGAATCGTAGCCAAACACCAACCCGATTTTATAGTTCCTGAAATAGAAGCCATTCGTACCGAACGTTTTTACGATTACGAAAAACAGGGAATCACCGTTGTTCCTTCAGCGAAAGCGGCAAACTTTACCATGAATCGTAAAGCTATTCGCGATTTAGCAGCAAAAGAATTGGGATTAAGAACAGCAAAATATCAATACGCAACTTCGGCAGAAGAACTACAAAAAGCCGTTCAGCAGGTTGGAATTCCTTGCGTGGTAAAACCATTAATGTCTTCGTCTGGAAAAGGACAATCGACAATCAAAACAGAAAGCGATATCGAAAAAGCGTGGCAATATGCCGTTGCAGGTTCGCGTGGAGATGTTATCGAAGTTATTGTAGAAGCTTTTGTCGATTTTCATTCAGAAATTACACTTTTAACCATTACTCAAAATAATAATCCAACTTTGTTTTGCGCACCAATTGGCCACAGACAAGAAAGAGGCGATTATCAGGAAAGCTGGCAGCCTGCTTTAGTTTCAGAAAAAGACTTGTATGAAGCTCAGGATATGGCCGAAAAAATTACGGAAGCGCTTGGCGGAGCTGGACTTTTTGGTGTTGAATTTTTCTTGACAAAAGAAGGCGTTTATTTCTCTGAACTTTCACCGCGTCCGCACGATACCGGAATGGTAACTTTAGCAGGAACACAGAATTTTAATGAATTTGAACTGCATTTAAGAGCCATTTTAAGTCTTCCCATTTTTGAAATTACTTTAGAAAAAGCTGGAGCAAGCGCCGTAATTTTAGCATCAGAAGATTCAGCAAATCCAACTTTCAGCGGAATCGAAAAAGTAGCCGCTTTACCCAAAACCGATTTCAGGATTTTTGGAAAACCGACGTCAAGACCTTACCGAAGAATGGGTGTGGTTTTAAGCCACGATACACTTTCAACTCCAATTAACGAAATAACAGAACGTGCCAAAAAAACGGCAAAATTAATCACTGTAAATTCTTAACTATGAAAAATATACTTTTAGCGACTTTCCTTTTTATTGGAATCGCAGTACAAGCACAAGACAAAAAGAAATTTGACAAACCAACAGTTGTTGAAGCTTCATGTGGAGAATGTCAATTTGGAATGAAAGGTAAAAGCTGTGATTTAGCCGTTCGCATTGACGGAAAAAGCTATTTCGTGGATGGAACTACAATTCACGATCACGGTGATGCACACTCAGAAAAAGGTTTCTGTAATGCAATAAGCAAAGCTTTAGTTACGGGAGAAATTAAAGGAGATAGATTCAAAGCAACTTCATTTACTTTAATCGACGATAAAAAATAATGGCATTAATTCTCGAAAACATTGCCAAACACGTTTCTCTGACACCAGAAGAACAGGCGCTTTTTTTATCTAAACTAGAAACCAACACTTACAAAGCCAAAACGCTTTTACTAAATGCCGGCGAAGTCTGCAAACATTCCTATTTCGTAAATTCAGGTATTTTAAGAAGTTTCAACATCAACGATAATATTGTTGAACACGTACTTTCTTTCGCTTGCGAAGGCTGGTGGATGAGTGATATGTACAGTTATTTTTCGCAAAAACCGGGACAACTTTTTATTGAAGTTCTGGAAGAAGCCGAAGTGGTTTCGTTATCGAAAGAAAATCAGGAACAATTGTATCTTGAAATTCCGAAACTGGAACGTTTTTTCAGAATTTTAATTGAAAATTCATTGGTTGCAAATCAGCAGAGATTAATGGATAATTTGAGTTTACCTGCGGAAGAACGCTTTGAAAAATTCACAAAAAAATACGGAACATTGGTACACAAAGTTCCTCAAAAACAAATCGCTTCTTTCATTGGTGTAACACCAGAATTCTTCAGCAAAATGAAAGCCCGCCTTTTGAAAAAGTAAAATTATTTAGCCACAGATTTCACAGATTAAAAGGATTTTTTTTGCTATGAATTGCTCAAATTTTCACGAATTTTATTTCAATTTAATTTGTGAGAATTTGAGCAATTCGTGGCAACATTTTTTTAATCTTTCTAATCTGTGTAATCTGTGGCCATAAAAAAGCCAGTTCATTAAACTGGCTTTTCTTTTGAATTAAAATTGCTCAACCTCTGTAGAATGTTCCATTGCGGTTATTGCTGATTTTCCTAACATCACCGTATTTTGAACTGCATCAAAATAAGAAGTTCCTACGAAAGCCTGGTGTTTTACCGCTCTGAATCCGTTTTTCTGTAAAGCGAATTCGCGTTCCTGCAATTCAGAATATCCTGCCATTCCTCGCTCTTTGTAGGCTTTAGACAATTCAAACATACTGGTATTCAAAGCATGGAATCCTGCCAAAGTAATGAACTGAAAACTATATCCCATTGCTGCCAAATCTTCTCTAAATGTTTCCATTTCAGCAACTGTTAATTTTGCTGCCCAATTGAAAGACGGAGAACAATTGTAAGCCAGCATTTTATCTGGAAATTCTTTTTTCATTGCTTTTGCAAATTTTCTTGCATAATCTAAATCCGGATTACTGGTTTCCATCCAAATTAAATCGGCATAAGGTGCGTAGCTTAAACCTCTTGCAATTCCCTGATCGATTCCGTTTTTTACATAGAAGAAACCTTCCGCCGTTTTTTCACCTGTTAAAAACTTCCTGTCTCTTGGATCCGCATCGCTTGTTAGTAAATTAGCCGCATCAGCATCTGTTCGAGCAACTATTAAAGTTGAAACGCCCATAACATCTGATGCCAAACGCGCTGCAATTAATTTATTAATCGCTTCCTGAGTAGGAACTAAAACCTTCCCGCCCAAGTGCCCGCACTTTTTAGCAGAACTTAATTGATCTTCAAAATGAACTCCAGATGCTCCTGCTTCAATCATAGATTTCATTAATTCGAAAGCATTTAAATTTCCTCCAAAACCAGCTTCAGCATCAGCTACAATTGGAACTAAATAATCTTTTCTATCTTCAACATTATTTACTGTCTGAATCTGATCAGCGCGAAGTAAAGCATTGTTAATTTTTTTTACCACCATCGGAACGCTGTTTACCGGATAAAGCGATTGGTCAGGATACATTTCTCCAGCCAGATTTGCATCAGCTGCAACCTGCCATCCGCTTAAATAAATCGCTTCTAAACCCGCATCGACTTCCTGAATCGCCTGATTTCCTGTCAACGCTCCCAAACCCGCAACATAATCCTGACTTTTTAACTTTCTCCATAATTTCTCTGCACCCATTTTGGCAATAGAATGCTCAATTTTATACGATCCCTGAAGCGTTACTACTTCGCTTGCAGTGTAAGGACGCTCAACACCTTTCCATCTCGGGTTCGTAATCCAATCGTTAATCAATTCCTGAATTCTGTCTTCTGTTGTTTTCATAATATAGTTTAGTTAAAGTGGTTCGTTAATAAAGTTTTCAGTCTCGGTTTTCAGTTTTCAATTTGAACCAAGATTTTAAACACATAGAAACATAGTTATACTTTGTGGTTAAAGGCGTTTCACTTGTTTCAACACACATAGTTATCTATGCGTGAAAAAACAGTTTTTTCTTTTCTCTTTTTATAGAAAAAATAAAATCTATGTTTCTATGTGTTTAAATAAATTATAAATATTTATAACATGGAAGGGTAAGGAAATCCACAAAATGCAGGTTTACAACCAGTCTTTCCAGCATTTTTTCGGCTAATGGAAACTGTTGTTTTTCATGATTTTCTTCTCCTAGTTCTTCCTTAATTTTTCTGAATTCATCTAAAGCCAATTCATGATAATAAGCCAAATCTAATTTTCGGCCATTATCTAAAATCACTTTATTCTGGAGCCATTGCCACAATTGTGATCTCGAAATTTCGGCAGTTGCAGCATCTTCCATCAAATTATGCAATGCAGCGGCACCTTGTCCGTTTAGCCATGAAGCCAGATATAGAACTCCAACATTGATATTTTTGCGAACACCATTTTCAGTTATAAGCCCAATTGGTGGCTCAATCAAATCGGCTTCTGTAATTTTTCGATGTTCTCTTTTTACATGAATCTGATTTGGAGTTGGCATTCCCTTATCAAAAATTTCTTTTGCAATTGCAACTAAATCCGGATGCGCTACCCAAGTTCCATCGTGTCCATTTTTTACCTCGCGTTCTTTATCGGTTCTTACTTTTGCGAAAGCAACAGCATTGGCTTCTTCATTATTTCGAATCGGAATCTGTGCTGCCATGCCGCCAATGGCATGAATTCCTCTTTTATGACATCTTTGAATTACCAAATTTGAATAAGCATTCATAAAAGGTGAAGTCATAGTTACCTGATCGCGATCTGGCACAATGAATTTTGGATTTTTTCTAAACTTTTTGATATATGAGAAAATGTAATCCCAGCGTCCGCAGTTTAAGCCAACGATATGTTCTTTCAATTCGTAAATAATTTCATCCAATTGAAAACTTGCCGTTATAGTCTCAATTAAAACAGTCACTTTTATCGTTCCTCTGTTCAGTTTCAAATAATCCTCAGTAAAATCAATTACATTATTCCACCAGCGTGCTTCCAGATAATGTTCCAATTTCGGAATGTAGAAATACGGTCCAGAATTGTTTTCTAAAAGTCGTTTATGATTGTGAAAAACATATAAACCAAAATCTATCAAAGAACCCGAAACTTCATTTCCTTCAACTAGAACATGTTTTTCCGGCAAATGCAAACCTCTCGGACGTACAATTAACGTTGCAATTTTTTCATTTAAATGATACGATTTCTGTTTTACCAAATCAGTAAACGTAATTGTTTTGTTTACCGCATCAATCAAATTTACCTGTCCGTCCATCAGGTTTTGCCAGGTTGGCGAAGTGCTGTCTTCAAAATCGGCCATAAACGTTTTGGCACCCGAATTCAAAGCATTGATGATCATTTTTCGGTCAACCGGCCCGGTAATTTCCACTCTACGATCTAATAAATCTTTCGGAATTTCTCCAGTTTTCCAACTGCCTTCTCTCACACTTTTGGTTTCTGGAATAAAAACCGGCATAATTCCCTGATCAAAAGTGACTTGTTTCTGTTCGCGCTGTAAAAGCAATAGTTTTCGCTGTGATTCGAATTTTCTATGCAATTCAGTTATAAAAACAATGGCTTCTTCTGTCCAGATCTTTGGATAACGAAGCTTCTTTTCGGCTAAAAATTCCATTGCCGTTTCGGTAATTTCTAATTGGTTTTTCATAGCTATGGTTTTTAATTTCATTAGCAGCAATTGAATCGATTCTATGTTTTTAAAAACACAAATTCATAACAAACTGATAATTAATATTTTCTACAACACAATATTAGAAAAAAGTTTTTTACAAAACAAGCGAACGTTCGCTAAAAATGAAAAATAATTTTTTGGCGATTATTTTTAGAATACCTATATTTGGTTCATGGATATCGAAAAAGACTATATAAAGCTGATCTTCGGATTAAAATTGAAGCAAGTTAGAACGCAAAAAAATCTGTCACTTTTTGGCTTGGCCAAATTGACAAACCTTTCAAAATCGTACTTAAACGAGATTGAAAAGGGAAAAAAATATCCAAAAACAGATAAAATTTTATTGCTCTGCGAACATTTGGACGTGACTTATGACCAAATGGTGTCTTTAAAACTCGATAACAACCTCGCTCCTATTGGCGAAATATTAAAATCAGGTATTTTAAAAGAAATTCCGTTGGAACTTTTCGGAATTCAGGAAGCCGATTTAATTGATATTATCGCTAATGCTCCTGCAAAAGTCAATGCTTTTATTAGTACGATTATCGAAATTGCACAGCATTATAACTTAAGCCGTGAAAGTTTCTTTTTGGCCGCTTTACGCTCGTATCAAGAAGCGCACAGCAATTATTTTGAAGATTTAGAAGAGAAGGTAATTGCATTTTCGAAGTCGTTTCAAATTAATCTGGATTCTAAAATCAGCGTTGAAGAACTGGAAGCAATTTTAAAAGAAGAATACGAATACAACATCAGAGAAATAGCGTTTACAGATCAGGAAGCTTTGGGCGATTTGCGCTCTATTTATGTTCCAAAAAGCAAGACTTTATTACTTTCTACAGAACTTGACGCTCCGCAGAAAGCATTTATTTTAGCTAAAGAAATAGCTTATAATTATCTAAAAATATCCGATCGATTACTGACTTTCAGTTGGATTAAGTTTGAAAATTTTGATCAGGTTTTGCACAATTTTTACGCTTCTTATTTTGCTGGTGCTTTGTTATTGCCGAGAAAATTAGTCGTAGATAAAATCAATTCTTTTTTGGAAAATGAGAATCCGAAACCCGAAGAATTTGTTCAATTAATTGAAAGTTTTGAAGTTTCGCCTGAATCTTTTTATCAGCGATTGACCAATTTATTACCAAAAGATTTTCAACTGAAGAATTTATTCTTTTTAAGATTATCTCACCGAATTGGTTCTGATGTTTACCAAATTAATAAAGAATTACACATTACGCATCAGCAGGAACCTCACGCCAACGAAACCAACGAACATTATTGCAGAAGATGGGTTTCGGTAAAAACAATTGATGAAGCTATCAAACAAAATAAATCTCATTTTTTTGATGCGCAAATTTCCAGTTATGCGAATAGCGGTAACGAATATTTAGTATTTTCGTCGGCTACCAAAGATCCTTTTTTACATGATACCATTCGAAGTATTTCGGTTGGAATTTTAATTAATCCAACAATGAAAAAGAAATTCAAGGTCATTGAGGGAAAACCTTTGGTGAAACGAATTGTTGGTGTAACTTGCGAAACCTGTGCTGTTCAGGATTGTCTGGAAAGAGCAGCTCCGCCAATTGTTTTAGAAAGAAAAAAACGCCATCAGAATACCGATGCTGTTGTACAGCAATTTATGAATCAATATAGTTAGAATGCCATGAAATATTTTGCCTTAATAACGACACTGCTTTTAATTAGTTTTACTCAGAAAACAGACAAGCTTATTGGCCGTTACAATTACTTGATTGAAGAGGACAATACTTATATCCAAAAAGATAAAATTACTTTTAAGGACAGCATTTTTTCCTTTGATAACAAATATCTGCCAAAAGGAAAAATTTCTTATGGCAGCAAAATAGTACTGGATAATTTCATTAATACGGACTTAGTTATAAGTATTTCAAAAGATCAAATCGAAAAAGATACTATTCCTTTTTTTATGCATGACAAGAAAAGTTCTTCTGCAAATTATCTTGATGAAGTGGTTGGGAAAGGGAAATTGATTAAGATTAAATAATTTAATTTAACAGATTTTCAGCCTAATAATTCGCCTCAATCTTGTCATTTCGACGAAGGAGAAATCTTTGCGAGTAACTCCGCAACGCAAATCCAATCTTTGTCGAGCTTCTAACGAAGATTTCTCCTTCGTCGAAATGACAAACCATATGGTTATCTTTGAGATAAAACCTTTTAACCTCTTTAACTTTGTACCTTTGTTCCCAAAATCTTAGTTCCTCAGAACCTCCAAAACTTAGCACCTAAAGAACTTAATCTAGGTTAAGTGCTTTTCCTTTACATCGACCGTATCTTTGTACTATCAAAATCAATAAAAGACAAAATCATGGAAAATATAGTATTGCACAAAGCAGACACAAGAGGAAACGCAAATCACGGATGGTTGAACGCTTATCATAGCTTTAGTTTTGCGAGCTGGTACAATCCAGACAGAATTCAGTTTGGAGCGCTTCGTGTTTTGAATGACGATACAATTGCAGCCGGAATGGGATTTGGAACTCACCCTCACGATAACATGGAAATTATTACAATTCCGTTAGAAGGTGATTTGGCTCACAAAGACAGCATGGGAAATACTGAAGTAATCAAAAATGGTGACATTCAGGTAATGAGTGCAGGAACTGGAATTCAGCACAGTGAGTTTAACCCAAATGAAGATCAACAGACTAAATTGTTGCAGATTTGGTTGTTTCCAAACAAAAGAAATGTTACGCCTCGTTATCAGCAGATTACTTTGGATGTTGCCGATAGACACAATAAATTGTCTCAGGTTTTATCTCCAAATGCAGATGATGAAGGAGTTTGGATTCACCAAGACGCATGGTTCAATATGGGGAATTTTGATGCAGGAACTGCAACTGAATATAAAATCAAAAAAGAAGGAAACGGAGTTTATGCTTTCGTTTTAAAAGGAAATGTTACCATCAACGGTCAGGAATTAAATTCTCGTGATGCGGTTGGAATTTCAGGAACTGATACGTTGAATATTAAAGCAAATACAGACGCTGAATTTTTATTAATGGACATTCCGATGAATTATTAATTCAAACAAAAACAATTAATACCTGTACTTTGAAACGATAATAAATCTGTAAATCAGACTATTATCGTTTCTTTTTTTGCTCAATTTTAAAAAAGAAAGACTAACTTTATAAATAAGAAAATTGGTCTGACTTTAAAATTAAAACTAATCCTTAAAATTTTAAACCATGAATCCAAATAACCTCACTAAAGAATATACAAACGGAGAAGTTACGATTGTGTGGCAATCTGGAAAATGCATTCATTCGGCAAATTGTGTCAAAAACAATCCGGATGTCTTTCGCCCAAAAGAAAAACCGTGGATTACACCAGAACAATCAACTACTGAAAAAATAATTTCTACTGTTAATAAATGTCCGTCGGGAGCGTTGACATTTTATATGAATAGCAAAAGCTAAGCTTTAAGCATTAGTTTTTTTTTCGCCACAGATTAAAAGGATTAAATTGATTTTTTTCGCAACGACTAGAGCAAGATAAATTGAATTAAAATTTGTGGCAATTCGTGTAATTCGTGGCAATATTTCTTTTAATCCTTTTAATCTGTGTAATCTGTGGCAAAAAACACCACATTTTTTATTTCTTAATCTAGGTTAAGTGCTCCAGGACAAATCTCACCGTAACTTTGTCCTATCAAAATGAAATTAATTATTTAAAATATTTAAAAAATAAAATTATGGCAACTACAAAATGGTCAATTGACCCAACTCACTCAGAAATTGGTTTTAAAGTTAAACACATGATGTTTACAAATGTTTCAGGAAAATTTGGAACTTATGAAGCTTCTGCAATCACAGAAGGAGATAGTTTTGATAATGCAGATTTCAGTTTTTCTGCTGATATCGCTTCAGTAGACACTGCAAACGCAGATCGTGACGGACATTTAAGAAGTGGTGATTTCTTTGACGCTGAAAATCATCCAAAATTAACTTTCAAATCTTCTTCTTTCAAAAAAATCAACGATGGTGAATATGAATTAACTGGAGATTTAGACATTAAAGGTGTTTCTAAAACAGTAAAATTCCCAGTTGAATTTAGCGGAATCATGACTGATCCTTGGGGAAATACAAAAGTAGGTTTAAGCATAGAAGGAAAAATTAATCGTAAAGATTGGGGTTTAAACTGGAACTCAGCTCTTGAAACAGGTGGTGTTTTAGTTGGAGAAGAAGTTCGTTTGAACATTGAATTACAATTTGTAAAACAAGCCTAATACTTTATAATAGGTTTTAATTTGGTTGGTTAAAAAGCCTGTACCTTCTCGGGGTACAGGCTTTTTAACTTTTAGGAACAGGGGCTTCGACTTCGCTCAGCCTGACAATCGTATTCTTAAAGACATCATATGTCAGGCTGAGCGAAGTCGAAGCCCTTTCTTACTTTACATTTCTAAATTCAGTGGGCGACATTCCAGTTTGTTTTTTGAAGAAGCGGGAGAAATACGAGTAGTCTTCATAGCCGACTTTGAATGCAACTTCATTTACTGCTAATTGCTTGTCGATCAGCATTCTTTTTATTTCCAGAATCACTCTGTCTGTAATTACTTCAGTTGCTGTTTTTTGAAGGATTTCGTTGCAGATTCTGTTTAAATGTTTCAGCGTAATATTTAGTTTTTCTGCATAAAATGAAGGTAATTTCTCGGTTCTAAAATATTCCTCTAAAAGTGATTCAAACTTGTTGATTTTGATATTGTATGAATGGGTTTGATGCGAATAGGTTTCGCCATATTTTCTTGCCACTTCAATATGAATGCAATCCAACAAATTCAACAATTTATCCAATTGGTATTTGTTGTCTTGGCTATTTTCCTGAATCAGCAAATCGAAATAAGGCTGGATTTTCGGGATTTCTTTTTCTTCAAAAACCATTTCTGGTCGGTTTTGAATGGAATGGTAAAAATTATAATCGTTAATCTTTTTTTGTCCGAAATACAAATTGTACAATTCCTGCGAAAAGATAATTACAAAACCTTCAATGTCTTCAGATAAATTCCAATGGTGCATTTGTCCGGGCTGCAGCACAAAAAGACTTCCTCTTTTGATTTCGAACTGATCAAAATCAACTTCATGCAATCCCGAACCTTTGGTAAAAAATACCATTAAATAGGAATCATGGCGGTGCGGTTCTTCGACAAAACTGTGATTTTTTAAATGCTCTTTAAAAGTATTTACATAAAAATCACGATGAATATCGTTACAGCTAAAATTCTGAACACTATAAATGGGATATTTTTTCATAAAAAATGTCTTTATTGTGCTATAATAAGCGAAGATACTAAAAAGACTTTTATAATGCTCTGAATTACCTTTGTATAAACAAAAATCAACAATATCATGTCAAGCGCATTAACTCATATTTTAAAAAACGAATGTCCTGTTTGTCATAAAGGAAAAGTTTTTACAGACAAGAATATTTTTCTGAATTTCAGTTTTCCTAAAATGAATGAATACTGCAGTCATTGCAATTACAAATTCCAAAAAGAGCCTGGTTATTTCTTTGGTGCCATGTACGTAAACTATGGATTAACCGTGGCTCAGGGAATTGCAACGTATTGTATTGCACAGTTTTTCTTTGAAACAAATTTCGATTTAAGAATCCTTCCAATTATTGCCGTAACCATTACTTTGCTTACTCCTTTTAATCTTAGATTTTCAAGATTAGCATGGATTTATATGTTTAAGGATTATTCGAGCTAAAAAAATAGTACTTTTGCCTTCCAATTGAAACTAATTTTCAATTTTAAAAAAGTAAAAATTAAATTAGACAAATGAAAGCATACGTATTTCCGGGTCAGGGTGCACAATTCACAGGAATGGGTAAAGACCTTTATGAAAATTCGGCTTTAGCCAAAGAATTATTCGAAAAAGCAAATGAAATTCTAGGTTTTAGAATTACTGATATCATGTTTGAAGGCACTGCCGAAGAACTAAAAGAAACTAAAGTTACACAGCCAGCAGTATTTTTACATTCTGTTATTTTAGCTAAAACTTTAGAAGATTTCAAACCGGAAATGGTTGCAGGACATTCATTAGGAGAATTTTCAGCTTTAGTTGCTAACGGAACTTTATCTTTTGAAGATGGTCTTAAATTAGTTTCTCAACGCGCTTTAGCTATGCAGAAAGCCTGCGAAATCACTCCATCTACAATGGCTGCAGTTTTAGGTTTAGCCGATAATGTTGTAGAAGAAGTTTGTGCTTCTATCGACGGAGTTGTAGTTGCAGCTAACTATAACTGCCCTGGACAATTAGTAATTTCTGGTGAAACTACTGCTGTTGAAAAAGCTTGCGAAGCAATGAAAGCTGCAGGAGCAAAACGTGCTTTAATTTTACCTGTTGGAGGAGCTTTCCACTCTCCAATGATGGAACCAGCAAGAGAAGAATTAGCTGCTGCAATTGAAGCAACTACTTTCTCTGCTCCAATCTGCCCAGTGTATCAAAACGTAACTGCAAGCGCAGTTTCTGATGCTAATGAAATTAAAAAGAACTTAATCATTCAATTGACTGCTCCTGTAAAATGGACTCAGTCTGTTCAGCAAATGATCGCTGACGGTGCTACTTTATTTACTGAAGTTGGTCCTGGAAAAGTTTTAACTGGATTGATTAATAAAATTGATAAAGAAGCTGCTGTTGCTAATGCTTAATTTTTAAGTGTTCAGTCTCAGTGACAGTTTTCAGTTGTTAACTGTATAAAACAATAAATCCTCATATACTTTGATAAGTTTATGAGGATTTTATTTTATAATTCCTTTGCTTCTTCGCTGTAATTATTTAAAATTCCAGTAATAAGATAATTTTGATTACTCTTTTCAAAAAATATATACCAAGTTGTTCTGGCGTTGGATTTATAAAATATATAATTTAAACCTAAATATTGAAGTGATTTTGGAGTTTTCTTATGTGGAGATTTTCTAATCTTTTCAGGAACTGCATCGTAAATATCATCAACATATTCTTCAGCTGATTCTATAAAACCAAAATATTCCTTTCTATATAAAACTAAAACCAGATTATCAAGATAACTAATTACTGATGGAGTAAAAATAACTTCTATTTTCCCCACCATTCTCTAATTCTCCTTTTTGCTTCCTCTTTTGCTTCCTCTGGTGTTAATCCTTTTGCAAATTCTGCATCAAAATCAAAAGTTTCACGATCTATACCTTTAAATTTTGGTTTTTGAACCTCGTATTCTACTCTTGGCTCTTCGACCTTGTTATTCTTTTTATTTTCTTTATCCGAACTCATTATTCCTACATTTTAATCTTACAAATTTACAAAATAAACTAAATCAAAATTATAAAGTTTTCTTCTCCTTCTTTTTGTAATTAATAATAAAAACTCCCAAAATGATCAGTATTGTTGCAATTATAAAATCAATGGTGATTTTTTCATCCAAAATCAGCCAGCCAAAAAATACCGCAATTATAGTATTGATATAGGCTAAAATAGAAACCTGAACCGGAGTAACGTGTTTCAGAGCGTAATTATAGCTGAAAAAAGCAATAACAGATCCGAAAATCGACAGATATAATGCTGCAAAAATACTTTTAGAACTCCATAAATTCACATCAATATTGGGCGAAAAAATAAATGCCAAAACAATCTGAATACATGAAGCCATTGTAAACTGGTAGAATAAGTTAAGAACTATATTTTTAGATTTATTCCCATGAATTTTGGTATAAATTGTTCCACCAGCCCAGGCAGTAATCGCAAACCCCATAAACATCATTCCAATTCTGTAATCGGCATCTAAAAAAGATCCTAGTCCGTCTTTAAATATAAAAACCACTCCCGAAAATCCTATTATAACTCCAATAAATCCTCTTAAACTTGGTTTTTGTAATTTAAATAAAATACTGCCCAGAAAAATAAGTATAGGAGCCATAGCACTAATTACTGAAGCCAGTCCGCTTGGCACAGTCTGTTCTGCAACGGTTGTAAAACCATTTGCAATTACAATCATCAAAATAGAAGGAACAAGCTGGTGTTTTAAATTTTCCCATCCAATCCATTTCAATTCTTTTTTGAACAATAAAATAATCATCATGATTATTCCTGCCAATCCCTGACGAATTGAAGTTACAAACCAAGGCGGAATAGTTTCAACCGCAACTCTAATACCCAAAAAGGTAGTTCCCCAAATAATTCCAACAGCCGCTAGGGCAAATATTAGTTTATAGTCTAAACTTTGTTTCATGATAATTAATACGTTAAAAAAAAATCCCAAACTATACTGCTATAATTTGGGATCTTAAAATTTTATAATTTTAACTAATAAAGAATTTATTTATTCCTCACTTTTTGTTCCCATTTCCAGGCGCTTGCCATTGCTTCGTCTAAACTAAGTTCTGCCTTCCATCCTAAGACATTATTTGCCTTATCTGTATTTGCATAAGCTTCAGTAATATCTCCTTCACGACGAGGCATCATCTTGTAAGGCAGTTTTTTACCGCTGACTTTTTCAAAGCTATGAATGACTTCTAAAACAGAACTTCCTTTTCCTGTTCCTAAATTGAAGGTTTCTACTTTGGCTGCATTCTTTTTATTAAACAAACGCTGTAAAGCAATTACGTGCGCTTTTGCTAAATCTACTACATGAATGTAATCACGAACAGCAGTTCCATCTGGTGTTGGATAATCATTTCCAAAAACCGATAATTCCTGGCGTAAACCAACTCCAGTCTGCGTAATAAACGGAACTAAATTTTGAGGAACTCCCAACGGAAGTTCTCCAATTTCAGCTGTTTCATGTGCTCCAACCGGATTAAAATAACGCAATAAAATCGCGCTGATATTAGTTACCTTTGCAGCATCAGTAATAATTTCTTCTCCCATCTGTTTGGTATTTCCGTAAGGAGACATTGCAGTTTGAACCGGAGCATCTTCTGTAATTGGCATTTTTTCAGCCTGACCGTAAACCGTACAAGAGGAACTGAAAATAAAACTTGCTTCAGGTTTTTGCTGTAATTCCTGCAACAAATAAACTAAACTGCTAATGTTGTTTTCATAATACAACAAAGGCTGTTCAACACTTTCACCAACTGCTTTTGAAGCTGCAAAATGAATCACACCAGTAACATCATTGTGTTTTTCAAAGAAATCCCGAACGGCGCTTTTTTCTCTTAAATCAATTTTTTCGAATAAAGGCGTTTTTCCTGTAATCGCGGTAATTCCTTTTAAAACATCTTCTGAAGAATTCGAAAGATTATCAATGATCACCACTTCATAGCCTTCGTTTTGCAATTCGACTACAGTGTGAGAACCGATAAATCCTAATCCTCCCGTTACTAATACTTTCATTTATTGGGTTGTTTTGTGGTTATTTTGGCTTTTATTATTTATTTAAAAATTCTAAAACAGAATCTGTAATAAATTTAATTTGTTCGTCGTCAAGCTCAGTATGCATTGGTAAAGCAATTACTTCCTGTACTAATTGATTAGTTACCGGGAACTGCTCTTCTTTATAACGAGGATCTAAGTATGCTTTTTGAGAATGCAATGGAATTGGATAGTAAATTGCACATGGAATTCCTTTGTCTAATAAATGCTGCATTAAAGCATTTCTATCAGCATCTAAAATTCTCAAAACATATTGATGGAAAACGTGATCATTTTGATTTGCATCAAAATCCGGAGTGATAATTTTTGCATTTCCAGCGAAAGCTGCATTGTATTTTGTTGCTGCTAAACGACGTGCTGCATTATATTCATCTAAAAGCGGCAATTTTGCATTTAAAACTCCAGCCTGAATACTATCTAAACGAGAATTTACACCTACAACATCGTGGTGGTAACGCTCATACATTCCGTGATTTACAATTCCGCGGATGACGTGTGCTAATTTGTCATCATTTGTAAAAATTGCTCCTCCGTCTCCATAACATCCTAAGTTTTTAGACGGGAAGAATGAAGTTGCTGCAACGTGGCCAATTGTTCCTACTTTTGATTTTGTTCCAGATTTAGAAATATAATCTGCTCCAATTGCCTGCGCATTATCTTCAATTACATATAAATTATGTTCTGCGGCAATTTCCATAATCGCATCCATATTCGCCGCACGTCCAAATAAATGAACTGGAACAATTGCTTTTGTTTTTGGCGTGATTGCTTTTTTTACCGCATCAATATCGATGTTCATATTATGCAGATCAACATCAACCAAAACTGGAGTTAATTGCAATAAAGCAATAACCTCAACAGTTGCTGCAAAAGTAAAATCGGCAGTAATTACCTCATCACCTGGTTTTAAATCTAACCCCATCATAGCAATCTGCAAAGCATCTGTACCATTTGCACATGGAATAACATGTTTTGCTCCTAAATACTCTTCAAGATTTTTTTGAAACTGATGAACTAATGGCCCGTTAATGTAAGTATTTGTGTCTAAAACTTCTTGAATAGAAGCATCTACAGTAGATTTTATTTTTTCGTATTGACTCTTTAAGTCAACCATTTGTATTTTTTTCATTTTTGAATAATGTTTAAAATTAAAGACTCTATTTTAGACAGAAATCTCTAAAAGGAGGAACAAAAATAGTTATTAATAGCTTCAAACCAATGAAAATAGTCGAAAGAAATGTAATTTAGCTGCAAAAAAAATTACATGCTTTTTTTATACAATCTAACCATTTACATCGCAGGATTTTTCTTAAAAATCATAGCGTTATTTAGTCCGAAAATTAAGCTTTTTGTGGAAGGCCGAAAAAATGTATTTTCTGTTTTAGAAGAAAAAATCAAAGCAAACGACAAAACCATTTGGTTTCATTCGGCATCACTTGGCGAATACGAACAAGGACTTCCTGTAGTTGAAAAAATCAAAGAAAAATACCCATCACATAAAATCATTGTAACCTTTTTTTCACCATCAGGATACGAAGTGCGTAAAAATAACACGGTTGCCGATGTGACAATTTATTTACCGCTTGACACTAAAAGCAACGCAAAGAGATTTTTAAAATTAGTTCATCCCGAATTTGCTTTTTTCATTAAATATGAGTTTTGGCTGAATTATTTAAAGGAATTAGAAAAAAGCAAAACACCAACCTATTTGATTTCCGGTATTTTTAGAGACAGTCAGATGTTTTTTAAATGGTATGGCGGATTTTACAGAAAAGCACTAAACGCTTTTACTTACTTTTTTGTTCAAAATGAAAGCTCAAAACAAAAAATCGAGGCGATTGGATTTAAAAACGTAATTGTTTCCGGCGATACTCGTTTTGATCGGGTAAATGCCATTTTGGAAAGAGACAACACTCTGGACTATGTTGAAAATTTTAAAAACAACCAGCTGACTATTGTCATTGGAAGCTCATGGCCGAAAGACGAAGCTTTATTAATAGAATATATTAATCAGGCGCCGGAAAACGTAAAATTTATCATTGCACCGCATAATATAAAGACAGAACAGATTTCAAATCTTAAATCACAGATTAAAAAGTCAATCGTTTTATTTTCTGAGAAAGAAAACAAAGATTTATCCAATTATAATGTCTTCATAATTGACACAATTGGAATTTTGACTAAAATTTACAGTTACGGAACAATCGCTTATGTAGGAGGAGGATTTGGAAATCCCGGAATCCATAATATTCTTGAACCTGCAACATTTGGAATCCCAATAGTTATTGGACCTAATTATTCAAATTTTGCAGAAGCTGTATCTTTAGTTGAACTTGGAGGCTGCATTTCTACAACAAACTTCCTGGAACTAAAAGAGATTTTAGACCGTTTAATTAACGATCCAAAATTGTTAACAGAAAAAAGTCATATTTGTAAGTCATTTATTCAGAACAACAAAGGAGCCACAAATACGATTATGAAAACAGTTTCGTAATATTCTGTCTTTAATTTTGAAGTTTTGAAGCTGTAATTTAATTAAAGTTCATTTTTAAGAACCATATTTTCGTTACACGAGAAAACAGAATTATCCTTAAAAAGCAAAATAAAACGCAATAGAGGTAATCAAAACAGCCAAATTTCCAACAGAATATTCAACAAATAATTATTTACACAAAACATTAGATAATTTAAGATAATTTTATAAATTTGGCATATTATTTGATAAATAAGATAAACGTGAGCGGAGGAAAATATTTTAAAAAAAAAGTGAAAAAATATTTTACATATTAAAAAATTTATATCTTTGCCACGAATTAATAATTAACCTTTTATAATAAAGTAAGATGAAAAAAGTATTTTTAAGTTTAGCTGTTGTTGCTGTTTTAACTGTTGTATCTTGTAAAAAAGCTGACGCTGCAGCTACTGAAACTGTAGATTCTACTGCTGTTGCTGTTGATTCTGCTGCTACTGTAGTTGATTCTGCTGCTGCAACTGTTGATTCTGCTGCTGCTAAAGTTGATTCTGCTGCTGCAAAAGTAGAAGATGCTGCTAAAGAAGTAAAAAAATAATTAGAACCTAAGTTCTAAAAATTTTAAAACCATCGAAATCGATGGTTTTTTTTTTGGCCAAACCTCAACATTGAGCCATAAAAAAAAGCGTTCATTTTCATGAACGCTTTTTTTTTATTATCTACTCTTCCACTTCTTCTTCTTCAAAAACCTCCTCATCTTCAAAAATAGACTCACTTGAAGAAAAATCAAGAATCTCAGCCTTCGAAGCATACGTTACAATTTCCTTTATCCCTTTTTGAAGAAGCAATTCTGTAGTATATTTTCGACTTGTCGCAAAATGAACATCACCAAGCATCAATTTAAAAAAATACTTCCCTCCTGAGCCTTTAAATTTCAAAAACCTGGCAAGTTCAATTGTCGATTTAAATTTCTCAATATCTTCTTCACACTCAAACCTCAACTCATAACTTAAACTCGTAAAAATAACTTTCCCTTTTCTAGATGTAAACACAAACTTATATTCATCATTAAACCGCTTGCTAATTACAAAAGCACCCATATTTTTATTTTAAATTTTAGATTATTGATTTTAGATTTTAAGCCTTCTCAAATCTTTAGATTCTTTTAAAATTAATTCTTTACAAATTAATTTCAAACCATTGAGTTTGCACAATAAAAAAAGCCTCTTCAAAAGAAGAGGCTTTAGTACTCAGAGCGGGACTTGAACCCGCACGAACATTGCTGTTCACTGGATTTTAAGTCCAGCGTGTCTACCAATTTCACCATCCGAGCATTATATGGTCTAGAGCGAAAAACGGGGCTCGAACCCGCGACCTCGACCTTGGCAAGGTCGCGCTCTACCAACTGAGCTATTTTCGCATTTTCAAATTCTGTTTAAGAACTGCAACACTTGATTTGTTTCGTATTGCGAGTGCAAATTTAGGACATTTATTCAATTACACAAGCGTTTTTTGAAAAAAAAGTTTACTTATTTTATAACCTTCTGATAACCTAAACTTTAAAATTGAAAATTTTTAATTTTATTTTTTAACCAGCATTCGCTTAATCTCATTAAGCTTCATAAGCGCCTCAACCGGCGTAATTGCGTTTATATCCAAACTTAATATTTCTTCTTTTATTTCTTCTAATAACGGATCATCCAAATTAAAGAAACTCATCTGCATTTCATCATTTGCTGATTTAATTCCGTTTAGAGCATCACTCGAATGATTCTTTTCGAGTTTCTTTAAAAGTTTCTGCGCTTTTGAAATTACAAGCTGCGGCATTCCGGCCATTTTTGCCACATGAATACCAAAACTATGCGCACTTCCGCCTTTTACAAGCTTTCTAACAAAAAGAACCGTATCTTTTAATTCTTTTACCGCTACATTATAATTTTGAATTCTAGGAAGCGATTCTGTCATTTCATTCAACTCATGATAATGTGTTGCAAAAAGAGTTTTAGCTTTTGAAGGATGTTCATGCAGAAATTCTGCAATAGCCCAGGCAATCGAAATTCCATCATATGTACTGGTTCCTCTTCCAATTTCATCTAAAAGAACCAAACTTCGGTCTGAAATATTATTCAAAATCGAGGCCGTTTCGTTCATCTCAACCATAAACGTAGATTCTCCCATCGAAATATTATCAGAAGCTCCTACTCTTGTAAAAATCTTATCTACAATTCCCATTCTTACACTATCAGCCGGAACAAAACTTCCCATTTGAGCCAAAAGCACAATTAAGGCCGTTTGTCTTAAAATAGCCGACTTACCCGACATGTTAGGCCCGGTAATCATAATAATCTGCTGGGTTTCTCTGTCTAAGAAAACATCGTTTGCAATATAAGGTGTTCCAACCGGCAATTGTTTTTCAATTACAGGATGTCTTCCATTTTTAATATCCAGTTCAAAAGTATCGTCGATTTCCGGACATATATATTGGTTTTCTACAGCCATTTGTGTAAACGAACACAAACAGTCTAATTGTGCTACCAAATAAGCATTCATTTGAACCGGCTTAATATAAGTCGCAATCCAATTTACCAACTGCTCAAAAAGCTCTGATTCAATTTTATGAATTTTCTCTTCAGCACCCAGAATTTTCGTTTCGTATTCTTTTAATTCTTCAGTAATATAACGTTCTGCATTTACCAGAGTCTGTTTACGAATCCATTCTTCCGGAACTTTGTCTTTGTGCGTGTTTCTAACTTCAATATAATACCCAAAGACATTATTGAATGATATTTTTAAAGAAGAAATCCCTGTTCGTTCTGATTCTCTTCTTTCGATTCCTTCCAAAAATTCTTTTCCAGATGTAGATATTGCTCTTAATTCGTCCAGTTCTTCATTAACTCCAGTTGCAATTGCGTTTCCTTTTGAAATTGCAACGGGTGCATCCTGATTTAATGTTGTTTTGATTTTTTCGCGCAGCAAATCACACGAATGCAGACTGTCTCCAATAACTTTTACAGCTTCCTGGGGACTTTCTAGCGCTAATGTTTTAATTGGAATAATAGCATCCAGCGATTCTTTTAAATAAATAATTTCTCGCGGAGAAACTTTTCCTGCTGCAATTTTAGAAATCAAACGCTCCAGATCTGAAATCTGTTTAATTTGATATTGAATATTATGAAGGATTTCAGGATTTGATTTCAAATACGAAACCACAGCATGACGCCCTTTAATTTTATTTGTATCTTTTAAAGGCAAAGCCAGCCAGCGCTTCAACAAACGTCCTCCCATTGGAGAAAGCGTCTTGTCGATTACATCTAAAAGTGTTACTGCATTTGGATTATAACTGTGATACAATTCTAAGTTTCTAATTGTAAAACGATCCATCCACACATACGCATCTTCTGCAATACGCTGAATAGCTGTAATATGCTGTACTTTATTATGCTGTGTTTCTGACAAATAATACAAAATTGCTCCGGCAGAAATAATTCCTTCTTTTAATTCCTCAACTCCAAAACCTTTTAAAGAATTAGTTTGAAAGTGTTTTGTAAGAGTTTCTAAAGCATAATCTTCTTTATAAATCCAGTCCTCAAGATAAAATGTGTGAAAATCTTCTCCAAAAGCATCTTTAAATTCGCTTTTGCAGTTTTTAGGAACCAAAACTTCACTTGGATTAAAATTCTGCAGTAATTTATCAATGTATTCTGCATTACCCTGCGCCGTTAAAAATTCCCCTGTCGAAACATCTAAAAAGGAAATTCCAATATTTTTATTCGCAAAACAAACAGAAGCTAAAAAGTTGTTTGTTTTAGATTGTAAAACTTCATCGTTTAAAGAAACTCCAGGTGTTACAAGTTCTGTAACTCCTCTTTTTACAATTGTTTTGGTCATTTTTGGATCTTCCAGCTGATCGCAGATCGCTACACGAAGTCCCGCCTTAACCAATTTTGGCAGATATGTATTAATAGAATGGTGCGGAAATCCTGCAAGAGCAGTTTCAGTATCAGACCCTGCACCTCTTTTTGTTAAGGTAATCCCCAAAATTTTAGAAGCCCTGATAGCGTCTTCTCCAAAGGTCTCATAGAAATCTCCTACTCTGAAAAGCAGACATGCATCAGGATATTTTCTCTTGATTTCGTTGTACTGTTTCATCAAAGGCGTTTCTTTCGCCACTTTCTCTTTCGCTGCCAAATTGTAATGTTTTTAAATGAAAAAATAAGACAGCGAATTTATAATATTTTGACGGCATATCGAAGGACTACAAAAATTAAAATATTTTAAGATATTTTTAGGCTCTTGTTTCAGAATTTTACATAGCTTTGTTTATCATTTAAAAAAAGACCCTTAAAGATGAAAAAAATAATTTTATTTGCTATGTTAGCTGTAGCTGGTATTACAGCTTCTAATGCACAAACTACTAAAAAAGCAAGCGCTAAAGCTGCTAAAGTTGCTAAAATCGAAGGAGCAGGTATGGCTTTCGAAAGTGAAACTATCGATTACGGAACAATTGCGCACAATGCTGACGGAAAACGTGAATTTGTTTTTGTTAATAACGGAACAAAACCGTTAATCATCACAAACGCTCAAGGATCTTGCGGCTGTACAGTTCCTACATCTCCAAAAGAGCCTATTGCTCCAGGTGCTAAAGGTGTTATTGGTGTAAAATATGCTACTGACAGAGTTGGTGCTTTTACAAAAACAGTAACAATTACTTCTAACGCAGAAGGACAACCAACAAAAGTACTTACAATTAAAGGTACTGTTTTACCAGATCCAGTAAAAAGCTAATCTGAAAAACAATAAAATAATCGAAAAAGCTTCCTTATCTTTGGAAGCTTTTTTTATGACCTGAATTTACAACAATGAGAAAACTTGAGAATAGCGAATTAGAAAGAAAATCTATTGAAGATTTTAAAAAATCAGACAAAACTCCTTTAATATTAGTTTTGGATGACATTCGCAGCTTACATAATATAGGATCTGTTTTTAGAACTTCGGATGCTTTTTTGGTTGAGAAGATAATCTTATGCGGGATTACTGCAACACCGCCAAACAAAGAAATTCACAAAACTGCATTGGGCGCAACCGAAACGGTTGCCTGGGAACATCATGAAAATGTTTTGGAAGTTATTGAAAATCTAAAAAAAGAAAAAGTTCTTACTCTTGCCATTGAACAAGTTGAAAGTGCAGTTTTCCTTCAGGATTTTCAGGTTGAAAAAAATCAAAAATATGCTCTTGTTTTTGGAAATGAAGTTTATGGCGTATCGCAGGAAGCAGTTGCTATTTGCGACGGCTGTATCGAAATTCCTCAATTAGGCACAAAACACTCTTTAAATATTGCTGTCAGTGCAGGAATTGTGGTTTGGGATTTGTTTCAAAAACTAAACTGGCCAAAATAGTACTTTCAAAAATTAAATTAAAAGTTAAACCAGCTTCTTCTGTATTTCGTTTAATACAAAAAGATAATCTTCTTGTTTTTTTACAAAATCGCGATCAGAAACGTCGACAATAAGAACATTTAAATCTTTTTGAGATTTTATATATTCCAAATAACCATTGTTGATTTTATCCAGATATTCGCCTTCGATATTCTGTTCATACGTTCTGCCTCGTTTTTTAATATTTTGAAGTAATCGATCTGTATTTTGATACAAGTAAATATACAAATCGGGCTTGGGCATTTCCTTGTAAATAATATCGAATAGATTTCGGTACAAACGATATTCATCTTCCTGCAAGGTAATTTTAGCAAAAATCAGTGATTTAAAAATATGATAATCGGCTACAATAAAATCTTTAAACAAATCAAACTGCGCCAAATCATCTGATAACTGCTGATAACGATCGGCTAAAAATGACATTTCGAGCGGAAATGCATATCGATTCTGATCTTTGTAAAACTTAGGCAGAAACGGATTATCTGCAAAACGTTCCAAAACTGTTTTTGCATTAAAATCCTCTGCAATTTTGTGAACCAAAGTAGTTTTTCCTGCACCAATATTTCCTTCAAAAGCAATATAATTGAACTTTTGAAGCGGAATTTCATTTAAAGGACATTTCAAATCCTGAACAACAGTGCAAACACTGTCATCCGGTGAAACTGAAATTAACTCTGAAACCGTTTTTTGAAATACAGGATGTTTCCAGTCTAACTTTAAATCCTGCATCGGCAGTAAAACAAAATTTCTATTCTGCATCAAAGGGTGCGGAATGTGAAGTTTTTCGGTTTCAATAATTTCATCATCAAAAACAATTACATCAACATCAATAATTCGGGATTGGTATCCTTCCTGATTCAACCTGATTCGTCCTAACTGTTTTTCGACTTTTAAAACCTGATTTAATATTTTTTGTGCCGATGAAGTAGTATGCAAAAGCAAGGCACAATTATAAAAAGCATCACTCTCAAAACCCCAGGCAGGCGTTTCATACAACTTCGAAACCCTGATAACAGTTCCCACTTCCTGATGTATCAAATTGATACAACTTTTGATGTTTTCTAACCTGTTTCCCTGATTGCTGCCTATGGATAAAACGACTTGATGCTGTGATTTCATAATTAATGCAAATTAACTAAAACTATTTTAGAATTAACCAATATATTTGTGAAACGGCACATAGAACCAATTTAAATTTATGTGTAAAATTTGTAACAATTAACCCTTTTACGCTACTTATTTAAAAAATATATACTTATGAAGTTTTTAGGAAATGTACTTGCCACAGTTATTGGTATTTTTGTATTTATTATGATCTTCTTTTTTGGAGTAATCCTAATTGGAGCCATCTTTGGCGGAGACGATAAAGTCTCGGTTAAAAATGATTCTGTCATCGAATTAGACTTAAAACAAATTAATAATGATTACGCCGGAAAATATAAAGATCCGTGGGTAACTGTTTTTTCAGATAAAAAAGGAGTTGGTTTGACTGATGTAATTAATGCCATCGAAGCTGCAAAAACAGACAGCAACATTAAAGGAATTTCGATCTTAAACGATCAGTCTTCATTAGGACTGGCACAGTACAAAGATTTAAGAAATGCTCTTGAAAGCTTTAAAAAATCAGGAAAATTTGTCTGGGCTTACGCCAATACTTATTCACAGAAAGAATACTATTTAAACTCGGTTGCTAATACCATTTATTTGAATCCGGCGGGAGATTTAGATTTTAAAGGACTTTCGTCTGAAGTGATGTTCTTCAAAGATTTTCAGGAAAAATCAGGCATTCACATGGAAGTAATTCGTCACGGAAAGTACAAAAGTGCCGTTGAACCCTTTTTAGAAAACAAAATGAGCGATGCCAACAGAGAACAAGTTACAGCACTTTTAAACTCTATTTGGTCAACAGTTTGCAGCGACATTTCAAAAAGCAGAAATATTCCGGTTGATAAATTAAACGAAATTGCAAACGGTTTATTAGCAAGAACTCCAGAAATGGCAAAAGCACAGCATTTGGTTGACATTGTAGCTTATGAAGATGTTTATCATAATGCCATCAAAAAAGCTTTGAAAGTAAAAGGCGATGACGATTATAACAAAATCTCAATTTTAGATTATACTCAAAATAATATGAACACAGCATTAACCAATATTGCTGATGATCAAATTGCTATTATTTACGCTCAGGGCGAAATTGCCGGCGGTGAAGGTGATGTAAACGTTATTGGCGAAGGTTCAATGCGCCGTTCGCTGCAGGAAGCAAGAAAAAATGAAGATGTAAAAGCTATCGTTTTAAGAATTGACAGCCCGGGCGGAAGCGCTTTAACTTCAGATTTAATCTGGAGAGAAATTGAAATTACCAAAAAAGTAAAACCAGTTGTGGTATCAATGGGAAATTATGCCGCTTCCGGAGGTTATTATATTGCCTGCAATGCTGATAAAATTTTTGCAGAGAGCAACACTATTACAGGTTCTATCGGGGTATTTGGCGTACTGCCAAACTTTACGCCTCTGGCAAACAAATTAGGAATTAATACAGAACAGGTAAAAACACACGAAAACTCAGCAAACTACAGTCCGTTTGTTCCTGTTGACGAAAAGTTCAAAGCGTTTACACTTGAAGGTGTTGAGCAGATCTACAAGACTTTTGTGACGCATGTTGCCGAAGGCAGAAAAATGACTTTTGCACAAGTAGATTCTATTGCACAAGGAAGAGTTTGGTCTGGAACAGAAGCTGTAAAAATTGGATTAGTAGATAAAATAGGCGGTTTAAATGATGCAATTGCCGAGGCTGCTAAAATTGCAAAAATTAAAGATTACAGCACGCAGAATTATCCTGAGTATGAAAAAAAATTCAGCGATTTAATGGCTAATCTTCCTTTTGCTCAATCTAAAGAAGCTTTTATTAAAGAAGAAATCGGCGAAGAAAATTATTTACTTATTGAACAAGTAAAAAGATTTCAAAAACAAAAAGGAGTTCAGGCAATGATGCCTTTCGGAATAAACATTAAATAATTCCAATTAAAAATGAAAAAGATATTTCTGTTTACTGCTTTTCTGTTTTTGACCATTTTAAATGCCCAAAACACAAAACAAGATACTTTTAAAGAAACAAATGTTACTTTAAAAATCAACATCGATCAGCTTTATGGCACACTTACTGTTCCAGACGATGTAAAGAAATGTCCGGTTGCTTTAATAATTGCAGGTTCCGGCCCAACAGACAGAAACGGAAATAACCCGATGATGAAAAACAATTCCTTAAAAATGCTGGCCGAAGCGCTGGCTAAAAACGGAATTGCTTCTTTGAGATTTGACAAAAGAGGAATCGGCGAAAGCAAAGCATCGGCAGTAACAGAATCGAGTCTGGTTTTTGAAAATTATACCGAAGATGCCAAAAGCTGGATTAATTTTTTGAAACAAGATAAACGTTTTACACAGCTAACGGTTATTGGTCACAGTGAAGGCTCTTTAATTGGAATGATTGCGGGTGCAAAAGCAAATAAATTTATTTCGATTGCCGGAGCCGGAGAATCTGCTGATAAGCTTTTAAAATCACAGATTTCTTCTAAATCGAACAAACAAGTTGAAGACATGACGTTTCCTATTATTGACAGCCTGAAGGCCGGAAACAAAGTAAACAAAGTCGATCCGCTTTTAAATTCACTTTTCAGAGCCAGTATTCAGCCCTATTTGATTTCCTGGTTTAAATACGATCCGCAAATCGAAATTAAGAAACTGACTGTTCCGGTTTTAATAATTCAGGGAAATAATGATTTACAGGTTTCAGTTAAAGACGCCGAAAATTTATCGCAGGCCAATAAAAATGCTGAATTGGTTATTATTGATAAAATGAACCATATATTAAAAATTATTGAGGGTGATAAACAGGCTAATATGGCCAGTTATAATAATGAAACCCTTCCTGTTTCTGAAACAATGATAAACAAGATTGTTTCATTTATAAAGAAATAGTTACAACAAAAAATACTCTAAATCCGTTTGAAATATATCAAACGGATTTTTTATTTTAATTAGCATATTTTTCTTACATTATTAAGAAAAATTTATCCCTGTAGTTCAATAAAAAAACTATTTTTGCAAGAGTCAATTTTCAAAATTAAACCTCAAATCTATAAATATGTTAAAGAAAATTTTAAAAGTAACCGCCATTGTCCTTGTGGTTTTTGTGGCCGCATTATTTGCCATTCCGTTCTTGTTTAAAGATCAAATTAAGGCGAAAATTGCCGATGCTATCAACGAAAGTGTTGACGCTAAAGTCAGCTTTGCTGATGCTGATTTAAGTTTATTTAAAAACTTTCCAAATGCAGCTGTTGGAATCGAAAAATTGGTCATTATTAACAAAGCGCCTTTTGAAGGTGACACTTTGGTTTCATTAGGAGAATTGAATCTTAAAATGAGCATCAAAGAGCTTTTTAAAGGAAAAGATGAGCCTTTAAACATTCAGGGAATTACTTCTGAAAATGGTTTAATCAACATTATCTTTAATAAAGACGGTGTTGGAAATTTTGATATTGCCTTAAAAGATAAAAAAGAAGATAACAAAAAGGACGACAAAAGCAGTCCGCTTTCTTTGAAGATTCAGAATTACAAAATCGAAAACTTTACTTTTAGATATATCGATCAGGGTTCAAAAATCAAAATGGTTATTGATAGTTTAAATCACGAAGGAACTGGAGATTTTACCAATTCAAAATTAGATTTAGATACAAAAACCACAGCTAACGTATCATTAGATATGGATAAAGTTAATTATATGAAAAATATAAAATTGACTTTAGACGCGATTTTAGGAATTGATTTAGACCAAAGTAAATATACTTTTAAAGAAAATAAAGCTTTGATTAACCAATTGCCGTTAGAATTTGACGGATTTATTCAAATGGTTAAAGAAGGCCAGATTTATGACTTGAAATTTAAAACGCCGACTTCGTCGTTTACCAATTTCTTAGGCTTAATTCCTTCGGCTTATGCTTCAAGTCTTGACGGTGTTAAAACAACCGGAGAATTTACTGTTGTAGGTTTTGCAAAAGGAAAACTAACAGATACTACAGTTCCTGCATTTAACATTGCCATTGCTTCAAACAATGCTTCTTTTCAATATCCGAACTTACCAAAATCAGTTCAGAATATTGTAATTGATACTAAAATTATCAACGAAACCGGAATCCTGAACGACACTTACGTAAACTTAGACAAGCTGTCTTTTAGAATTGATCAGGATGTTTTCAGCGCTAAAGCAAATATTAGAAACATTACAGTTAATCCGCTTGTAGATGCTGCATTAAAAGGAACAATCAACTTAGCAAATCTTTCTAAAGCATATCCAATTAAAATGGATAAACCTTTGGCAGGTATTCTAAAAGCTGATGTTACAACTAATTTTGATATGGCTTCTGTTGAAAAAAGCCAGTATCAAAACATCAAAAACGCCGGAACTATGAGTTTATCAGGATTTAAATATACTGATGAAAACAATAAATCTATGAATATCAGCACGGCTTTAGTTGAGTTTAACCCAAGTACCATTAACTTAAAACAGTTTAATGCTACAACTGGGAAAAGCGATATTGCTATAAACGGAGTTTTAGAAAATTTCTATGGTTTTATGTTTAAAAAACAAGAATTGAAAGGAAACTTCAATATGAGTTCTAATCAATTGGCTGTTGATGATTTTATGACTTCTGGAGAACCGGCAAAAGCAGAAGAAAAAACTCCTGCAAAACCAGCTGAGGCAATGAAAATTCCAGCTTTCTTAAACTGTACTTTAAATGCAAAAGCAACAACCGTTTTATATGACAACCTAAAACTTAAAGATGTTTCCGGAAAATTGATTATTAAAGATGAAAAAGCATTGCTTGAAAACTTTAAAACGTCAATCTTTGGAGGAACAATTGGCTTAACGGGAGCTGTTTCGACTAAATCAAAAGTGCCTACATTTGATATGAACTTAGGTTTCAATCAGGTTGATATTGCGCAGACATTTACGCAATTGGACATGATGAAAAAAATTGCACCAATTGCCGGAATTATCAATGGTAAATTAAATTCTACTATTAAATTAAACGGAAACTTAGACGCAAAAGAATTAACTCCTGATTTAAAATCAATTTCTGGGGATTTATTAGGCCAATTACTTTCTACAACTGTTAATCCTAAAAATTCTACAGTATTAAATTCTTTAACTTCAAACATCAAATTTCTTGATGCAAGTAAACTGAATTTAAATGATTTAAAAATGGCTCTGACTTTTGATGACGGAAAAGTAAATGTAAAACCTTTCGATATTAAATATCAAGATATTAAAGTAACGGTTGGCGGAACTCATGGTTTTGACCAAACGATGAACTATAACTTAAAACTGGATGTTCCTGCTAAATATTTAGGAAGCGAGGCAAATGCTCTTATCGCAAAAATGTCTCCTGCAGATGCGGCAAAACTGGAAAACATTCCAATTAATGCTATTATTGGAGGAAACTTTTCAAGTCCAAAGATTACGACAGATATGAAAAGTGCAGTTACAAGTTTAGCTTCGCAAGTGGCAAATCAGCAGAAAGAAAAACTGACTCAAAAAGGAGCAGCAGCTTTAACTGATTTGATAAATAAAAACACAAAAGCGAAAGACACAACGCAGGCAGCAAAAACTGAAAAAGAACAAAAAGCTCAGGAAACAACTAAAAAAGCAACTGATTTAATAAACGGACTTTTCAAGAAGAAAAACTAAGTATAAAAAAAGAGGCCAATCATAATGATTGGCCTTTATTTTTTTATACTGCTATTTTTTATACTGCTTTAGGATATACTCTTAATTTTCCGTTTTCTAAAATTGAATTAATAATTTTGAAATATTCCGGCTGTAAACATTCTTTTGTATCTACTCCTACACTGCCGCTGTCATAAGGTTCATATTTTTTTAATTCTGAAACAGAGAACAAACCAATCGTAGGCGTTTGAACAGAACTCGCCAGGTGCATAATACCGCTGTCTGCACCAATAAACAAATCTACATTTGCCAGCACAGATCCCATTTCGCGAATATCTTTACTGTAATATGTTGGAGCCTGAAATCCAATTTGAGAAACATTCTCAATTGGTAATATTTCGATGATGTTATAATTTTTATATTCGGCTTTTAGTTTAGAATAAAAACTCTCCCACCATTCTTCAGAAAAACATTTTGCTCCTGTAGCATAAGTAAACAAACAAATTGTGCGTTTAGAAGGATCAATTATGTGATCTAAAATTTTCTTTCCGTTAGCAATTTCCGCAACATTAAGTTTAAGATCTAAAGATTCTACTATCTTATTTCTTTTTGGAAGTCCAAGTTTGGTTAAATAGGTACGAAAGTTATAAACTGGATATTTAGCTATATGGTCATAATCATTTTTAGGTTCTGATAATTCACCATCAAGATCTCCGTAGAATTTATATCTTGCTCTTGAGAATTTTACAGCTAATCTTCCAGAAGAAGAGTTTTGGTCGACATTTATTGCCATGTCGTAAGGCTCACTTGTTATCGAAATCCAAACCTTAATATATTCGATTAAATTTTTAAAAGGTTTTTTAGGCAGATGGATTGTTTTATTAACGACTGGATAATTTTCGAAAATAATTGGCGCTAATCCACCTTTTACAAATAAATCAATTTTACAATTTGGAAACATTTCCTCTACTTCCTGAACAAGCGGTGTAATTAATAAAAGATTACCAAGTCTTCCGTTGGGTCTGCAGATTAAAACTCGTTTTATTTCGGTTTTATCAACCAAAATAATATTTCTTTCTGTTTTGGGTTTTCCAATATTCTTAGTCAGGCCACGCATTAAGCCCCGCCTAAAATGATTTATTTTACCTGAAACACTCATCTATACAATAATTAAGGATTAAAAGAATTTGGTCTTATCAAAAAAAGCCTAGATAGACAATTTCAAATCTAGGCTGTTTTAATTTTTAAAATTAATTTCTTTGAATAAGTAATTATTATATAATTGTTATCAAATCTTTCAAAATTCACACACTTATTCATAGAAATTCTAAAAATACGATGATTTCGATAAATATTAAAAACGAATATACAAATACTAAATATAGATAGACAAACGACGGATAATACTAGACGTTTATATTGACAACATAACCTTCGGAACCTCGGATATTAAAAACTGTCCCGTTTTCAAAAATTAAATACTGACCTTTAATTCCAACTAATTTTCCTTGAAACGAAGGGGTTTTATCTAAATTTAAACTTGCAATTTTAGCAGGATAAGTTAAAACCGGGTAATTTAATTCGTATACATCATTTTTCTGAGCATAAAAAAACTCTTTTACTTCTGCCGGAATTAAGTTTTCTACTTTCGATTTTTCAAAGATCAAATCACATCCTTCTGTATTACACTGCAGCATTTTTCTCCAGTTTGTTTTATCGGCATAATGATTTTTCAGTGCTACCTCTGTAATTCCTGCTAAATAACGATTCGGCACCTCAACAACAGCAATAGCCTGTGTTGCTCCCTGATCAATCCATCTTGTTGGAACTTGGCTCTTACGCGTAACTCCCACTTTTACTTCACTAGACAAAGCGAGATAAACAACATGAGGCTGTAATTGTGCTTTTTGTTCGTATTCCAGATCTCGATCTGCAATTCCTAAATGTGCTGTACTTAACTCAGGTCTCATAATCCAATCGCCTACAGCAGGGCTTGAATAAAAACAATCATAACAAAAACCTTGTCTGAATATTTTTTTCTTTTTATGACAATTTAAACATTCGAAACCGGCAAAATTAATCTCAATTTCTTTATCTAATAATTGATTAACATTGAGAAAACTATCTTCGAAAACTAAATAATACTGAATTGGGTTTCCGAGTTCAGTCTGCATTTTGGTAAGTACGCCTTGATATGTCATTAGGTTTAAATTGTAGATTTTAGATGTTCGATTTTAGATTTAATGCTGAAGATTTTAATTCTATTTTTTTTGAAAAATCATTTTTTGGATTAAAATCTTAGTGCAATTGAAGCGGTTTTTATTACAAAAAACACTATTTTTGATACAACAGCAAAGTTAAGATTTGTATTGCGATATTCAAATTTTAAGTTTCCTGATTTTGCCTGCAACGGCAAAAACTAACATCTAAAACAATACCATAGTCCATGCCTTTATCTATAATAAACTCTTTTGCTTCATGGGTCCTAAAACAAAGAATCCATCAAATTGAACTTTTTTTAAAGTATCCTAATGAAGTTCAGGAAGAACTATTGCATAATTTATTATTGGCATCTGAAAATACGGTTATTGGAAAAAAATATGACTTTGAATCGATAAATTCTTATCAAACTTTTGCAGAAAGAGTTCCAATTGCAAGTTACGAAGAATTACAGCCTTTGATCGAGCGCACACGTCAGGGTGAACAAGGTGTTTTTTGGGAATCACCAATTAAATGGTTTGCAAAATCGAGCGGTACTACAAATGCGAAAAGTAAATTTATTCCGGTAAGCAACGAAGCACTTGAAGATTGTCATTATAAAGGAAGCAAGGATTTACTTTGTTTGTATTTGAATAACAATGAAGACTCTGAGTTATTTCTTGGAAAGAGTTTACGCCTGGGCGGAAGTTCTCAAATTTATGAAAACAACAATACTTTCTTTGGTGATTTATCGGCTATTTTGATTGAAAACATGCCAATTTGGGCTGAATTCAGCAGTACGCCAAGCAGTAAAACTTCTTTAATGAGCGAATGGGAAACCAAAATTGCCGCAATCATTAACGAAACCAAAAATGAAAATGTAACCAGTTTTGCAGGAGTGCCTTCCTGGATGCTGGTTTTAATGAATAAGGTTCTTGAAAATACGGGAAAACAAAGTTTATTAGAACTTTGGCCGAATCTTGAAGTATATTTTCACGGAGGTGTGAGTTTTTCTCCATACAAAGAACAATACAAGAAAATTTTACCAAGCAAGGATTTTAGATATTACGAAATTTATAATGCCTCTGAAGGCTTTTTTGCGATTCAGGATTTAAATAATTCAAGCGATTTATTGTTAATGCTGGATTACGGAATTTTCTATGAATTTATTCCGATGGATACTTTTGGAACTCCAGATCAAAAAGTAATTCGTTTAGCCGATGTTGAACTGAATAAAAACTACGCCATTGTTATTACCACAAATTCTGGTTTATGGCGTTATTTAATTGGCGATACGGTTCGTTTTACCTCCTTGAATCCATACAGAATTAGAGTTACCGGAAGAACCAAACATCATATAAATGTTTTTGGCGAAGAATTAATGGTCGAAAACACAGATCAGGCCATTGCCAAAGCCTGCCAGATTACCCAAACCGAAGTTATTGATTACACGGTTGCTCCTATTTTTATGCAGGACAAAGAAAAAGGCGCTCACGAATGGATGATCGAATTCAAGAAAAAACCGGCTGATGTTGGTCTTTTCCAAAAAGTTCTGGATGAAACCCTGCAAACCTTAAATTCTGATTACGAAGCAAAACGTTACAACAATATGACTTTAAATCCTTTGGTTATTAATGTTGCCCGCGAAAACTTATTCTACGATTGGCTGAAAGAAAGAGACAAACTAGGCGGACAGCATAAAATTCCGAGGCTTTCAAATCAGAGAGATTATTTGGAGCAGCTCAAGGAGATGTGTGCAGTTAAAAGTTAGACACGAATTTCACGAATTTTAATTAAGATTTTTCAATAGCCCCTAGCTTTAGCCAGGGGTTTATAATATATCTTGTTGAAGGCTTAGCCCAATTGTTTGCGGAGTGATTTGGCTAAAGCCTTAATCTTTATCAACTCTTATACCTCCAGCTAAAGCAGGAGGCAATTGATTTATTATTGAATTCTGTTGTAACATCTTGGTTACATCATATCGATATATCTGTCGTGATATCCTAAAAGATATAAAACACCGTCAAGTCCTAAACTAGAGATTGAAGTTGAAGCACTTTCTTTAACTTTTGGTTTAGCATGAAAAGCGATTCCTAAGCCAGCCAGGTTTAGCATTGGCAAATCGTTTGCACCATCTCCAACTGCGATAGTCTGGTTGATATGAATTCCTTCTTTTTCAGCAATGGCTTTTAAAAATTCGGCTTTCTTTTGTCCGTCTACGATATCGCCTAGATACTTACCTGTTAATTTACCGTCTTTAATTTCTAATTGATTAGCGTGAACATAATCGATTCCTAATTCTTTTTGAAGGTATTCTCCAAAATAAGTAAATCCTCCTGAAAGAATTGCAGTTTTATATCCGTAGTATTTCAAGGCTTTCATTAAACGATGTGCACCTTGTGTTATTGGTAAATTAACGGCAACATTTTGCAGCACTTCTTCGCTTAAACCTTCTAACAAAGCCATACGCTTTTTGAAGCTTTCATTAAAATCAATTTCACCATTCATAGCCGATTCTGTTATCGCACGAACCTGATCGCCTACTCCGTTTAGTTCTGCCAATTCGTCGATAACTTCAGTTTGGATTAAAGTTGAATCCATGTCGAAACAGACCAAACGGCGGTTTCTTCTGTAAATATTATCTTCCTGAAAAGAAATATCAACATTTAAAGTTCTTGAAATCTCCATAAAACTTGCCGTCATGACAATTTTATTTACAATTTCTCCTGTCACTGACAACTGAATACAAGAACGCGGATATTGTTCTTTTTCGACAATTGAAGTTCTTCCGGTTAAACGTATAATGGAGTCGATATTTAGGTTTTGGTCTGACATTATTTTAGTAACAGCTGCCAATTGTGAAGCTGCAAGCTTTTCACCTAAAATATTGATGATGTAGCGCTGCTTAGACTGTGATTTTACCCACTTTTCGTAATCTTCTATAGAAATTGGAATAAACTTAACTTTTATTTCCAGTTCGTAGGCTTTAAATAATAAGTCTTTTAAAACCGGCGCAGACGAAGAACCTGCAGCAATTTCGAATAAGATACCTAAAGAAAGTGTGTCATGAATATCGGCTTGGCCAATATCTAAAATATTAGCATCGTAAGCTGCCAATACAGCTGTTAAACCTGCCGTAACCCCTATTTTATCGTGTCCAGAAACTTTTAATAAAATAATTTCTTTATTTTCCTCTGCTGCCATTTTATCTTATTGATTTGAAAGCGACAAAAATCGGCAATCTCTTGGTGATAAAAAAGAATAATCCTTGTTTTTTTTCAAAGAAAAAGCGCATATTCATGCGCTTTTTTAAGTAATTTAACAATTATGCTCTTCTATTATAATAACATAACTTTTTCATTATTTGTTTGGTTGGTTCTCATCGAAGTTTACCATCCAGTTTACTCCAAATTTGTCTTTGAACATTCCAAAATAAGCACCCCAAAAAGTTTTATTCATAGGCATTTCTACTTTTCCTCCAGCAGAAAGTCCGTTGAAAATTCTGTCAGCTTCATCTGTACTTTCTGTATTAATCGAAATGGAAAAATTATCTCCAAAACCAACATCTCCATATCTTGGATGACTGTCACTTCCCATTAAATTGGTATTGCCAATTGGAAGTGAAACGTGCATAATTCGGTTTAAAGCTTCTTCTGAAAGCTTTTCTCCTTCTTCTGCCGGTGCATCTTTATATTTTCCGATATAAGGAAATTCTCCGCCAAAAACTGATTTGTAAAACAGAAACGCTTCTTCGCAGGTTCCGTTAAACATTAAATAAGGATTAATTGCTGCCATGCTATTTTTTTTAATTGTTAATTGTAAATTATAAATTGTTATTTTTTTCTTCTGATAATTGTTTCACAACTTCCAGACCTTTAGGAAAAACATCTTTGAAATAATCAACAAATTTTTCGACAGAATCAGTGCGAGCAATCAAATCTGTATATTCGCCGTCTGGAATTAATTTGTAGGTTTCCATTGCACCGCTCCATTTTTTTGTTTCTTCATCGAGAGGCAGTTCTTTAAAATCTTTTATCTCGCCTATATGCTTAAAAGCCATATATTCGTTTGGAGTTTTTGTTTCAATTATACTATACATTCCTTCTCCGTTTGGTGACATAAAGTGTATTTTATCTCCTTCGTTCCAGCTGCTTATGGTATGAGATCCTTCGCAAAAAACACTTGTCCATTTTTTATACGTTTCATCATTCCATAAAACTTCCCATATTTTTTGAGCGGGAGCTTTAATTCTAATTTTAAATTCTAAAGTTTCCATAATTAAGACAGTTTAGAAAAATCCATAAATAAAACATTCCAACGATGACCATCTAAATCTGCAAAACCAAAACCGTACATCCAGCCTTGGCTTTCTGCTGGTTCAGCAAAAACATTTCCGCCGGCTTCCTGAACTTTTTTTGCCAGTTGGTCTACTTCTTCCCTGCTTTCGGCATCAATAGAAATCAATACCTCTGAACTTAATTTTGTATCCGTAACATCGTTTTGAGAAAAACCTGAAAAAAGAATTTCTTCAAAGAGCATTACTACAAAATGATTTTCGCCAACCACCATGCAGGTCGAGCTTGGTGTATCGTGTTGTTCATTAAACGAGAAACCAATTTTCCAGAAAAAATCTTTTGCTTTTGCCACATTTTTTACTGGCAGGTTTAACCAAATTTGTTTTGTCATTGTTTTTTTTTGTTTTTTGTTAGATAATTATTGTTTTTAAAGCATATAGTGAGGTAAGTTTATTAAAGTTAGGGAACTGCTTTCTTGGATTGAAACTAATTGTTTTCGACGTAATTTTTAAAGTTATCCAGAATTGCCTGCCAGCCTCCACGCTGCATTTCTTCTGGATTTTGAGTTTCCGGGTCGAAGCTTTCTGTAACTTCCACCCCTTCTAAAGTTTCTTTAAAAGTAATTTCCACTTTTCTTCCGTCAGCCATAACATATTTTATGGTTTTGTTTGGTTCAACAAAAGTATATTCGCCTTCAAAGTCAAAGCTCATACTTCCGTCTTTAGCGGCCATAGTCGATTTGAATTTTCCGCCTTGTTTTATATCATTTTCGGCATAAGGCGTGTGCCAGTCTGGAGAAGCAAAACTCCATTTTGTAATATGTTCAGGTAAGGTCCAAAAATCCCAAACTTTGTTTATTGATGCATTGATTGTATTTTGTACTGTTATCATTATCTATTATTTTTAAAATTACACTTCTTTATTATTTTCAACATATTTTTTAAAGTTATCAATCACAGCCTGGCACCAATTTTTCTGCATGCTTTCAGAATCATTTTTTGTGGGCTCAAATACTTCTGTAATTTTTACTTTGTCTCCGTAATTTTCAAAAAGAACACTTCCGGTTCTGTCGTCCAAAAGCTTATATTCAATTAATTTAAATTTTTCAACTTTGGTATATTCACCTTCAAAATCGAAGCTTTCGCTTTTATCTTTTGCTGCCATTTTATATTTAAATTTACCTTTTACTTGTAAATCATTTTCTGCATGAGGTGTATGCCATTCATCAAAAGGATAATTCCAGTTTTGTATATGCTCCGGAAGAATCCAGAAATTCCATACTTTATCTATAGATGCATCAATTGTATTTTGAACTGTGATCATTTTTATTTTTTTTAATTACATCTGTTCCGGAATCTGACTTTCATCCATATAAAAAACTTCCCAATGATGTCCATCTAAATCGAGAAAAGTTCTTTGGTACATCCATCCATAATCTTGTTCTCTTTTATAATCAGTTCCGCCGGCTTTAACAGCTTTGTCTATCATTTCATTTACTTGTTCTCTTGAATCTAAAGAAATAGAAATAAGGGCTTCACTGGTTGTATGAGAATCACAGATTTTTTTATCTGTAAAAGTTTGATAAAACTCTTCTGCCAAAATCATTAGATTAATATTTTCTCCAATAATTATACAAGCTCCTTTTTCATTTGTAAATTTTGGATTGACAGGAAATCCTAATTCATTAAAAAATTTTATTGACTTATTTAGCTCTTTTACAGCTAGATTTAAATACATCTTGGTTTCCATAATATATAAAGTTACAATTTATTTAAAACAAATTTAGAATTTTAAAACGGCCTTTAGGATACAATAAAAGTCAACTTTAGGGGCATTTAAGACAAAATACTTACATTTGTCTACCAATTAATTTTCCTAAAAACCACAAAATCATGAGCAAGAAAGTAGGTTTAATCGTTCCTCACGATTATAAATTATTAAGTATAGCTGCCATTTTAGAAGTTTTTGAAACGGCAAACAAACTAACAAAAGAAACCGAAAAGCCTTTCGAGATTATGATTTTTCAATCGGCTGAGCAAATAAATCAGGAACGTTTATTTGGGTATGAAATCAATTCTATCGAGACATCAAAAAATTTAGATTTAATTCTGATTCCAGCTTTCACGACCGATAATATGAACGAAATGATTGCTAAGAATAAAAAATTTATTCCGTGGCTGCAAAAACAGCATGAGTCTGGAGCCGAGCTGGCAAGTTTTTGTACGGGTGCATTTTTATTTGCTGCTTCAGGTTTATTAAATGAAAAACTGGCTACAACACATGTCGATGCCTGCAGTGCTTTTACAAAAGCTTTCCCGATGGTAAAACTAAAACCGGAAGAAACTTTAACGGCCGACGGAAGTTTGTATACCAGCGGCGGCTCAACTTCTACTTTTCATTTATTGATTCTTTTGGTTCAAAAATATTGCGGGAATGAAATTGCAGTACAAATTGCAAAAATTTTCTCTATCGACTTAAATCGTTACAAACAAAGTTATTTCAGTACTTTCAGACCCAATCATTTACACAATGATACTTTGGTTGCCATGTTACAGCAAAAAATTGAAAGCCAATATCACAGCATTGAAAAACTGGAAGAAATCACGAAAGATATTCCAACCAGCGCCCGAAACATGACACGTCGTTTTAAACAAGTAACGGGAATTCCGCCAATTGAATATCTGCAGAATATAAGAGTCGAAAGCTCAAAAAAATATCTGGAACAAACACAGCTTTCGATTTCAGAAATCATTGAAAAAACCGGCTACAATGATCCTAAAGCATTTAGGAAAGTTTTTTATAAAATGGTGGGTATGAAACCTATTGAGTATAGAGAGAAATTCAGGGTTCAATAGTTTTTTAAAACAGTTATTTTATTTTCATTAGAAGAAAAAGATCTTTTGAAAACTTATGATTTAATGATCCACATCAGAACATTTTTATTTGTTTTCAAAAGTTCATCAATTTCTTTCATGCTTTCGTTTGATACAGCAGGACAGCCCCAGCCTTCAGGGGTCCCGTATGGGTAAACCTCATCTTTTGGAACGGCTTCCCATGAATGCAGTACAATAGCTCGTTTTCGGGCATTAGAATTACTTTTTTCTTTTCCTTGCAAAACATAATTGACTTTTATTCCCCACTGGCTTACACCGCGATCTAAAATAACGTATTTACCCAGTGACGAACAATGCGAATCAAATTCGTTACTTATTTTCGGCTTGTCTTTAGAATAGGTTCCTCCCCAGGGACTATCGCCGCACCCATGACTTACCATATAAGATTTTGAAATTGTATTGTCTTTAAAATCATACACAAAGAATCTCTTGTAACCAGAATGCAATCCTAAATCAATAAGAATAAATTTATCTGTATTTAAATTATTTTGCCGAGCGTATCCTTTTGCTTCTGCATAATATTTACTGTAATCAATTTCAATTCTGGGTGTCTGTTCTGCAATTATTTCTGTTTTGTTTTCATTTTTAGAAACTAAAATCTCTTTATTATCTTTTTGGCAGCAAGAGAGAATCAAGGCCATACCAATTACAAAAATCATATTTTTCATGTTTACAATTTACCCAAAATCCAAAACGGAAATCTTACTTTAAAAGTATAAAAAAACCTGTTCAAAAATTGAACAGGTTTAAAAGTGAAATTTTGTCAAAGTTTAAAATTTCGACAAAGTTATCTAGAGATTTTACGAAGCAATTTCCATGCGCTTCAATAAGTTTTTACTTAAAGTATGTTCTGCATAGTCTTTATCGATTGATAAAACTTTATCATCAGAACTTGGTAATTCATACATCGCATCTGTTAAGATAGCTTCACAAAGCGAACGTAATCCACGGGCTCCTAATTTATATTCTAAAGCTTTATCTACAATAAAATCTAAAGCTTCATCTGTAATAGTAAATTCAACTTCATCCATTAAAAATAACTTCTGGTATTGTTTTACTAATGCATTTTTTGGCTGTGTTAAAATCGCACGCAAGGTCTCTTTATCTAAAGGATCCATGTGTGTTAAAACTGGTAAACGGCCAATTATCTCAGGAATTAATCCAAAATCTTTAATGTCTTTTGGAATAATATACTGCAATAAATTGTCTTTGTCGATATTGTCTGCATTTTTTGAAGTCGAATATCCAACTGCCTGACGGTTTAAACGTTTTGAAATAATACGTTCTACTCCATCAAAAGCACCACCTGCAATAAACAGGATATTTTGAGTATTTACTTCAACAAATTTCTGGTCTGGGTGTTTACGTCCTCCTTTTGGCGGTACGTTAACAACTGTTCCTTCTAATAATTTTAACAAAGCTTGCTGAACACCTTCTCCAGAAACGTCACGTGTTATAGACGGATTGTCGCTTTTGCGGGCGATTTTATCTATTTCGTCAATAAATACGATTCCTCTTTCTGCCTTGGTTACATCATAATCTGCAGCTTGTAAAAGTCGGGTTAAAATACTTTCAACATCTTCTCCTACGTAACCTGCTTCTGTAAGTACAGTTGCATCTACAATAGCCAAAGGAACATCTAACATTTTTGCAATAGTTTTTGCAACCAATGTTTTTCCTGTTCCGGTTTGTCCTACCATAATAATGTTACTTTTTTCAATCTCTACTTCGTCGTCTAATTGCTGCTGCATTAAACGTTTGTAGTGATTGTAAACAGCTACTGACATTACTTTTTTTGTCTGATCCTGACCAATAACGTATTGGTCTAGAAAAGCTCTAATTTCTTTTGGCTTTTTTAGAATTAAATCGCCTACAAGTTTTGCACTTCCGCTTGATTTTAATTCTTCTAAAACAATTCCGTGCGCCTGCTCAATACACTTATCACAAATATGTGCATTTATACCGGCAATTAATAAATTAGTTTCTGGCTTTTTTCTTCCACAAAACGAACATTCTAATACTACTTTTGCCATTCTATATTTAGTTACTAAGCTGCAAAGATACTAAGTTTCTAAGCTTTTTGATTTTAAAACTTTAAAACTTAACACCTTTACAGCTTAATATTTATTTTTTGTTTCAAATTTCAAGCTGCAGGTTCCAAGTAGCTTAGACAACTTGAAACCTGTAACGTGAAACATTTTAAGCTTTGATAAAATTATCCTCTTCTTAATACTTCGTCGATCATTCCGTATTCTTTTGCTTCATCAGCAATCATCCAGTAATCACGCTCACTGTCTTTATGAACTCTTTCGAAAGACTGACCTGAATGTTGTGAAATAATGTGATATAATTCATCTTTCAATTTCAACATTTCACGTAAGTTAATTTCCATATCTGTTGCTACACCTTGTGCACCTCCAGACGGCTGGTGGATCATAACTCTTGAATGTGGCAGAGCCGAACGTTTTCCTGCTGCTCCTGCACACAATAAAACTGCTCCCATAGAAGCTGCCATTCCTGTACAAATTGTTGCAACGTCTGGTTTAATGTACTGCATTGTATCATAAATTCCAAGACCTGCATAAACGCTTCCTCCTGGAGAATTTAAATAGATTTGGATGTCTTTTGATGCATCGGCACTTTCTAAGAATAATAACTGCGCTTGTACAACATTTGCAATCTGGTCATCGATACCTGTTCCTAAAAAGATAATTCTATCCATCATTAATCTTGAGAAAACGTCTAGAATAGAAACATTTAATTGACGTTCTTCAATAATATTTGGAGTTAAATTCGTCGGCGTCATAGCGCTGATGATTTTGTCATAATACATGGCATTTACTCCGTGGTGCTTTGTAGCAAAATTTTTAAATTCTTTACCGTAGTTCATATTTTTAGTTTAAAGTTGAAAAGTCTAAAGTCAAAGTGACTTAAACGAATTAAACAAAGTTCATACCTTTTTATAAAGGATGCCAATTTGTCTTCTTTTTATAATAGAAGTTTCGTATTTGAAATTTAAGAAATAATAATTCAAAAACAACAAGTTTTAAAACAAAAAAAAGAGCGTCAAAAATATCTTTTGACGCTCAAATATAACCTTTTTTTATCTTTCAGTTTTTGTAATAAAATCTTAAATTTTGACTTTATAACTTTTGACTTTCAGACTTAAATTTATTCTCCGTAAGAAGCAGCAATAAATTCATCGTAAGTAACCTCTTTAGTTGTTGGGTTAGCTTTTTCTTTGAAGATATCTAACATCTTAGCCGCTACAACCTGCTCAGAAAGTCTTTTCACTTCGTCCTGGTTAGATAAAACTCTAGCCACGATTCCCTGAACTTCTTCATCTGATGGGTTAACTTGCCCAAATTGAGCCATTTGCTGTCTAATTGCGTTTGATGTAAATTCTTTTAAATCATCAAATGTAATTTGGATATTACTTTGAGCTAATGCTTTTCCTTCGATTAATTGGAAACGCAGCCCTTTTTCAGATCTTGCGTATTCAATTTCAGCTTCTTCTGCAGAAAGTTTTTTCTCTCCAACAGTTTGTAACCATTTTTTCAAGAATTCAGCTGGTAAATCAAATTTTGTGTTTTCGATTAAGAAATCCTGAACATCTAATAATAATTTTTGGTCAGCCTGCTGAGCGAATTGTGCTTCAGCATCTTCTTTAATTTTAGCTTTTAAATCTTCTAAAGAAGCAACATTTCCTTCACCAAAAAGTTTATCAAATAATTCCTGGTTTAATTCAGCCGGCTCAGAACCGTTGATGGCTTCGATAGTAAAGTTTACTTCAACATCTAAACCGTGAACACCTTCGTGACCAACTTTTAAGTAATCCATTAATTGGTGATCGTCATCAAATAAACCTTTTGTGCTTACTGTAACAACATCTCCAACTTTTTTACCTACGAATTGTTTTTGAGCTTTTTTACTGAAAGCACCAACTGAGATTGTAGTTGTATTATTGATTCCGTTTGCTTCACTAGAGAAAGTTCCAGTTAAATCTGAATCAGCTTCAGCTTTATCTTGTGGAATTGCTTTTCCAAATTGTTTTTGGATACGCTCAACTTGTCCGTCGATTAATTTATCGTCAGCAGTAACGATATATTTTACGATATTATTTTTAGCTTCAAGATCAATTTCGAAGTTTGGCACTAAACCAATTTCGTATTCGAAAGTTAATTCTTCAGCATCCCAGTTAAAGTTTTCGTTTACTTTAGCAAGAGGAGTTCCTAAAAGATTTAGTCTTTCAGATTGAATATAACGCTCTAAAGCCAAATCAACTACTTTTTTGATCTCTTCCTGCTTAATAGCTTTTCCGTATTGTTTTTCAACAAGATCTTTAGGCACAGCCCCTTTTCTAAATCCTTTTACTTGCGCTAAAGGCATTTTTTCGTTAATTCTTTTTGCTACTTGACCTTTATAATCCATATGAACAACGTTCATAACAATTGTCTCGTTAACAGCGTCTATTGCTACTCTTTTAATATCCATCTTCGTTCTTTAATTTACGTAATAAAATTGGGTTGCAAAATTATAAAATTTTTGCAACCCAACCAAGTTTTTAATCTATTGTATTTGAAGCAGTTTTAATGACTCTATTTGTTTTTTATTTATCGTCTCCCAGTATTTTATAAGTTATAGACTGCAGAACAGACAAAATAACACTGAAAATTAACGCCGTCCAAAACGAATCGACTGCAAAACCGCCCACAATATTAGTACACAACAAAATAATTACTGCATTGATAACTAATAAAAATAAGCCCAGTGTTACAAGTGTAACCGGCAGAGTTAAAAGAACTAAAATTGGTTTAATAAAAATATTCAGCAATCCTAAAACTACCGCAACAATTACTGCCGTACCAAAACTAGCAACATGAACTCCCGACAAAAGGTTAGACAATAATAAAACCAAGGCAGCAGTAACAAGGAGTCTAAGTAATAATTTCATAGTTTTTAATTTAAAAATTTTAATTAAAAATAATGATTTTATATTGTTCAACGACCGAAATCTTATTTTTTTTAACCGCAGATTAAAAATTATTACTCTTTCAAAAATGCTGTTGTCAATTCAAAAAACATCTTTGGATTTTCGGCATGAAGCCAATGTCCTGCATTTGGAATAGTTTCTAATTTAAAATTTGGGAACTGCATTTTAATAGCATCCAAATCTGAATCCTGAATATAGCCTGAATTTCCTCCTCTTATAAATAAGGTTGATTTATCAAATTTCAGGTTTTCTGCCAAAGGTTTTCCAATAGCATCGAGATTATTATTAAATGCTTCTAAATTGAACCTAAATGCTAACTGTCCAGGTTCTTTCCAATATAAATTTTTTAATAAAAACTGGCGTGTCCCAAGATCAGAAACATATTGAGATACGATTTCTTCGACATCATTTCGACTAGGTTTTACTGAAAAATCGACCGCATTTAAACCTGCCAAAATATCCTGATGATGCTGTTTATAGAATCTCGGACCAATATCTGCCACGATCAATTTGTCTACAATTTCAGGATGCAGCGCTGCAAAAAGCATAGCCACTTTTCCGCCCATCGAATGCCCCAGAATATCAATTCTGGTTAATTGGTTTGCCTGGCAATACTCAAAAACATCCTGAACCATGGCCTCATAACTCCATTCATCTGAATGAAAACTGCGTCCGTGGTTTCTTAAATCTAAAATATGAACCTGAAATCCGGCTTCTACATATTGTCCTGCCAAGGTTTTCCAGTTATCAGACATGCCGAGAAATCCGTGCATGATGATAAAAGGTTTTCCTTCACCTTCTATTTTTGAGTATAACATTTATTTTCTCTTTAAAAATTCTTCTACAAATGTAAAAAACTTATCTATTAAACACTTGTAGAATATATTCTCAAAATATTTTTAAGAAAAAGATTAACAGAAAAAAGTTTACTTTTTTACGGGTTTCCGTAAACTTTTGAAATTTTAAAAAACTATCTTGCGGCCCAAAAACAAGCCAATAATTTCATTTAATTAAACACAAATCATGATTAAAAAATTTCTTTTATTATCACTGGTTGCTTCGCAGCTTATGATTTCATGTTCTAGTGACGAAACTACACCAGAAACTGAACCAGAAGTAGTTGTTCCAGAAAAACCAGAACCAGAAAAAACCTTAGAAGAGCAGATTGCAGAACTTCTAAAAAAACCTTATTCTGAACTAACTCCTGATCAGCAAAAAACAAAATTAGAAGCAGAAGCTAATGAAATGCTTGTTCAATTAGACAAAACAAAGAAATTAAGTGCTCTTGAAACTATTGAAAATCTAACTAATCTGCTTAACGAAAGCCCTGTTGATATTTTTAATGGAAAAAGCAACAATGGTATCGAAGAAGCCTTAACGGTATCAGGTGCTTATGGTGTATACACTTGGAACAGTACTCAAAAAATCTGGGTAAAAACAGCTTCATCTACTGAATTAAAATTTGTTTTTCCTGCTAAAAAAGCACAAACTACCAACAACGCAATTTTTACTGTAAAAAGTACTTCTTCTGATATTAAGTATTTAACTATCGATACTTATGGAGAATGGGCATGGAATTCTGCTGCGGGTAACTATACACAAGTTAAACCAGATTTAAATGACTGGTTCTATTTACCAACATCTGGAGATGCAGTTTTAACTATCGATAATACACAAGCTGCTATTTTTACACTGACTGCAAAATATGCTGATGGCAAACAAGTTCCAACTGATCTTGCTTACAAAGTAACTCTAAATGATGGTTATACTTGGGAAATGAGTAGTACAAAAGCAGTACAAAACACTGCAAAATCAACTCTTACTTACAATGGTAAAAACCTAATTTCATTTACTGGCGGAAGTACTACTGAAGTTGACAAATTAATTGGCAATGATGAACTTGGCCAGTACAGAGGTAAAGCAAATGGTTTAGTTACATTATTGGATAATTTTGTTATCATAGCTGACATGAATCTTGCACAAGATGCTGCTGACCGTATAGCATTAGAAAAGAGTCTGCCTCATCCTGCTTATAGTTCTAACACACATGTTTCTGACATGAGTACTTACAACAAAAAGTTAGCAGAAGGCAAAGTTGCTCATTTCAATAAGAATATAAAATTAATCTTAGTTTCTAAAAAAGATGGGACTAAAATCGCCGATATTGTACAGCATGCAGAAAAAGAAGACAATAGCTATTATTCTGAAATCGACTATTACAATGCTGTGAATTATTTAAGATTCAATGATAAAACTGAAGTAGAAATGGGCGTTTATTTCTCAACAGGATTTGACACTTTCTATACTAAATTTAATGATTTTACTGCAAGTTTTCAAAAGTAATATATCTTTAAAATAAAAAACAAAGCCGATTTGAGTTATTCAGATCGGCTTATTTTTTAGCAGGTGTTTTTACAATTATAGCACTCTGCCCATATCCTGCCCAAATACCAATACCTCCTTTTATATTCGATTTCAAACTTGTGTTTGAAGGATAGATTGGGTTTTTGCTGTTTACGATTTCATTCTGCCAGCTGTTCCAGAAATCCAATGATTCTTTGGTTTGCGTTCGTAGTTTTACATGAATCACACTTCCATCATTAAAATAAGGTTTGAGCTGTGTTTCTGGAAATAATATTACTCCTCTGTTAATTTTTAATGCAACCGAAGGACTTTCAAAATTCTTATCATCCAGATTACCATAAAATGAAGGCACAAAAATAGGCTCCTCACCTTCAATTTTTGTTGCTATCTGATAGTAGTTTTTTTCATTAACAGGATCATCAAATTTTACAAAAATATATCCTGTAGTATCCGCAGGTTTTTCTTTTATATATGCAGCACTAATAAGAGGCACCGATTTTGGAATTGTGGTAACCGCTTCTACTACGCGGTTCAAATATTCAATTTTAATAGAATACTCTTTTCCAGCTTCGCCTTTTAATGTATTTCCAAAATAAACAAATGGCGGAATTCTGTTTTTATCATTTTTTACTCTTAAAACTTCTGAATTCTGACCGTCAGAAATTGTGATTTTTGCAGACCTGATAACGTGTTGCAAAACATTTGTGGTATCTACAACATCTGTAACCGGAATGCTGCTCGACAGTAAAACATTAGCAAAATCACCTTCTTCAATCCATCCTTCAACCACTATTTTAGATTCTTTGCTTTTTTGAACGCTTACATCATCATTAGAACAACTCAAGAGCAAAAAAGAAAAAAATAAAATGATATACTTTTTCATAATTTAAAATTTAAATCGCCAGCTTATTGAAGGCAAAATTCGATATAAAACCTTTTTATCCTGTGTAACTAATATTTCATTTTTATTATCAGTAGTTCTAACATTTAAAACCACATAAATAGGATTTGATATATTGAAAGCATTATAAATAGAAAAATTTAATGCGCTTTCTTTTTTTGCTGTTTTTATAAAATAATAATTGGCAGAGATGTCTGTTCTAATATAATCTGGCATTTGAGCATTATTATATCGTGAATATTCTTTCACCGGATTATTGTTTATAAAATACCAGGAAGTCGGCATTGTAAATCGATTTCCGGAACCAAATATCTGGGTTACCCCAAAATTCCACTTTGCGTTTAAATCATACATTCCCACTACAGAAAGACTATGCCTTCTGTCATACTTTGCAAAATATGTTTTTCCGTTATTTAATTCATCAAAATTTCGCTCAGACCAGCTTAAGGTATAACTAAGCCAGCCTGTAAATTTTCCGTTGCTTTTTTTTAGCATCATTTCAAATCCATACGCTTTCCCTTCCCCCACATACAAATCATTTTTTAAAGTTGTAGTTTCATTAAACTGCGTTATTCCATAAGGATATTCGAGCAGATTTTTCATCGAACGGTAAAATCCTCCAAAAGAAGAAGAAAAATTTCTGGTGATATTTTGGTTTGATCCAACTGAAAATTCATTTGAAGATTGTGGCTTAATACCATCCGAACTTGCAATCCAAAAATCAGTCGGAATACCTACACTTGAAGTTGTAATTAAACTCAAATATTGATACTGTCTGTTGTAAGAAGCATAAAACGAATATTTTTCGTTTGCATAATAATTCAACACCGCTCTCGGCTGAAAATGCAGATACGAGTTTGCTCCAGAAGTATAATAATTAATTCGAAGACCTAAATCTGCGGTTACATTTTCAAACAATTTGGGTTTTGCGTTTGCAAAAATTGCTGCTTCATTGGCATTAATCTCCCTTTGCGAATTATTATCAATCGTTGTCAGGTTTTCTACATTTACTTTTTGAGGCTGTAAATTGTGATAAACATATTGTAATCCTGATTCAAATGGGATATTATGAATCGAAAATCGAACTGCATTTGCAAACCCAAAATCCTTTACATAGGAAGAAACTCCAAAATGGATCGCTGCCTGTTGCATATCTAAATCATTAGAATAATGACTAAAATATATAGAATTGGACATGCTTACTTTAGGAGAAAATGTCGTCGTTAAAGATGGCGATACTGTAAAGTTATTCCATTTTAAATTGGTTTGAAGTGCCAGATCTCCATCTTTAACTTTCAATTTATCTCCACTATAAAAGGCATCAAATGAAAATAAATTCTTTGTAGAAATTTGAGATAAAAAAGTAAAGTTTGCATCAGAAAAACCATATTTCATATCCTGAACATCGTTTTCTGAATCTGATTTTAATAACGGCCCCACAACTTCATCAATATACGTTTTTCTGCCAGAAATATAGAAACCGTTTTTATTGTTAAGCGGAACTGATAATGTTAATTGCGAAGCCAAAATTCCGGCATTTCCCTGAATTGAGAACTCAGAAGGTATTTTTTTATTGGTATTTAAAAGTGTTGTAGAACTCAAACGTCCGCCGTATTTTGCATTTGAGCTTGATTTATCAAATTCTATATCTTTAATATGATCTGTATTGTAGAAAGGAAATATTCCCAGTAAATGCGACATCCCATAAATTGGCGTTTCATTATACAAGATCGCGTTGTGCCCGGGATCGCCTCCCCTAACATATAAATAACCATTTGCATCGCCTGAATTTTGCACTCCGGGGGTCAACTGTAAAAGTTTTATAACATCTGTTGTTCCTAAAAGCGTCGGAACGGAGTTTAAGTCTTTTAGATTAAAAGAAAGTTTTCCGCCTGATAAGGTTTTAATTCCGTTTTTCTTATCATTTGAAATAATTACTTCTTTTAACTGAGCAATATCTTTTTCTAAAATAATAGAAAACATGGTGTCCTTTTGAACACGGCAGTAAATTGCTTTTGAAGTAAAATCTAAATGATTAATCGTTAAAACCATATTCCCCGCAGGAATATTTTCAAAAAAGTTACCTAAAGTGTCGGTAACTGTATGTTTTTGTTTTTGATTTATTTCAAATAAAACATGGACACCAGCGAGAGTCTGATTGTCAGAAGATTTTACATTTCCTGTAATCTTTATATTTGACTGCGCAAAAATGTTTGAAAAACAGAATAAAAAAAAGAGAATAACAGATTTTGACACGTAAATTTTAATAAGAAAAGTGCGAAAGTAAACAATTATAACCCAAATACATCAGGTTATAATTGTTTAGTTTTAATCTTATTTCAATTTATTCAAATACATATTAACCACATTATCCAAACCTAGGTAAAGTGCCTCAGAAATCAGTGCGTGTCCAATAGAAACTTCTAATAATCCCGGAATGTTCTGCTTAAAGAACTGAATATTATCTAAACTTAAATCGTGGCCGGCATTAATTCCTAAACCTAATTCGTTTGCCAATTCTGCTGCTTTCACATACGGGTCTATTCCGTTTTTATTTCCCAAATCGTATTGATGTGCAAAAGCTTCGGTATATAATTCAATTCTGTCTGTTCCAGTTTTCTTTGCACCTTCGATCATTTCTAAAACAGGATCAACAAAAATCGATGTTCTGATTCCGTTTCTTTGAAATTCCTGAATTACTTCTTTTAAATACTCTTGGTTTTTAATAGTATCCCAGCCGGCAGAAGATGTTATAGCACCAATTGCATCCGGAACAAGAGTAACCTGATCCGGTTTACATTCTAAAACCAAATCAATAAAATTATGCTGCGGATTTCCTTCAATATTATATTCTGTAGTAACAATTGCTTTTAAATCGCGTGCATCCTGATAACGTATATGTCGCTCATCCGGACGCGGGTGAATCGTAATTCCCTGCCCTCCAAAACGCTGAATATCTGCAGCGACCTTTAACAAATCTGGAACATTTCCGCCTCGAGCATTTCTCAGCGTTGCAATTTTATTGATATTAACACTTAACTTTGTCATATAAATAGATAATTAATTCAAGTAACACTATATTTGTTACGACAAAAATACAAAGTAAAACGCAGCAGTTTTTGGTATTTTTTGATTATTTTGCATCAAATATCTTCAATTGATTTATGACAGAAATTACAAACTATATCACAAACGATTTCAGAGCGATTGATAGTCAGGAAACGATAGCCTCGGTTCAGGATTTTTTTATTGATGTAAATTTTTCTCATTTTCCGGTTTTAGAAGATGGGATTTTTATTGGAAGCATCTCTTCTGACGATGTCGAAACTTTTGACACAGATAAAAAAGCAATTGACTATAAATATACTTTAGAACGTTTTTTTGCCAGAAAATCGATGATCTGGCTTGATGTTCTGGAAGTTTTCGCTAAAAACCACACTAACATACTTCCTATTCTAGATGAAAATAATAACTATATAGGTTATTATGAGATAGAGGATATTATGAAATTTTTTCAGGAAACTCCATTTTTAAAAGAACAAGGCGGCATTATTATTGTTCAAAAGGGACTTTTAGATTATTCTATGAGTGAGGTAACGCAGATCGTAGAAAGCAATAATGGTAAAATTCTGGGCTGTTTTATTTCTGAAGCTGATGTAGAAAATGTTCAGATCACGATAAAAATAGGCTTAGGCGCTATAAATGAAATTATTCAAACTTATAGACGATATGGTTATGAAATTATTTCTGAACATCAGGAAGACAACTATATTAACAGCTTAAAAGAACGCTCTGATTATTTAGACAAGTACCTTAATATTTAAATTAGAAAATTTGTCAATGAGAAAATTATTTCACATAATGAAATTATCAAATTGACACATTTTCTCATTATCTAATTAGAAAGAATGAAAATAGCCATTTACGGACAATATTACCAAAACAGTACAGAACCTATTATAAAAGACATTTTCGCGTTTTTCAATTCCAATAATGTGGAAATGGTAATCGAAGAAAATTTCCTTAATATGCTCTACGAAAAGCAGCTTGTAAAAAAGGATTACAAAACTTTTCCTTCGAACTCTGCTTTAGACAACAGTTTTGAAATGCTTATAAGTATTGGCGGCGACGGAACTATTTTAAGAGCCGCAGCTTTTGTTCGTAATTCAGGTGTTCCGTTGTTAGGAATAAATGCCGGCCGATTGGGTTTTCTTGCAAAGGTTCAAAAGGAAAACATAGATATTTTACTGCAGTATGTTATTAACCAAAATTATACAACTTCAGAGAGAACTTTATTGGGCTTAACATGCGAACCTTTTAATGAGGCTTTTAAAGAGCTTAATTTTGCCATGAACGAAGTTACGGTGAGCAGAAAAGACACAACTTCGATGATAACGGTAGAAACTTATTTAAACAATGAATATCTAAACTCGTATTGGGCAGATGGTTTAATTATTTCTACACCTACAGGTTCAACAGGATATTCATTAAGCTGCGGCGGACCTATCTTGACACCAGATGTAAAAAGTTTAGTAATTACGCCAATTGCACCACATAATTTAACCGCCAGACCACTTGTAATTCCAGACGATACCGAAATTACACTTCGCGTAACAGGCCGCGAAGACCAATATTTAGTTTCTCTGGATTCAAGAATTTCTTCAGTAAAAAACGAATCTGTTCTTAAAATCAAAAAAACCGATTATAAAATCAAAATGGTTGAAATACCAGGCGAAACTTTCTTAAAAACATTAAGAAACAAATTGCTCTGGGGAGAAGACAAGAGAAATTAAACTCTTTTCTTGTTCCAACTATACGATATTACTATATTTTCTCGTTCTGCATGTAGTGAATCATCATTAAATGTCTCAAAATCATATCGTAAATTGAAAAAAAAGCACATTTAACTAAAGGAACGTTGATTCGTATCGATAATTATTATATTTGCACGCAATTCTGAATTAAATGAAGAAAATTTTTAATTTATTGTTATGTTTTTTCCCTTTTATAACACTGCAGGCTCAAATAAACGAGCTTGGAGTTTTTATTGGCGGAAGCAACTTTGTTGGTGACGTAGGAAGTACAGCTTACATTAACCCTGATAAGCCGGCTATTGGTATTTTATATAAATGGAATAGAAGCCCAAGACATTCTTATCGTTTTTCTTATACACAATCTACGATTGCAGCAAACGACTTTGACTCTGATGAAACAGGCAGAAACAAAAGAGGTTATCGTTTTAAGAACAATGTAAAAGAATTTTCAGCTGGTTTAGAATTCAATTTTTTCGATTTTAATCTGCACGATTACCATACAAAAGTTACTCCTTATATATATTCGGGTTTAAGCTTTTTTCTATATGACGGGTTGTATCGATATTCATCAAACCCTAATAACATACAAAGTGTTAACTCAAACTCATTTGCCATACCTATGATTTTGGGTATAAAATCAAATGTAACACCGCATTTTGTTATAGGAGCCGAAGTTGGGGCTAGATATACTTTTACAGATAATATCGATGGAAGTAATCCTAATACCAGCAACGCAAACATTCTAAAATTTGGAAATTTAAATAATAATGACTGGTATGTCTTTTCGGGTATTACTCTAACATATACCTTTGGACAAAAACCTTGCTACTGCGCAGAATAATAAAATGAATTTACTAGACTCAATAGATCAATCAAACTTACCAAAGCATCTGGCCATTATTATGGACGGAAACGGACGCTGGGCCAAACAACAAGGCTTTTTAAGAGCTTTTGGTCATGAAAACGGCACAAAATCTGTAAAAAAAACAATCACAACCTGCGCCAAACTTGGTATCGAGTATTTAACGCTATACGCTTTTTCTACAGAAAACTGGAATCGTCCAAAATTGGAAGTTGAAGCATTAATGAAAATATTGATTAACTCTTTAAAAAAAGAGCTTGTTACACTGCAGGAAAACAATATTAGACTTAATGCAATTGGAAATCTTGATAAATTGCCAAAAACTGCACAAAAGGAACTTTTAGATGTTATCGACAAAACGAAAAACAATACAAGACTAACCCTGACTCTTGCTTTAAGTTACGGATCCAGAGAGGAATTGGTAAACGCTGTTAGAGCAATAAGCGATAAAGTTAAAAATAATATAATTTCAATAGACACTATTGACGATTCAATTATAAATGAGCATCTTTACACGCAAAATTTACCTGACGTAGATTTATTAATACGAACAAGTGGAGAACATAGAATAAGTAATTTCCTGCTGTGGCAGATTGCCTACGCTGAATTGTATTTTACTAATGTCTTGTGGCCAGACTTTAAAGATCAAGATTTATATGAGGCTATTATTAGTTATCAAAAAAGAGAACGTAGATTTGGAAAAACCAGTGAACAAATTAAATAATTTTTTAGTGTTACAAAAAAGAATACCACAAATAATCTGTACCCTTTTATTATTGGGTAGTTTTTCACAAATAAAAGCTCAAGATAGAGTTCCTTTTGATCAAGGGAAAAAATATACTCTGGCTAAAGTATCTGTAGTTGGTAAAATAAGCTTCAATGAACAAACTGTAGTAACGTTTTCGGGACTGCAAAAAGGTCAGGAAATCACCGTGCCTGGTGAAGAAATCACAAGTGCAATTAAAAAATTAGGTAAACTTGGTCTTTTTGACGAGATTGCCTTTTACATTAATAAAGTAGAAAACGATAGTATTTATTTAGACTTAAATATTGTCGAACTTCCTAAATTAAACGAAGTTAAAATAACTGGTGTTAAGAAAAGTAAAGTCGAAGGATTAATTAAAGACAACAATTTAACCAAAAATAAAATTGTCAACGAAAACTTAATTACGACAACAAAAAACTACATCGAAAACAAGTATAAAAAAGATGGTTTTTACAACACAAAAGTTGTTATTACAACCACTCCTGACACTACCGCAGGAAATCAGGTAAACATGCTTGTAAGGGTTGATAAAGGGGATAAAGTAAAAATCAGCAGTATTGACTTTACAGGAAATAAACAGCTTTCAGACAGCAAACTTAGAGCTGCAATGAAAGATACAAAGCAAAAAAATGTACTGCGCGTTTTTAAAGCTTCAAAATTCATTCCTGAAAAATATAAAACCGATTTAGAAAAGGTTATCGCTTCTTATAAAGAAAAAGGATACCGTGATGCCCGCATTATTTATGATTCTGTTATTTACAACAAAAAGAAAAATATGCTTGCCATCAAAATTGATGTTGAAGAAGGAAACAAATACTACTTTGGTAACATTAAATTCTTAGGTAACACTGTATATTCTGACCAGCAGTTAAACCGCTATTTAGGTATCAAAAAAGGTGAAACTTACAATGGTGTTTTATTAGAAAAAAGAATTGCTGATAATACAAAACCAGATGGTGAAGACATCACAAACTTATATCAAAACAATGGTTATTTATTCTCTAAAATCAATGCTGTAGAGGTAAAAACAGTAAACGACACAATTGATTTTGAGATTAGAATTACCGAAGGTCCAATTGCATATTTCAACAAGATATATGTCACAGGAAATGATAAAACAAATGACCACGTAATTTATCGTGAGTTAAGAACTAAACCAGGAAACAAATACAGTAAAGAAGAATTAGTAAGAACAATTCGTGAAATTGGTCAGTTAGGATTCTTCGATCCTGAGTCTATCAAACCAGAATTTAGAAACGTTGACCCGGCTGCCGGAACTGTTGATATCGAATATCAATTAGTAGAAAAAGGATCAAGCCAGGTTGAGCTTCAAGGAGGTTACGGCGGCGGTGGTTTCATTGGAACCTTAGGTTTATCATTCAACAACTTCTCTGCTAGAAAATTATTTGACAAAGATGCTTACAAACCGCTTCCAATGGGAGATGGTCAAAAAGTAGCACTTCGTTTACAAGGAAGTACATATTTCCAAACTTATAGTTTATCATTCTCTGAACCTTGGTTTGGAGGTAAAAAACCAGTACAATTCAGTTCATCTATCTCTTATAGTAAACAGTTTAATTACAATTATTCATCAAGAGATGTAAACAGAAATCAAAGTTTTAATATTTTTACAGTACAAGTTGGTTTAGCGAAACGTCTTACAGTTCCTGATGATTATTTTGTACTTTCGCAGTCTGTAAGTTACCAGCATTATGATTTAAATAATTACTATACAGGATTATTTACATTTGGTAACGGAGCGTCGAGAAACTTAGCATATACTATTGGACTTTCAAGAAGTAATAAAGGGGTTAACCCAATATTCCCAACGTATGGTTCAGAATTTAGTATTTCTGCAAAAGTAACACCTCCATACTCTCTGTTTAACAATATAAACTATGGGGATTTACAAAACCAAAAAGAATATAAAACACAATATACAGGAACAACAACAACTACTGGTATTGACGGACAGGCAATAAACCCTGGTGACTATACTAAAACTGAAACAGTAAATGGCCAGTCAGGAACTGTAAGTGTTGGATCTGATTATAAAAGTGCAGATACAGATGTTGGAAAAGTCGATCAAAAGAAATACAACTGGTTAGAATATTATAAAGTTAAATTTAAAGCTGACTGGTATACGAAAATATATGGTAAGTTAGTTTTAAGAACTTTAACTGAATTTGGTTTCTTAGGAGCTTATGATCAGTCAAGAGGAGTTGTACCATTTGAGCGTTTCTATTTAGGAGGAGACGGTATGGCAAACTACTCAATGGATGGTAGAGAAACGATACAGTTAAGAGGTTATCCTAATAACTCATTAACACCAATTATTGAAGACAGAAATAGTTCTAGATACGGACAGCAGATTGGAGCAACAATTTATAACAAATTCTCTATGGAATTACGTTATCCAATTACATTAAAATCATCTGCATCTATTTATGCATTGACTTTTTTAGAGGCAGGTTCATCATATCCAACGTTCAAGGATTACAATCCGTTTGACTTGAATCGTTCTGCTGGTGCCGGTTTACGTGTATTCATGCCTGCATTTGGATTATTGGGTATTGATTTTGGTTATGGATTTGATGCTCTTCCAGGATCTACTACTAATAAAGCAAATGGCTGGGAAACACACTTTATCATAGGACAACAATTTTAGAAATTATACGTTTGGTTAAAAATCGACAAATAAAGTAATGTTATGAGAAAACAATTTTTATTTATATTTTTAGCCTTGATTGTAGCTAATACAAGTCAGGCACAAGGCAAGACAACTAGAATTGGCTACATTGATATGGAGTATATTCTGGAAAATGTTTCTGATTATAAAGAAGCAAAATCACAATTGGAGCTCAAAGCCCAAAAGTGGAAACAAGAAATAGAAGCCAAAAAATTAAATATAAATTCTCTTAAAGAAGGTCTTAAAACTGAAAAAGCTTTATTGACGAAAGAATTAATCGAAGAAAGAGAAACTGAAATTAAATTTCAGGAAAATGAAATGCTGGATTATCAGCAAAAGCAATTTGGAGCCGACGGGAATTTAATGAGACAGAAAGCCGCTTTAGCAAAGCCGATTCAGGATCAGGTTTTCACCGCTGTTCAGGATATTGCAGAGGCTAAGAATTATGATTTTATTTTTGATAAATCATCAGATTTGACAATGCTTTTCAGTAATAAAAGATTCGACATCAGCGATCAGGTGATTCGTATTTTAAATAGAACTGATAAAAGAGAGCAATTGAATAAAAAACAATTGAAAGAACAAGAAGCAAAAGAAAATCGTGAAAATGAAATTGATGAAAATCCGGCAATGGCTGATCGTCAAAAAGCATTAGATGAAAGAAGAGCCGCGAGAGAAAAGCTTATTGAGGACAGAAGATTAGAGCAGGAAGCGAAGAAAAAAGAATACGACGACAGACGTAAAGCGATGCAGGCCGAAAGAGATGCGAAAAAAAATGGCACGGTTTCTGAAACTGCAAAAACAACGGAAGCGGCAAAAACAACCGAGGCTGTAAAAACAGATGCGACTGCAAAACCTGCATCGTCAACTGAAACAACTACAACTCCGGCAGAAACTGCAGCAAGTAAAGCAGAAGAAAGACAAAAGCTTTATGAGCAGCGCAAAAAAGAATTAGAAGAAAGAAGGAAAAAAATACTCGAAGAACGAGAAGCGGCTAAAAAAGCAAAAGAAGCCGAAACACAAAAAACAAATACGACCAATAATTAATTAATATTTTAAAAATGATGAAACAAATCAAAACTTTACTAATTGCTGCAATACTAGTTTTAGGAGCAAGTAACACAATGAACGCACAGGCTAAGGTTGCCCATGTTGATGTTAGCGAGATTATGTCGAAAATGCCTGCGATGCTTGATGCTCAAAATCAACTGCAAAAATTAAGTGGGACATATGATGCTGAATACAAAAAAATGGTTGACGAATATCAAACTAAAATCAAAAAGTACGAAGCAGAAGCTGCTACAGTAACTGAAGCTGTAAACGGAGATCGTTCTAAAGAAGTTCAAGATATGCAAAAAAGAATTGTTGATTACAGAGACAATGCACAAAAAGAACTACAACAAAAAGAAACTGATATCGTAAAACCATTAATGGAAAAAGTAAGAGCTTCTATCCAAAAAATTGGAAAAGCTAAAGGTTTCCAATACGTATTAGATGGTTCTACTCTTTTATTAGCTGATGGTCCAAACATCACTGCTGATGTGAAAAAAGATTTAGGATTCTAAGAAAAACGATTCTGATAAATTAAAAAACGGCCCAAACTTAAAAAGTTTGAGCCGTTTTATTTTAAGGTATTTCTATATAAAAGTGATCGTTTATTAAATTCAAAAAAAGGAGCCTGATATCAGGCTCCTTTTCTTCAACACACAAAAGTGTATCATTTTTTTGGAGGACATTTAGTTCCTGAAGGAAAACATTCCCAAATAGGTTTATTGATTTCATCAAATCCTACGATACAAGCTATACCGTAGCACTCTGGAGCATTTCCTCCATTAATTTTTTTAAGCTCTTCTTTAGTCAGCTTTTCAGATGACAAATTTTCAATAATTTTCATAGTGTTATTGTTTTTTGGGTGAAGTATAAATATAGTATTTTATTTACAATAAAATATCTTTTTATTTAAAAAAAACCAAATTGCAGAGAAAGTAAAAAATACTAATTTTGTAATATGACAAACAATAATCCTATAGGCGTTTTTGACTCTGGAATTGGAGGAACCTCCATTTGGAGTGCTATTCACGATTTACTTCCAAACGAAAAAACAATATATTTAGCAGACAGCAAAAATGCTCCATATGGTCAAAAAACCAAAGAAGAAATTGTTGCACTAAGCAAAAAAAATGTAGAATTTTTATTAGAAAACAATTGCAAGCTCATTGTTGTAGCCTGTAATACTGCCACAACAAACGCCATTAGAGAACTGCGCAATGATTATGACATTCCGTTTATTGGAATTGAGCCTGCTATAAAACCCGCAGCTACTAATTCGAGAACACAGGTTATTGGAATCCTGGCCACAAAAGGAACTCTTAACAGCGAGCTTTTTAATAAAACTGCCGAAATGTTTCAGCATACCACAATTATTGAGCAGGTGGGTTATGGATTAGTCCAGTTAATTGAAGATGGGAATTTAAATTCACCAGAAATGACTCAATTACTTGAATCTTATTTGCAACCAATGATTGACGCTAATATTGACTATCTTGTTTTAGGATGCAGTCATTATCCCTATCTCATTCCGCAGATAAAAAAGATTCTTCCGGACCACATCCAGATTATAGATTCTGGAGAAGCAGTAGCAAGACAGACTCAAAATGTATTACGTGAAAAAGCTGGATTTACTGATGGTAAAAACAACAGCGATCCTGTGTTTTATGTAAATTCAAATCCAGCAGTATTAAAATCAATTTTAGAAAACAAATATCCTGTAATAGAAAAAGATTTTTAAGAGATTATTCAAATTTTCGTTTTACAAACCAAATTCCGTCTAAAGACAAATTGATAGACAACTTGTGATAATTTTCTTTGATTAAATCATTTGCAATTCTTCCTTTTTGTCCGTAAGAATACGAAATATTTAAAGCCGAAAAAGTGTTTTCAATTGGCAGTCTGATTCCAATAGAAATTGATGCATCGTTAACTCTTTTGCCATCAACTTCCAGATAACCGGTATCAAAATTAGCCCCGGCAGAATATTGCACCCTGTCCCAATATTTTCGGAAATTTCTCTTTTCATTAAAATATGTAAGACCAAAGGCAAATCTGTCCTGATTGACAAACTCTCCGTATAAATCAGACTGTTTGGTGTCTTTCCATAAACTCTTCTGATAGTCGAATGTCGTAGTCAGGACTTTCTTAAACTTTTTGCTGATCCCCACCCCTATTTCTGAAGGCAGATAATAATCATCAACATCTGATGCCACATCAGTTTCAATAGCATTGTAAACATCATCAGTAATCGTTTCAACGGTTTGTATTTTTGAACTCTTAATTTGTGCCGGAAGTTTAAACGTTGCCCCAATAGTAAGCGTTGAATCAATTTTGTACTGCATTCCTAAAGTAGCACGAAGACCGTTATAATCTGTCTTTTTATGAACATTTGTAATCGAATTTAAAATCGAAAATGTTCGGTCATCCACAACATTCCCAAACAGCAAAGCTGCAGAAGCCCCTACCGATAGTTTTTCAGTTACACGATATCCGTATGAAAAATCAAAATTATTCAATCCGCCTGAGCCTCCCGCCGTTAAATAATACGATTCATTACTATCAGCTATAGGCAGTTTCAAATTTGAAATCTTGTATGAGGCACTTGAATATGGACGCAGTGCAACGCTGAATCCTGATCTTTTAGTAATAGGAAATGCAAAAGCAAGATGCGAAAACTGAAAATTATTACGCTTCTCGCTTCGGGAATTATTTTGATAAGTTGTCGCAATGGCTTTTCCACCAACATCCAGCATAAAATGATTAAGAGGCATTGATCCTAATGAAGCCGGATTCAGGTTATTAATAAAATTATTGGATGGCAGTGCAATTCCAGATGATCCAATTGAAGGAATTGAACCAAAATCAGAATCGTATAAACTTCCCACGCCATATAATGAATATGGAGAACTTGATATACTTTGTGAAAACGAAGTAAGCGACATTAAAATGAAGCAGCTAAAAAAAACTATTTTATTTTTCATTTAATATGAGATGTAATAAACCTTAATTTGAATTTTATTTTGTGAATGCTTTTGATCTCCCAAAACAAGTCTGTCAACTGATTTAGATATTCCTGGTAAGGTTAAAATTAATGCAGACCTGGAATCAGAAGCTTTCAGCATTTCTTTCTGTAGAAAATTCCCTAACGGTATTGTATATCCAATGTTTTCATTGAACTCATCGCTTTTTTTATTTAAAATTCCATAAACAGAGTTACCAGCGGCATTGAGCAAAGGACTGCTGATTCTGTTTAAATTATCTCCCACATAAACCTTTAAGGAATCAGACAGCGGATATTTATCGGAATACGAATTATTAACCGGTTTTAAGAACAGCTGTGCATCGACAATTGCTCCATTAGCAGAAATGTATTTAAGCTGTTTTATATTTGGGAAATCAATCCTGCAGGCCACTCCTGTGCCAGATTGAATAAACCCCTGCTTATTGGTCTGCGAACTCGAAAGCCTTTGGGTAGAAATGGGTAAATTTTGAATTATTGTTCCGGTTTTATCAAGCGAGACAGAATTAAACTGTTTAGAAATATCTGCAATAGTAAAATCTAAAATAAGCGAATCATCATCATTATCGGCTTGATATTTAGAATAGTACAACCTTACTTTGCTTGTTGAAACATTAAACCCAATTGCACTTGATGAGTTAGTTCCGGACGGCACCAATACAAGTCCTTTTAGATATTCTGTAAAATTGTCAAAACCTGTAATTTCTCTTTTTTTGATTTTCTGAAAAATATCTTGCCCAAATGCGTCGCTCATTCTAATATTAATCGAATCCTTCTCTGTTGGTCTGGGTTTATATGAAATTGTCCCCAGAACTTCATCACTGTAAGTCAAAGTAGAATTATTATAAAAACTTTTATCATCTACGTTTGGTTTTACTTTTTGAGTTAAACGATGGATATCGAATTTTTGAACCTGAGTTGTATCACCATAATAATAGTTATCGTATTTTAAAATCATCGAAATCGAATCAAAAACAAAATTAACCGCTTCGGTATCTGATCCTGAATTACTCAACGAATACGAACTGCCGGAAATTTGAAAATAACTGTTGGATTTTATTTTGCCAAAAATTGGATCATCGTAATTTCCAACTAAAATTCGGCTCTGGCTTGAAGTTACCAGCGAATCAAAATTTATTGTAGACATTTCAACCGTAACGGTATCAACCATTACAACTTTATTATTGAGAGCAAGATAATCTGATCCAACAACAAACTCGCCGGCATCAGTATCTGTACCGCATGAAAATATAGTAAACGCAAAAAACAGCATTAATAAAAACTTGCCCATAATCAATTTTTTTGGCAAATATAAAAGGCGCTATTCTGCACTTCACTATAACATATACAGGCAAGCATATTTCGACTATAAATGACGCTAAAACATCTACAGTGCATTAACTGCTTTCAATATTAGATTCAGCCTTAAAAAACGGGATTTAGTCTATCAAAAAGCGTCATACATATATCTTCTTTTTTTTAAAACCTTCGTCAGCCTACTTTTGAGCCAATAAATAAGCAATGAAAATAAGGTTTATAATTTGTTCCGTTTTTTTAATGTCAATATTAAGTATGAAAGCTCAGGAAAAGTTTTCGGTTAATGTAGATTTAAAAACAGAACCTACTGATAAAGTTGATTTTAATGAAACAAATGCGGGAGTATTTTTTAGCCGAACAATAAGTTCTAAAAGCAGTATAAAGAATACATTATCGTATACTAATTTGAATTTGAGTTACGATAAAGACAGCTTTAAAAGTATAGACCAGTTACGTCAGATACAGGATAAGTTTGAATTTTCTCATGAAATACTAAATGCTGTAAAACTAATTTTTTCGCTTACGCCAACAGCTAATTTCCAGCACAATTTAGATTTTTCTGATTTGTCGCTTTTAGGAAGTTTTGAAATCAGCAGACAGCTGAATTCAAAAACGACTTTAAACATAGGAGCCTCCAGAACGGCAATTTTTGGTAATCCGAAATTCCTTCCTGTAGCTTCATTAAATTATAAAATAAACGAAAATGCAAATTTGCTGGTTGGTTTTCCAGATTCAAAAATTTCATATTCAAATAACATCCGAAACAAGTTTAGCCTGAACAATAGTTTTAATGGAAACTTTTACAATTTAGATGTTCAGAACAATATAAATAACAATGCTGTAAAAGCAGTTCTTTCGCAAATGACGACATCATTTGAATACGAAAGAAATGTCGAAAAAAACTGGTTTTTGAATTTCAAAGCCGGATATGATTTTGACAAAAAATATAAACTTACTGACAGTAAAGACCATATCGTTCATGATTATAATATTGGCAATGGATATGTTTTAGGAATAGGGATCAAATACAAACAATAAAATAAATTTTAAACACTATGAATAATTTAAAAAAAGGAATATTATTCGCCGCCCTGTTTTCGGGCCTGTTTTTTGTAAGCTGCAGCAACGATAATGACGATGATGATTTGGTAGGAAACTGGATTAAAAAATCAGCGTTTGACGGTCCGGCAAGATCTAGTGCGACAAGTTTTGTAATTGGAGATTATGCTTATGTAGCAACAGGCTACACGGGAGATGAATATTTAAAAGACCTTTGGGTTTATGATTCAAATGGGGATTATTGGGAACAAAAAGCCAATTTTACAGGTGTTGGAAGAAGTTCTGCTTCTGCTTTTACACTAAACGGAAAAGGTTATATTGGTCTTGGTTATGACGGAACTAACAGACTAAAAGACTTTTATCAATACGATCCGTCAAACAACAGCTGGACTCAAAAAGCTGATTTTGAAGGAACAGCACGTTATGGTGCAGTAGGTTTTCAGGCAGCTGGCAAAGCTTTCTTTGGAACCGGTTATGACGGAAATTATCTTAAAGATTTCTATCAGTATGATGATACAGCAAATACATGGACTCTTGTAAATGGATTTGGCGGTAATAAAAGACGTAATGCAACTGTATTTGTAATTTCAGACAAAGCTTATCTGGTTACAGGAATAAACAATGGTGTATATCAGGAAGATTTTTGGGAGTTTGACCCGGCTGCTAATACCTGGACAAGAAAAAGAGATATTGATAAAGATACTGATGATGATTACTCTTGGAATGATGACTATGCGATTACCAGATCAAATGCTTCTGGTTTCTCAATGAATGGATTAGGATATGTTGTAGGTGGTGAAAACATTAAAACCGCTTGGGAATACAACCCTTCTACAGATCTTTGGACAGAAAGAACGGCTATGGAAGGTGCAACCAGAACTGATGCTGTTGGTTTTGCAATTAACAATCGCGGGTTCTATTTATTAGGAAGAGTAGGTTCATCTTACTTTGATGATGTTTGGGAATTTAAACCGCAAGACGAACAAAGTGACGATGACAATTAATACTATTACACAATTCTTCTGGAGTAAAATCCAGAAGAATTTACTGCTTTTGTTTCTTGTTTTATCAATTGTTTCCTGTACTAAAAAAGAAGTACTAAAAACCGAAACATTTAAAACTGATACCGGCTGGGGGTATTCGATTTCTTATAAAGAAAAAATCATTATTAAGCAGTCGATAATTCCGGTTATAAATGAAAACAAAAGTTTTTCAACACAAGAAGATGCTTTAAAAACCGCTGGTTTAGTTGTTTCAAAACTCAAACAAAACTTATCCCCATCGGTAACCAAAAATGAATTAATTTTATTAAAAATAAAATTATAATGACGATAGATACCATTAAAAATACGAATTCAAATAAAATCTTATTCCATTTTATGATTTGGCTTTTCTTTATCCTGACTTCTTTAATTCAGTTTTACGAAAGTCCATTTAGGATCAATAATGATTTTTATGCACAATGGATAAGCGGTATTTTACTGTTTTATTTGAACTATTTTTATTTGGTTCCTGCTTTGCTTTTACAAAAAAAATACTGGCAGTATTTTGTATTTGCATTGGGTATTATTGTCATTTTTATGGTCATTAGAATAAATTATTTTATTCCTGAATTTAGACATTTAAGACCAGATAATATTGCTCCGGCAAGAATGATCCCCAGAGATCCTCATTTTTTACCAGAAGGAAAACATTTTAGAGTAGAAATGAGACAGCCGTTGTTTTTTAAAATCGGTCCTTCATTTTTTTACATTTTAATCCTTACAATAAGTGCCATTATCAGAACCCTGACAGAGTTCTATAATAATCAGCAAAATAAATTAATCGCCGAAACACACAGAACGAGTACCGAATTAATATACCTGCGTAAACAAACCAATCCGCATTTTTTATTCAATTCATTAAACAGTATTTATTCTCTGGCGCACAAGAAATCTGATTTGGTCCCTGATGCCATCGTGACATTGTCTGAACTAATGCGCTATATGCTGTATGAAACAGATAATAAAACGGTGGCTTTAGAAAAAGAAATCAATTATATCCAGAATTATATTGATTTACAAAAACTGCGGCTTAATAACATCGAAGACATTTATATAAATGTACATGGCGATACTAAAAACAAATTTATCGAACCATTGCTATTGATATCTTTTGTTGAAAATGCTTTTAAGTACGGAACTGACTATAAGGGCGCCGCGCATGTTAAGATCAAAATTTTCATTTCTGAAAATGATCTTGATTTCTGGATTGAAAATACGATTGAAAATTATGTAAAAGACCCTGACAATTCAGGAATTGGACTGGTAAACATTCAAAACCGACTTGATTTACTTTATCCAAACGCACACGAACTAACTATTAACCAGGATAATCAATTTTACCGAGTGCATTTAAATCTAAAATTAGATAAAATTCAAACCGCAGTAAATTAAACAAATGTGATTATGGACAGAAAAAAATTTATCCGAAATGGTCTTTTAGGCATTACTGCTTTGGCCGGTGCTTCTAAATTATTAGAATCCTGTTCTAAAAGCGACAATGATGATTCAGACACAAACTCGTCTGGAGACGGAAGCTGTGTTGTTTCTCCCGCAGAAACAAAAGGTCCATTTCCTATCAAAACACCAAGTCAGCTGGTTTTAGAAAATATAAAATCAGACCGCGTGGGAGTTGCGCTTCTTATCAATTTAAAAATTGAAAATAAAAACAATGATTGTGCACCTCTTTCTAATGTTTTAGTCGATGTATGGCATTGTGACAAAGATGGAAATTATTCTGAATACGGGGGTACACAAATGCAGCAGACAGATTATACCTCGGTTCATTTTTTAAGAGGAAGACAAACTACAAATGCAAGCGGTGAAGTTTCATTTATATCTATTTACCCAGGCTGGTATCAAGGCAGAGCACCTCATGTGCATGTTGAAGTTTTATCAAGCAGCGGTTCGTCTTTATTAGTAACTCAGATTGCTTTTCCTGAAACTATTTCCAGCGAAGTATATTCGAGCACTAATTATGCAGCTCATGGCCAAGCTGATACTTCGAACACAAAAGATAATGTTTTCTCAGACAGTCTTTCAAGCGAATTGGCAACGCTGACTGGAAATTTAACTGACGGATATACTTTAACCAAAACCATTACGGTAAACGGTTAATTTTAGAAACAACCAGTATTTTATGATAATTTTAAAACTTAATTTACTGGTTTAAAACTACTTTTGACTGCCAAAACAATTTAAAACTTAATTCCCAACAGATGAAATGTGTAATTATAGATGATGAACCTTTAGCAGTTGAACTATTAGAAGATTTTGTCAAAAAAGTAGATTCACTCGAATTAGTCAATACTTTTAATAACGCTATTGATGCCGTTTCATTTATCAATCAGAACAATATTGATTTGATTTTTCTGGACATTCAAATGCCTCATTTTTCAGGAATTGAGTTTATAAACACTATCGAAAAAAAGCCTTTAGTAATCTTTACAACTGCTTATTCTGATTATGCTGTAGAAGGTTTTAATCTTGGTGCTGTTGATTATTTAGTAAAACCAATTCCATTTCACCGCTTTTTAAAATCGGTTGTTCGAGCGCAGCAAATTAATAATCCCGCTGCTCCTGTTCAGGCCGTTTCAGAAAATGTTCCGACTCCAGAAGTTGAACAGGATTTTATGTTTGTTAGAGCTGAATACGAAAATGTAAAAATGAATTTTTCAGATATTTTATTTATTGAAGGTTTAAAAGATTACGTAAAAATATACACTACAGATAATAAATTTACACTGACTTTAATCAGCTTAATAAAACTGGAAAATCTGCTTTCGAATAAAGGATTTTCGCGAATCCACAGATCTTACATCATCAATATAAAACATGTAAAATCGATTCAAAAAAATAAAGTTTTAATCAGCGACAAACGAATTCCAATAAGTGAAAGCTATAAAAATGCTTTCTTCGAGAAAATCAATTTATAAGTTTATAAAAACTCCAAAATAATCCCGATAGCTATCGGGACCAAATTCCAATAAAGCATTAATACTATTGGAATTTGTATTTTATTCTTCGTTTTTAAACCATCCAGAATACATTACATAATTGTTCGAAATACGTTCGATTTCACCTGCAAAATCAGATTGGTCAATGTCTTTTACTTTTTTAGCTGGAACACCTGCAAAAATAGTCCCCGAAGGAACAACCGTATTTTGAGTTAAAACTGCTCCGGCTGCAATAATCGAATTACTTTCAACAACGCAGTTATCCATTACAATAGCGCCCATTCCTACTAATACATTGTCATGAATCGTGCATCCGTGTACAATCGCATTATGACCAATTGAAACATTGTTTCCTATAATAGTTGGGTGTTTTTGATAAGTGCAATGAATTACGGCTCCATCCTGAATGTTTACTTTGTTTCCTATTTTAATAAAGTGAACATCTCCGCGAACCACAGCATTAAACCACACGCTGCAAGAATCACCAAAAGAAACATCGCCGACAATTGTTGCATTTTCAGCAACATAACAATCTTCTGGTATAGAAGGTGCTTTTCCGTTTACAGATTTAATAATCATAACAAATTTTAATTAACTGCAGGGCAATTACAATCGTAACGCTCTTTTCTGCAAAATAAATTAATTCCTAAAGTAATCTGGTGATAACCGCCAGTATCAAATTTTACATCTCCCGTAACTTGAGAATAAGTATAAGCAAACATAAAGTTTTTAAAATTAACGCCTACTATTGGCGTAATGTATTGCAATTTTTGAGACGAAACACCGCTCCCTGAACTATACTGTGCTCCATCAAAACTTCTTCTATACGATAATGCAGCCCACAAACTTCCAAAATCCATATTCTTGTACGCTTTTAAATTCAAGTCGATAGATTTTTGCTTGGTCTGATCAAAATATTGAAATAAGATAGAAGGTTCCCAGGTAATTTTATCTCTTTTTCCAAACACATATCCGGCACTAAAAAGAAATTTTCTCAAATTGTCACTTTCATAATCTGTATACAGCTCTCTTCTTGTTTCAAGAACTCCCTGAACCGTGGCATGTGCATAAAAATCAAGAAAATTATACGATGCTCCAATATCTAAATTAAAATAAGAATCTTTTTGAATGGAACCAAAAACAATAGGATCGAAAACATTTCCGAATTTAGTTTCATCTAACTGATTCTGAATCAATCCCCCGCTGATACCAAAAGAAAGCTGATTCAAATCGAGTTCGTCTCTCGAAAACATAATATGGTGTGCATACGTAAGTTTTACTCCTTTTTCTGAATGGTAACCGTTTTTATCGTTAAAAACAATAATTCCGGCACCAGAACGCTCTCCTACTCTTCCGTTAAAACTTAAAGTCTGAAGCGACGGCGCATCTTCCTGACCAAACCATTGTTTTCTTGCTGTTAACCTAATTTTTGCACAGTTAGCGGCACCCGCCATTGAAGGGTGAATCAAGTAGTAGTTATCCGATAAGTAATCTGAATAAACAGGAATTCCTTCTTGTGAATAGGTAAAGAACGAAGTAATTAAAAAAACAAATAAAAACTTGATTTTTAATTTCATGATGGTTAGTTAGTTTATATAATTTTTGTGCTCTTACTAATTTCGTACGAATTATTTGAAAAGAGTCTTAATTATTTTATTAAAAAACCAAATATAGCCATAAGTAGAAAATAACTTTAGTAAATTTGCAAAAAATTACTGCCATGACAAAAATCACTATAAAAAAAACTCAAAATCCAACGATATTAAAGTTCGAATTTGAAGATTTTATCACTCAAAATCAAAGCTTTGAATTTAAAAATATTGACGAAGCACAAGCATCACCTTTAGCACAGCAATTGTTCTATCTTCCGTTTGTAAAAACAGTTTATATTTCAGGAAACTTCATTGCAATCGAAAGATACAGCATTGTAGACTGGGACGATGTAAAAGATGCCGTTGCAGAACAAATTACATCATTTGTAGACAAAGGCGGCGTTATTATAAAAGTTGACGAAAATAAGGCTAAAAAACAGCCTATTACAGTTTATGGAGAAACAACTCCAAACCCTGCTGCTTTAAAATTTGTAGTAAGCAGAATGTTGACCAGAAATGCGGTTGAATACAAAAATATCGATCAGACTGCTTCTTCTCCATTGGCACAGGAATTATTTAAATTTCCTTATGTAAAAGAAGTATTTATTGATGAAAATTATATTTCTGTAACCAAATACGAAATCAACGACTGGCAGGAAATTACCTTAGAATTAAGAACATTCATCAAACAATTTATTGAAAACGGAGGAACTGTTTTAGATGAAAGCTTAATTCAGACTGCAACAAAAAATGATGTTACAAAAGACGAAGCTTTTGACAAGCTGGACGTAACTTCTCAGCAGATTATCAACATATTAGAAGAATATGTAAAACCCGCAGTTGCGGCTGATGGAGGAAATATTGCTTTTGATTCTTATAATGAAGATGACAAAACTGTAAAAGTGATTTTACAAGGAGCTTGCAGCGGTTGTCCTTCATCAACATTTACTTTAAAAAGCGGAATCGAAAATATGCTGAAAAGTATGCTGAATGATGAAGCTATTAAAGTTGAAGCTTTGAATGCATAAAACATTTAATACATTATAGAAAGCGTCTCAATCGAGGCGCTTTTTTATTTAGGAATAATTATTGAAAGGTATTAACACATAGAGACATCAAGACTATTTAGCAATAAATGCTCCAGCGCAGCATAATATTTATAGCAATTATGTACCCGTGATTTCAAGCTCCAGAGGAGCGAAACATATATTATATAAAATATGCCGCTCCTCTGGAGCTTTTCATGCATGGAAATAAATTATCCTATAAATATTATGCTCCGCTGGAGACTTTTGTTTCTATGTGTTTAAAATTAAACCAAACTAATTCGTTATCAATTAATTATTCTAAAATTTAATTGTAATTCTCGAAAAACAATTAATATTGTATTCTAAACCAACCAAATCAAAACCATGGGATTAACTTCATTTTTTACCAATTTATTTGGCTCTGCAAAAGAAAAAACTACCGATTTTGCTATACAGTCAGAAACTACTGTTGAAGAAATTAAAGACGCCGCAGAACCTATACTTGAAAATGCTGCCGATTTAATCAGCGATGTATTTGATTCTATAAAAGAAGTACTGTCAGAAAACACCAATTCTGATTATGAACTTGTTCCCGAAACCGTTGTAGACGTAAGCGAAGATGCTGTAACTGATTTTGATTCTGAAGAGTCAGAAAAATAAGCAGCTTCTGAATTAAAAGATAATTATTTTATATTTGCAGCAATCAATACACCTTCTCTATTGAGAAGGTTTTTTTAATTAAAATAATGTACATCAATCCTGAACAATTAAGCAGTTACGCGGCGAAATTTATTAATCTTTTAATTGATTATTCGCCAAAATTAATCTCAGCATTTCTAGTTTTATTTGTTGGTTTATATGCCATAAAATTCATCAACAGAATTATTAGAAAAATAATGGAAAAGAGAAATCTGGATCCAACATTGACCAAATTTCTTGCTGATATTTTACTATGGGCTTTACGAATTTTATTATTTGTAACCTTTATTTCAAACCTCGGAATCGAGACTTCTTCATTCGTAGCCATTTTAGGTGCTATGGGTCTTGCAGTTGGTTTATCATTGCAGGGATCACTTTCTAATTTTGCCGGCGGTATGTTAATTATCGTTTTTAAGCCTTTTAAAGTTGGCGATACGATCGAGGCTCAAGGTGTTATAGCAACGGTGCTGGAAATTCAAATTTTTGTTACCAAAATGCTTACCGGAAACAATCAAACTGTTTTTGTTCCAAATGGAGCTTTGTCAAACGGAACAATTATTAATTACTCTATGCAGGGAGAAAGAAGAGCTGATTTAACTTTTTCAGTTTCTTATGATTCTGATATTAAGAAGGCAAAAGATATTCTTTTGGAGGTTTTAAATAAAAATCCAAAAGTGCTTCAAAAGCCTGCTCCGGAAGTTTTTGTTAAAAATTTATCGGCAAGTTCTGTAGATTTTGCAGTGCGTCCGTGGGCGAAGAATGCTAATTATGGAGCTGTTTTTTCTGAAACGCTCGAAGATTGTAAAACAGCTTTAGATCAGGCAGGAATTTCTGTTCAGCCTTTTACACTTCAAAAATAAAAATGGATTACTGCTTTTTAGGCAGTGTCATCATAAAATCTTTTAAATAATAAGGTTCAAAGTAAGCGACATCAACGGTGTCGCTTTTTTGATACTTATCGTAACTGATTTTACTCATTTCGTTTGCCGAAGGATATTTGATTTCTTCTAAAAACACAAAGTTATCTTTAGTCAAAACAGACTTGCATTTCTCGGCACAATCTCCCACGAAATAAAGTGTTTCTTTATATGATGCAAAAGAATCTTCTGTAATAATTTCTGCCTGAATTGTTCTTTCTACTTCTAAATCTGCATTAAAAATTTCGCTGTAAACTTCCATTCTTCTGGCATCAAGCATCGGAACAATTTTTCCTTCAGAGATTTTAGCTTTAGAGGCCAGAGTCTGCAAAGTATCTACCGCTATTAAAGGAATATTTAATGCATAACACAATCCTTTTGCTGCCGAAACTCCAATTCGTAACCCGGTATAAGAACCTGGCCCCTGGCTTACTGCAACTGCATTTAAATCCTGAATTGAAACTCCGGATTCTGCAATAACTTCTTCAATAAAAACATGAAGTTTTTCGGCGTGCGAATATCCTTCTTCTGCAATTTCTTTACAAAGAATAGTTTCTCCATTTTTTGCAATTGATACTGAACAATTTTTGGTTGCTGTTTCGATATTGAGAATAAAAGACAATGTATATGATTTTAAAATTAATTATTTCAGGCTGAGAGAAAACTTGATTCTGCTCAGCCTGACAAATATATCTTATTTATTTTTTAGGAGCGTCAGCTTTTTTAAGTTTAACTTTATCTCCAGAATTTAGTTCTTTAGAAACGGTTGTGTAAGGCCCAGTAATTACTACATCTCCAGATTTTAATCCAGACATTACTTCGATATTAGTATCATCCTGAATTCCGGTTTTAATAATTCTGATTTTGGCTTTGTCACCTACTTTTACAAAAACACACTCAAATTTTTTATCGCTTTTGGGAGTTGTTTTTTTCTCATTTGGATCATCAACTTTAAAATCTTTAACAGCTGTTGTATCAGATTTTACAACTACAGAACTAATTGGGACTGCCAAAACATTGTTTTTAGTTGTTGTAATAATATCTACTGTAGCTGTCATTCCAGGTCTAAAAGGCGAATATGCATCTGGCTTTCCTTCTAATAAATCCTGATATGATTCTTTTAAAATACGAACTTTAACTTTAAAGTTTGTAACCTGATCTGATGTTAAGGTAGTGCTGGCAGAATTAGAAATACTGGTTACTACTCCTTTAAATTTCTTTTTTAGGTAAGCATCAACTTCAACATTTGCTTCGTCTCCAATTTTAATTTTTACGATATCATTTTCATTAACATCAACTTCAACCTCCATGTTGTTAAGATTGGCAACTCTTAAAAGTTCTGTTCCGGCCATTTGCTGTGTTCCTAAAACACGCTCTCCTAATTCTACATTCAATACTGAAATAGTACCATCGGCAGGAGCATAAATTGTGGTGCGTCCTAAATTATCTCTGGCTTCTGTTACAGATGCCGAAGCACTTTGAACATTGTAATATGCATTTTGTTTTGTTGCTTTGGCAACTTCGTATGTCGAAACAGCTTTATCCCAGTCTGACTTTGAAATCACTCCTTTATCGTATAATGTTTTATTACGTTCGTAATTGGCTTTAGCTTCTTTAAAACTGGCTTCAGATTGTACTAATCCGGCTTTTGTTCCAGATAAATTTGCTACAGATCTTTCTAGTCCTGAAGTATATAAATCAGGGTTTATTTTTACTAATAAATCGCCTTTTTTTACAACCTGGCCTTCTTTTACATTTAACGCAATAATTTCACCGGAAACCATTGATGAAAGTTTTACTTCTATTTCCGGCTGGATTTTTCCGGTAGCCGAAACAGTTTCAACGATTGTAGAAGCTGTTACTTTAGAAACTTCAACTTCTTTTCCTTCATCTTTATTTCCTATTACTCCTGCCTTAGAAAGACTTACTAATAATGCAATTAGAACTAATGCCCCGCCAACTGAGAAGTAAACTGTTTTTTTTGACATAATAAATTATTTTGTAATAACTGGAACAATTGGAATTCCGAAATAGAATTCAAGTATTTTAATTTTAAACATGTAATCGTATTTCGTTCTAATAACGTCTGATTGTGCATTTGTAAGCAAAGTTTGCGCTTGTGTAAAATCAAATGAATTCATTAAACCAACATCGTACTTTTCTTTAGCATAATTATAGGCCTGCTGTCTTGCTTCTAAAGAAACTGTTGCAGATTCATAGGTATTTAAAGCACCTTTTGCATCTGTAAAAGCAGTATAAACGTTACGCTGCAAATCTAAGCTTTTTTGTTCCAAATCTATTTTAGATTTTTCTAAACTTACTTTGTTTCTTTCAACATTATTTCTGGCAGAAAAACCATTAAAGATTGGCACACTTAACTGAAATCCAAAATTGTGTCCTTTATTATCACTAAACTGAGTTAAAACGGGATCTGGACCAACGTAAATTGGATTTCCTGCTGCATCAGCTCCAATTAGTCGGTCACTGTAACTTGCACTTGTGCTGAAAGAATAGAATCCTCTTAAAGTTGGCTGATAAGCTCCTTTTGCAATTGAAACATTTTTCTCGGCAATTTCCAGATTAGTCTGTGCTAATTTTAATTCCGTTCTAATTTCTTTTGCTTTATTGTAAATATCAATTGGCGATTGTGCCATGATATTGTTTTCATCTTTGGCATTTGTATCATCTACTACATCAAAATCAGCAAACTCTTTTAATTGTAAAAGCTGCGCTAAACTCAATTTTGAAATTAGTAAATTGTTTTCAGAAACTGTAATATTTTGTTTATCTGTTGCAACAGTTGCTTTTAAATCAAATAAATCACCACGCGGAATTGTTCCGGCATTAACCATTTCCTCAGAACGTGCAAGACGTTTTTCGTCAATAGCTAATTGTTCTATTCTTACTTTTAAATTTTCTTTATTAGATAAAATCTGCAGAAAAGCGTTGGCTACATTCAGAGAAATATCTTCCTGCATTTTCAACAATTGATATTTTGATGCTACAATAGCAAGTGAAGCTCTTCTATATGCATTTTGATTTTGCAGACCTTTGTAAATATCAACATTGGCATTTACTCCTAATGAAGAATACTGTGTAGTCTGCGTAGTTGCAATGTTGGTAACCGGGTTAACGTTCAAACCAATATTCCAAGAGTGTGAAGCATTTCCGTTTACTGTTGGCAGATAACTTCCCAAAGCACCTCTTTTATCAATATCTGCTGTTTTTACATCAAGTTCAGACAGCTTAATCGTGATATTGTTATCTAATGCGTATCTCACACATTCTTCTAAAGTCCATTGTTTTGTTTGTGCCTGGCCCGATAATCCAAAACCGAACAGCATGGCAAAAACAAGACTATTATATTTATTTATTTTCATATATTTTGATTGATGGCGCAGTCGATGCTGCACAAATTTAACATTTTTTAAAACCAAAAAACTCTTTACGATTTCAATTATTTTTTCTCTTTTTCATCGATCAAACCCTGATTCCAGATTTTAATTTTATCTGTGTTTTTGATCCCGCTTTTTACCTGAACGTAGATTCCGTCGCTTACACCTAAAACTAAATCTCTTCTTTCAAATTTCTGAGGTGTTGTTTCAACTTCTACATAGGGTTTTTGAGTTTTTTTGTCAAACTGCACTAATGATTCTTTTATTGCCATAACTTTCTCGGCTTTTTCAAGAATAATAGAAGCATTTGCACTTAATCCGGCTCTAATAAATGTTTCGTCTCTATTTTCTAATCTAGCTTTTATTTCAAACTGAATTGCTCCGTTTTCTGTAACTCCTTTTGGTGCAATATCAGTAAGAACTGCTTCAAATTTTTTGTTTTCGATAGCACCTACAGTAATTTCAATTGGCATTTTTTCTTTGATTTTACCCACTTCAGATTCGTCAATTTTTCCAATAAAAATCATTCTTCCCACATCGGCAACGCTTGCTATTGTAGTTCCTTCATTAAAGTTATTACTTTCAATAACCTGATTTCCTACTTTTACCGGAACCTGTAAAACCATTCCGTTTACTGTAGAACGAATCAAAGTATTCGCATAACTTCCTAACGACGAAGTTGTTCCTGTTTTTACAATATCTAAACTTTGTAATGCTGATGCATAGTTTTGTTTGGCTTGTTTATAAGCTAATTGAGCTGCATCAAAATCATTGGCAGAAATTACATCTTTTTCAAAAAGTGTTTTTTGTCTTTGATAAATTTTCTCCTGATTGTCTAAAGCAATTTTAGCAGTTTGTACTTGATTTTGAGTACTGCTTACATTAGATACATTGGCTACAACTCTAATTTTAGCAATCATATCACCGGCTTTGATTTTTTCTCCGGCTTTAATATAAACCTGCTCAATAATACCTGAAATGTTCGGTTTGATTAGTACCTCTTCATCAGGCTGAATGTTACCAGTAGCAATTGTATTTTTTACTATTGTTTTGATTTCTGCTTTCTCCGTTTTAAAAACAATTGGTGATTCCTGATTCTTCGCATACAAATAGTAAAGTGCGCCAAAAAACACTACAGCAATTAAAATTAAAATGGTTACGGTTACTCCTTTTTTCATTTTGTTTTCGGTTTAATCGATTATTTTTTTGATTGATAATTTATTCTGTTCTCAAAGCGTCTACAGGCTTCACATTAATTGCGGTCTGTGCCGGAATAAATCCTGCCAGCAAACCTGATCCTACTAATATTATTAAGGCTACAAATACAACTCCCAAATCAACACTTGGATTGGCAAACATGGTATCGTTTCCTGGCGGCATTGAGTCCAATACCATATTTAAAATCGCAATGATTCCGGTTGCTACAGCAATTCCTAACATTCCTGAAATGATTGTTAAGAAAATAGATTCAGATAAAATCTGTCCTCTAATTGCAGCCGGTGTCGCTCCCAAAGCTCTTCTAATTCCAATTTCTTTGGTACGCTCTTTTACTACAATCAGCATAATGTTTGAAATTCCGATTACTCCGGAAATCAAAACTAATGTTCCTACGAAGTAAGCAATGATTTTTAGAATATTAAATAAACTCTGTACTTTATTGAACTGTTCGTACAAGTCGAAATTTCCAACCGCTCTGTCATCTGTAGGATTTACAGAATGCAGTGCTTTTATGATTTCTAAAATCTTTGGTTTCAATTCTGTTATCGAAGTTTCATCTCTAGCTGTAAGCGCCATCCATCCTACTTTATCGCCATAATTAAACGCCTGCTGAAAAGTGGTAAACGGAATAAAAATATTTTTTTGTTCCTGTTCTGCATTTCCGCCCTGTTGTTTGGATTTGTAAACCCCGACAACCATAAAATTTATACCGTTGATTTTAATATAAGTGCCGACAGCTTCTTCTTCTTTTCCATACAATTCGCTGATAACTCCTTTACCAATTACGGCAACTTTTCGTTTTTCCAGAATATCCTGCTGATTTACAAAACGTCCTTTTATAATATCCATTGGCTGTTGTTTAATCAGCTCAGGATAATCTCCATAAATCGTAAAAGCCGAAGTTTTTGTGCCTCGAACTACGTTATTTGTTCCGTTAAAATCGCCCAATTGATTTCTTGGCGAAACATATAATAAATCTGGTATTGCGGCTTTTAATGCCGTAACATCGCTGTTTCTAAAATCGTAACGACGGGTTTTTGGAAGTCCTTTATAAGCTTTTGATGTTGTCTGGCTCCACATAAACATAGTGTTTGTGGCAATACCATCAAAACCTTTTTTAATACCGTTTTCCAGACCATTACCAGCTGCAAGTAATATGACCAAAATGAAAATTCCCCAAAAAACACCAAAAGCCGTCAGAATAGTTCTGAATGGGTTAGCCGTTAAGGCCTGTAAAATCTCGTCCCAATTATCTTTTTTAAACATAATTATTCGTCTCTAAGTGCTACAATAGGTTTAATTTTGGCTGCTCTGTATGCTGGAAAAAATCCCGCCAGAGCACCTGCAAACACAAGTAAAAATAGTGTTGTTAATGCCACGCTGAAATCTACTTCCGGATTTCTAAAATATTCACTCTGAACCATAGGCCCAACAAATTCTAATAACAGCAGACTTGCCAAAAGCCCGACAAATCCGGCAATAGTGGTAATAAAAATTGATTCGTGAAGTATCATAGCAATAATCGAAAACGGAGAAGCTCCTAAAGCTTTACGAATTCCAATTTCTTTTGTTCTTTCTTTTACGATAATCAGCATGATGTTACTTACACCAACAACTCCGGCAATAATGGTACAAATACCAACCCACCAGAAAAACAGCCTGATGTAAAGATTTAAATCATAAAACTGCTTTGCATCTTTAACAGAATTATAAACTCCTACGCCGCCATCATCATCAGGCGCAACCATATTTTTGCTCTTTAATAGATCTTTTAAATCCTGTGTAAATTTTTCTGATTGTGCCAAAGCTTCATCATAATTACTTGTCTTTTTTAAAGTAAAAAACAAATTGCTGATTTTATCTCCGCCTCCAAAAGTCCTCTGTACAGTTGTTAAAGGCAGGTATGCTCTGGTTTCTTCTCTTTCTCCTCCCGGATCTGTAAAAACGCCAATGACTTTAAAACTGATATTGTTAATTAAGATTTCTTCGCCTATCGCATCTTTATCCTTTAGCAAATCATTCTTTAATTTCATTCCAATAACCGCAACCTTTTCGTTGTTCTGCAAATCTTTACTATTTACATAACGTCCCTGAACTATTGTTAGGTTTTCGATGCCGCCATAATCAGGATCTACGCCTCTAAACTGATAACTTCCTGATTCTTTCCCATAAGAAAAAGATTGCCCCCAATAATTTTGTGTTGAGGCTCTTAAATCTAATTTATCTTCAAATTTTTGAGTAGACTGATTGTAATCACTATTTCGAAACTGAACCTGTCTTCCTGGATTCAATCCTTTATATTCTTTTGTAGTTGTACCAGACCACACTTCAATAATTCCGGCAGCGTCTCTTTCAAATTGTTTTTCAATACCATTTTGAAGCCCTTTTCCTGCTCCAAGCAAAATCACCAAAATAAAAATCCCCGATGCTACCGAAATTCCTGTTAGAAATGTTCGCAGTCGGTTTTTAGAAATGGCTTCAAATATTTCCTGCCAGCGCTCAATATTAAACATAAGATGAAGCTCTAACTTGTTCTACTAATTTATCATCGATAATTAATCCGTCTTTCAGGACCACATTTCTTTTGCACATTGCGGCAATATCAGGTTCGTGTGTAACGATTAAAATCGTTTTGCCTTCGTCGTTAATTCCTTGAATAAGTTCCATAACCTCATAAGAAGTTTTAGTATCTAAGGCTCCTGTAGGCTCATCGGCAAGCAAAACTTTGGGATTAGATGCCAATGCCCTTGCAATTGCCACACGTTGTTTTTGTCCTCCAGAAAGTTCGTTAGGCAAGTGATGAGAATGCGATCCTAAACCAACTTTTTCAAGATATTTCATTGCAATTTCATAACGTTCTTTTCTCTTTACACCTTGATAATACAAAGGCATCGCAACGTTGTCTAATGCAGATTTATAATTTATTAAATTAAAAGACTGAAAAACAAAACCCAGAAATTTGTTTCTGTATTTTGAAGCTAAAGTTTCGTTCAGTTTTTTAATTGGGGTTTTATCTAAAATATAACTACCAGAGTCGGCCTCGTCAAGAATTCCTAAAATGTTAAGAAGCGTAGATTTTCCAGATCCCGATGATCCCATAATGGCAACTAATTCACCTTCGGCAATATTAAAATTTATTCCTTTCAACACATGCAGCTCCGAACTTCCCATTTTATAGGATTTGTGCAAATCTTTGATTTCGATCATGATATTGTTAAATTTTTAAAACAATAATAATATTTTTTATAAGTAAATTATGATAACAAAACGTTAATAATTTTATCATAGTTTTTAAATAAGACGGTGGTTATTATCAAATGTTACACTTTATGAGAATAATTTAATTGTTTTCTTAATTTTGCTTGACTTTAAAAAAATCATAATTATGAAGTTTTTTTCAAAAATCTCAATGTTTGCAGTAGCTGCGGTGTTTTTAAGCTGTTCAACAACACAAAAACTGGAAACACTTAAGCCAGAACCAGATGATGCAAGTCCTTTAGTTTACGACGCAAGCCCGTCATTTATTAATCTGCCTATTACAGTTAAATTAAATGATATTGAGAATCAAACCAATGCAATTTTAAACGGATTGATTTATGAGGATAACGACATTGAAGATGACGATATTCAAATGAAAATCTGGAAACAGGGCCCCATAAAAATCCAAAACGATCCGGCTAATCCAGATAAAAAGATCAAAACGATTCTCCCTTTAAAAGCCAATATTAAATACCGAATTGGCACGAAAAAACTTGGGATTGAACTTTACGATACCCGCGAGTTTAACTTAAACGGAGTTATTACATTATCCAGCGATGTGGCTTTAACCAATTGGAAATTAAATACTAAAACAGAATTTAAATCTTTAGACTGGAGCGAAAGCCCAACAATGACTGTTTTTGGAAAAAACATGCCGATTACGTATTTAATTAATCCGGCAATTTCAATTTTCAAATCAAAACTGGAACATAAAATTGATGAAGCAATTGAAAAATCAATGGATTTTAAACCGAATGTTTTATCGGCTTTAGAAAAAATCTGCACGCCGTTTCAAATGAGCGACACTTATGAAAGCTGGCTGAGAATTGTTCCTGTTGAAATTTATTCAACAAATGCAAAGCTCAAAAATGATTCATTCTTACTTGAAATGGGAATGAAATGCAACATGGAAACTATAGTGGGCAAACAACCGGAATCTAAGTTTAATGCCAGCAAAATTGTTTTGAAACCTGTTACTAAAATCCCAAATCAGATTTCTGCCAATATTGCCGCTATTTCGAGTTATGTTGATGCATCAAAAATTATGACTAAGAATTTTGCCGGACAGGAATTTGGATCAGGAAGTAAAAAAGTGACCGTAAAAAATGTTTCAATCTGGCATAAAAACGGAAAAATGATTATTGCTCTTGATGTTTTAGGATCTATAAACGGAACATTGTATTTAAACGGGATTCCGCAGTATAATGCGCAGACAAAAGAAATTTATTTTGACAAACTCGACTATGTTCTTGATACCAAAAGCAAATTAATGCGCACTGCAAACTGGCTTGCACAAGGTTATGTTTTAAGAAAAATGGAAGAAAGCTGCCGCTATTCTATCCAGCCTAATTTAGAAGAAGGCAAAAAAAGCATGGCATCTTATCTTAAAAACTATTCGCCAATGCCTGGTGTTTTTGTAAACGGAAAAATGGAAGATATTCAGTTTGATAAAATTCAGTTAACCAATCAGGCAATTATAGCTTTTATCAAAATAAACGGAACTGTAAATGTTTCTGTAAACGGATTAAAATAAAAAAAAGGCAGAATAATTATTCTGCCTTTTTCTTTTTCGATTGGTACATTCTATAAATTAGATACCCTATTATTGCTACAAGTAAATACGGGATTATCATTAAAAAAACGATTCCATCGTTTACTGCTTCTGCTTTTTTTACGTTTGAATCTCCTGCAAGCGCGGCGCGGCACATTGCACACTGAGCGTTTGCTGCAATTCCAACTAAGAACAAACAAATTCCAAAAACCAATTTTTTCAATTTGGAATTTAGAGTTTGAAAATTTGATATTTTATTTTTAGTATACATAGTAAGGAGAAATCATTAAATAAACTACAACTCCTGTAACCGCAACATACAACCAAAGCGGAAAAGTAATTTTAGCTATTTTTTTGTGTCTGTCGAATCTTTGCGCAAGTGCCCTAACATAAGTAATCAATACTAATGGGATAATCGCAATAGACAATAAAATATGAGTTAATAAAATAAAGAAATACACATAACGTATAATTCCTTCACCGCCAAATTTAGTCGAATCTGACGTCATGTGATACGCAACGTACATTACTAAAAACGCTACAGACAGTGCAATAGCAAAAGTCATTAATCGTTCGTGTAATTTAAGTTTTCCGTTTTTAACAGCAATTACAGCCCAAACTAAAACAATGGCTGTAATACCATTTGTAGTTGCATAAATTGGAGGCAGAAATGAAAGCGGTTCAACGTTAATTCCGAAATCTTTTAATTTAATTCCAAAAAGGATTGCTACAACAACCGGGATAATGATTGAAACCGCAACAATAAATTTATTGTATTTTTTTTCTAATGAATGATCTTCCATTTTTATTCTTCTAATAGTATTTTAATGTCTTGTTGAATATCTCTAACTCCTTTTTTATCTAAACCGTCATAGTAGATATTTGGATTCCCAAATTCATCTTTTCTACAGCGAATATTTCCGTCTTTATCAATTAAAGCAAATAATCCTGAATGTTCAAAACCTCCGCTTACTTTTGAATTTTCGCCGGCATATAAATTAAATCCTTTGTTTGACAAATCCATAATAGTTGCTTTGTCTCCTGTCAGGAAATTCCATGAAGCAGATTTTACGCCTAATAGTTTTGCATGGTCTTTTAAAACCTGAGGTGTATCATGAACCGGATCAATTGTAATTGATACAATACCAAAATTTGGATTTCCAAAGAATGTTTTTTCAATTTCCAGCATACTCATATTCATCTTTGGACAGATTGATGGGCAGGTTGTAAAGAAAAATTCTAAAACATATACTTTTCCTTTATACGTTTCATTAGATATTTTAACATTATCCTGATTTGTTAATTCAAATTTTGGAGCCGGACCAATCGTTAATAATTTTGCATCTTTAGAACTTTTAGAACCTACATTATCTAATCGATTTCCTTTTACAACATCACCATTTTTAATTCTATCAACAATTTTTGGCACTGCATAGATTCCGAAAATCAAAATAATAAACGAAATCCCGATGTAAGATTTATTTTTGAACATTATTCGTAAGTTTTAAAGTTGTTTTGTGGCATTATGGTTCTTTTTTAGAGCAGCACGGTATTCATACAAAATGATTTTAAAGTCATCCAGCATTTCATTACTCAGCTCAGACGGATGAAAAGTATCATATCCTTCCTTATATTCATCTTTTTTGTCTTTACTTTCTCCTTTACGTCCTCTTAAATTTCGTTCTTTATCTACAATAAAAACATTAGAAGTCCCAAGTTTATCATCTAGCTTTCCTTTTAACTGCAATTGATTGTAAAATGCTTGTATTTCTTCTGGAGAAGCAAAAACAAAATTCCATCCAGAAACATCTGTAAAAGGTTTTAATGCATCAACCAGTTTTTGAGCTTCTTTTTCTGTACCAAGCGGACAAACTACAACAAACTGAAGATCTTCGAAACCATGATAACGTTTGTAGATTTTTTCATTAAGATTAAAGTAGTTTCCTCTGCTGCTTAAAATATCAGAACCAGAAAAACCTAAAACCGTAATTTTTTTATCAAGAGAGACTTTCTTGCCGTCGAGAGATTTCCAGTTTCCAAAGTCGGCAATTTTTGGAGTAATTATGGGAAGTTTTGTAAAACTATTTACACCTGAAGCAAAAAACAAATAGGCTACAATTGGTAAAACAAAAAGCACAAAAAGAACTATATTTTTTTTCATTGTTTTAACGGAAGTTATTGAGGTACAAAAATAAAAAAAGCTCCGTTAAACGGAGCTTCTTTTCGAATTAATATCATGTTAAAAATTCCATTTAATAGTAGAATCTTTAAAAACCCCATAAATATAGTGTCCTTCTGTTAACAGGATGAACAATAAATATAATACTAGGAAAATAACTGGCGATACAACAGACCATCTAAGGCTGCTTTTTTCACCTTCCATGTGCATAAATGCCCATACAATATAATAAGCTTTGAATACTGTAAGGATATAGAATATCCAGTTTAACAAATTCAAACCGATAAAATGTGTAAACTCTAATGATTTTGGTTTGTAGATACCTAAAATAACTTCTACTGTAGTTACTACTGAAAGTAATGCGAAAACAAACCAGATTCTTTTTGTATTTGATACGTGCTCGTGTGACATAATAATTAAATTCTAAAATTAAACTAGGTAGAAAACTGTAAATACAAATACCCAAACTAAATCTACGAAGTGCCAGTATAAACCAACTTTCTCTACCATTTCGTAGCTTCTTCTTTTCTCGTAAGTTCCTAATAATACATTAAAGAAAATAATGATATTAATGATAACTCCAGAAAATACGTGGAATCCGTGGAATCCTGTGATGAAGAAGAAGAAATCAGCAAATAATTTATTACCGTATTCATTTCTAATTAAGTTTGCACCTTCTACAACATATTTAGCTTCTGCCAAACGAGTCTCAGACTCTTGTCTTGACAAAACTGTTTTCTTTTTATCTTTAGTAAGAGTTTCTGTTCTTATCAATAAATCTGGATGCGCTTTAAATCCTGCCTGAATTTCTGCTACAGAATAAGTTGGCAAAGATTGAGCATCTTCCATGAACCAAGTAGTTTTGCTTCTTGTTAAAGCTTCTCTTTGTTCTGGTAATTTTACTGCGAAATCTGCAAGAGCAACTCTTGTTCCATCTGCTTTAACAAACTGCAATAAACTTCCGCCATGTGTTTCAACTGCACCATATTCTCCTTTAATGAAGTTTTTCCACTCCCAAGCTTGTGAGCCTACGAAAATTAAACCTCCAATAATAGTTAAGAACATGTAAACAGCAACTTTTGTTTTCTTTAATTGATGACCTGCATCAACAGCTAATACCATTGTTACAGATGAGAAAATCAAGATAAAAGTCATTAAGGCTACATAATACATAGGAGCCGAAACACCATGCATAAAAGGAAAGTGAGTAAACACTTCATCAGCCAATGGCCAAGTTTCAATAAATTTAAATCTAGAAAAACCATAAGCCCCTAAGAATCCAGAAAATGTTAAGGCATCCGATACGATAAAAAACCACATCATCATTTTACCATAACTTGATCCTAACGGCTGGATTTCATGACCGCCTCCCCAAGTTTTTTCGTCGTTATTTGCAGTAGTAACTGTCGCTTCCATAAAAGATATTCGTTAAAAAGTTCCCAAATTTACGTTTTTTTCTTATTTAAAGAAATATAAAAATAAAAATAATAATACCCACAATAGGTCTAAAAAGTGCCAATACATCGCACCTAGTTCTATTCCAAGAGTTTGACTCGGATTGTATTTTTGTTTAAAATGATTATAAATTATAATTAAAAGTGAAATAAGCCCGCCTGCAAGGTGCAATAAGTGCATAAGCGCGATTACATAAAGGAAAGTTGTAGTAATCGAGCTGCCCTGACCTGTCATATAATAACCACTTTCTATAATTTGTCCAAAACCTCTAAACTGTAATACAACAAATAAAACACCCAAAACCAATGTTCCTAAAAGAAACGCCGTAGTAGAAGTTCTATTGCCGTTCTGGATTGCTTTTTTCGCCAGAAAAAAGGTGATGCTGCACCCTATAATTACAGCTGTACTAAAATAAAAAGCACTTGGTATTTGAAAATTCTGCAGCCAGTCTGCTCTTGATTTACTTACTACAAATGCACTCGTAAGTCCAGCAAACATCATGGTCATACTAACCATTGCGAACAACAAAATCAGCTTTGCCGATTTTGATTTTCTTACCTGCTCATCACTTGTTGTTAATGTCATTTCCATAACTATCTTAAAAATTTATCTACTATAAACACAATCTGCAGTAATGAAATGTACGATACACTCACTAACATTAATGTTCTGGCTGCTTTTGGTGATCGCAGCTGGTACAAACGAACTGCATAAAACAGCATCCACAAACCTAATAAAAACACTAAAACTGCTGCGACCGGCGAAATAAACAACTGTCCTGTATACCCTAAAACGGGTAACAATGACGCTATTATTAACCAAATCGTATATAAAATAACCTGCAAAGCGGTTTTTCTGTCTTTATTTCCGGTTGGAAGCATAAAGATTCCTGCTTTTGCATAATCGTCATATAAGAACCATCCAATTGACCAAAAATGAGGAAACTGCCAGAAAAACTGAATTAAAAAAAGCGTTCCGGCTTCAATACCAAATTCTCCTGTTGCCGCAACCCATCCTAACATAAAAGGAATTGCGCCTGGAAAAGCACCAACAAAAACCGACAATGAAGTTACGGTTTTTAAAGGTGTATATATACTGGTATATAAAAATATTGAGATTGCAGCAAACATTGCCGACTTAGCATTAATTGTATACAAAAGAACAATACCAATTATAGTAAGAAGACTTGCTACTATTAAGGCTGTTACTTTTGACATGCGCCCAGAAGCAACAGGGCGATTTTTTGTTCGATCCATTAATGAATCGATATCTTTCTCGATTACCTGATTATAAGCATTAGATGCTCCAACCATACAATAGCCGCCAATTGCTAAAACAATTAAAACACTCCATTTAAAAGGATGTTCGTCATTAACTCCTAACAAATATCCTGCTATCGAAGAGAACAAAACACTAATAGCCAAACCAGCTTTAGTAATCTCTTTGAAATCCAGAAATATTGATTTTATTGATAATGTATTTTTAGCAGCGTTCAATACCGTAGTCTTTGTATATTTTTTTGAGTGCTGCAAATGTACAAATTAGATTGTAGAATTGAGACCTATAAAATTAGATTTTTTTCAATAAAACCTTTACAGAATAAGAACTTGCCAATCTTTAACAGTATTATTTCGAAAAATCTTATTAAAAATCCTAGTAATCAAAATACCAATTAAAGATATCTGAACGTAATCCGATTGTAAACCAAGTTGTACTTTGTTTAAAAGTTGTTGCCGTTTCCTGAGTCGGGTCAAAGTTTCTGTAAATAAAGCTTCCAAACAATTTTAGGTTTGTTATCGGATTTATTAAATATCCTCCCTGAATATCGGCAATAAAAACGCTTGTTTTATTCCCTTGTCCTACTTTTACACCTTTATCATAAGGACGATTCACATCATAACTTTTATAAATATTTCCACCATAGTTATAGCTGTCCTGAGCCGTATCAAAATCCAGACCACGTGTTCCCATAGTAAATTTAGCATCGGCAAAAAGACGTCCTTTATGATAGCGTCCAATTGCAACAAGTTCTTCAAAATTTCCTCCCCATTGATGTCCAATACTTTGATTGTTATGTCCATAATTAGTAATTACAGCACTGTGTGAATATACATAAGGACGAACGTGATTGTATTCTAACTGTAAAAGAAGGTCTTTAACTTTAAATGCATTATAATATTTTGCTCCCAATTGATAACCAAATTTATTTTTCCAGCTCTGCTCTCCCGCTCCCATATCTGAGACTGAAAATTCATCAAGCAAAAACTGAGTATATAAATTTACATTGTTGTTCCATTTATATTTTGCAGTCATTCCTAAAAGGGCATTTCCGCTTTTTGATGATGAACCAAATTCAACTGAACGATAGAAAATAATTGGATTCACAAAATTCACATCAAAACCTCTATTGTTGGTATCTGTCCAAACTACAGATTCAAAGAAACCCAAGTTCAATCTATTTGAAACGTTCCAGCTCAAATAATGATTTGCCATAAATTTAGTCGCATACGTTTTTTCTACTGTTACATCAGGACGTACATCTTTAAGCCACATATAAGTATTTGTGTACTTTATTTTCCAGAAATTGGTATTGATTTTAAAATACGGATATGGACTTGCTCCGTCGCTTTCAAGTAAAGATCTATAACCATCTCCAATAAAGTTTCTGCCGTAACCTAATTGAAAATCGAATATTTTTCCTGGTGCGAAAGTAATATTAGCTTCTGCTAAAGGAAAATCGTAGGCATCAGTTTTAAATCTTTTTGCGATTCCCATTCCCGGAATAATTGCCGGATTTCCTCCAGAAGGTTTCAATGTTTCGGCATAATCATTATAATATCCTGCAAATCGGCCCTGACTTTCAAAAACGGTAGTAGTAAAGTTTATTTGTTTTCCTAAACCTCCTCTAAAATTTAAAGCACGGGTATTTACATAAGAATAGGAAGCATCAAGATCTGAAGCTTTTCCCATCTGTAAATCTACAATCGGGTTTAAAGCCAGCCAATAATCTTCTCCCTGAATCTGTACCATGTTTTCGTTCCACCATTTTCTTCCTAACCAGCTTGAAACATTCTTTTGCAACGATTGATTTACGGCTTTTAAATTATAATATTTCGAAACCTCGGCATACGTGTAGGGCTTTGAAGCTGTGTGATTATTACTTCCAACCTGATTCATTGCACCATCAAACTGTGCATAGTAACTATGAGAAAATGGAATATTTAAATGACTCTCGAATTCAGGCATATTGTATTTTTTATACACAATACTATCCAATTCTGTCATGGGCTTTTCAATTGGTTTTAAAATTTGTGATGCCGCCAAAGCTTCTGCAGCAATCTGATCTGCATTTTTTAAAGGTATATCAATTGAAATGGTATATTTTGAATAAGTCGGTTTTCCATTGTAAGTAGAAGGTTTGATTTTTGGGAATTTACAAAAAACTCGTTTTGCTTCTTCTACAAGAGCATCATTTACTGCATTTACGTAAATGACTTTAAATTCACCATTGGCATCAACCTCAAAAAGAACTTTTACTTCTCCTTTGTACTTGTTTTGTTTTAAATCAGCTGGAATTTCAAAGTTATTATACACAAAATCCTGCACTTCTTTATAAAAACAATTTTCTAGTTTTTTTGCCTGAAGATTTTCACAACTTGGAAAAATTGGAAATTGCTCTGAAGTAAAACCTTGTTTTATATTTGTTTCCTGAGAAAAAACAAATAATGGTAAAATGATAAAAGATAAAAATAACTTATTCACGTAAATTTGGGGCTTTTATTTAATATTGATTTGTGGTATTTTCTCCGTTTGCAATTGCTTTTGCTGCCGAAGTCCCAATTCGTTTAACTCCTAAACGAATCATTTCTACTGCGTCTTCATAAGAACGAACTCCGCCTGCAGCCTTAACTGGTAAAGGCGATGCATTTTCTAACATTATGATTATAGAAGGAATTGTTGCTCCATTTGGCAGATTGTTTTCAGTTTTATAAAAACCTGTAGATGATTTTACAAAAACCGAAGCATAATCTTCTTCTTTAAAGTTCGATACAACAACATTTTTTATTAAAGCGCACAGCTGTATAATTTCTTTATCTGTTAATGCTGCGACTTCAATAATCCATTTTACTGTTTTGTTATTTGCCAGTCCTATTTGAGTTCCAATTAAGATTTCTTGTTTTATTAAATCTACATCTCCATTTTTAAAGGCTTCGTAATTACAAACAAAATCTAAATCATCAGCTCCATTTTCTATTGCTTCGTTTGCTTCTTTAATTTTAGTTTCTAAAGTTGACTTTCCTTCCGGGAAATCTATTACTGTACCAACCAATAAAGTCGAATTTGCCTTTAAGATCATTTCTTTTGCCAGACTCACATATTCCGGCCTGATCATAATCAGCTTAAAACTTTCTGTAATCGCTTCTTCAATCGCATTTTTAACTACAACAACATTTTCCTCTTCCGAAATTCCGGCCTGAGAAGCTGTTTTTAAGTAAGTTGAATCTAAGTACTGCTTAACATTCATAATATAGAAGTTAGATCGAATGGCGCAAAAGTACATTATAATTCATAAAAAATACTGTTTTATAAAGCTGATTTTCTGCCAATAAAAAACCCACCGAAGTGGGTAATTATATTCTTATATTTTATCGATTTGTTTTTTTAAAGCTATCGCTGTAAAAACTGCCACAAGGGCTCCGAGCGCATTTGCTAAAACATCTGTTACATCTGATGCTCTTGTTACTGTTAAAACACTTTGCAGTATTTCGATTGTTATTCCGAAAAAAACCGAAAATATAAACGAAACAAAGTAGGCTTTATAATCATTAACATCTTTTCCTTTCAGTTCTTTTTTAAAAAATACAATCCAAGAAATGGTAAAACCAAAATGAAAGCAAAAATGCACTATTTTGTCAATACTGGGAAAACTTACTGCAGGAAGATTACTTGAGTCTGTTAAACAAAAATAAGCAATAATTCCTGAGCATAATATTGCCCAGATTAACAATAATTGTTTAGGCACCGATTAATTGTTTATAAGCTTCGTCAGACAATAAAGAATCTATTTCTGAAGGATTAGCAATTTTAACTTTAATCATCCATCCTGCTCCGTAAGGATCAGAATTTACTGTTTCCGGCGCACTTTCTAAATCTTCATTAAAAGCAATAATTTCTCCTGTTAAAGGCAAAAACAAATCTGAAACTGTTTTTACAGCTTCAACTGTTCCAAAAACCTCATCTTTATCAAGTGTCTGATCTAAAGTTTCTACTTCAACATACACGATATCCCCTAACTCTTTTTGTGCAAAATGAGTAATTCCTACAGTCGCAACATCGCCTTCGATGCTAACCCATTCGTGATCTTTTGTGTACTTTAAATTTGCTGGTATGCTCATAATAGTATGTTTGAAAATTGATATTTTAATAATTCTGCAACAAATGTAATAATCTTCTAATAATAATGGTTTAGAAACCCAAATTTAATTTCCGAAATTATATCGAAGTGTGAAGCCCGATCTTATGTTTGTTAACGGGAATGACGTCGAAATAACTGCTTTTGAAAACGAATGATCATAATAAAATATTGCAGTCAGGTTTTTACTAAACGAGTAATCTGCTGTTAATTTAAGAGACCAGATATTTTGACCCGCCGCCAGCTGATTGTTATCGTAATCTAAGTAACGTACTAAAGTTTCATTATTTCTTAAAGAAAAATCGGCTTTTATGTTAATGTCACTTTTGATGATTCCGGTTGGATTATCTGCTAGTCTTGATGAGAAAATAACATCTTTAAAACGATATCCTAAACCAATAATATATTCCATTCCTTTTACTTCTGTCAATAAATTATTATCGAAACTCATCGATAAAGCTCTGTCTTTTTTAATTTCAGAAAGAACTCTTAAAGAGCTTTTCAACTCAAAATCCATTCTAATTAACGGACTAAATTGTTCTACTAAATTGACATTCGACATTATAATTTCGTTGTAGAAATTAGTATTTACATCCTGTACTTTTGGCGAACTGTTGTAATCAAAATTTGATCTAAACTGGTTTATTGTATAAGATGCTCTATAATTGTGCTGCAATGAAAAACGTTTAAATTTATCTTTAAAGTACTTATATCGCATTAACCCGTTATACTTAATACTCCAGTTTGGAATTGGAAAACTTCTAAAAATATTCGTAGAAGAACTTGAAGCATCTGAACCTGTGTATGCTGCTAAGAAAGCCGGCAATAAAACAGCCTGATTACTTTTTGTATATCCAATTGGGTATCCTTGATTTGCTGTATACACCGCATAATTTGGATCTGTTTCAGCCGGAATAGGATTGTTTGCATCTCCATATCTTGGAATTGCAACTCCAGAACCATAATGTCCTTCTGCCAAACGATTTGCAATTATTAAACGATTGCTTCTAAAATCATCAAATGCCGCTGATTGTGTTTCATCACTTGGTGAGAATGCTGTTTTAATCATTACAGTCGAAATAGAAAACATTCCGTAAGTATAAGGCGATAACGGCTTATACTCATTTGTTGATGGATCTACACTATACTGTTCTGAGGTATTTTCAGAATAAGAACGATCCATTGATAAATCAACTTTTAAATCCGGCAGTAAATCAATGTTTGCCGTAACTTTTAAAAGTTTGTTTGAAACCTGTGTAAAGCTCTGGTTGAAATCCTGATATGTTGTAAGCCATCCTCTTTTTGCAGCTTCATAACGTACATCATCCTGACTTCCAAATACGAATCCTAAACTTGGTTTAGAAGTTCCTAAAAACCCAACACTTGGCGTGTAACCCGGTAAAACGGTTCCGCTGTTTTTGGTATAATTAATCTGAACGTTTTTAATACTTGTCAACACTCCAATTAAACCATCATAAAACGGACTTGAACTTACTACTGGTTTTGCTGTATTAACAATTTTTTCACCTGGTTTTGGCGGTGCGGCCGTTTTAGGTTTAGCTGTTTTTTTAGCACCCGGTGTTAAACCAAGGTATTTATACAGCGTATTCATATTCAAAGTTGTTGTAAGTGTATTTGAATTTGAATTTTGAATTGTATTTCCTAAATCATATACCGTACCGTTTGGATCTTCGTATTCTGAAAATGCTGTCGAAGAACGCTGCCACATATAATCTGCCGTATATGAATAACTCGCTTTTACAAAACCAAAAATTGGAATTTTGTTAATTGGAATTTCATAATTTAAAACCAACTGCTGCGCATGCTGATTTGGTGTTCCAATGTCTAAATAATCATCCCATATATTAAAATCTTCTTTTGGAGAATTGTCATCGTTCAAGAAGTTTCGAACAATATTGTTTGATGTTGCTGAATAATTTAGTTTTAAAGATTTAGTTAAGTTAAAACCAAATCCGTATTGGTAATTAAATGCAAAATTTCTTCTGTAAAGCGGATCAAGACCAATTCCTTCAACCTCAACTTCTCTAAACTGCTGACGATTGCTTTGTCTTAAAATATTGGTATTAAAAGATATGTTTGACGGCAGATAATTAAAGTTGAAATCGCTCAACAATTTCCAATATTCACTTTTCTTCATGAATTTAGTACTCTTAAACGGAACAACTTCTTTTGGCTGGAACGTATAAGCATAATTTACAGCCGAATTAGACTGCTCATCTTCATAATCTGCAACTTCATAATCATGACGCTCTACCTGATTGTATGACTGTGAGAAGGTAAAATTCTCAATATCGTACACATGCGGTTTCTGCTCAGGCGCTCTGTCTTTTCTTACACCAATAAAATTGATGCTTTTTCGTTTTGTATAGTCAATAGCACGAGTTCTAATATTATCTTTTTCGGCCTGATCTGTAGTTTCTCTAATTAATTGATCTAATTTAATATCCTGATTAAACGGATCGTACTCTGGTGTAATTACTTCTTCGCCAATTGCATAATTAAACGGCAGATTTATGCCCCATTTTTTAGGAAGCAGTTTTCCTAAATTCAGGTTTGTAACAATATTATACTGCTGAACATCTTCACGATCACGTTCATTTGCTCCTTGTTCTAAAGAACCAAAACCAATGGTGCTTTTTCTACCAGTTGCAGAAACAGTAGCAAAATCGGCCATATTGGTATCAACATTTAATATTGCTGCCATACCGCCTTTGTTTTCTAAATCAGCTAAACGAAGCTCGTTAAACCAAACCTCTCCTTTTATGTCTTTATGGTCGGCACGGCTTTTTACCCCAACCATTAAGTTTCGGACTAAACCAAAGTTAGGATTTCCTTTAATACCTAAAGTTAATTTACCATCGCCATCTCCTCCTTCTAAATCCGGATCATTATCTGGATAATAAATACCATTGACATCTCTTTTCGATGAGTTAATATCAATACTCATAGCCTTGATTTTCATTCTTGTCAATAAATCAAGAGCTAAATCTATACTATTATCGTCCATCCAAACCAAATCCGGACTTATTGAACAAGACCCACCAGTTTTGGTAACTTTTAAAGGAATCTCTACCTGATAAAAGTTTTGTGTAAAGTCATTTCCAAAACGAATAAAACCAACCATTTCATCATCTTCCAATGTTGGTTGATTTGGCAGTGATTCTGCGTGTAAAAACATTTTCAGTTTTTTGTACTGACGCATATCGACACTTACGTTTTTGAAAACTGCTCTGGAATCTTGATATTGTAAACCAACACCGCCAATTCTAACCGCTAATGCCTGTTCGTTTTGGTTAATAACCGTATTGTTATTATATAATTGTTCTCTTTGTACGCCTGGAGGCATTACATAGTTTACAGGACATTTTGTTCCGTTTTCCTGAATATTAACTGCAGCAACATCAAATTCTACTCCATCATCATCTGGATTTTGGTCGTTTGCATCTAATGTTCCTGTGTATCTTCTCCACTCTCCTCTTACTAAATCTAAAGCTCCAAAACGAACTGTCATCTGAGAATTAAATCCTGTCATAAACATACGCATGAAACGAATAGATCTAAAGTCTGTAATGTTTCCAATTGTATTTTGAGGCTGCGAAACCGGAATTTTAAACTGAATCCATCTTGCGTTTGTTGTTCCTCCGTTTGGAAGATCAACATTTGTAACTTCTCTAATATCTGTAATGTAATTTTCACCAACCTGCATTCCAGGTTTTACATCAATGCTATACTCATAATAGGCATTAATAGTACTCATGGTGTTATCACGGTTAATATCCTCAACATCAGGAAGTGTTGTAGAACCACGATTAGGATCATTGATGCTTACTGCTGAGTTTCCTTCTGTACCATTGTAGTTTTTATAACGCTCTAAAACGCCTCCATCAGCATTTAGATAATACGTATAGTCGTCTCCCGCAGGATCTGCTTCTCCCGCATAATTGGTATAAATTGAACCTTCTCTTGAACTTGGCAGACCATCTAAACCAACGTCTTGATTTTTTCTGTTATCTGGATTGGTATCAAAAGCATAAATTAAAGATTGTGATGCCGGAACATCTCCCCAAAGCGGTTGTGGATTTACCATAACCTGATCTGGTCCTAATCCGTTTTCATATTGCTTTCTTCCGTCTTTTAAAACGTCTTCTGAGATTTCACCTAAATTGAAATATATTTTACCCGCATTTGTAGCTGGAGATTCACCATTTCCAACATACGGGTCAAGTACCCAAAATTGAATATATTCGACATTTCCCTGCTCAAAATTAGTTGAATTTAAAGCTCGCATAATCCCTCCAAAGTTTGCAGAAGGATTGCTTGCCCCAAAACTTGGGTTGTTATTATATGGTCCTCTCTCTCCTGGATAGTAGGTTAAATCGAGTGTATTAACAACCTGAATCTGTCCTTGCGCAATATCTGTGTTTGGGTATAACTCTCTACTGTAAATTCTTCTGGTCGTGTTTAATGATAAATCATCGTTTGAAATACCCGATGGTTTTGAAGAATAAAATACAGGGTCAATTGTATACCAGGATAATTTTGCTCTTTTAAAACCATATTCTAAAGTATTAGAATTGGCATTAAAAGTATTGTCGTTGATAGAAGTAATAAATGGTGTTGAAGCTAAACTCCAGGCATAAGCAGATCGCATATCTATTGTTGACTGCGAACCTTCAAAATCGTCTACATAAATAGTAGCTTCTCCCTGAAAATCACTTGCTTTTGGAGCATCTGGTCTTAAAAAGGCAACTTCTCCACGAATAGAAAGATTTGAAGGAACATCTGTATCAATGTTTGGAAGTTTGTTAGCCAAACGTGTCAAAAATGGAACTTCTGTTGAATAATTTCCATTAAAGCCAAAAATTGTATTGTTTACAGATTCCTGACCATAAGTTGATTTTTGTGTAAAAGGTCTTTCGGTCATTTTTAAATAAGTACCGCCAATTACAAATTTATCTGAGATTTTATGTTCGATATTGAATCCCATAAATCTTCGTGTCTGCTGCCCAAAGATTGAGTTGTTTTCTAAAGAAACCTCAATTGGCGTGTTTGAAGCCTGCAGCGAAGGATCTAGAATTTGAACTCTTCCTAATTGATAATCTACGCTGTAATCTATTCCTTCTACCAAAACACGTCCTGCGGCTGTAACTACTACAGAACCTTGCGGTACATTAAAGGCTCCAATTGGAATCCCGTTGCTTCCAGATGATTTGTATTTTCCTCTTAATAAGAATTTGTTTTTATCACTATCCTGCAAAGCGCCGGCCTGCGTATTTCGATACATGTTTCTAAATACATATTTCTGCTGATTCGCGTTGTATGTTGTTGGATCGTTATAGCTCTCTCCTGCACCGGTTTGCAGTTTATTGAATATTAACTCTCCAAAAGGCTCTTTTGTTGTAAAAATTACACGGCCGTTTTGCACATCCACTGTTACTCCCGGAATATAATCAAAGAAACCATCTCCGCCTGCCTGTGGATCGTTATTGTAATTTAAGCGGTCTAAGTTGAAAACGTTTAATAAAGGCGTTTGCTCAACTTTACTATCAGGAGCGGGATTTGGAGGAAATGATGATCCCTGAACTGGTGTAATATAGTTAATAGGAGACGGATCTGTGTAAAGGATATTTAATCTAAAATCGTCTTGTTTAATTTGATAGGCCTGAGGAATTTGATAAACGTTTTTCATCATCAGGTTCCAAACCGGATTTTTAACGTTTGTCAAATTACTTTTCAGCATTTTTAAAACTAAACTCTGGGTAATAATTGCCTGATTTGAGCTGTTATTTCCTGTAACTACAGTAGCATCAACACCGTCACTTCCAAATTCCCCTACCTGATACACTTTTCCTCCTACAGTATATTCAAACGCAACGGCAAGAATTTCGTCATTTGCCAAACGCTGCTGTAAAGAAATGTAACCTAATTGCGGGTTAAAAGTATATTCGTTTGTTGTTAGTTTTCTTGCGTTTTCTAATACAGAATAATCCGTAGCTTCGCTCACATTTGTATTATTGAAACCGGATTTTGCCGTTACAATTTCTCTAATGTTTGAGTTTAAAAATGAACCTGCCTGACCAATTGTTGCCGGATCGTATTTGTTGTTGGTATTACTCGTAGGGCTGTCAATTGGATTGTTGAAAAACCCAGCTGTTGAGCTGATAACTACAACTTCATTATCCGGAACACCGCTTACCTGCGCTTCTCCTAAATCCTGAAGTGCTATAATATTTCTTAAGTTATTTCCGCCGCCAGTTGTTGTTACACGATTTTGTTTGTTAGTTACCCAGACTTCTAATCTTGTAATTTGTACACGGCTGTCTATAAATGGGTAATTTTTTAATGAAACGTCGTATTTGTTTCTAAAATACTGAGAAAGGAAAAAGTGACGATCATTATCATAATCAAGAGCATACAAATCAAAGTTTTGAACTGTTCCTCCGTTTTCTGCTACAACGCTTTTGGTCTGCGATTTTTGTTCAGAGAAAACACCTGTAATGGTTGTTCTCCCGAATTGTAATTGTGTTTTTACCCCAAATAAACTCTGCGCACCACGAATAAGCGTACTGTTAAGAGGCATGCTTACGTTACCGACTTCTACTTTTTGAATAATATCATCTTCTGATGGTGTATAAGCAAGTTTGAATAAATTCTGAAAGGCAAAAGTAGACTGAGTATCATAATTGGCATTTACTTCCAGTCTGGTTCCAATTTTTCCCATCAAACTCATACTGATCCGCTGATCAAAATCAAATGTAAGACTTGATCTGTTTCGGGGTGAAAATGCGGGGTTATCTTGTTTGGTGTATCGAACACCTAAGTCCATTTCGACAGAACCTGTAGGTTTTACGTCGATGGTGTTACTTCCAAATATGCTTTCAAAAAGACTTGAATTAATGTAATATCTTGGCAGTAAATCTTTTTTGGCAGCTTCGGCTCCGGTTTTTTTACCATCAATAGCGTCCATTTTTTTTCTGAAATAATCTCTTCTGGATTCTTTCAAAAGTAAATCTTCGTATTCTTTGGGCGTTAAAACTAAAGGATAATCAATAGAGAAACCATCAACAGATGTTGTATAAATGTATCTATCTGTTATGGGATCATATTTATAGGCCGAGAGTATGCTTGGAGGATTTTCTAACTCCATTTTCCCAACAGAAAATTGAGTCTTTGTTGTATCTTGAACCGCCGGTTTTACTTGTGACCGCAAAACGTTACCACAAAATAAAACCAGTAAAAAAATACAAATTTTACGCATACAATTGGTTATATAAAATTGATTTTATAAGCTTTTTAAAGCCTTTTTGATGATCGTTTCTACAGTAGCTTCCGGATCTTCTTTGACGATTTTTTCCACTACTTTTTCAGATGTTTTACGAACGAATCCTAAAACTTCCAAAGCAGATAACGCTTCATCTCGATTTGTATTGTTTTGGACAACAGAAACTTCGTCTAAATCGTACAACTTTAACACTTTTTCCTTTAAATCAAGTATTACTCGCTGTGCTGTTTTGTTTCCAATACCTTTTATAGACTGGATAACTCCAACATCTCCTGAGGCAATGGCATTAATAATTTGTCTGGGTTCTATAGACGAAAGCATTGTTCGTGCAATGCCCGCTCCAATTCCTGAAACAGACAGCAGCATTCTAAATATCTCACGTTCAGACTTTTCTACAAACCCATATAAAGTATGCGCATCTTCTTTGATTTGAAGATGCGTATACAATTTTATAAAATCAGCATTTGGAATTAATGAAAAAGTATGTAACGAAATATTTACGTGATATCCCACTCCTCCGCAATCAATTACAACTTCTGTGGGATTCTTTTCGACTAATTTTCCCTGCAAATGTGCTATCATAATATAATTTAGTAAGAATCCAAATATAGTAAAAATGCAATAAAAATAGGACAATATTATTTTGTCCTATTTTTTAGTGAATTATTTTGCTAATTTGTTCTTTTTATTTTCTTTTTCCTGAGCGTCAATAACCGCAATTGCTGCCATATTAACCATTTCTTCAACGCTTGCTCCTAATTGGAAAATGTGAACTGGTTTATCCATTCCCATCATAATTGGCCCGATAGAAGCTGATTTATTCAGTTCTTTCATCAATTTATAAGTGATATTAGCCGACTCTAAGTTAGGGAACACAAGCGTGTTTACTTTTTTACCTGCCAGTTTAGAGAATGGGAATTTTTCCTGAAGCATTTCAGAATTTAAAGCAAAGTCTGCCTGAATCTCACCATCTACGACCATCTCAGGGTGATTTTTATGTAAATACGCCACTGCATCTCTTACTTTTGAAGCATTTTGATGCGTTGATGAACCAAAGTTTGAATAAGAAACCATTGCAATTACGGGTTCAATTCCGAACATTTTTGCTGTTTTAGCAGTCATCAATGCAATATTTACTAAATCTTCTGATGATGGATTGATGTTTATTGCCGTATCAGACAAGAACATTGGCCCGCGTGATGTAAGCATCATGTTTGCTGTTGCAACAAGTGAAGCGCCGTGTGCTTTTTCAATTAACTGAAGCATTGGTTTTACAACACTTGGATAACTTCTTGAGTAACCTGTAACAAGTGCATCTGCCTCTCCTTCGTTTACCATCATGGCAGCAAAATAGTTTCTTTCGCGCATGAATTTTTGAGCATCAAGCAATGAAACACCTCTGCGTTCTCTTGATTCCCAGTATGAATTTGCAAATTTGTTACGTCTTTCTTCTTCTTCGTTTATTTTAGGATCGATGATTTCTAATTCAGCATCAAAACCTAATTCAGCTTTTAATTCTAAAATAGTTTCTCTGTTTCCTAATAAAACCGGAATACCAATTCCGTCTTCGTGTACTATTTGTGCAGCCTTTAATACATTTAATTGGTCTGCCTCAGCAAAAACTACTCTTTTAGGATCTAATTTTGCTCGGTTTGTAATTAAACGCACCATTTTATTATCGTTACCCATACGTTCGCGAAGCTTATCTTCATAAGCTGCCCAGTCTGTAATAGGATTTTTTGCTACTCCAGATTCCATTGCTGCTTTTGCAACCGCTGGAGCTACAACAGTAATCAATCTAGGATCGAATGGTTTAGGAATGATATATTCTTGTCCGAAACCTAATTTCATTGCTCCGTAAGCTACGTTAACCTGTTCTGGAACTGGTTCTTTTGCTAAAATAGCCAATGCTTTTACAGCAGCCATTTTCATAGCTTCGTTAATTTTTGTAGCACGCACGTCTAGAGCTCCTCTAAAAATATAAGGAAAACCAAGAACGTTATTTACCTGATTAGGAAAATCTGAACGGCCTGTAGCCATAATCACGTCTTTACGTGTTTGTACAGCTAAATTATAATCGATTTCCGGATTTGGATTAGCCATTGCAAAAACAATCGGATTTTCTTTCATTGTTAACAGCATTTCCGGCGATAAAATATCTCCAGATGATAAGCCGATGAAAACATCTGCTCCTTGTACGGCTTCTGCTAACTCAATTTTAGGACCGTCTATTGCATATTTTAATTGTAATTCTGAAAGTGCTGGATTGTCTTTTGTTAAAAGTCCTTTACTATTAAACATTAAAACATTTTCAACTTTTACTCCTAATAAAACATATAAGTCAGTACAAGCAATTGCTGCAGATCCTGCTCCAGAAACTACTACTTTTACATCTTCTGCTTTTTTTCCTGCTAATTCAAGTGCATTGATTAAAGCTGCCGAAGAGATAATTGCAGTTCCGTGCTGATCGTCGTGCATTACCGGAATATCTAATTCTTCGATTAATCTTCTTTCGATTTCAAAAGATTCCGGTGCTTTGATATCTTCAAGATTAATACCTCCAAAAGTTGGAGCAATATTTTTTACAGTCTGAATAAATTCTTCAACATTTTTTGTATCAACTTCGATATCAAAAACGTCAATATCAGAGAATATTTTAAACAATAAACCTTTACCTTCCATTACTGGTTTTCCTGCTTCCGGGCCTATATCTCCAAGTCCTAAAACAGCTGTACCGTTTGAAATTACGGCAACTAAATTTCCTTTTGCTGTATATTTATAAACATCTTCAATGTTTTCTGCAATTGCTAAACAAGGTTCAGCAACTCCCGGCGAATACGCAAGCGATAAGTCTCTCTGGGTTGCATATTTTTTTGTTGGAACTACCTGAATTTTTCCTGGAGTTGGCTCAGCGTGGTACTGTAATGCCTCTCTTTTTTTACTCTCTTTGTTCATTATTTTAGCTTTTATTCTAGCTTACAAAGATATAAGTCTTAGTTTAAAATGGGACGCTTTTACTGCTTTCTTTTGTTAAAATATCAAAATGGTAAAATCAAAAAAAATAGCCCGATTTAAACCGGACTATTTCAAAAAAGTATTTTATAGAAGTTTTACTGTGAGATGTAAGAGTTTAGATGATGAATGGTGTCTTTTTGAATTTCAATAATTGCTTTTACAACATCGCTTATAGAAATTATTCCTACCACGGTTCCGTTTTCTAAAACTGGCAGATGTCGTATTCTTTTTGAACTCATAAGTTCCATACAATCGTCAATATTATTTGAAAGCTGGACTGTAAAAACATTGCTTTCCATAATTTCATGTACAAATGTTTCTTTGGAGGATTTATCTTTTAAAACAATTTTTCGAGCATAATCTCTTTCAGATAAAATTCCTTTTAAATCGGTTCCGTCTATGATTAGAATAGCGCCGATATTTTTATCGCCCATTACTTTTAAAGCTTCATAAACAGTTGTGGTTGAACGTACCGAAAAAACATTTTTCCCTTTTGTGTTTAGTATTTGATGTACAGTCATATCTGAAAAATTTTAGTTTTCATAAAGTTATAATAAAAACAAATACGATGCGCAGCGAAATCGATTTTTTAAAAACACAACTAACTCATTTTAAACAAAATACATTGTTTTTAGAATTTTCAAAATTATACTTTAAAGGAAGAAAAAAATTACAGGCGTTTTTTGTGGAAAATTAGATTTTTTAACTTTTTTAGATTTTGATTGAAATAAAAAAGCACTTCAAAGTAAACTTCATGTTTGTCATTTCGACGGAGGAGAAATCTTCGCGAGAAGCTCGACAAAGATTGGATTTTAATTGCGGAGTTACTTGCGAGGATTTCTCCTCCGTCGAAATGACAAGATTGTAGAATTATTGTGGTAAAATGGTTTAGAAATAGTAAACCCGACAGGTTTTAAAAACCTGTCGGGTTTGGTGTAAGTCCCCCTGTTTTTCATTTTATAACAAAAAAAGTTTGCGCATTCTTGTTATTTCGACGAAGGAAAAATCTCCGCGAGAAGCTCGACAAAGATTGGATTTTAACTGCGGAGTTACTTGCGAAGATTTCTCCTTCGTCGAAATGACAAGATTGTAGAATTATTGTGGTAAAATAGTTGATAAATAATAAACCCGACAGGTTTTAAAAACCTGTCGGGTTTGGTGTAAGTCCCCCTGTTCTTCATTTTATAACAAAAAAAGGTTTGCGCATTCTTGTCATTTCGACGGAGGAGAAATCTCCGGGAGAAGCTCGACAAAGATTGGATTTTAATTGCGGAGTTACTTGCGAGGATTTCTTCTCCGTCGAAATGACAAGATTGTGGAATTATTGTGGTAAAATGGTTTAGAAATAGTAAAAGATATTAACACGACATATATGTCGTGCTGTCTTTTTTCACATTTTAATAGATTTGTTTTTTAATATTTTTAAGAAAAATTTTACTTTATCATATTATCGTATATGAAAAAATAAATCTAAAAAAACAACTTGTATACAACAAAAACGAAACAATTTACAATCTAAAAATCGTATTATGGAAACCAATGAAATTAAAAAATTAGCATACTTAAAAAAGTTAACTGCCAGAAACCTCAATACTTTAAAACCGTCTAATGACAATACGGGAAGCTACGCAGCACAAATTAAACTTTCAAATTATTCTGAGCTTGGCTGCGTTATTGCCGAAATCTTAAAACTATGTATTGTTGCGCTGGACTACGATGCACATAAGGCTTCGAATACTATTAAAACCTCACCAATTAATGTAGCGCTTATTTTAGAAATAGTCTTAGAAATGTTTCCAACGGATGAAATGGAAATACTAGACGAAATTTATCAAATGTTTATTGCAAACCCTGATGTCATTGGTGAATAACAAATATGCCAAATTAAAAAAGGCTGTCTGAAAATATTTCCAGACAGCCTTTTTTAATTTTACAAACTTACGATTATAAACTCGCTACGTCGGTTTTGCTGATGTTGTTGTTCTGTACATTTTACACCATCGGCACATTTATTTACTAATTGTGTTTCTCCAAATCCTTTTGCGGTTAATCGGTCTGCATTAATTCCTTTGCTTACCAGCCAGTCTTTGGTAGACTGCGCTCTTTTATCTGATAAAATCTGATTGCTTTCTGAAGATGAACGGCTGTCTGTATGCGAACGAATATCGACTTTAATTGTTGGATATTGGTTTAACATATCGACCATTTTTTGCAATTGAGGTTCAGATGATTTTTTGATTGTGGCTTTTCCTAAATCAAAAAAGTTCATTGGGATTTTTAATAATTTTCCTAAATCGGTTCCAACTGCAATGGTAACTTTAACTGGTTTAATAGAATTATTTGTTTTTATTACAACTGGAATTGCTGTAATTGGCTTTGGTTTCTTTTCTAAAGCTATTGGCAGAGAAGCAGATCCTGTTGCTTTTTTCAGCGTTATCGAAACTTCTTTAAACAAATAATCTTCTTTAGCTGTTTTGATATAGTACTTTTTAACGCATTTTACATTCGAAAAAACATAATTTCCATTGGCATCTGATTTGGCTTCAACGGCAGTTTTACCTGCTTCATCAAATAAAATCAAGGCAACGTTTGAAAGTGTTTCGTTTGTTTCCTGATCAGTAATGGTTCCGAATATCTGCTGTTCGCAAATTAATCTTCTGTTTTCTGTAAATCGGTATACATCGTCAAGTCCATGGCCGTTTACTCGGTTTGAAGAGAAAAAACCATTTCTGTTTTTGCTGTTAATGATAAAGGCAAAATCGTCTTGTTTACTGTTAATAGGTTCACCAACATTTTGTACTTCTTCAAAAGTGCCTTCTTTGGTAATTTTAGAAACAAAAATATCGAGTCCGCCTAAACCTGGTCTTCCGTCGCTGGCAAAATAAAGTTCGTTTTCATCTGAAATAAAAGGAAAAGTTTCTCTTCCTTCGGTATTAATTTCGGGACCTAAATTTTCTGGCGCACCAAAACCTCCATTAGAAAGTATGCTTACTTTATAGATATCCGAAAGTCCTAACGTTCCCGGCATATCTGATGCAAAATACAATGTTTTTTCGTCGACACTTAACGCTGGATGCGCTACGCTGTATTCGTCACTGTTAAACGGAAGTTCTTGTACTTCTTTCCATTCATTATTAATTAAAACGGCTTTGTATAGTTTTAAAAATGTAACCTTGTTTTCGTTTTGTTTTCTTTTTCCGTCTACTGAGTTATTTCTGGTAAAATACATCGTTTTACCATCTTTTGTAAAAACGGGAGTAGACTGATTGAAGTTAACCTGCAGATTTTGTTTATGAAACAACATTGGTTTTCCAATGCTCCCGTCTGGATTTAAATCTACAGCATATAAAGTTGAAATGGCTTTATTTGTCCATTTAAAATTCTTTTTGATAATAGAGCCTGTATCTCTTGCCGATGTAAAGACTAATTTATTGTCTAAAATAGTGCTTCCGTAATCTGAATCTTTTGAGTTGATCCCAGCATCTGCAATATCAAAACGTCCTGAATTTGATTTAATATCTTCTAAATAATTTCTGTTTTTTAAGAACAAAACGGCTCTTTTATCTGAAGGTGCTTTTTGTGAGAATTTCTCTAAAATTTCATCGGCTTTAGCATAATTCCCTTCTGATTTTAAGCACTGAGCATATTTATACAAATAGTCTGCTTCCTGATTATCATTAATACTGAATAATTCCTGATAGTATTTTAAGGCCTCTTTTAATTCTCCAATGAAATAATAGGAATTTCCAAGTCTTTGAAATATTCTTTCTTCTCTAACTCCTTTTTCAACTAATTTTTCATAGGCTTTTATAGCATCCGCGTAAGCGTAACTATCGTATTTTTTATCTGCATTTTTTATACTGGCCGTTTGGGCATCTGCCATAAAAAAGCAAAGGAACAAAATGGGAAAAAGTATTTTTTTAAGCTTCATAATTTATCAATTAAAAGAATCTTGGTGAGGTAAGTTTGCTGTAATTATTAAAGAAATCAAAACGAAGGAAAATCTCATGCGATCCTGAATTGTATTTTCTTAATTGTGTGGTTTCGTGATCGTAACCATATCCTATATACATGCCTTTTGTAACCTGAAAACCTGCCATAGCACTTACCGAAGCACTCCAGCGATAAGCCAGCCCAAGAACAAACTTATCATTGAACATGAAATTACCCGAAACATCTACCTGTAAAGGTGCTCCTTCTACCATTTTTGTTAACAATGCCGGTTTGAATTTTATATATTCTAAATGATCCAGATTAAATACATAACCTGCCATGAAATAGTAGTTTATTTTTTCCTTGAAAATAGCCACATCATTGTTGTCATAACGATTGGTTTCGATAAAATTAGGAACTGACAATCCTAAATAAGCACGATCTGAATGCCAGTAAATTCCGGCTCCAATATTGGGCGTGAACTTATTTTTGATGTCCTGAAATAATTCGTCGTTTTGATCTTCATAACTTAATTTGCTTGCATCAAGATTGAAAAGATTTGCTGTTGCCTTGATACCAAACGAAAGTTTAAATGATTCTGATGTTGGAATACTGTATGACAAATCTGCTGATAAAGTATTTTCGTTCGTTGGCCCGATTTTATCGTTTACCAAAGAAACTCCTAATCCTAAATTGCTGTTGGTTAAAGGTGTGTTTACAGAAAAAGTACTTGTTTCCGGCGCTCCGTCAAGACCAATCCATTGTGTACGATATAACCCAAAAACGCTCAGTACGCCGCGCGAACCTGCATAAGCCGGATTTATTCCGATAGTGTTGTACATGTATTGTGTAAACTGAGCATCTTGCTGCGCTGAACACACAATGGTAAAAAACATAAAAATTAAACCTAATTTTTTCATCTTAAAGTTTTTAAAAAACGGCTCAGCTTATCGTAAGCCGTTTGTATTTTTTATTTATTAATGTATAAATAACCTGATGTTTCGTGAGGATTTGAGTCGCTGTCTTTGTATTTCAGGATATAGAAATAAGTTCCTACCGGAAGTCCTTCTGACTGTTTCATTGTTGTACGTCCAAAAGAATATCCTTTAAACACTCTGTCGACATTGTTATAATGATCTACATCAAAAACCAGAACTCCCCAACGGTTGTAAATTTCTACGGTATTTTCAGGATAACATTCTAATCCCTGAATGTAGAATCGCTCGTTTTTCTGGTCTCCGTTTGGAGAAAAGGCATTGAGAACTTTAATTTTACATCCGTTTAAGTCTAATACTGTAGGTTTGTCTCCGTCGATATTTTCATAATCAGAATTGTCTTCAACAACTACTCCTCTTGCACTTTTCCCTTGTACAATTGCCTGATTGCTTACTTTTCCAGAATTGATATCTGTTTGTGTTATTTTGTACAGAGCTGAAAAATTAGTATCATTTGATTCGCCAACATTTAAATCTAAAAATTGTCCTGAAACTACAACTCCCGGCAGAAGATCTGTAATCGTGATTCCGGTTAAGGGTACATTTCCTGTATTGGTCACTGTAAATCTATAGCTGATGGTTTCACCTGCATTTGCAATTGTATTGTTGTTTTCGTCATTGAATGTCGCTGTTTTAACCAATGCAATTGCCGGAACTTCTACAAATACATTTAATGTTGCTATACTGCAATTTGTATCGTTTGCTTTTTCGCAGACCTGATATACAATTGCGTAAGTTCCGCCTGGCGTATTTGGTTTAACATTTACTGTTCCGTCTGCATTAAATTCGAAATTTGAATTTCCTGACTGGTTTTTAATAATTACATCAACTGGATTAATTGGCTGTCCGTTTAATAAGTCATTATCTAAAACATTTACAAATTCAAGAGAACCGTTAATTCCATCAACTGCTACAAGAGCATCATCTGTCAAAGCCAACTGCTGTACTGGATTAACAGGAGAAACTGAATTTAACACCACCACTTTTACAACTGCCTGACTACAGTTATTTGAATTTGAAGCATCGCATATTTGATACGTCAATTGGTATGTTCCTGATGGCGTTCCTGCTTTTACACTTACTGAACCATTTGCGTTTAAAGTCAAATTAGCATTTGGAACTGTTGTGCTTAAAATAACATCCGCAGGATTAACAGTTAATCCGTTTAGTTTGTCGTTATCAAAAATATTAGTCCCCGTGTTAGTTCCTTTACTTGTATCTACCGGACCCGCTGTATCATCATTTGCGATGATTACAAAAGTTGGTCTTGCATTACACTGTGGTGTTGCAGCAGGATAACTTACCGGAATAGCTGCTGTTGGGTTTACAGAGAATTGCATTGTAACTCCAGTTCTGGTGTTTTCGAATCCGTCAGCACCTTCTGTCCATTGCCCATTTGCTAATAACCAGCCCGGCCAGTCTACTCCATTTCCGTTTCCGTCGATAACTGCTCCCGGCCATAAAATAGTACCGCTTAATGGCTGCTCTATTTGTGTTGCTACAACATTGTTTGCGCTGTCAATCCATTTAATTGTTACTAAATTTGTTGGTGTAAAATTATCTGCCACAACCTTATACGTTACGTAAGGAACGTTGTTTGAGCAAAAACTTTCAGCCGTAACGGTTATTGTTGGCTCTTCTACTGTAACTTCTACCTTACCAGAACTGCAATTTGATTGATTTAATACTTCACAAATCTGATACGTTAATTCATAAGTTCCTCTTGGTGCATTTGCTCCCAATGTTACTGTTCCGTCTGGATTTAATGTTAAGAATCCTTTTGGATCTGCAACTTCTACAGAAAGTTTTACGTCACTTGGTACAAGCGGTAATGCATTATTTGTATCGTTATCGAAAACATTCACAATTGTCTGAGGCTGATTTATTCCAACAACTGACAGAATAGTGTCAGGATTTGCGGCTAACACTCCTCCAGTAACTTCTACAGTACTTTTTGCCGTATCGCAGTTTCCTGTATTTGTTACTTCACAAATACTGTATTCGATTTCGTAAATTCCAATTGGTGTCTTGGCTGGAACAGTTACACGTCCGTCTGGTTCTAATACAAAACCTGTTGGAAGATTTACTTTAGATAAAATAACTTCTCCATGATTTGCTCCAATAACAGCCTGAGATCCGTTTAATTTATCGTTTATAATTACTGAAACAGTTGTTGTACCGCCTGTGCTTCCGTTTACTGAACCTAAGTTTTCTGCAACAGCATCAATTACCGGTGCTGTAACCGTAACCTGAACTTTGTTTGTACTGCAGTTTGATGGATTGAAAAGCTCGCAGATTTCATACGTTAACTCGTAATTTCCTGCCGGAGCATTTGCTCCCAAAACTGCATTTCCATTGGCATCAATTGTTAAGAAACCTTTCGGATCTGTTCCCGGTGTCAGTTTAACTTCAGACGGGTCTAATTTTGATCCGTTTTTAGTATCGTTATCAAAGACATTGATAAGCGTTTGAGACGCATTTCCTCCAACTACTGATCCCACAGAATCTAGGTTGGCAACTAAATCTGCTGCAGTTACCACAACTGTTGATGTTGCTGTTGAGCAGTTTGTCGCTGGATTATTATTGTCGCAGATTGTATATTCAATATCGTAGTTTCCTTTTTTAACTCCTGCACTT
>PJUA01000041.1_pt1 | contig 173221 bp, 111 predicted proteins | sample 1512151 | NCBI WGS metagenome assembly PJUA01 (sample SAMN08177678, study PRJNA422409) | Soil metagenome, whole genome shotgun sequencing project. | isolation source: Soil enriched on filter paper: beechwood xylan treatment | place: USA: Madison | collected 2015-01-15 | reverse complement strand
GGATAAAGAGTTAAGCTACCGTTCATTAAACGAATTGTCTAACCAGCTTGGCGGTTATTTGAGAAAACATTATGATATCCAGCCAGATGATTTAATTGGTATTAAGCTTGAGAGAAGCGAGCGTATGATGGCGGCCATTTTCGGGATCTTAAAATCCGGTGCAGCCTATGTGCCTATTGATCTTTCTTACCCTGAATCCAGAATTGAATATATAGAAAAAGACAGTAACAGTAAACTCATTATTGATGAGGCGGTTTTTGAATCTTTCTACAGGGAAAAGGATCAATATTCGAAGTTAAATATTGTAAAAAATAATACTCCAAAAGATTTAGCTTATGTAATCTATACCTCTGGAACTACCGGAAATCCTAAAGGTGTCATGGTGGAGCATAGAAATGCGGCAGCTTTAATTGACTGGTCAATAGAAGAATATGCCAATAGCACATTTGATATGGTTTATGCTGTTACGTCATATTGTTTTGATTTATCGGTTTACGAGTTCTTTTTTACGCTAACAACGGGAAAAACATTACGTGTTTTAAAGAATGCATTAGATATAGAAACATATATCAATACTGATAAAAATGTATTATTAAATACAGTTCCATCAGTAGTTAGAAAGTTATTAGAAGATAATGTCTCTTTAGAAAATATTAAAGTGCTTAATATGGCAGGAGAAATATTGCCAACAGATATTATTGATCAGCTCCCATTAGAAAAAATGGAAGTCAGAAATCTTTACGGCCCATCTGAAGATACTACTTATAGTACTTGTTATCTAATAACTTCAAAAGCGAACAGGACTATTTCTATTGGACGTCCAATATCGAATACGCAGGCATGGATATTAAATGAATCACTTTTGCCAGTACCAACAGGTGTAACAGGAAAAGTGTATTTATCAGGAAATGGAGTGACAAGGGGTTACTTGAATAAAGCAGATTTAACAGCTGAAAAATTTATAGATAATCCATTCATTCCCGGAGAAAAAATGTACGATACCGGTGATTTAGCATATTGGCTGCCAGATGGGAACATAGAATTTATAGGCAGAAAAGACCATCAGGTTAAAATACGCGGTTATAGAATAGAACTTGGCGAAATTGAAACTGCTGTCTCAAAATATTCAGAATTAATAAAACAAGTCATTTTAGAGGCAAAAGAAATTAAATCAACTCAAAGTTTAGTCGCTTACTATACTGCTTCAGAAAATATTAATAAAGGAGAATTAAGAAATTATCTTCAAAATGTACTGCCAGAATTTATGGTTCCCGGGTATTATGTGCAATTAGAAAAAATGCCGCTGACTCCAAATGGGAAAATAGACAGAAAAGCACTTCCTGATATATCTGGTCAGGATGTAATAAAAAAAGAATATACAGCACCAAGAACAGAGACAGAAGAAATATTAGTTTCTATTTGGCAGGAAGTCTTAAAAGTTGACAGAATTGGTGTAACTGATAATTTCTTCGAATTAGGCGGTCATAGTCTTATTGTAGGACAGGTTATTAACAGAGTCAATAAATATTTTGATGTATCGATTAATATAAAAGAGATTTTTATGTCTCCAACAATTGAAGTACTTGCCCTGAATATAGAAAATGCAAAATGGATAGAAGAAGCTGTTTTAGAAGATTCTGCTACAAAAATACTTATATAAAAACATATGGAAATACGTTTATTTATTAAAAGGTTAAGAGAAGAAGGAGTAACGTTAAAACTGAAAAATGATCAGTTGGAAATAAGCTTACTTAATAATCATATTGATGATGAAACACTTTTGCTGCTTAAGAAACACAAACAGGAAATCATAGATTATTTTTCGACTATGTTGTCAAAAAATAAGATTAATGAAATTCCGCTGGCTAAAAAAGCAGCATCCTATCCGTTAACTTCATCTCAAAACAGGTTTTGGGTTGTAAGCCAATTTGAAGCAACTTCCCTGGCTTATAATATGCCGGTTGCTTTAAAACTTAAAGGCGAATTAGAGGTATTAAAATTTGAAGAATCTTTTCTTTATCTTTTAGAAAGACATGAAATTCTGCGCACCTCTTTTAAATTAAATGAAGATGGCGAACTGCGTCAGTTTATAACTCCAATGGAAGATTTGGGTTTCAGTCTCAATTATATTGATTTTAGTTCAAATGATGAAAAAGAGCCTGCAGTAAAAGAATATATTGCAAGTCAAAATGCTATTCTTTTTAATCTTGAAAAAGCACCATTACTGCGTGTTTCGTTGATTAAAACTAACAAAAATGAATATGTTTTTTTTATGACCATGCATCATATTATTGGTGACGGCTGGTCATCTGAACTGATTGTAAAAGAAATTGTAACGATTTATAATTGTTTAATCGAATCAAAATCTATAAGCCTGCCTGAATTAAGAATTCAGTACAAAGATTATGCATCATGGTTAAATGAAGAATCTCAACAGCAGTATTATAAAGCATCAGAAAAATACTGGCTGAATCAATTTTCAGGTTCGATTCCAGTGATTGAATTGCCAGCATTAAATAAACGTCCTTTGGTGAAAACCTATAATGGAGATTTTTTTAATTATCAATTTTCAAATTCATTTTTAGAGAAACTAACTGCTTTTTCACAAAAACAAAATGTTACTTTATTTATGACTTTAATGTCTGGAGTTAATGCGCTTTTAAGCCGATATACCGGACAGCAGGATATTATAATTGGCTCTCCGGCTGCGGGGAGAGAACATCCTGATCTTGAAAATCAAATTGGACTTTATCTCAATACTGTGGCTTTTAGAACAAAGATTGATAAAGATTTTAATTTCCTTGATTTACTTCGCCATCAAAAGGAAGTCATATTAGGAGGGTATGAGCATCAGAGTTATCCGTTTGATGAATTAACAGATAAACTGGAACTCAAAAGAGACAGCAGCAGATCTGCATTATTTGATATTATGGTTGTGCTTCAAAGCCAGGCTAAACTTAATAATTTTGAAAGTAATACACTAAAAGGTTTAGAATTTAAAGAGTATCAATTAAATGATAAAACATCAAAATTTGATTTTATTTTCTCTTTTACAGAAACCGATTCTTTATCATTAGAAATAAATTATAATACAGATATTTATGATTTTTCTTTTGTTGAAAAAACAGCAGTTCATTTGGAGCAGTTATTAAGTTCAATGATAGATCAGCCAGAGCTGAAAATCCAACAGATAAATTATTTAAGTCCAAAAGAAAAACATAAACTATTAATTGATTTTAATAATACAGATATCACGTACCCGAAGGATAAATCTATCGTAGAATTATTTGAGGAACAAGCAGAGAAAACACCAGATCATATTGCTGTTGTTTTTGAAGACAGGCAGATCACCTATAAAGATCTTAATGAACAAGCAAATGAATTAGGACATTATCTAAGAAATAATTATCAAATAAAATCCGATGATTTTGTTGGAATTAAATTAGACAGAAGCGAGAAATTAATCATTGCAATTTTAGGAATTCTTAAAGCCGGAGGTGCTTACGTTCCTATTGACGCCAATTATCCAGAAGAAAGAATACAATATATTGAAGCTGATACACGCTGCAAATTTATTATTGACACTGAAAATTGGGATATTTTTAAATCTGATCAAACAGAGAATGCCAAAGAAAACCTTCCGGGTATAAATTCTCCAAAAGATTTAGCATATGTCATTTATACGTCTGGAACAACTGGTAATCCTAAAGGTGTGATGGTAGAACACAGAAATGTGGTTAGACTTGTAAAACCGGGAGCTTATTTTCCATTAAATGAAAATAATGTGCTTTTGAGTACTGGAGCTGTTTCTTTTGATGCCACAATAATAGAATATTTTGGCACATTGTTAAACGGAGCCAAACTTGTAATGGCCAAACAGGAAGACCTTTTAGAAACTGTTAGTTTAAAAACAATCATTAGAAAAAATAAAATCAATTGTCTCTGGATGACAGCTTCATGGTTCAGCCAGGTTGTAGACAGCGATATTGAAATTTTTGAAACTATCGATCATGTAATTGCAGGCGGCGATGTCGTATCTCCTATACATACAAAAAAGCTTTTTGATACTTTTAAAAATATAAAAATAACAAACGGATACGGACCAACAGAAAATACAACATTTTCTTTAACCCATCCAATTAAAGCTAATGATACTGCCTCAATTCCTATTGGAAAACCTATTGAAAACAGTAAAGCCTATATTTTAGATGAATATCTTCAGCCAGTACCTGAAGGAGTTGCAGGAACATTATATGTAGCAGGCGATGGCTTATCACGCGGTTATTTAAATAAACCAGAATTAACAGCAGAAAAATTTATCGATAATCCATTTCTTGCCGGCACAAAAATGTACAATACCGGAGATTTAGGAAAATGGCTTTCAAATGGAGATGTAATTTATTTAGGAAGAAATGATGATCAGGTAAAGATTCGCGGACATAGGATAGAATTGGGTGAAATAGAAAGAAATATTGTTGATATTAAAAACATAAACCAATCGGTTGTTGTAGTAAATGAAAGACAAGGCGATAAGTATATCGTAGCTTATTATGTTTCGGAAAATAAAATTGACAAGAAAGAAATACAAGAATTTTTATCAAAAAAACTACCGGATTACATGCTTCCGGCTTACTATATCCAAATTGAATCTATTCCGTTGACCTCTAACGGAAAAGCAGATAAAAATGCTCTTCCAACTGTTACATACAATGATTTAGTTGAAACTGAATTTATAGAACCAAAAACGGAAATTGAGATAAAATTAGCCAATATCTGGAAAGAAATCCTGACAATTGAAAAAGTAAGTTTAACAGATAATTTTTTTGAAATAGGAGGTCACAGTATTAAGGCAATGAAATTAATTTCAAAAATTAAAGAAGAATTTGAAGTTAGTTTTAAAATCAGTGAAATCTTTACAAACTCAACATTATTATCTCAGGCAGAAAATATTGCTTCAAGAGAAATTGAGGCAAAGAATGCAATTCCGGCAGTAGAGTCAGAATCAGATTATCCGGTTTCATTTGCTCAAAGAAGATTATTGCCGGCAAGTCAGATAGATGAAAGCTCTGTTGCTTATAATATTCCAACAACTTTAGTAATTAAAGAAGGTTATGACCTGGATTTGTTTGTTCAGGCCCTGCATGCAGTGGTTGAAAGACATGAAATTTTGAGAACTGTATTTAAGGAAGATGCAAATGGAAATTATACGCAATATATAAAGACATCTGAAGAATTAGGACTTACGATAAATTTGTATGATTACAGTCAAAATCAAGATCCTTATAGTGAGGTTTTTGAATATGTTTCTAAAGATTCATTTAAACCTTTTGATATTAAAAATGGACCTCTCGTAAGATTTGCCCTGCTCAAAGTTGACGAAAGCACGTTTGTATTTTATAGTAATCTTCATCATATTATTTTTGATGGCTGGTCTTATAAAGTACTTAAAAGAGATATAATGGCATTTTATAATGCTTTCAAAAATTCTGAAAAACCTATGCTGCCTGAACTGCGTATTCAGTATAAAGATTTTACAATCTGGCATTTAAAAACTGTAAAAGAAGACGATTATATAAAACAGAAAAATTTTTGGAAAAATCAGTTTCAGGGCGAAATACCAGAACTGAATTTGAATTTTGCAAACAAGAGGCCAAATCTTAAAACGCATAACGGATCAATGCTGACTTATTTAATTCAGGGAGATACTTTTAAAAGCTTTATAGATTTAACCAATACCACAGGAACAACTCCCTTTTTAAATCTGCTTGGTATTGCCTCAATGATTTTATACAGGAATTCTCTTCAGAAAGAAATTATAATAGGAAGCCCCGTTTCTGGAAGAATTCATCCGGATTTAGATGATCAGGTTGGTTTTTATGTTAATACACTTCCGATAAAAATACTTTTAGAAGAGGAAAAAACATATTCAAATTTAATTAAAACAATTAAAGAAACCGTACTGAATTGTTTTGATAATCAATCCTATCCTTTTGATGTGTTATTAGAAGATCTCAATCAAGGTAAAGATTTATCCAGAAGTCCGCTTTTTGATATTATGCTTACTTTAAATGAATATGAGGGAATTAACGAAAATTCAATTAAAGAAGGTCAATTCAATGAAGAAAAAACAATAAGCAAATATGATCTTCTATTCGAATTTGACTTGTTTGAAAACAATCTTCAGTGCCGTTTTACTTATAATACTGATTTATTTGAAAAACCTGATATAGAAAAGCTGATAGAGGATTTTAAAAACCTGCTTAATAAGGTATCAGAAAACCAAACGCAGACTTTAAACGATTATCTGAATTTAATAATAAGTCAGGAAGAACTTTCAGAACAAGAAGATTTTTTAAATGCAATTATTTCAGAAATCAGCGAAGAGTTTTAAAACAAGGTATTACTAATAAAAAAATAAGAAAATGAAAAACACCAATAGAGTAGGAATTATAACGGGCGCAAGCTCAGGTATAGGCAGAAATACAGCATTACGTATCGCTTCTGATGGTTTTAGAATTGTTTTAAACGGAAGAAACGAAAAAGAACTGGATTTGCTAAAACAGGAAATAAATACAAAAACCGGAGCAGAAACAGCAATTGTAGTTGCTGGTGATGTTACAGATAAAGAAACTCTCGAAAAATGCATAAAGGCTTGTAATGAGCATTGGAATTTAAGTCCAAGTCTTTTTGTGGCCTGTGCCGGAAGAGGATTACCAGGAACTTTAATTACTTCTGATGAAATGCAATGGGAAAATTTATGGCATATAAATGTGCTTGGATTACAGCATCAGCTAAAAGCAATTTCTCAGGTGATGATAGCCGAAAGAGAAAAAGGATCAGATACCGAAACTCCTTCAGATATTGTAGTAATAGGTTCAACAATAGGAAGAAATGTTTCACCATTTAATTCTGTTTACGGAGCTACAAAATTTGCAGTTCATGGTTTAACCGAAGCTTTAAGAAGAGAATTAGGGCCTAAAGGAATAAGGGTTACCTTAATTGAACCGGGCTTGGTTTCAACAAATTTTCAGGAATCTGCCGGCTACGATATGGATTGGTTTGCAAACTACTGCAATGAAATTGGACCGGTGCTTGTAGGCGACGACGTGGCAAAAGTTGTTCAGTTTTTAGTTCAAATGCCCGGAAATGTGCATTTAGATAATATTTCTATCAGGCCAACCAGACAGTCCTACCCATAATTCAACTTAATTATTCATTTGACTATTTTTTGAGATGATACAAGAGCAAAAAAAATTAACCAATTTATTTGAAGATATTTCAAATAATCATCCTGATCGTATTGCGATTAAGGATAGTAGTAATCATTATACGTATTCTGACTTACAAAAATATGCGCTGAAACTAGCTGTAAGATTAAAAAACAAAGGAATAAAACTCAATGACAGAATAGGGCTTTTGACTAAAAAAGATACAGCTACTATATTGTTATTTTGGGGAATTGCTTATGCAGGAGGAATACCAATATTGTTAGATGATGATGATGAAATTCTTGTACTTAAAAGCAAATTAAAGTCTTCAAAACCAGCTTATATTATTGCAAGAGATCAAGATAATGATAAAGAAGGAATGTTATCGGAAACTCAGATTTTGCACGAATCAGAGCTTATGGCAGAACTTGAAAACGAAGAACTGTTAAACTCGTTTGAAATATCCGAGATCTGTTATATGATTACCACAAGCGGTACAACAGGAGTTCCTAAAGTAATTAAAATTTCGCACGATAATGTTATGCATTATGTTCGTAATTTATATGAACTTTTAAAAAGCCCGGATCAGTTAAATGCGGCACATGTTACTAATTTTTCGACAGATTTAGGACATACCAATTTTTTATTGTCTTTGATATCTGGCGGAATGCTCTATATTTTTAATAGAAATGAGTCAAGAGATCCGTCTGTTTTTAATTCTATCTTGAAAAGCGAACAAATTAATTTTATAAAAACAACACCTTCGCATATAGAAGTAATGCTTCCTTTTTTAAACTTTGGAACAGATTATAAATTGGATTTTCTGGTGCTGGGCGGTGAAAAACTACCATGGAAATTAATTAAACAGATTAAAAGTTTAAAACTCTTTTCATCTATTCTAAATCATTACGGACCAAGTGAAACAACAGTTGGAGCATTAGTTTATCCACTAAACGAAATTTTAGAAAATGAAAATAGTGTGCCTATTGGAAAACCAATTGGAAAAGGACGCGCATATCTGGTCAATGAAAAAAATGGAATGGGCGAATTGTATATTGAAGGACCCGGAGTAGGAATTGGTTATTTTAATAATGAACAGGAAACACAGGAAAAATTCTTTTTTAATGAAGAAACCAATGCTCGCGGATACAAAACGGGAGATATCTGCAGTGTCTCGGAAGATGGAAACTTTGTGTTTTTAAACAGAAATGATAATCAGGTAAAAATTAGAGGACATCGAGTTGAATTGGGCGAAATAGAATCTGCCTTAAACAAGCATGCTAAAATTTTATACAACAGATTAAATGTGTTTTATGAAAATGATACTGCTTTTATAGAATGTTTTGTAAAAGTTACTGAAAACGAAACACTTCAAAAAGAAGAACTGTTGTTGTGGCTTAAAACAATTTTACCAGATTATAAAATCCCGAGCCATATTTATATTCAGAATGAAATATTGTATACTGGAAATGGAAAAATAGATTTTAAAACATTAAGAAAACAGCATTTAAATAAAAGTACAAAGCTTTTTAAAGATTTAGATTTGAATAGCTGGGAAGATAATGTTTTATACTGCTGGCAGGAAATATTTGGTTTAGGAAATACAAACAAACATTTTTTAGATTCCGGCGGAGATTCTTTAAGTGCTATAAAATTTGTTGGGAAATTACAATTAAATGGTTTTGATGTAAGCTTAACAACTTTATACGATAATCCATATTTAGATCATTTTATTGCATTAAAAAAATCTAAAAAAAATGTTTCGGATAATACGGTTGCCGAATCATCAGATTTACAATTTACAAGTTCTCAATTGACATTTTTACAGAATAAAACCCTAGATTTAAATGCGTATACACAAAGTGTATTGTTTGACATTCAAGGTGATATTGATGTTAAGATACTGGCAAAATCAATCGAAGAATCCTTGAAATCTCATGAAAACTGTAACTTGAAATTTATCAATGTTGCTGATGATTATGTTCCGGAAAATAATTTGAATCACGTATCGCCTTTAATTGTACATAATTTAAGTTCAGAAAAATTATTTACAGACCAGCTCTTAAAAATTACTGATGATCTGGTTAATACTATTTCTATAGAAGAAGGAATTTTGTTCAAATCAGTATTACTGACAGATACTGCAAAAAATCTGAATTATTTATTTTTTGTTAGTCATCATCTTATTATTGATGCTATTTCCTGGAATACTTTACTGGAAGAAATTGTATGGAGATACGAGTCTTTTGGTCTTGAAAAGCCATTACCTGTAATCAGGGAACAAATCCAGAATCATTTTTACAAGAAAAGTAAAACTATTTTTCAGGATTTATACAAACCGTTGGGAATTAGTAATAAAATAAAGAAAATTCCAGTAAACCAGAATAATACGGGATATTCTAACTCTGTCATTTCAATAGTTGCAACTGATGAAAGTTCTGAAAAATTAAGACAGATTGAAGCCATATCAGATAATAATTTAAAATTACAAGATCTTTTTCTAAGCAGTTTTATTAGTTCCGTATTCGATTATTACAACATTCGAGAATGCTCTGTAGATGTTGAATTTCATGGAAGGCCCGAAGAAAATGCAGGTATAGATTTGAGCAGGTCAGTCTCCTGGTGGTCAACAACAATTCCGGTTGATTTTGATGAAAGCCATAGATCAGTTCATCAGTTAAAAGAATTTATGGTTCCAATTACAGGATATGCTAATACAATCAATTCTCACAGAGATATTTTTGCAGGTGATAAAAAAAACAAATCAGATATACGATTTAATTATTTGGGAAAATTTCCGGAATCTTATAGTAATTCATCTCTTAAATTGACTCCTTCACATTATACAACAAGTCCAACACGATCAAATAGAAATAACAGCGAATATAAATTATTCTTTACAGGAAGGTTTATTGGTAATAAACTAATCTTTGATATTCAATACAATACCGCTTGTTTTAACAGTCAGGAAATTCATAAAATAGCTAATCTTTTTATAGGTCATCTGGCTTCGTATACTGGTTTGGATAAAAAACAAGAATTGAATGATTTTGCTCATTTATTTTATAATAATGTATGTACAGTAGGAAAACCAATGCTTAATTTTCCAGTTAGTCAAAAAACAAAAAAATACCGTAATGCAATTTTATTAACCGGAGCAACGGGATTTTTAGGATCTAGTACGTTAAGAGATCTTCTTTTGGAAGATGCAGAAGTGTATTGCCTTATAAAAGCAGAAAATTTATATATGGCAAAACAAAAATTAAAAGACACTCTTGATTATTATTTTCCGGGCGAAATGCTGTCAGAGAAAGTCAATAATAATATAATACTGGGCGATTTGTCTAAAAGACTTTTAGGTATAGAAGACTATAGTTATTTTGCCAATTATATTGATACGGTTATTCACTGTGGGGCAAACGTTAATCTTGTAAAATCGTATGATGAACTAAACAATACTAATGTACTGGGAACACAAGAAATAATCTCTTTTTCGAAATTAGGCAAAAGCAAGACACTTCATTATATCTCGACATTAGCGGTAAGCGGTTATACACTTGGCGAAGTACAGGATTTTTCAGAACACCATTTTGATATTGGGCAAGAATTTTTGTCTGGTTATGAAAAGTCAAAATTTCAGGCTGAGAAAATGGTACGCAAAGCATTTGATGAGGGGTTAAAAGGTAAAATATACCGCGTAGGTCATATTGGTGCACATTCTGTTACGGGTAAGTTTCAAAAAAATGCCAAAGACAACAGAGTTATTCAGGTTCTAAATGGAATTATTGCATTGAATCAGATTCCTGCTTCATACAATGAAAAAATATCTTTTTCCTATGTAGATGTGATTTCAAATGTTGTAGCGTCAATGGCATTACAAAAAATAGTTTCAGACTTAAATTGTATACATTTAGAAAACACATCTTATTTTTCGATTAAGGAAATTGCTTCCATGATGAACCAAATTGGTTATCCATGTAAAATAGTAGATGATACTGCTTTTAAAAATGAAGTTATTAACTTTAAAGGTTCTGAAAAGGAGTATGAATGTATTTATGGTTATAATATTTGGGTAAACCGATATTTATCACAAAAAAGAAATGTAAAATACATGAGTAATGAATCAAATGAATTGTTTAGTAAATATGGACTTGTTTTTCCTGAATTATCAAACAGCTGGCTCAAAAAACTAATTGTTGGACAGTTGAAATCTGAAAGCATTGAAGAAGTTAGTATTTGGTAAAATCTGTTTGAAATCTGTATAATGCTATCCTAATAACACAGATAGTTATCACAAAAAAAGGGTTTGGCTTTAATTAAGCCAAGCCCTTTTTTTGTGCATAAAGCCCATTTTTTAAAGTCTTTTCTGTGATTTAAATATTATTTTAAGACTGTATCCAGACAGTGAAAGTCCGTAATTATTTTACGAAAAATCCGTAATATTTAGATTTAGGTTACTGCTACTTTTGAATAAATCAAATTGTTTATTGCATTTGAATCATTAACAAGAAACAACATTTCAGAAACTTATTTTAAAATGAATTAGTAATGAAAAATAGAAATCCAAGATAATTTTTGAGTTGTTTTTAAATATTTGAAGAATGCTTTCTAATACATAAAATTATATACAAATGAGCAAAAAAATAATCCATACCGTATTTGAAAATATAGTACAAAATCAAGGTAGCAATATTGCTTTACAAGGCGATCAAGGAAATATATCATACCACGAGCTAAATCAATATTCAAATAAGCTGGCTCATCTTTTGCTTCATAATAACATATCAAAAAATGAGATCGCCACTGTTTATTTCTCAGATCCAAGACTTCAGGTTATATCATTACTTGCTGCTTTAAAGTCTGGAGCAATTTATCTGCCAATTGATAAAAAGTACAAACGAAACCATTGGGAGGAATTGTATACCACAATAATGCCAAAAGTATATATTACTGCTTCAGAAGATCTTTCGCTGCTGCATCAGTTTAGTGATTCATTCGATTATTCTATTCCATTTATCATAACATTATCAATTGATAGTCGCGGAGCGTTAGATCATAAATTGTATTCCTATTCAAATGGTGCGTATGTCGATGTTACACGTAAAACACATTTGTCTGATGAAAATCCAAATTTAGAATTTGGCGAAAACGATCCAAACTATATTTATTTTACTTCAGGTTCAACCGGTAATCCAAAAGCGGTTTTAGGCTGTCATAAAAGTTTGAGTCATTTTATACACTGGGAATCAAAAGAACTGGGTATAAAAGAATCTGATAAAATAGGATTACTGCCTTCTTTTTCATTTGATGCTTCAATCCAGGCTGTTTTTATGGCGTTAATTAACGGAAGTACACTTTGTTTAATTAATTCAGAAACAAAAGAAGATATTATTCAATTACAAAACTGGATAAGAAATTATGATATAACGGTGCTTCATATGGTGCCAACTTTGTTCAGGATTTTGAGTATTTATTCTGAAGGCAAAGAAAAAAGTCTTTCGTTCCCTAATTTGAAATACATATTGCTGGCTGGAGAAAAACTATACAACAAAGATGTTGTAAACTGGAGAGAATGCCACGGAAACAATACAGAAATTATTAATTTTTACGGAACTACAGAAGCTACAATTCTTAGCACATTTTATAGAATAGAAAAAGAACTTCAAGGAGAATTATCTGATGTGTTTTGTGTAGGACAGCCAATTTCAAATACTGCCATATTAATTTTAAATAAAGAAAATAAACTTTGCAAGATTGGCGAAGTAGGAAGCATTTATATAAAAACCCCATTTTTAACAAAAGGATATTACAAAAATCCGGAGCTGACAGCTGATAAATTTATCCAAAATCCGTTAACAGATTCAACAGATATTATTTATAAAACAGGCGATTACGGAAAATATGATTCGCAGCGAAATACTATCGTTACCGGAAGAGAAGATGGTTTGGTAAAAATCAATGGTGTTCGTATTGATATTAATACAATTGAACAAACGATCTTGAAATTAAAAGAGGTTGATATGGTAAAATGCCTTACTTATCAACAAGATTTATTGAGTGTAATTTTGGTATGTTTTTATAAATCAGCAGCTGTTGATGAAAACGATATCAGAAAACACTGCCTTGAATATTTATCTCAATATGAAGTTCCTTCTCGTTTTATTGCACTTGATGAAGTACCAATTAACGCGAATGGTAAAATTGATCCGGTTGTACTGAAAAAAATAATCGAAGATACATTAGCCGCAGATAATAATGTAATTGAAGATGAGACTGCAGCTAATGAAACAGAACAAAAACTGATTGGGATCTGGAAAGAAATATTGAATGTTGAAAAAATCAGACTGAAGGATAACTATTTGTTTTTAGGAGGAAACAGTATTAAACTTATTCAGTTGAGACTTAGAATTCAGCAAAATTTTGATGTAGAACTCAGCATTTATGATTTATTTACTAATCCGGTTTTAAAAGAGCAGGCAAAACTAATTGCAGAATCGAAGAAATCTGTTTTCGAAGCTATTGCAAAAGTTCAGACTCAGGAATATTACAATTTATCTTCAACACAATACAGAATGTGGGTTGTTTCGCAAATAGAAAGCAGTTCTATTGCTTATAATATGCCTAATGCTTTCCTGATGGATGGAGAAATTGATAAGTTAAAATTCAATGAAGCATTTAAAAATATTATTGAGCGTCATGAAATCCTGCGAACTTCTTTCAAATCAAATTTAGACGGAGAAGTTCATCAATATATTACACCGGTAAGCGAAACTGCTTTTGAGATTACTGAAAAGGATTTATCACATTTTAATTCATTAGAAGAAATTAAACCTTACTTAATCAGCTTAAACGCAGAACCATTTAATTTAGAAAAAGCTCCTCTTTTAAGAGCGTATTTAATTAAAGTAAATGAAAACCAACATGTATTTTATTTTACAATGCACCATATTATTGGAGACGGCTGGTCTTCATTGATTTTATTTAAAGAAATAATCAGCACTTATAACAGCTTGTTAAATGGAAGCCAGACAGAATTAGAAGGCTTAGATGTCCAGTTTAAAGATTATGTTGCATGGTCACAAAATGAAGCACATTTAGAAAAAAACAAAATTTCTGAAAACTATTGGTTAGATCAATTTTCAGGTGAATTGCCTGTATTAGAATTGCCGACTTTTAAAAAACGTCCTTTAATAAAAACCAATAACGGAAATAAAGCAGAACATGTTTATTCGGTTGAATTTACCAAAAAATTAAAGTCATTTTCAGAAACCCAAAATGTTACTTTATTCATGACTTTAATGGCCGGAATAAATACACTTTTGTCAAGATATTCCGGACAGGATGATATTATTCTTGGAACACCTGTTGCAGGCAGAGAGCACCCTGATTTAGAAAATCAAATTGGGCCTTATTTAAATACTGTTGCTATCCGTACAAAACTGGATGAGCAGGAAACGTTTAGGTCATTATTGCTAAAAGAAAAGCAGTTATTATTAAATTCATACCAGCATCAGGATTATCCTTTTGATGAATTAGTGTGGAAACTAAACTTGCCTCAGGATAGCAGCCGTTCGTTTTTATTTGATGTTTTAGTAGTATTACAAAACCAAAACCAGGTTGCTAATTTAAATACCAATGAAGAATTAAGTGGTATAAAAATAGAACCGGTAGATTTTGAGAGTAATTTTTCAAAGTTTGACCTGAACTTTATGTTCATCGAAGCAGAAAACTTAAATCTGTCAATTACTTATAATACAGATATCTACGATCAGTTTTTAATTGAAAGAATGTTTCAGCATTTCGAAATTCTTTTAAACCAGTTTATAACCAACCCTGATGCCGCTGTTAATAAAGTTGATTATTTGACAGAACATGAAAGAACCCAATTGTTGTTTGATTTCAATAATTTGACTGTAGATTATCCAAAAGACAAAACTATTGTGGATTTGTTTGAGGAACAAGCTGTTAATAATCCGAATGTTACAGCAATTGCATTTGAGGAAAAAAATATTACTTACGCAGATTTATCTAAAGAAGTAAATGCATTAGCTGCTCAGCTTTTTGAAAAAAATGTTGAAAAAGGAGATAAAATTATAATTTGTTTCAACAATCATCTTGAAAAAGCAATTGCAGGACTATTGGCTGTTTTAAAAATTGGAGCTGTGTATGTTCCTGTAGATTCTGATTATCCATTAGAAAGAATCAGCTTTATTCTTCAGGATACCAAAGCAAAAATTGTTATTACAAACAGTGCTGATGCAGTTATTTTTAAAGATTTTGATGCAGATATAATTGCATTAGACGAGCAAAAAGACTTTAAAAATATCGAAGAAATTCCTTTTGAAAAAGTCGATATTTCAAACAATGCTTATGTGATTTATACTTCAGGATCTACCGGAAATCCAAAAGGAGTATTGGTAAATCATAAAAATATAAACGACTATGTTTTTGGATTAAAAGCAAAGATTCAAATAGAAAATAATGACTCTTTTGCTTTAATGTCAACACTTGCTACAGATTTAGGAAATACAGTTCTTTTTGGTTCTTTGCTGACTGGGAAAACACTGCATTTGTTTTCAAAAGACAGCTTAAGAGATGTAAATTATATCCAGGAATATTATGAAAATCATTCTGTTGATTGTATTAAAATTGTGCCAAGTTATTGGAAATCATTAAACTTAAAAAGCCAATCGCCTAACAAGATGATTATTTTTGGAGGAGAAGAGCTAACGGTTGATGTTGTAGAACAAATCAAAAACGAAAAGCCTAATATTATCATTGTTAATCATTACGGACCTACAGAAACAACTATTGGAAAATTACTTCATGTTGTTGATCTGGAAAATTCATACGATCGTATTCCAATCGGAAGACCGTTCTCTAATACTAATGTATTTGTAGTAGATCAGAACTTTTTACTATGTCCTGTAGGTGTTGAAGGCGAATTGGTAATTAGTGGAGATGGTGTTTCAAATGGTTATTTAAATAATCTGCAATTAACAGAAACGCAATTTGTTAAGGATACACTTCTTCAAACAGAAGCAAAACTTTATAAAACCGGAGATAAAGTAAAACAATTTCCAAATGGTAATATTGAATACTTAGGACGATTTGACGATCAGGTAAAAATAAGAGGACACAGAATCGAATTAGGAGAAATAAGCAGAAACCTTGTATCAATTGAAGGCATAAGCCAATCTATTGTAACAGTGGGGCAAAATAACGAAGAGAAGTTTTTAATTGCTTATTACGTTTCAGAAACACAGTTAGATAAAAAAGAAATTCAGTCAAGTCTTTCTAAAGTACTGCCGGAATATATGGTGCCATCGTATTATATAGCATTAGAAAATATGCCTTTAACATCGAATGGAAAAATCAACAGAAAAGCACTTCCTAAAATTTCTGAGAAAGATATTATCCGAAAAGAATATGTTGGGCCAAGAAATAAAACAGAAGAAAAATTAGTTCAAATCTGGCAGGAAATATTAAAAGTAGAAACAATTGGTGTAACTGATAATTTCTTTAATCTTGGCGGACACAGTTTATTAGTTGTTAGAATTATCAACTTAATCAAAAAAGAAATAGGCTTAAATATTTCTGTAAAAACATTTTTTGAAAATCCTACTATTGATGCCTTATCAGGACAGTTAAAAGGAAAAGAAACAGAATCTTTCTTTATTGAAAAAATTGCTCCTTCTGATTCTTATTCAGTAACGGCTTCACAAAAAAAGTTCTGGTTAATAAGCCAGTTTGAAGATGCTTCTTTAGCCTACAATATGCTGACTGTTTTTAGACTTGAAGGAAATTTAATTATTCCAAAATTTCAGGAATCGTTTATTCATCTTATTGAAAGACACGAAAGCTTAAGAACCTCTTTCAAACTTAATAAAGATGAGGAGTTAAGACAGTTTATAACCCCTGTTGAAGATCTGGATTTTAGTATTAATTACGTTGATCTTAGCTCTAATAAAACAACCGAAGAAGATTTGGCTGCTTATGTAGAAAAAGAAAATGCAGTTAGATTTGATTTAGAAAAAGCGCCTCTTGTTCGTGCTTCATTAATCAAAGCAGAGGAAGGTAAGTTTGTATTCTTTATATCGATGCATCATATTATTGGAGACGGCTGGTCATCTGAATTGTTAGTTGGAGAGGTTGTTTCTATTTATAATGCTCTTGTTCAGGATAGAAAAGTAGATTTACCAGAGTTAAGAATTCAGTATAAAGATTATGCTGCGTGGCTTAACAATGAGATTAAAAAAGAAGGATATAAAATCTCAGAACAATATTGGCTGAATCAATTTTCTGGAAATCTTCCAACCATCGAACTGCCTGGTTCTAAAATAAGACCTTCGGTAAAAACATATAATGGAGATTATCTTGGGCATGAGTTTTCGGATAATTTTTCACAGAAATTACGAGATTTCTCTACAGAGCAGAATGTATCATTGTTCATGGTATTAACAGCTGGAATCAACACGTTGTTAAGTAAATATACCGGAGAAAATGATATTGTTGTAGGAACTCCGGTTGCAGGAAGAGAGCATCCTGATTTAGAAAATCAAATAGGACTCTACCTGAATACTTTAGCCTTAAGAACCAAAATAAATCAAGAAAACAGTTTCCTTGAATTATTGCAACATGAAAAAGAAGTTATTCTGGAAGCTTATGAAAATCAGCTTTATCCGTTTGATGAATTGATTGACAAACTGCAGTTAAAAAGAGATAGAAGTAAGGCTTTACTGTTTGATATCCTGATTGTTTTGCATAATCAGACAAAATTAAATAAGGAAGAAGATGAAAAGCTTGTAGACCTGTACATTAAACCTTATGCCTCAACACGTAAAACTTCGCAGTTTGATTTGTCTTTTAGATTTTCAGACAATGAGAGATTATTTCTTGAAATAAATTACAATACAGATATCTACGAAAAATCATTTATCGAAAAAGTATTTACACATTTTGAAGCTCTGGTTTCTCAATTAATAACCAAACCGGAAACAAAATTGGAACTTGTTGATTTTCTTTCAGAAGATGATAAAAAAGAAATCGCAATGAGTGGTTACTGGAAATCTGTTTTCAAAAATAATTTTTCAAATGTTGTATTTCCTTTTGAAAGACAAAGTATTGAAAGACTGAATAAATCCGGCTCTCAATTTCAGTTTTCTATTAGCACAGAATTAAAAGAAGGATTAAAGAAATTATCAGATTTAAACAACAGTGATCTTTTTACATCGGTACTATTTTCTTTAAAAACCACAATACGAAAATATACTGAAAATGATGAGGTTGCCTTACAAATTTCAATTCCGGAAGAAGCGCCTAATGAATGGCATAAATTGGATTTACCATTTGCAGCTAATATCAGCAATGATAAATTACTGCTGGATGTTTACAACGATTTGAATTTTAGGATAACAGAGATAAAGGAGAATCTTTTTACTGATTTCCAATTAGCAGAAAAAAACGCTCATTCTTTTTATAAAGAAAATGAAGAGGCAGTTTTCAACATTAAATACAACTACCATAAAAATCATGATGTTCAGGATTGGTCGCAGCCAGAATCAGCAGGATCAGAGGAGTTGGGGGTAAATGTCATTTTTAAAGAAGATGCTGCAATTACTCATAATATGTCATTTGATTTTTATGAAAATGAATCCAGTATTACTTGTATACTAACCTATGATGCTGCTAAGTACGATAAAAACCAGATTATGCTTTTCATAGAAAGATTTAATACTGTAATGAGTCAGATAACGAATAGTAAGGAAGAATTCAGCAGGCTCACAATCCGCGAGATTAGTTTTGATTATCAAAAAGAAAAACAAACAGGAAAAAGTAAAATTTTATTGGAAGAGAATTTCTAAAATCAATCTTAAAACCATTACAAACAGATATTTATTAACCACTAAATAAAAACAGTATGATTAAATCCTTAATACAATCTATGGCAGTATGCCCGGATATGAATAAAGTTTACCCTAAAATTGATTACGGTAAAGGTGTATATGTGTATGACCAAAATGGTAAAAAATATTTAGATGCATCTTCAGGATCTTCGGCAGTTTCAAATATAGGACACGGGAGAACTGAAATTGCAGATGTAATTCACCAGCAGGTTTCAAAAATATCTGTTTTACCAACGCATGCTTTTAACTCAGATGTAGTCGAAAGTTATTTAGATCGTCTTGTTTCTTTTGCGCCAGCGGGATTTAGCAAAGCATGGACAGTAATGAGCGGGACTGAAGCGGTAGAAAGTGCTGTTAAACTTGCCTTACAATTTCATCAGTTAAGAGGAGATTTTAGTCGTTACAAAGTAATTTCAAGATGGAATACTTATCATGGAAACTCAGTTTTTATGCTGGATGTGGGAGGAATGAAAATTAGAAGAGAACTTTACAAACAGTGGCTTAATAATTTTCCTCACATTTCTCCGGCTTACAATTATAGAAGACCTGAAGAATTAAACGAAGATCAATTTGTTCAAAGCCTGCTTACAGAGTTTGAAACTACTATTGTTGAAGAAGGGCCGGAATCAATCGCAGCCTTTATTGCAGAACCAGTTATTGCATCTGCAATGGGAGCAGTTCCGCCTCCTGCAAATTATTTTGCCGGGATTTCAAAAATATGTAAAAAATACGGAATCCTTTTTATTACAGATGAAATCCTGACAGGTTTTGGAAGAACAGGTAAAAATTTCGGTATGGATAATTACGGTGTTGTACCAGATATTATAGCAGCCGGAAAAGGAATGAGCGGAGGTTATTTTCCTTTGTCAGCCGTAATTGCTTCATCCTATGTTACACAGCCTTTTATAGATACTAAAACACCATTTCTGGGCGGTTATACTTTTGCTTGTAATCCTGTTGGCTGCGCTGTAGGAAACAAAGTAATGGATATTTTAGAAAGAGAAGACGTTATTGGTAATGCTAAGAGAATGGGAGCTTTGTTTCTTGAAAAACTAAAAGCATTATATGAGTTTGAAATTGTTGGAGATGTTCGCGGCGAAGGGCTTTTATGTGGTGTTGAAATTGTTCAAAATCAAAGCACAAAAGAACCATTTCCGGTTTCTATGGGAATTTCAAAAATGCTGGGTGAAAAAGCAATTCAAAAGGGAGTTGTATTGTATCCGGGAAGAGGTTCTGTAGATGGACTTTTAGGAGATCACCTTCAAATTTCACCTCCACTGGTAATCAACGAGGAGCAGTTAGATGAAATTGTAGATGTTCTGAAACAATGTTTAAAAGAAGTAATGTCTGAAATTAAAAAAAGTACACTGAGCTATGAAACTATTGAGTCTTAAGAAAGCTAAAACTGAGGAATTTTTAAATAGATTTTTAAACGAAAATCAAAATACTGATTCAAGTACATTTTTTGAAGGAGTACATATAAAATCTGAGAGTCACATAAACTCTCAGATTGAATTAAATCTGGATATAAAAGATGTAACTAGAGTTCAGGAAATCTGCAATGGATCTGATATACTGATGTATAACTTTTATTCCTGCGTTTTAAGTGTTTTGCTTCATAAATATGAAGAAACATCTATTTTCATTTCACCCTTGTCACAATTTGAAGATTATGCAGAAAACGCAAACGAGCTTTTTGTTCTAAAACATCAATTTGACAAAACTGAAAATTTCAAAAGCCTTTTTTCGGCAGGCAAAGCATCTTTATTAGAATCAATAGAGAATAGTTTTGATTTAGAAATTTTTAAAGATTCTTTTTTAAACTTTCAAGACTTCAAAAATAAAATTTCATTTGGGATCACTATAAATGATGCCAATACTAATATCATGGATACTGCTAAAGCTGTATTTGTTTTTGATTTTAAAAGCAATACACCTGCATTAAAAATTGTATGCAAAGGCGAAATGATCGATAATGATCTGCTGTATCTTTTTGGAGATAATTTTAATAAATTATTAAACGAAACACTCCAAAATTTATACGAACCAATTGGTAAAATAGAATTTAGAGGAAATAAAGAACAACAGCTTCTGAGCCAGATAAACTTGCCAGAAACAGACTTTTCACTTGATAAAAACATTATCGAACTGCTTGCAGAACAGTGCGAAAACCAAGCTGAAAAAATTGCCATTTCATGTAAGGATCAAAACATAACTTATAAGGAATTAGATCAAAATACTAATAGACTTGCACGTTATATCCAGAATGAATTTACAGCAGGAAAAGATGATCTTTTTGGTATAATGCTTTCAAGATCCATCAATATGGTAAGTAGTATCCTTTCTGTTTGGAAAACCGGAAGCGCCTACGTGCCGGTTGCTGTAAATCTTGGTGATGATGCTTTGCAGCACATCATCGAAAATTCAAATTTAAAAGCTGTAATTACAGATGACAGCAGTGTTGTAGAACAGCTTAAAGCATTACCTATTGAGATTGCGGTAATTGATTTAAATGCTATTGAAGCATTTTTAAATGACTTATCAGTTCTTCCGTTAAATGTTGCAATAGGACCAGAGGATCTTTCTTATGTAATTTACACCAGCGGCTCTACAGGAAGACCAAAAGGAGCTATGATTGAACATTATGGAATGATCAATCATATTTTGGCCAAGATTACAGAAATGAACATAACTCAGGAAAGTGTTGTTGCACAAAATGCACCGCATACTTTTGATATTTCTGTCTGGCAGTTTTTTGCGCCCCTAGCAGCTGGAGGAACAAGTGTAATCTACGATGAAGAAACAATTCTGGAAATTAACGAATTTGTAAACAATATAGCAAAAGACAAGGTTACATTATTAGAACTGGTACCTTCTTATTTATTGGAAATTCTCAATTATCTTGAAAATGAAAATAACGAAATTACACTTCATCTTGATATACTGATCTTAAATGCCGAAACTTTAACCAAAGCTATGGTTAAAAGATGGCTTGATGCTTACCCGCAGATACCAATTGTAAATACGTACGGAGCTACAGAAGTTTCTGATGATATGTCGCATTTTGTAATGCAGGAAACTCCTCAAAGCTATTCTGTTCCAGTAATGAAACAGCCTATACAAAATTTCGAGGTTCATATTCTTGATGAGAATAAAGAAAGAGTTCCGGTAGGAGTTAAGGGTGAAATCTATCTGGCAGGTCCATGCGTGGGAAGAGGGTATTTTAATGATGAAAAACGTACAAAAGAAGCTTTTCTAAAAGGACCTGTTGAAGGAATTACCAATCAGAAAAGAATATACAAAACTGGTGACTTAGGAAGATTTATGCCTAACGGAACCATGGAGTTTATTGGCAGAAATGACAATCAGGTTAAAATACTCGGACACAGAATAGAATTAGATGCCATAGAAAATATTACTGCCGAAATTCCTGCTGTTAAAAGTGTTAAAGCAATTGCTGATACAAATAAACAGATGATTGTTTTGTATTATGTATCTGATTCTGAAATTGATAAAAACTTTATGGAAGAACAGCTTTTAAATAAGCTTCCTAAATATATGCTTCCATCGGCTTTTATACACATGACAGGTTTTCCATTGACTAAAAATGGTAAAATTGACAAAACAAAACTTCCGGCTGTTAAACTAGAAGATTTAGCAGCAAAAGAATACGCTGCTCCTCAAAATGAAACCGAAGAAAAACTGGCTGTTATCTGGCAGGAAGTTTTAAAAATTGATAAAATTGGAACAACAGACAACTTTTTTGATTTAGGAGGACACAGTTTACTGGCTGTTAGAGCAATTAACAGAATAAAAAAAGAATTAGGATTAAATACTTCTGTAAAAACATTCTTTGAAAATCCTACGATTGCTGCTTTATCTAAGCAGTTAAAAGAAATAAAATACATTCCTATTGAAAAAGCGGCTGTATCAAAATCATATCCATTAACAGCATCACAGCATAGATTTTGGGTTTTGAGCCAGGTTGGAGATGCATCTTTGGCTTACAATTTATCTATGCCCCTTAAATTTAAAGGAGAGCTGGACAGCGTAAAATTAGAAGAATCATTCCGCTTTTTGATTAACAGACATGAGGCTTTACGCACTTCTTTCAAATTAGATGAAAATGGAGAAGCACGTCAGTTTATTACTTCAATGGAAGAGTTGGATTTTAATATCAAATATATCGATTTAAGTTCTAATACTGAAAAAGAAACTGCTATAGAAACTTATCTTTCTAAAGAGAATACTACTGCTTTCAATTTAGAAAATGCACCATTATTGCGTGTTTCATTGATTAAATCAGGAGAAGACGAATATGTGTTCTTTATGACAATGCACCATATAATTGGTGACGGATGGTCATCTGTTGTATTATTTAGAGAAATGGTAACCATATACAATTCTCTAGTTCAGGAAAAAGAAATAAACTTACCTGAATTGAGAATTCAATATAAAGATTATGCCGGATGGTTAAATCAGGAAGCACAGCAAGAACATTATAAAGCATCTGAAGCATATTGGCTAAATCAATTCTCTGGTACACTTCCTGTAATTGAGCTGCCTGGATTTAAAAAACGTCCTTTGGTAAAAACTTATAATGGAGATTATTTGAGCTATCAATTTCCTAAAAGCTTTACTGAAAAATTAGCAGTTTTTTCACAAAAACACGATGTTACCCTATTTATGACTTTAATGGCCGGAATTAATGCTTTACTAAGCAGATATACCGGACAGCAAGACATTATTGTAGGTTCACCTATTGCCGGAAGAGAACATTCTGATTTAGAAAATCAAATAGGGCTTTATCTAAATACTTTGGCTTTCCGTACACAAATGGACAAAAATTTCAATTTCCTGGATCTAGTACGCCATGAAAAAGAAATTATACTAGGAGGTTATGAGCATCAAGGATATCCATTTGACGAACTGGTTGATAAACTGGAATTAAAACGCGAAAGCGGCAGATCTGTTTTATTTGATATTATGGTTGTGCTTCAGAGCCAGTCAAAACTAAATAATTTTGAAAGTAATAAATTATTAGGTCTTGAAATCAATGAGCAGGAAATTAATCATAAAAAAGCACAGTTTGATTTGATTTTTGCCTTTATGGAAAATGATGGTCTTTTGCTTGGAATTGAATACAATACTGATATTTATGATGCTGTTTTTATTGAAAAAATTGCAGGTCATTTTGAGCAGTTAGTAAGCGAAATGATTGAACAGCCTGAAACTAAGATTCAGCATATCGATTATTTGAGTTCTCAGGAAAAACAATGTCTTCTATTTGATTTTAATGATGCTGCCACGGCTTATCCAAATGATAAAACTATAGCAGCATTGTTTGAAGAACAAGTACTAAAAACACCAAATCATACAGCTGTTGTTTTTGAAGGTAAAGAAACAACATATAAAGAACTTAATGAGAAGGCGAACCAGCTTGGACATTATTTAAGAGAGAATTATAAGATTAATCCAGATGATTTTGTTGGAATCAAATTAGGCAGAAGTGACAAATTGATTGTGGCAATTCTGGGTATTTTAAAATCAGGAGGCGCTTATGCTCCTATTGATGCTAATTATCCGGCAGACAGGATAAAATATATTGAAGATGATACTCGCTGTAAAATAATTATTGATGCTGCCGAATGGGAGGCTTTTGAGGCATCTAAAACAGAAAATACAAAAAACAACCTTTTGTCTGTGAATTCTCCTCAGGATTTAGCTTATGTAATTTATACCTCTGGAACTACAGGTAATCCTAAAGGTGTAATGGTTGAACAAAGAAGTGTTGTAAGACTGGTAAAACCTGGAGGATATTTTCCTTTAAATGAAAATAAAGTGCTTTTAAGTACCGGAGCAATTTCTTTTGATGCTACTATTTTTGATTTCTTCGGAACATTATTAAATGGTGCCAAATTAGTAATGACTACACAAGAGTGTTTATTAGATACTAATTGCCTTAAAAATGTCATCAGACAGGAAAAAGTGAATGGGTTTTTTATGACAACTGCCTGGTTTAACCAATTGGTAGATAATGATATTGAGGTTTTTGAAACAATAGACCATCTAATTTTTGGAGGAGAGATGGTATCTCCTAAACATGTTGAAAAAATATTCAATACCTACAAACATATTAAATTAACGCACGCTTACGGGCCTACAGAAAATACTACTTTTTCTTTAACACACGATATTGAAAACCTGGATACTCCTACAATCGTTATTGGTAAGCCTATAGAAAACAGTACCGTTTATATTTTAGACGAATCCCTTCAGCCTGTTCCTGTAGGAATTGCAGGAACGCTGTATGTGGCGGGCGATGGAATCTCAAGAGGCTATTTAAACAAACCGGAATTAACAGCAGAAAAGTTTATTAAAAACCCATTTGTAGAAGGTACAAAAATGTACAACACCGGAGACTTAGGAAAGTGGCTGCCAAATGGAGATGTTGATATTCTGGGAAGAATAGATAATCAGGTAAAAATTAGAGGTTATAGAATTGAGCTTGGAGAAATTGAAAATAGTCTTGTAAGCTGTTCAGATAAAATAGCACAGGTAGTTGTTGATGTAAAAGAGATTAATGGAAACAAAATCCTGATTGCTTATTATACAGCAGATATTACTTTGGATAAAAAAGATCTTCAGTCAGATTTAGGAAAAATCCTTCCTGATTACATGCTTCCAACATATTACATTCAACTGGATGTCATGCCGCTGACAAGTAATGGTAAAGTTGACAAAAAAGCCCTTCCGGAGGTTACAGAAGAAGATTTAATTAAAACTGAATACATCGCACCACGTACTTCGCAAGAGGAAGTTTTGGCTGCTGTATGGTCTGAGGTTTTAAAATATGAAAATATTGGTGTAAAAGACAGCTTCTATAATTTAGGAGGCGATTCTATAAAATCAATTTTGATCGTTTCAAGATTAAAACAACGCGGTTATTTGTTAAAAGTTGATCAGATATTGCGAAATCCGGTATTGGAAGATCTGGCTCTTTTAATTGAAACCAGTACAGTTGCTGCAGATCAGTCAGCAGTTGAAGGATTGTCTGTATTGACACCTATTCAGCGTTACTTTTTTGAAAGCGAAACGATACCAGACAAAAACCATTACAATCAGGCAGTAGTGCTTAAAAGCAAAAATGAACTTGATACAAAAGTTTTATCAGATTGTCTTGCTTCACTTGTTGTACATCATGACGCTCTTCGTATGGTTTATAAAGAAGAACAGCAGAAATGGACACAATATAATGCTGATTCTTCTAACCCTCATTATAAAATTAATTTTTATGATTTAAGAGGTCATGCAGATGAATTGGAATCACTTAAAAATATTGGAAATGAATTACAAAGCAGTTTTGATATTAGTTCGGGAATTTTACTGCATGCTGGACATTTCAGACTTTCAGATGGTGACCGTTTAGGGTTAATAATCCACCATTTGGTTGTTGATGGTGTTTCGTGGCGTATTTTGCTTGAAGACTTATCGGCTTTGTATCATTCATATCAATCAGGAACTCCGACAAACCTTCCTTTAAAAACTGATTCTTTTCAGCGTTGGTCTTCTTTACAGCAGGAGTTTGCTAAAAGTCATGCAATGCAGCAGGAAAGACCTTATTGGGATAAAATTTCAAAAACGAAACTGCCTCAGCTTGCCTCAGATTTTTCAAATTCTGTAAAGGCTTCAGTGCTTGATAAAAGAAATGGTTTTGTACTTGACAATGCGTTGACTGAAAAACTGCAAACCCAGGTTCACCATGTTTATAAAACAGAGATTAACGATTTGCTTTTAACTGGATTAGGTCTGGCAGTTCAAGAAGTTTTCGGTGCCAGCCAGACTGCGGTTAAAATGGAAGGTCATGGTCGTGAGGAAATTATAGACGGAATTGATATTGGCCGTACTGTTGGATGGTTTACCAGTGTTTATCCGTTTGTATTGGATATTTCCGGAAATCAGCCGTTGGTTTCGGTTAAGGATTCTCTTCGTAAAATTCCAAACAAAGGAATTGGTTATGGTATTTTAAATTATTTCGATACTGCTTTTGAAGATTCTTTAACACCAAGTATTCAGTTTAACTATCTTGGGGATTTTGGTTCTAATGCCGGAAATTCTACAGGAGAAGCAGTGTTCGAATTTGCTCCAGAAAGCATAGGATCGTCTGTAAATGTCAGCAATACAAAAAGTACCATTTTGCTTGATGTTTCAGGAATGATGGCTGCCGGCGGATTAAGTATGTCTATTGGTTATTCATCAGAAAGATACTCTGAAGAAACTATAGAAAAACTAACTCGTGCATACGAAAATCAGCTAAAGGTGCTTATTACAGAACTTTCAGAAACGAAACAAACACAATTAACACCTTCAGATTTAACATACACCAATTTATCATTTGAAGAATTAAAACAAATAAATCAGGATAACAATGTAGAAGATATTTATGAATTATCTCCTTTACAGCAAGGATTCTATTACCATTGGCTGGCAGATCATTCAAGTCCAATGTACTTTGAACAAATGGTGTATACCATAAATGCAGAAACATTATCTATTGAAAATTGTAAACAGGCATTTGATGATTTAATTTCAAGATATTCTATTTTAAGAACTTCATTTACAAATAGTTTTGGAGATCAGACACTGCAAATTGTTCATAAAAATGTAGAAAGTAATTTTTCATATCAAAAAATGGAAAAGAACGATAGTGAAACTATCGAACAATACATTGAAAGAATAAAAACAGAAGATAAAGCACAAGGATTTAACTTTGAACAACCTTCATTAATGAGATTAAAAATCATTGAAGTTGAAAGAAACAAATATGTGTTTATCTGGAGTTATCATCATATTTTGATGGATGGCTGGTGTATGAGCATCTTAATTAATGATTTTAGTACTATTTTAAGTGCTGTTTCTACAAACGAGGATGCGGCTCTTCCCGTGGCATTAAAATATTCTGAGTACATAAAATGGCTGTCAAAAGTAAATAAAGAAGCATCATTAGAATACTGGAAAAAATATTTAAATGGTTTAGAAAATGTTATTGATCTGCCATTTAAGAAAAAAACTAAAAGCGGAACAAATTTCGAAATCAAGCATTTTAAAGTTAATATAGAGGGCGCTTTATATCAGGATGTTATGCGTTATTGCCAGGAAATAGGAGTAACTCTTAATGTGTTTGTTCAGGGTGTTTGGGGTTATTTACTTTCCAGATATAATAATGCACAGGATTCAGTTTTTGGAGCAGTAGTTTCAGGCAGACCAGGTGAATTACCCGGAGTAGAAACGATGGTAGGATTATTTATTAATACAATTCCGGTAAGACTTCAATATACTGATGAAGACACACCAAAAACATTATTAAAAAGAATTCAGACAGAGGCAATTCAAAGTGCATCACACCATTATATCAATTTATCTGAAGTACAGTCTCAGAGCAATTTAGGAAATGAATTGATTAAGACTCTGCTGACTTTTGAAAATTATTTTGTTCAGGAAATGGATGACAGTACTAAAGAAAGTGCAGATACTAAAAGTTTCTATATTGATGAAGTAGCTGTTTTTGAACAAACAAACTATGATTTTAATATCATTGCAACGCCTTCGGATACAGCCTTAAAAATCGATTTTGGCTATAACTCTGAGGTCTTAGATGAAGTATTTGTAGAGAATCTTTCGTCTCACTTTTTAAAAATTACCGAAGAATTTAGCAAATCAGGTTCTGCGGATCTTAATTCAATAGATTATTTATCTAATCAGGAAAAGCAAGAACTTTTAGTAGATTTTAACGATACCGTTTTTAATTATAACGATCAAAAAACTGTAGTGGATTTGTTTGAAGACCAGGTTCGCAAAACTCCTGAGAATATTGCTTTACGCTTTGCAGATATTGAGTTTACCTATAAAGAACTTAATGAAAAAGCGAATCAGTTTGCGCATTATTTATCTGAAAATTATAAAGTAGAAGCAAATGATGTAATTGGAATAAAATTAAACAGAAGTGAAAAACTTGTAGTTTCAATTTTAGGAGTTTTAAAATCAGGAGCAGCTTATGTTCCAATTGATCCGGCTTATCCACAGAACAGAATTGAGTATATTGAAAAGGATAGTAACTGTAAAATTGTAATAGATGATTCTTCTTTAGGATTGTTTACCGAAATTTATGAGAAATATTCAAAAGATAATCTTGAGGTTAAAAATCTATATGACAATTTATCTTATGTAATTTATACTTCGGGTTCTACAGGAAATCCAAAAGGAGTAATGATTAAACATCGTTCTTTGTTTAATTATCTGGATTGGGGTAAAAGACATTATTTGGCTTCCCAGCTTGTAAACACTGATTTTGGATTGTTTACTTCTTTATCTTTTGATTTAACAATTACAAGCTTGTATTTACCACTTATTACAGGAGGTTCTTTAAAAGTTTTTGATCCGAAAGAAGATGTTCTGGATATCCTGAAAGAATACTTTAACGGTAAATTATCTGGTATTAAAATTACACCTGCTCACATAAGTGCTTTAGATGGACTTGATATTAAAACAAGTAATGTCGAAGTTGCAGTTGTTGGAGGTGAAGCATTAACCCAAAAGCAAATACAAATTTTAAAAGGGTTAAATCCATCAATGAAAATTTACAATGAATATGGACCAACAGAAACTACAGTTGGCTGTATTGTATATGAAATTACTTCATCCGATGAAGAGATTTTAATTGGAAAACCTATTTCAAATACTACAATCTGTATTTTGGATGAATTTAAAAACCTGCAGCCAAAAGGAATTGCCGGAGAAATTTACATTGGAGGTGCGGGTTTGTCTAAAGGATATTTGAACCGTGCTGATTTAATGGCTGATAAGTTTATAGAAAACCCATATAAAAACGGAGATACTTTATATAAATCCGGAGATATAGGAAGATGGCTGCCAGATGGAAATATCGAATATTTTGGAAGAATAGATGATCAGGTTAAAATACGAGGACATCGTATCGAACTGGGAGAAATAGAAGCCTGCTTACAAAAATATTCTGATGAGGTAAGACAAGTTGTAATTGATGTTAAGGAAAGAAACGACAGTAAAATACTTGCTGCCTATTATGTTTCATCATCAGAACTAAATCAGTCAGATTTAAGACAGTATTTAAAACAACATCTTCCAGAATATATGGTGCCGTCATTTTTTGTTCCATTATCTGAAATTCCATTAACTTCTAATGGAAAAACAGATCGCAAAGCACTGCCAGATGTATCTGGTAAAGATGTAATTAAGAACCAATATGCTGCGCCAAGAAACGAAACAGAAGAAAAACTGGTAAACATCTGGCAGGAAATTTTAAAGATTGATTCTGTTGGAATACATGATAATTTCTTAGAATTGGGCGGACATAGTTTATTGATTGTAAAAGTGATCAATAAGATCAAAAAAGAATTGAAATTGGATGTTTCGATAAAAGCATTTTTCGAAAACCCAACAATAGAAACTTTGTCTAAACAATTACAAAACACTCAATATATTCCAATTGAGAAGGCCGCTTTACAAGATTCGTACCCTTTAACACCTGCTCAAAATAGATTTTGGATTGTAAGTCAATTCGAAACGGCTTCTTTAGCTTATAATATGCCGGCTGCTTTACAGCTTAAAGGAGAATTGGATGTACTAAAATTTGAAGAATCTTTTATTTATCTTTTAAAAAGACATGAAATTCTGCGTACTTCTTTTAAAATAAATGAAGAAGGAGAACTGCGCCAGTTTATAACTCCTACAGATGATTTGAATTTTGGTTTAAACTATATTGATTTCAGTTTAAATACTAAAATAGAAGCAGCAGTAGAAGAATATATTGCCATTCAAAACAGAATTGCTTTCAATTTAGAAAAAGCTCCGCTGGTTCGTGTTTCATTGATAAAATCGGCACAGAATGAATACTTCTTCTTTATGACCATGCACCATATTATTGGAGATGGCTGGTCATCAGAACTGCTGGTTAAAGAAATGGTAACGATTTACAATGCATTAGTTGATTCAAAAGAGGTAAATCTTCCTGAATTGAGAGTTCAGTATAAAGATTATGCATCCTGGTTAAATCAGGAATCACAACTGGAGCATTATAAAAAATCTGAAGCTTATTGGCTCAATCAATTTTCAGGTTCACTTCCGGTGATTGAATTACCGGTATCAAAGAAACGTCCTTTGGTAAAAACCTATAATGGTGACTTTGTGAATTACCAGTTTTCAAATTCATTTTTAGAGAAAGTGACAGTTTTTTCACAAAAACACGATGTTACATTATTCATGACATTGATGGCCGGAGTGAACGCTTTATTAAGCAGATACACAGGACAAAATGATTTTGTGATTGGTTCGCCTATTGCAGGTCGTGAGCATCCAGATCTTGAAAATCAAATAGGACTTTATCTGAATACTTTGGCTTTAAGAACAAAAGTAGAGAAGGATTTTAATTTCCTTGATTTGTTGCGCCATGAAAAAGAAGTAATATTAGGAGGTTATGAGCATCAAAATTATCCTTTTGATGAGTTAGTCGATAATCTTGAACTCAAACGAAATAACAGCAGATCTGCTTTATTTGACATTATGGTAGGGCTTCAAAGCCAGGCAAAACTTAATAATGTTGAAAACGATAAATTATCGGGATTAGAGGTTTATGAGTACAAAGCCAATATTAAAACATCTCAGTTTGATTTAGTATTTACATTCCTGGAGCAGGATAATTTAAAATTAGGAATTAATTACAATACAGATATTTATGATGCTGCTTTTGTAGAAAAAACAGCGATTCATCTTGAACAGTTATTAGATGAAATGATCAAGAAGCCTGAAACAAAAATCCAGCTTATCGATTATTTAAGCCAAGAAGAAAAAAATCATCTATTATTTGATTTTAATGATACTGCAATTGCATATCCAAAGGATAAATCTGTAGTTGAATTATTTGAAGAACAAGCACAGAAAACCCCTGATAATATTGCTGTTGTTTATAATGAGCTGCAACTGACATATAAAGAACTGAATACTTTATCAAATCAACTGGCTTATTCTCTAAAAGCGAATTATAATGTAAACAAAGGAGATAAAATTGGTATACACTTAACAAGAAGTGAGTTGCTGGTTGTTGCGATATTAGGAATTCTAAAGTCTGGAAGTACTTATATACCAATTGATTCTGAATTACCGGATCATCGTAAAGAATTCATAACAAAAGATACTGAACTTATATTATTAATAACAGAATCTTCTTTTAAACAGAATTTAGATTTCTATAATGGTAATGTTTTATTGATCGACACAGAGTTTAATCCTTCTGAAAAAGACTTGATTGCAGATAAAATTAATATCGAGCCGTCAGATTTGGCTTATATAATCTACACTTCAGGATCTACAGGACTTCCAAAAGGGGTTATGATAGAACATAGTTCATTGACCAATTATTTGATTTGGGCAAAAGAATGTTATCTAAAAGAAGGACTTACAAATACTAATTTTGGTTTGTTTACTTCGTTGTCTTTTGACTTAACAGTAACAAGTTTCTTCCTGCCGTTAATAAGTGGAGGCAGTTTAAATGTTTTTGAATCAAGTGATACTTTTCAGAATATATTAGAACAATATTTTACAAGTGAAACAGCCTGTGTAAAACTAACTCCTGCTCATATAAGTGTTTTAGGAAATCTTGGACTAACCTCAAGTAAAGTTCAATTAGCAATTGTAGGAGGAGAAGAACTTCAGCAAGATCATGTAAGGATATTAAAAAATCTTAATCCGGATATTCGAATTGTCAATGAGTATGGTCCTACAGAGTCTACAGTAGGATGTACAATATATGAACCAGAGTCTGCAGAAGGAGAAATTTTGATTGGAAAGCCTATCGCTAATACTGCTGTCTACATTCTTGATGAGTATAATAATTTACAACCAGAAGGAGTTATAGGCGAAATCTGTATTGGAGGTTCTGGTTTGGCCAGAGGATATTGGAATCGTTCGGAATTAACTTTAGAGAAATTTATAGCAAATCCATTTGAGGACGGAACAAGTTTATATAAAACCGGTGATATTGGTAAATGGCTTCCAGATGGTAATTTGGTTTATTTGGGCAGAGTAGATGATCAAATAAAAATTAGAGGACATAGAATCGAATTAGGAGAAATTGAAAGAAACCTATCAGCAATAAAAGGAGTAAAACAATCTGTAGTAGTTCCTAATGTAAAAGATGGAGATAAATTTTTGACAGCTTATTATACAGCAGACATTGTTTTGGATAAGAGAGCAATTCAGTCAGATTTAGGAAAAATTCTTCCAGATTACATGCTTCCTGGTTATTATGTTCAGTTAGAAATTATGCCGCTCACGAGTAATGGTAAAATAGACAGAAAATCTCTTCCGGAAGTTAAGGAAGAAGATTTAATCAAAACCGAATACATAGAACCGCGTACAGCTCAGGAGAAAATTCTGGCCGCCGTATGGTCTGAAGTTTTAAAATACGAAAATATTGGTATAAATGACAGCTTTTTCAATTTAGGAGGAGACTCAATTAAATCGATTCAATTAATATCTAAATTAAAACAGCATGGTTATTTACTAAAAGTTGACCAGATATTGAGAAATCCAATATTAGAAGATCTTGCTCTTTTAATTGAAGCCGGTACAGTTACGACAGACCAGTCAGAGGTTGAAGGATTATCAGTATTGACGCCTATTCAGCATTACTTTTTTGAAAGTGAAACTTTGTCAGACAAAAATTACTATAATCAATCGGTTGTGCTTAAAAGCAAAGACGAACTTGATACAAAAGTGTTATCAGATTGTATTGCTTCGCTTATCACACATCATGATGCTCTTCGTATGATTTACAAACAAGAGGCAGAAGGCTGGATACAATATAACGCTGATTCATCAGGGATTCATCATAAAATTGAATTTCACGATTTAAGAGGCGAATCAGATGAGCTTTTGTCATTAAAAAATATTGGAAACGATTTACAAAGCAGCTTTGATATCAGTTCAGGTATTCTATTTCATGTTGGTCATTTCAGACTTTCAGATGGAGACCGTCTAGCGTTAATTGTTCATCATTTAGTTATAGACGGTGTTTCATGGCGTATTTTACTCGAAGACTTATCTGCTCTGTATCTTTCTAAACAAACAGGAACTTCATTGAACCTTCCTTTAAAAACAGATTCTTTTCAGCGCTGGTCTTCTTTACAACAGGATTTTGCTAAAAGTCCAAAGATGCAGCAGGAAAGACCATACTGGGATAATGTTTCCAGAGCGGTTCTGCCTCAGCTTCCATCGGATTATGCAGCTCCCGAAAAGTTTAACAGCCTTGATAAAAGAAATGGTTTTGTACTTAACAATCAGCTGACCGATAAGCTGCAGACCCAGGTTCACCATGTTTATAAAACAGAAATTAATGATCTGCTTTTAACAGGATTGGGCTTGGCTGTCGAAGAGGTTTTCGGAATCAGTCAGACTGGAGTAAAAATGGAAGGGCATGGTCGTGAGGAAATCATTGATGGAGTCGATATTGGCCGCACTATTGGCTGGTTTACGAGTGTTTATCCATTTGTTCTGGATATTTCAGGAGATCAGCCGTTGGTTTCGGTTAAGGAATCCCTTCGTAAAATACCAAACAAAGGAATTGGTTATGGAATTTTAAATTATCTCGATACAGCTTTTGATGCAGATTTAGTGCCAAGTATTCAATTTAATTATCTTGGAGATTTTGGTTCAAATGCCGGAAATTCTACAGGAGAGAATGTGTTTGAATTTGCTTCTGAAAATATAGGATCATCAGCAGCGGCAGTTAATACTAAGAGCGATATTTTACTGGACGTTTCAGGAATGATGGTTTCAGGAAGTTTGAGCATGTCTATTGGTTATTCATCAGAAAGATATTCTGAAGAAACCATTGAAAAACTGACTCGTGCTTACGAAAATCAACTTCAAAATCTTATTGAAAGTTTAGCTTTAAAAGCAGAAGAAACAAATTCAGGCTTTGTAAAATCTCCTTATATAAAAACGGGAACACAATGGTTATATGGAGATTTAATGGAATTGTCACCCAACCAGCAAAGATTCTACAAATATGAATATGCTTGTGTAACAATGAGAGACAAGATGTATAATTTTAATAAGGATACTTTTGAAAAAGATTTTAGAAACTTCCTTTTAGATTTTCCAGCCTTAAGTCTCAAATTTGAAACAATAGAGAATAAAGTATTCCAGAGATATATTCATCCAAACGATGTAGCATTAGAAATATTAATACATGATATTTCTTTAACAGAAGAAAAACAGATTTCTGAATTAACAGATGAATTTTTAGAAAAACCATTTGATTTAGTTAATGGAGCCCTAATAAGATGTCTTGTATTGGAGGAAGATGCTTCTGGAAAAAATGCAGTGGTTACTTTAAGAATACATCATTCCCTTTTAGATCATTATTCAGTAAATAGAATTTATACAGAGTTGTGTAACTATTTCCAAGGTAAAGGTAAACAGTCTGATTATTACCATCCGTTTGATTTTATAGTTGAAAAAGAAAAATTCTTATCATCTGATAAAGGAATGAAAGAAAGAGAATATTGGACAGACATTTTGAAGGAAACGCCATTGTACCATAATGAAATTAATCCTAATAAAGAGCTGGTGAATGTAATACAGGAAACAGTTATTTCGGATGATAGATTTAAAAGTATCAAAAAAATGGCGAAAAAGAACAATCTTCCGGTTAGTGCATTTTTTATTGGTTTTTATGAAATGATATTAAGCACTGTTAAATCAGATCAAAGACTGCTGTATAGTTTTATGGTAAATGGAAGAGAGCAGGAAGTGAAAGGTATGGATATCAATAAGATATTGGGCGTTACTGATAATGCATTACCAATTTCATACGCAAAAGGTATCACCAGCCTTACTATGGAATCTATTCTTGAAATTTATATAGCTTACCTGCGAAACAGAACTTATCAAGGTATTCCGTACGAAACTATAAGAAAAGATACTCTGCAGGAAACAGGTTTTGATATAGACGAAAACATGAGTGGTTATCTTAATTTATATATCAAAGAAGGTTCAGTAAGTTCTAAAAATACTGTAAACGGAAAACTGAATTTATATCATGATAATCTCTTAGTCTTTTATGGAATAAATCTGGAATGTGAAGTATATCAGGATGGTGTTTATTTGAGATTGATGTGCCCTAAAGACCTCTACGAAAAATTAGGAAATCTGATTTCTCTGGATAGTTTTATACAAGACCTGCTAAAAGGAATTAAAGATTACGAGAATTCTGAAATTAATACTTTTTATTAACAGAAATGAATATTCATGCTGTTTCGTTACACACAAACAGCATGGATTGATTCCTAAGAGCTAAATAAATACAAGCCGATGAGACAATTAGAAATAGCAATTAAGAAAAGTTCAATAAAACAAAAAATGAAAAATATACTATTAATATTTATATCTCTAATACCCTTTTACTCTTTTTCGCAAGCAAAAATAAGCGGAGTAATAAAAGATGAAACTGGTTTGGTTGCCAATGCAAATGTTGTATTGACAGACAAGGAAAATCATATTATCAAAGAAACAATTTCAAATCCAGACGGGTCTTTTGAGATTACTGCTGCTAAAGGAACATATACTGTAACTGTAAATCATTCAGATTATCAGCATTTTGCAAAAGAGATTGTTTTACAACAAGATTTAGAGATGGACACCATTCTTTTGGAACGAAAAAGCAATCAGCTGGAAGAAGTTGTTATTAAAGGTCAGGGGAATTTGGTAAAGAGAAAATTAGATAAAACGATTTTTTCTGTTCAAAACAGTCCAATTGCAAGTACAGGAAATGCTTTTGATGCCTTAAAAAGAACGCCGGGGCTGATTTTAAAAAATGATCAGATTACTATGCTTGGAAGAAGCGGAGTAAGAGTAATGGTAGAAGGCAAAATGGTTCAGCTTTCCGGAGATGATCTAAAGAATTTTTTAGCCACTTTGTCTGCAACAGATATTAAAGAAATTGAAGTTATTACGAATCCATCAGCTAAATATGAAGCCGAAGGGAACAGTGGAATTGTAAATATTATTTTCAAAAAATCAAAAAAGGATTCATGGAGTGATAATGTTTCTTTAACACATATTCAGGCAAAATTTGGAAGACAGTCATTGAACAACAATTTTAGTTACAGAAAAAACAAAGTCAATCTTACTTTTAGTACCGGATATGATACCGGAACCACCAATATTGACCAGCGTATAGAAATTGGATTTAAAGACCAGCCTTTAAAATTAAGAACTCTGCAAGACCGAAATGATAAAATTTTTGCTCCAAGACTGCTGCTTGATTATGATGTAAGTAAAAACAGTAAAATAGGAATGCAGTATACAGGATCATTCTCAAAAACATATGTAGATGACAAATCAAATACAATTTTGTATACGCCAGACATGCAGATTGATGGATATTTAAAAGCAATAGGAAGATTGGACAGTGACAAGAATAATCATTTGCTGAATTTTTTCTTTGAAAACAAACTCGATACTCTGGGAAGAAAGCTTGTTTTAAACTTTGATGTTTTGAAATATGATCAGGATATGTCAAACAAAATAATATCTAACCGATATGATGAAAATTACAATTTCCAGAATATGGATTTTGCAAATGATACTAAAACAAACCAAACCATAACGAATTATAATACTAAACTTGATTTTGAGCATCCTGCAAAATTTGCCAATTTTCAATATGGAGCCAAAATAAGCTTTATAACCACAGAGTATAATACAAACAGTTATGATTTATTAACGGGCAATCCGGTTTTTATCCCTAGTCTTTCAGATAATTTCACATACGATGAGAACATACAGGCCATGTATGGAAATGGAACAAAAAAAATAAATGATAAAATTCAGATTCAGGTAGGATTAAGAACAGAGTATACTCAAACAAAAGGTGAGTCAAAAGTTTTAGACCAAACAAACCGAAATGAGTATTTAAAATTTTTCCCGACCGTTTTCTTGTCCTATCAAAAAAATGATAACAATATGTATGTATTTAATTATGGAAGAAGAATTGAACGTCCAAATTATTCATTGTTAAATCCGCTTCGCTATTTTGTAAACAGCAAAATATCATCACAAGGAAATCCATCTTTACAGCCTGCTTATATAGATAATTTTGAACTTTCGCATACCTATAAAGAAAACTTGAATACAAAATTATCCTTTACAGCCAAGACAAATGCCTTTGGACTTATTTTCAATTTAGATGAAGCAACACAAGAACAATTAATCATTAGAGATAATTTCTATAATAATTATGCATTTTCATTAACAGAAAGCTATCAGTTACCCATTTTTTCATGGTGGAAAACAGACAATACTTTATTCGTTAATTACTCTGTTTCGCATAAAACAAATGATGAAATCAGTGCAGAGGTTAGAAAAGGTTTTGAATTTTATGGTTCTGTAAACAATGTATTCACATTAGACAAAGACGGAAAAATTTTAGGAGAACTTAACTTTTGGTATAACTCTCCTTACAATGATAATTTGTATAAATATTCTCAGGCGTCTTCTTTAGATCTTGCATTTACTTATAAATCAATATTGAAAAATTTAAATCTTTCTGCAGGTTTGTTTGATGTTTTTAATGCTAGTTCAAGAAAAATGTCTTCAGAAATCAACGATGTAAAGCAAAGTTATATTTCTTATCCAAGTAACAGATATTTTAGAATTTCTCTTAATTATATGTTTGGAAATGAAAAAATTAAAACGCAGAAAAGAAACTTTGGGAATGAAGAAGAAAGAAAAAGAAGTAATTAATTAATTTTTGATTGTATGAAAAACCAGTTATTTCTACTGCATTTTGCAGGAGGCAGTTCGTTTTCGTTTGATTTTCTCAAAAAAAAACTTGACCAAAATATTTCGTCAATTGCTTTAGAACTGCCGGGAAGAGGCAGAAGAATAAACGAAGAATTAATCAAATCAAAAGAAGATGCAATTGCTGATTACTGTCGTCAGATTGTTAAGTTGAGAAATGGAAACCCGTTTGTAATATACGGACACAGCATGGGAGCAACATTAGGATTAAGCGTGGTGTCGATGTTAGAAAAAATGGGTCATTTTCCAGAACGATTAATAGTTTCCGGAAATGCAGGTCCTGGAATAAAAAAGAAAAAAGATATTCTGCGCTATTTGCTTGATGATCATGAGTTTAAAAATGAGTTGAGAGAATTGGGCGGTATTCCGGAAGAAGTTCTGAAAGATGATGAATTGTATGAGTTTTTTGCTCCAATTATACGGGCCGATTTTGAGTGTCTTGAAAAAGATAATTTCTCAGAAAAAGGAATTGTAATTAACACACCAATTTATGCTTTGATGGGAACTGAAGAAGAAACCTGTCATGAGATTGAAAACTGGAAAAAATTTACAGATTCTGATTTTAAATATCGTGTCCTTGAAGGAAATCATTTTTTTATTTATCAGCATTCAGAAAATATAGCAGTAATACTAAAAAAGTCTTTTTCTGCCAGCAAAAAGAAGTTATTGGGAATTTAAATCAGCAATCAAAAAATAAAATAAGATGGATAATAATATAAGAGAAGTATACTCAGTTACTGATGGTTATGTCTACATATTTGATATTAAGACTACAATTCAGAATAAAAATGATCTTGAACCTATTATGATAAATGAAGTTTTAATTTCTGAAAATCTGTCAATGAAGTTCAGATATATTTTAGGCAGTTTGAACTTTATGTTTAATGAGACATTATCAACAAAGTATAACACAGAAAGAAAACAATCATTAACAATAAAAATAGTCAAACTTTTATTGAAAATAATTGAAACTTTTGACGAAGATGGCGATATGGAATCAATAGATATCGAAAAAATAATTTATCAGCTCGATGCCGAAAGGGTAGAATTAAAAATGAAACTAACGTAAACTTACTTATCATGTTAAAAATAAAAAAAAGAGAAATTTTTTACTTACTCCTATACGCTGTACCAAATACTTTATTGACATTTTCGATCGTGTATATAATCAATAATGTAATGGCTGGAAACAAAGCTTTTCTTAATGATTATATGGGACTTGTATTTATTTCTATTCTAGTATATACATATCTTTTGAATGTTATATTTCAGAAAAAGCTAAATAAGTTTTCCTTCAACATGCTTTATGAAAACGAGAAGAAAATTTTCAAACAGATATTAAGTGTACCGTTATTAAAACTGGAACAATACGGATCACAAAGATTTTATACAGTTGTAGAAGATTTAAGAACTTTTTCTTTACTGCCCTATACTGTTACGCATACAATTAATTCGCTCCTTATGCTTATTCTTTGTCTAATTTACATGTTTACACTTTCGCTCGTATCTGCTTTTATAGTAGTAACCCTGATTGTAATGGTTGGAGCCTGTTACTTTATTGTAATGAACGCCATGTCAAAAAAAGTAAATCAATTAAGGGAATATAATGACGGATATTACAAATCAGTTGATGATGTAATTAGAGGGTTTAAAGAATTGAAAATTAGTTTTTTAAGAAGGGACAACTTAATGAACAAATTTATTGTTCCAAACAGAGATGAAGCCATGAATTTAGATTTTAATATAAATTACGTGTTTTTGTCTATCAATCTAATAAGTCAATACGGATTATATTTTGTGGTATCGGTAATTTTATTTGTATTGCCGGCATTAAATCTGCTTTCGAGAGAAGATGTTATTTCGTATGTGATAATCATTTTATTTATATCTGGGCCTATTAACAATATCATCAATTTGCAGCAGCTTTATACCCGCTTTTTTGTAGCTAACACAAGAATTTCAAATTTCATTAAAGACTTTGACGTAATTGAAGAAGAGAATCTTCCTAAGGAATCTGCACTCGATGATTTCGAATCTTTAAGTTTTAGTGATGTAGGATTTACATACCCATGTAAAGATGAAGAATCTTCTTTTCAGTTAGGCCCAATAAACCTAAATATTAAAAAGGGAGAAACCATCTTTATTGTAGGCGGAAACGGCTCTGGTAAAAGTACTTTTATTAATTTACTGACAGGATTGTATAAACCTACTGAAGGGGAAATTACTATAGACGACAAAAACAGCAGGGATGAAAATATACAGGATTTAATTGCAGCTGTATTTACAGACAATCATTTATTCTCTAAAAATTATGATAACTACATTTTAGAAAACAACCCACATTATAATGAACTTTTGAAAACTATGGAAATGGACAGAATCATTACTGATGATAAGGACACTTCTATAAGAAGAAAATTCTCAAAAGGACAAAGTAAAAGAATGTCGTTGATATTTAATTTGTTAGAGAAAAAACCTGTTATGGTTTTAGATGAATGGGCAGCAGATCAGGATCCGCATTTTAGAAAATATTTCTATGAATTTCTTCTTCCAAAATTTAAAGAAGAAGGTAAAACCATAATAGCAGTTACTCATGATGATGCGTATTTCCATTTAGCAGACAGGATTATAAAATTTGATTATGGAAATATCGTCAAAGAGATAAAAACTACAAATAAAGAAGAACTGGCCGAAAATATCTGGGCCTAATTTAAGTATTTTTTTAACCGGTAATTATTCTCACAATCTTTGCTCAATTGAAGATTGCAGGGGCATTCTTATCCTTATTTTGATAAAAAATGAAACTTACACTTCCTCAACAAGATGTTTATTTTGAACAGCTTATGTTTCCTGATGACCCTATTTACAATATTGGGGCAAAGATTTCCATTGATGGAGATGTTTCTTATGAAATATTAAATCAGGCATATATTGAACTTATTAATCAGCATGATTCTTACAGGAGCATTATACATAAATCAGAAGATCAGGTAACGATTCATACTGTTGAAAATCATGATTCGTTTTTAGAATATTTGGATTTTTCGTCTCGTGAAAATCCAGATATTGAGGCATGCCAGTTTATGCAGCAAAGATTCCAGATATCTGTTAAATTGGATACCAAAGAATTACTCCACAAATTCATTTTGATTAAGGTAGATGAAAAACGCAATTATCTTTTCTCAGTATATCATCATATTATTACTGACGGATGGGGGACATCTTTAATGTTTCAACGACTAGTGAAAAATTACAATGAAATTAAACTTTTTGGAAACGTAACATCTCTTTATCCTTACTCTTATCAGGATTTTATTCTTGATGATGAAGCTTATTTGTTATCTGAAGACTATGAAAATGATAAAAATTATTGGAAAAACAGATTTAAACAGCTTCCGGAACAATTACTGGAGATAAAAGAAAATTCAGGAAAACCAAATCAAAGTAAAAGGAAAGAAATTATTATAAATCGTGAGATTTACAATAAACTGGAGCAAAGAAGTAAAGATCTTGGGGCTACAACTTTTCATGTTATTCTTGGAATTTTATATCTCTATTTTGGAAGAAAACATCAAAATACCGATTTTACAATTGGACTTCCTGTCTTGAATAGAGGAAAATCTATATTCAAAAAAACGGTTGGATTATTCATGGGAGTATCTCCCCTAAGAATACAATTTGGATTTGAAGATAATTTTGAAGAACTCATTAAAAATATAAAACAGCAGCTGCGCCAGGATTATCGTCATCAAAGATTTCCTTTAGGAAGACTGGTAAAAGAACTGGGTTTGTTTCAGGAAAACCAAAGACTGTTTAATATCACGCTGTCTTACGAAAAACAAAATTATGCTGATCACTTTCTTAATACAAATACTAAAGTAATTCCTTTGTCACATCACTCTGAGCGTGTTGCACTGGCAATTTACATACGTGAATTTGATGAACAGGAAGATGTAAAAATAGATTTCGATTATAATGTCAACTACTTTAATTCAGAAGATATTGCAAAAGTTGCAGAGCACTTTGAAATATTACTTTCAGAGATAATTTCTAATTCTGAAAAAATACTTTCAGAGTACGAATATATTACTGCATTCGAAAAAGAGCAATTGCTGGATAAATTTAATGCAACTCAGTTTGATTATTCTCAGGAAGCAACATTGTTAGATTATTTCAAACAACAGGTAAACAAAACGCCAAATAAAATTGCTTTAAAAGATGATGAAAAAACATTTACATATCAGCAGCTAGATTTATTTTCTGACAGGATAGCATTTTATCTGCAAAAGAAAATAAATAAAGCAATACCGGCTCCAATTGCAGTTCTCATGGATCGTTCTGCAAATCTTGTCGCTTCTTTGCTGGGAGTTTTGAAATCTGGAAATGCATATATCCCATTAGATCCGTCTTTTCCTAAAGATCGTTTAGAATATATTATAAATCACAGCGAAGTAGAACAAGTAATTTCGACAGAAATTTTAAAACAAAATATAGGCATAGAAGGGCATATTATTGATTTTGAATCGATGTTTCACGATAGATTTAATTCAGATGAAAACGTCTTAAAAAGCCCATCTTCTGCAGACACTGCTTATATTATTTATACTTCAGGATCAACAGGTAATCCAAAAGGAGTAGCAATTGGTCATCAATCATTACTTAATTTTTTAATCAGCATTCAGCAAAAACCTAAAATAGACGAAAAAGATTATCTGTTTTCGGTAACCACACAGTCATTTGATATTTCAATACTGGAATTTTTTGTCCCATTGATTAGCGGTGCATCATTATATATTGCAGATAAACAACTTCTTTCAGATCCATTTGAGGTTGTAAAAGCAATAATAGATCAGAACCCAAGTGTAATACAGGCAACTCCAAGCTTTTTTCAAATGCTTTACAATGCAGGATGGGAAGGAAGCAAAGCAATAAAAATTTTATGCGGAGGAGATTTACTAAGTGAAACTTTATCAAAAAAGTTAAGAGATACAAATGGAGAATTATGGAATATGTATGGTCCTACAGAAACAACCATCTGGTCCAGCTGCAAAAAAATAACTCACGATAATGAAGCTTCAAATATTGGTAAACCTATTAATAATACACAGCTTTATATTCTTGATCACTCGATGCAGCTTCTTCCTGTTGGATCAGCCGGAACAATTTATATTGGCGGAGATGGATTGGCACAAGGCTATTTTAAAAATCAGGAACTAACTGATGAAAAATTTATTCAAAGCCCATTTAATAAGCATCAAAAAATATATAATACAGGAGATCTGGGACGATGGAATGAAAAAGGTGAAATTGAGTTTTTAGGACGAAATGACAATCAGGTTAAAATAAGAGGTTATCGTATTGAATTAGGCGAGATTGAAACTAAATTAAATCAAATAAGCAATGTGAGATCATCTGTAGTAGTGGCTCAAAAAACAAAAGAACAGGAATCTTTTCTTATTGCATACTTAATTATTGAAAATGAAGACTTTAATCCCTCTCAAATTATTGATACATTAAGAGAAGAACTGCCGGAATATATGATTCCGCATGCTATAACACAAGTAGATGAATTTCCATTGACTCCCAATAAAAAAATAGACAGAAAGGAACTTTCACTTCGTAAAATAACGATTGCAAAACCAGAATCTTCAAATGTGATGCCGGTTACAGTAATAGAAAACCATCTTTTCGAATTCTATAAGGAAGTATTAGACATAAAAGGAGAAGTTAGTATTACAGATAACTTTTTCGCTCTTGGCGGACATTCTTTAAATGCAGTAAAATTGATTAATCGTATCAATGATCAATTGCATTACAGAATAACTTTAAAAGATATTTTTGATTATCCTACAATTCAAAAGCTTTCTAAGTATTTAGAAAACAGTCAATTGGTGTTTAATGTTAACATTGAACCTGCAGAAGAGAATCTTTATTATGCTATAACTCCTTCTCAATACAATATTTGGCTGGCTTCTCAACAAGAAGAGAAATCTATCGCTTATAATATGACGGCAGTATTTAAGATTCATGGACAAATAAATAAAGATGTTTTGGATGAGGTATTTCAGGAAATACAACAAGCGCATGAAACATTAAGAACTAATTTTATTGAAATAGGAGGAATACCTTATCAGAAAATTACGAGCTATGAGGAAGTAAATATTTCAACTGAGGAATTTTTCTGTAATGCACAAGATATCAAAAAAGTTCTTCAGGATTATATAAATAAAGAATTCGATCTGGAAATAGAGCCTCTTTTTAAAGCTGCGTTATTTCATCAAAACAACGGAGAGTCCTACTTAGCTTTTTCAACACATCATATTGTAATGGACGGGTGGTCTTTAGAAATTTTAATAGCAGAATTTGTTAGAAGATATAAAGCCAAAGAAAAACAGAATACACAAGAATCACAAAAATTAAAGTTCCAGTTTAAAGATTATGCAGTTTGGCATGAAAAAGAACTTAAAGGTAATAATGAAAAGAACTTTAAATTTTGGAGTAATTATCTAAAAGGATATTGGTGGAATAATAATATCCCATTTGATTATGAAAATTTTGATGAAAAACATTCGGGAGAAAGTTATGAGTTTCAATATGAATTATTACAAAATTCTGAATTAAATAGTTTTGTTTATAAATACAATTTATCTCTGCATACGCTTCTGGTTAGTGCTTTTAATATCTTGATTTACAAAATGTACGGTAAAGAGGATTTTTGTACAGGAACAGTTAATTCAGGAAGAACAAATGCGGGGCTGCACAGTCAATTAGGAATGTATGTAAAGACATTGCCATTAAGAACGAAAATCGCTCCAGAACAAACTATTCTGGAAATATTACAGCACACACATCAAAATTTACTGCTCATTGATGAACATCAGGATATGCCCGGCATAATTCAAAATAAATTAAGGCTGGATACTTTATTAGTACTGCAAAACCCATCTGTTGATTATGAAAATATTTATATAGATAAAGACCTTCATCTGCAGAAAACAGCAATAAAGGAGTTGTACAGCAGATTACCGCTGCTTATCAATTTTATATCAAATGAAGAAAACCTGAAAGGAAACATTAGTTATAATGCTGACTATTACAGTATTGAAACTATAGAACTAATCACAATGAAGTATGAAAAGATATTGAGTGAAATTATCAAAAATCCGAATATTTCTTTGGCCTCAACTGATATTGAACTGCCTTTTGAAAAAGAAAGTAAAATTGAAATTGGTTTAAATTTTTAAATAGAAATTATAAAGTAACATTCAAAAAAAAGATTATGAAATTAAAAACGACAATTATCCTTATTATTTTCTTACTCATAAATATTGGAGTGAAAATAAAGGCACAAAATATAACATTTGAAGAGAGTGCTCCTTTTTTATCTCAGTTTAAGGATTCTGATTCTATGATTTGGGGCTATCTGAATGTTCCCGAAACATGGGGCTCACATGATGGTAAAACAATAAAAATAGCTGTAACTGTTTTAAAGAAAACTTCAATAGGCAAAAGTTCAAAAGCTGTAGTTTTTATTCAGGGAGGTCCAGGTGCATCTGGCATTGCAAATGTTTGGACATGGCTTAATCATCCTCTTCGAAAAAACAACGATATCGTACTATTTGATGTCAGGGGAACAGGATTTTGTAAACCAAGATTATCTGAAAATCTCGGTAAAAAGTTTTTAGAAATTTTAGCAAGAGATCAAAGTGAAAAAGAAGATGAAAAACAAAAAACAAATGCAGTAATGCTTTGTAAACAAGATCTTATAAACAGAGGAGTAAATATAGATTCGTACAATAGTTTTTCAATAGCAAATGATCTTCATGCTTTAAAATCAGTTTTAAAATATAAAGAGTGGAATGTATACGGAGTTTCATACGGGACGTATGTTGCACAAGTATATGCTGGTAATTATCCAAAAGATGTACAATCATTAATTTTAGATTCTTCCATCAATGATATATCAACCTATTACGTTGATAACACTAATAATTATATGAGCAGTTTACAAAAAATATTTGATCTCTGTAAAAATGATAAAAACTACAGTAAAGAATATCCCAACTTAGAGAAAATATTTTATAAGGTTATAGATGATCTGGAAAAAAATCCTTTAACAGTTACTGTCGATAAATCACTTGTGCCTTCTGGTAAATTTACCTACAATGCAGAAGATTTTAAAGTTGCTATTCAGCAGGCATTGTATAATAAACAACTGGTAGAAGTTATTCCGGTATTGATTTATCAATTTTATGAAAGAAAAGAAGAATCACTGGGTAATTTGGTGAGCGCTTTTTCAAATTTATTAGAGATGGATTATGGAGTTTATTATTGTGTAAGCTGTAATGAAACATTGCCAAATAATGATTTTATGGAATACGAAAAGAAAGCTTCAAAATTTAGGGGACTAAGCGGCGGAATTTCTTTCTATAAATCTGATTTTAAAGTTTGTGATGCATGGAATAAAAACAGAAATCAAAATTTTATAAAACGATATAATCTCTCAAATCTTAGTACAGCTAAATTTCCAGTACTTGTTTTTTCCGGAGAATTTGATCCAATAACACCACAAACAAATGGAAAAAAAACATCTCAAAAATTTGGAAATGCTCTTAATATTGAAGCAAAAACGTATGGACATGTACCAAGTTTTACAGCCATTGGACGTGAAGCAGCAGAAAATTTCATCGATAACCCAAAACAAAAAGTAAATCTGAATGCTTTTAATGAGGCAAAACCAATTAAACTTGTAACAGGAATTATAATTAATAAAGGTATATCTAAAGCTGGAAACAGCATAGGTGAATTTAACTTGATATTCTTATTTCCACTTATAATTGCGTTGATACTTATGCTGGTTTTATTATTAATATACTTTGTAAAAATTATCAAAAAGCGATATCATGCACTGCAGGATAGAGTAATGAGAATATTTTTAATTATTACATCTATAATAGGATTAAGTCTTTTTGCAAGTCTGGTTATGGCATTATTATCGGTATCAAAACAGAATTTTTTCATTCTGGCATTCGGGCTTCCTGAAAATTTCAGTTATATATTCTCATTAGTTTTTTGGTTTTTAGGCAGTTTAGCTTTAACGTTTGCATATTTCATTTTTACGCTTAAAAAAACAAATGAAAGAGGGATTGCCTTTGCAGTAATCTTTTCAAACATACTGCTGGCGTCTTATTTATTTTATTGGGGAATCATATAAGAGACCTGTAACAGAAAGCCATCCTATTTAATTTCGATAAAAAAATAACAATAAAACAATTTATTATGCTAAAATATGCAACGAAAGAATATTCGATCCTTTCAGATAAATTTTCAGAATTCAGTAATGAAGAGCAATTTCCTCCAAGGATTAATACTAACGATGATTCAGTTCCTGAAGTTTTCAAAAATTATGAGTATCCCGTAACATCTTGGCCGATACTTATTAATAAAGAGATAGCTGAAGAATTAAAAGAACTCTCACAAAGACTTCCCAGACTATTAAATAAAATTCCGTCTCTATATTTTAATAACGACATTAAAAAAATTGCTGATTTTTATTTTGAAGGAAATGAGATCCTTGCAGAGTTTGGAATGATGTGTCACGATAAAAACATTCAGGTAGGATGCAGATTAGATCTGACTTATACCGAAGATGGTTTTAAAATTTTAGAAGCAAATATGGGGTCTTCCCTAGGAGGATGGCAGATTCATAGTCTTGAATCTGTAATAAGAAGAAACCATCCTGAACTGCGTGATGAGGAAAAATCGTGTAATTATAAGACTAGAAATACACTTAAGATATACATGGAATATCTTATTGAACAAATAAGAAAACAGGTTGGAAAAGAAAAATCTACTCTTAATTTATTTATCGATATGAGAGATATTGAAGCTTCTGAGAGAGAAAAAAATTTATCTTTTTTTGATAGCTTTTACAGGGAAGAATTAAAAAAACAAGGATTAGGAGGACAAGCATATTCAGCAAACATCAATTCGTTAGAATTAGTTGATGGAGAATTATATTTTGAAAATGTAGTTATACACGGAGTTATAATTTTAGCATTAGATGTAGAAATAACTCCGGCAATTTTTAGAGCATTTATAATGGATAAAATATATTTTCCTGATCATGTAGGACTAAGAATGCTTGGTGATAAAAGAAATTTGGCCATATTGAGAGAATTAGCTCAGTCTGGAAAATTATCGCCACGAGATAGTGAATTAATGCTCAGACATATTCCCTGGACCTCACCAGTTAAAAATAAAGCCACTATTTTTAAAGGTGCAGAATATAATCTTCCACAATTACTTAAAAAAAATAAAAGCAGATTTGTGATAAAAGCATCAAGAGGATATCAGGGAAAAGATGTTTTTATTGGCAAATTTACAGATGATAAAGAATGGGAAGAAATACTGGAAACAGCGCTAAAAACAGGTGCTTTTATTGCCCAGGAATTTAGTGATTCAGTTGAATTTACAGCTCCAAATCAACAAAATGAATGGACTCCGCATAAACTCATCTGGGGCGCATTTGGCTTTGGTGATTTTTATGGAGGAGTCTGGGTAAGGATGTCAGAAGTGAAAACAGATGTTGGTGTTATTAATTCGGCAACAGGAGCAGTAGAAGCAATTGTATTTGAAATTCTCAGTTAATCTGGAAAAATAAATAAAGCAAAAAAACTCATGATTTTTTATCATGAGTTTTTTGTTGTAGAAATAATCTAATAAAATATATGACTATTGGTTTACTTTATTTTTTGAACTTTTACATTTCGGGTATCAGTAAAACCATCAACAAGATCATTTTTATCTTTTGTGAATTTATAATTCATCTCCTTTTCTTCAATATAGAAATCGAGATCAGAAGTAAAGTATAATTTACTTTTAACCGGACCATCAAACCATAAATCATTTTGCTTCATTATGATTGATACAGGACTTCCATACCAATTATATTCGCCAATATACTTTTGCATTTCAGTATTTGATAATGTAATTGTTTTTTTTATTGCAGGATTGTAAAAATCTTTCCAATCATAAACAATCCCGACACTATTAATAATTTCCGAAGAAATTCCCGGATTTCCAGAATTAGTCATGATAACAACCCCGTTTCCATTTTCAAGACTTCCAATATATTCTGATATAAATCCTCTCGTTCCTCCATTATGTGTAAAATATTTTTCATCACCTTTTTGTTTTATAAATACGCCAAAACCACTTTCAGGATCGATGTATGGAGTCAATCTTGTTTTGGTCAATTCCTGAGAAAGCACCTTATTAGATTCTCCTTTTAAGGAAAGCTGTGTTTCAATAATATATTTAGCAAGATCAGTTGAATTGGTCCAAAGTCCGGCTGCTGCTTTCTCAGGGTAAATATAAAAACTGTCTTCAACCATTTCAATTCCATCTGCTAAATAACCTGAAGCAGCCAGCTTTAGTTTGCCATTAGGTATAGGCTGATCAAAAAAACTTTGTGTCATTCCCAAAGGCTTTAACACACTATTCAACATATAATCTTCATATTTTTTCTTTGTAATATCAGTTACAATTAATTGTGATATTGTTATCGCACCACCAGAATACTCGGAAATTTTGCCCGGCTCAGATATTGAACGCACTGCTTCTGAATTAGCTGGTTTTGTTCCATCCAATATATTATAAATGGAAGGAATCTCTTGCCCTTTTTTGTAACCGCTGTACCCATGTCCAGACAATCCAGCCGTATGGCTTAAGAGATTTGCGATTGTTATTTTTTTGTTTTTTGATACAGAATCATAAGGAAATTTCCATGATATTAAATAGTCATTTATATCGGTATACATATCTAATTTCTTTTCCTGGGCTAATTTTAAAACACCAACACCGTTTAATGATTTACTTATTGATCCTGCCTGAAATAAAGTCTTTGATGTAACAGGCTCTTTTTTTTGAACATTTGCCCAGCCATAAGCTTTAACCCATTCTATTTTGTAATTTTTTATTACTGCTATGCATAATCCGTTTACGTTATATTTAGCCATTCTTTCCTTAATAGAATATTTTGAGTTATCTTGATTTTTAACCCAGGGAACTAAATTATTTTCTACCTGAATAATTTTTTCCTCAACACGCTCTTTTGAGATGTTTTTTTTTGTTTGGGCAGTTATTTTTGAAGATATAGAATTTTGTAAAAAAATAAAAATGCTGAGTATAAAAGGAAAAGTCTTTGACATGATATTGTTTTGTTCGTAATATTTAATGAATTATATCTTTGAAGTCTTGATTTAAAGTTATACAAAATAAATAATATTTCTTACAAATACATATTTTTTATATCACAAACTTATGTTTTATCTGAAGTAGAAATAATTAGTGCTTATATATTGTGAATGTGGAAAAATTAAACTGATACAGATATAAAGTTTCCATTCTTTTAAAATTGAAACTTTCAGATCTAAACTATTTTCTGTTATAAAATGGTTATACAGTGCGTTTGTCCCGATCTAGAATTTTGGCGCCTTCTTTTAAGATATTCCGCTCCAGTCTGATGTTTTTGAGCTCTTTTTGAAGTCTGGCTGTTTTTCTTTCTGTCTCAATAAGGACTTTTTCTCTGTAGAGGGCAAACTTTCATTCTTGGAAGAGATTTTTCCAGTGGTGCAGGCTGTTTTTTTTCTGCTGCTTTCGATACTGTAAAAGTTACGTGCTTTATTTTGCCAGGTGCTGTAAGAATCATAAGTAGATTTCAAATGGCTTTAAACAGAATCCGCCTTAACTTTTTGTGGCACTTTTGGAGACAGCTCCATATCTAAAAGTGTTACGATTTTGCTGTAGAGTTTTTTGTTCCGGTTTAAAAAATGAAAAGCAGTATAAAATAAAAAAACCTGCAAATCTAAGACTTGCAGGTTTCGTGGGGAGAGCAGGATTCGAACCTGCGAAGTTTTCACAGCAGATTTACAGTCTGCCCTCGTTGGCCGCTTGAGTATCTCCCCGAATCTCTAGCGTTGTGCTTTGTTGTTCTAAGCGGTTGCAAAGATAGGAACTCTTTCTACATTTCCAAACAAAAAAATGACTTAATTTTAAGTTATTTTAAAGTTATTTTTTAATTCATTGGAATTGAATAAAATAAAAAAACTCTAATTTGTATTTTTTTTAATTTATTTCTAAAAGTAGGAATATTTTTATGGTAAAATCATTGCTTTATGTTTTAATTTTACCTTAAATTAAGTCGGCAGCTATTACTTTTATTGATATAATTTAAATAAAGATTCATAAAAAATATATTGAATATTGTTTTAGAATTGACTTCTGCAAAATTTAAAAGCATTATTACAATTTTAAATAACTCTTCAAATGAGCTTTTTTAAGCCAGGTTTTTGTTTTTTGTTGATAAACTTCCATTTCTAAATTATGATACTGTATAGAACAAAAAAATCTCCTTAAGGAGATTTTTTTTTGACTTATTTTAAAAGGAGAATTATTTTGCTAATAATTCTAATATTTTAGCTCTCAATTCTGGACCTCTTAAATCCTGAGCAACCACTTTTCCTGATGCGTCAAGAATAAAAGTTGCCGGAATTGATTCAACATTATATTGTTTTGCAATTGGTTCATCCCAGAATTTTAGGTTTGAAACATGAGTCCATGTTAAACCGTCAGCTGCAATAGCTTCTTTCCAGTGTTCAGCATCTTTATCTAAAGACACACCAATAATATTTAATCCTTTTGAATGCAGCTCTTTGTAAATAGCCACAACATTTGGGTTTTCTTTTCTGCATGGTCCGCACCATGAAGCCCAGAAATCAACAATAGTTACTTTGCCTAAGCTTTCTTTAAGCGAAACTACTTTTCCTTGTGGGTTAGGAGCCGAAAAATCTGCTCTTCATTTAGCGCTGCCAACTGGAGGAGCTGTTGCACCAACCGCAGGCATTTTTGCTTGACCTAGTCTAGATTTAATTTCTTTACCAGGAGTTGTATTTTTTACAGACTCATCTAAAGCGTTGTATAAACTTTCAGCTTTTTTCATATCTGTACTTGGATCATTGATCATTCCTTGTAAAATCAATACAGAAATAAAAGATTTTGGGTGACCTTCAGCATAAGCTAAGTATTTCTTTTTGCTGTTAGCTTGTACTTCTGTTTGAATTTCCATGTATTGTTTCATTAAGCTGTTGATAGTTGCTGTATCTTGAGCTTGTTGAGCTTGCTGCATTTTCTGAGTATTCTTTTTCTGAAAATCAATTAAGCTTTTTTGAGTTTTGTTTAATTCTTCGTTGAATTTTACGTACTCATCATTGTTGTAAGTTCCAGAAACTTTAGATTTATGAATACTGTCTTTATCAATTTCAATATTAATTTCTCCAGTCTCTAATATAAATGGATATGGCTGGTTAGCACCTTGAATGATTAGAGTGTGGAAAGCAGGCTCAGTAACTTTTCCTTTAATTTCAAATTTTCCATTTTCAACTTTTACTGTATCCAGCGCAACTGACATTCTTGTAGCAGGATCTAAACCTTGAAGAATGATTGTTTTTCCGTTTTCAATTCCTTTTGCAGTACCTGTAATAAGGTATTCTCCATCTTTAACTTTACTGCATGAAATTATAGCTGCAGAAGCTGTAAGTAAAAAAAGTATTTTTTTCATTATAAAAAATTAATTAGTTAATTGATTTGTGCAACAAAAGTATCTAAAATTATAAAACATATAGAATTTTGTAACCTAAAATTTTGTTATAGTTTTTTTTGTTCTAATCGTCCTAAAATCAGGGGTTTTGTTGCTTTTATTTGATTTAAAACTCCTATTTGTTTTTTGTTTATAACGTGAAGATAGGATTTTTATAATAATAAAGTATAAAAAAAGCACTCTGTAAAAAGAGTGCTTTCTGAAATATTTTTGAATAAAATTATTCTTGATTTGTTTTCTTTCTCCAGGTAAAAGCATTTAAGATATGTCTTTTTGCAAACCTTGCAGGAGAATCAGCATTTACCATTTTTACGTAAGTTGCTTTAGGAACACTGATGTATTCGTAAACACTTCCATTAGAAAAATCAATAATCAAACGTCCTTCTACAAATTTAAAATCAGTAATAGAACAAGTTGAAATTGTTTCTGTGTACTCAGGTAAATTAAGTTTGATAGTATCAGGGTGAATACTTACTAAAAAGTGGTAAGCTTCAATAATCGTTTTACTTTTTTCTTCTGCAGCTTTAAGACCAGCTTCATCTCCAACAAATTTATCTGGATGAGATTCTTTCATCGCATTACGATAAATTGTTTTTAAATCTTTTAATTCTGCAGTTTTCTCTACGTTTAGTAACTTGCGGTATTCAACTATTTTTTTCATAAATAAAAGGTAACTACTTGTCTATTAGTTTGAAATTGATCTTTTTTAGTTCAAATCGACAAATTTTTTGCAAAGGTACACTTTTTTTTAACTTTTCAGTTTTCATGTAAAAAATATTCTTTTCGAATTATGAATTATGAATTATGAATTATGAATTATGAATTATGAATTATGAATTATGAATTATGAATTATGAATTATGAATTATGAATTATGAATTATCTTGTTATGCATAAAGATAAAACCCATAATTCATAACTTATAACTTTTTTAGTTTCCCGGTTTATGATTTGCTTTATCAAAGTTTCTTGACTTTTTAGGATATTTATCGTAGCTGATATCGCTTGGGTTCTCAATAACAGATTTTATGGTAACCCAGTCGCCAACTTTAAAATTAGACTCAACCGTTTTATAATCTAAAAGATATTCTCCACAGAAATAATTGTTGTTTTCATCTTTTTCGATTACGCCGGTGTAAACTCCTTTTTGCGGCAATTTTTCATGTGAATCTTTAGACATGTTTTTATATTTTAAATTGAAGAAGCAAAGTTAATCAATTTAGTTTGTTTTGGGGAGTTCGCTGTAATCTGAGTATATTTGCACATGCAGAAAAATTTTAAACCCCATCCTAATTCATTCAAAAATACGTTTTGTGTTTTTAATGAAGTACTTCCAAATGAAATTGAAGGTTTAAAGAAACAATTCGAAAGCAAAGCAGGAAGTTCTTATTATTATACCGAAGCCGGAATGTATCGCGTATCAAACCATTGGGGAAGATTAGCCAATAGTAAATGGCGTTTACTGGCTCGTGAGCCCGAAACTGAGTCAAAAACAAAAATAGGATTTGCTCTTTGGGAAGAGTTTTATCCGGATAATGCCGATGAAAAACTATATTATATAGAAGCCGATTTTGAAAAAAATCTCGCAAATTATCAGCATAAAAAAAATCCAGAATACGACGGAAAAGCAATTTTAAGGACAAGTTTTGAAACGACAAAACGTTTAAAACAAGTCAGAAATTTGCAGCAATTAACTTCATGGGCAAAACATTTTGAATATGGAGATATAAACGATTTGAGAAAAGAGATAATTACAGAACTGATTTTTACCGAAAAAAGTTTAGAAGAAATTAAAAGAGCAATATATGGGACGCAATAATGAACGAAACATCAAAATTCACAATGACAAATTGCACAAAGCCCAGGCAAAGAAAAAACAAGCCGAAGTTTCCCGCAAAGAAAAGCTGAAAGAAATTGTGAAAAAATTCAACGAAAGTAAAGAGTAATAAATTATAGTTTCAAGTTTTAGGGTTTCAAGTTGCTGTATAACGTGAAACTTGGAAACCTAAAACTTGAAACCTAAAAAAAATAACCATGAGTAATAAATTCGAAACATTAAAAGCCAGCGTTCAGGAAATCATTGATTTAATTGCTGCAGGAGATTCAAGAGAAGCCAATAATAAACTTCTTGAAGTAAGTGATACACTAGATGAAATGATTGATTTTGCTGAAGAAGATGAAGAAGTGAGAGAAATCAGCCGTTATCAGGTTTTATTAAATCAGCTTCACGTTAAAATTAATGGAGAAGAGCCGGTCGATGGAGAATAAAACCTGCTTTTGCGACACAGGATTACTTTTTGAAAATTGCTGCGGATTATATCTTCAAAAGAATCAAAAAGCACCAACAGCTTTGGCTTTAATGCGTTCCAGATATTCGGCTTATGCTAGCCATAATGCTGATTATCTTATAGAAACGACCTATATTTCTGAAAGAAAATATTATTCTAAAACAGAAATTTTAAGGTGGGCACAAGAAAATAAATGGCAGAAACTGGAAATTTTGAGTTTTACCGAAAATACAGTTGAGTTTAAAGCTTATTTTTTAGATTCTGTGCAAAAAACTCAAATACATTACGAATTTTCTACTTTTAAATTCGAAAATGGCTCTTGGTTTTATGTTGATGGAAAGTTTGAATAATTATTATATCTAACAACGTTAGCAGTAGATTTTGGTTGAATATTTTAACTAAAAATTAATAAACGTTTCGTTTTTCATAATTCTAAAAAAACGTAATTTTAAAATTATGAAAAACGAATTTAAAAAAGGTTTTTATTTTAAGTCGTACGAAGCCCCTTTTCAGTCTCCGTTTGAAAAACTTTTTGGCATTTTCAAAGAGCTGATCACCCATACTTCGGGTGATTTTGATGAAGCAATCAGCTGGCTTCGTGAGTTAGATATAGAATATAAACTGACCGACGAGAACTACACAATCGATGATTTTATCGAAGATTTAAAAAAGAAAGGTTACATAAAAGACGAAGTCAAAGAAGACGGAACGAACGGTTTTGGGATTACGGCTAAAACAGAACGTGCGATTCGCCAGCAGGCTTTAGATCAGATTTTTGGAAATCTGAAACGTTCCGGAAACGGAAATCACAAAACAAAACATGCCGGAAATGGTGATGAACATACCGGAGAATTTCGTGAATTTAATTTTGGCGACGGTTTAGAACGTATTTCGTTAACCGAAAGTCTGCGAAATGCCCAAATCAATAACGGTGTCGAAAGTTTCATGCTGACCGAAAACGACTTGGTTGTAGAAGAAACACAGCACAAGGCACAAATGAGCACCGTTTTAATGATTGACATAAGCCACAGTATGATTTTGTATGGCGAAGATAGAATCACGCCTGCCAAAAAAGTTGCAATGGCTTTGGCAGAATTAATCACAACACGTTATCCAAAAGATACACTTGATATTTTGGTTTTTGGAAATGATGCCTGGACAATCCCAATTAAAGATTTACCGTATTTGCAAGTTGGACCTTATCATACAAATACAGTTGCCGGACTTCAGTTAGCAATGGATATTTTACGCCGAAAACGAAATACCAACAAGCAGATTTTTATGATTACCGACGGAAAGCCAAGCTGCGTGCGCGAACGTGACGGTTCGTATTATATGAACAGCAACGGTCTCGACGAATATATAGTAGATAAATGCTATACACAAGCACAACAGGCCAGAAAATTACATATTCCAATTACGACTTTTATGATTGCTAATGATCCGTATTTGCAGCGTTTTGTAAATCATTTCACAGAAGCCAATCAAGGAAAAGCATTTTATACAGGATTAAAAGGTCTGGGCGAAATGATTTTTGAAGATTATGAAACGAATAGGAAGAAGAGAGTTAGGTAAAGTGTTCATTCACAGTAATCAGTCTCTGCCACAGTTGTCACGCTGAGCGAAGTCAAAGCGCTGCTTTTGCCGGCTGGTATTTAAATTAAATTCAGGGCTTATTATCTGCAGAAGATAAAAACAATAACAAAATCGATATTTCAATAAAAATGGAAATAAACAATATAAAAACATTAGGGCAGTTAAAAGCTGCAGGATATAAAAGCACAGGTATAAAGGATGAATTACGAAACAATCTTCGTGAGAAAATCAAAACTGGAAAACCAGTTTTTGAAGGTGTCCACGGATTTGAAAATACGGTAATCCCAGAATTAGAACGTGCAATTCTTTCTCGTCATAATATCAATTTACTTGGACTTCGCGGACAGGCAAAAACGCGTTTGGCACGTAAAATGGTCGAATTATTAGATGAATACATCCCGTTTGTAACAGGTTCGGAAATTAATGATGATCCGCTTAATCCTATTTCACGTTTTGCAAAAGATCTAATTGAAGAAAAAGGAGACGAAACTCCAATTTCATGGTTACACAGAAGCGAACGTTTCTTCGAAAAATTAGCAACTCCAGACGTTACAGTTGCCGATTTAATTGGTGATGTTGACCCAATTAAAGCAGCGAATTTAAAATTATCATATGCAGATGACCGCGTAATTCATTTCGGAATGATTCCGAGAGCAAACCGCTGTATTTTTGTAATCAACGAATTACCTGATTTACAAGCCAGAATTCAGGTTGCATTATTCAATATTCTGCAGGAAGGAGATATTCAAATTCGTGGTTTTAAATTGAGAATGCCTCTTGATATGCAGTTTATTTTTACCGCAAATCCGGAAGATTATACCAATAGAGGAAGTATTGTAACACCTTTAAAAGACAGAATAGGTTCGCAGATTTTAACGCATTATCCTGAAACCGTAGAAATTGCAAGAACCATTACACAACAGGAAGCAAAACTGGATCAAAACCAAAGCGATATAGTCTATGTGCCGAGTTTAGCCAGAGACATTTTAGAACAAATTAGTTTTGAAGCACGTGAAAGCGAATACATCGACAATAAAAGCGGTGTAAGTGCCAGAATGAGTATTACGGCTTTTGAAAACCTGATTAGCAGTGCAGAACGCCGAGCTTTAAAATCCGGTGTAGATAAAACCAATCTGCGTTTATCAGATTTTATGGGAATCATTCCAGCCATTACCGGAAAAGTAGAACTTGTTTATGAAGGAGAGCAGGAGGGAGCAGCTGTTGTGGCACAGCATTTAATTGGTTCAGCAATTCGCACTTTGTTTCCATCTTTATTTCCGAAAATTGAGAAACTGGAAAAACCGGGAGAAAAAACACCATATTCTGATTTGATCGAATGGTTTTTTGCAGAAAGCGGTTTCGAATTATTAGACGATGCTTCTGATGCGGAATACCAAAGTATTTTAGATGAAGTAACACCTTTAGACCTTTTACTGAAAAAATACCATCCTGAATTAGATAAAAAGGACCAGTATTTCATGAAAGAATTTGTTTTATGGGCATTGGTAGAATATAAAAAACTGAGTAAAGATCGTTTTGCACAAGGACATCAGTTTAAAGATATGTACGGTAGTTATATCAGCAAACTTTAAAGAGCTTTCTTTTTAAAATTTTAATCTGGTCTAGCCGGTTTTTTAAAACCGGCTGGGCCTTTTAAATTTAGAATACTTTACTTTTACCCCTCAAAATATAAATTTATGTTGTTTCTTATTTTAAGTGTATTGTGCAGTGTTACGGTGGGTGTGATCTTCAAAACAACCCGAAAATACAATGCAGATCCTATTCAGATTATTACGTTCAATTATGTAACAGCCTTAATACTCTGCTATTTTACCTTTACTCCGGATTTAACCGTTGTTCATGCAGATGCACCTTGGAATATTTATGCAGCAGTGGGCGTTTTACTGCCAATTGTTTTCTTGTTTTTGTTTACTTCCATCAAATATATGGGAATCGTAAAGACTGATGCCGCACAGCGTTTGTCTTTGTTTATTCCGATAATTGCCGCCTGGCTAATTTTTAAGGAAGATTTTAATACTTATAAAGTTATCGGACTTGTAATTGGTTTTATAGCGCTTCTTTTCATCTTAAGAAAACAATCAACAAACGATCAGAACAAATGGATATTTCCTGCCGCTGTATTTTTAGGATTCGGGATTATCGATATTCTTTTTAAACAGATTGCACTTTTTACCGCTTTGCCTTATACAACATCTTTGTTTATTGTATTTGATATTTCTCTTGCCGTTTCTTTATTGGTAGTAGTGTATGATGTAGTTTTGAAAAAAGTACAATTAAGTTCTAAAAACATTCTTTTTGGAGCTTTAGTCGGGATCTTCAATTTCGGAAATATTCTATTTTATTTAAAGGCACATAAAGCTTTTGCTGAAAATCCTTCAACAGTTTTTGCCGGAATGAATATGGGAGTTATTGTTTTAGGAAGTCTTGTCGGCCTGCTTTTCTTTAAAGAAAAACTATCAAAAATTAACTTCATAGGTATCCTTTTAGCCTTAATTGCGATCATTTTTATCGTTTTCTCACAATTTATGTAATTTTTTTTACTGTTTTAAGGTCTTAATTTACAGTTGTTTTGCTGTTAATTTGCGTTTTTTTTAAAATTAACTCTACTAATTCGATAGAATTTATAAAATATATTTATAAATTTGTCATAACAATGAAAAACTATATTCTAAATATCATCCCGTTTATGTGCTGCTTGACGATGTGCTGCATGTCAAACTATGGGATGAAATGGCGTTAATAGAGAAAGTACTTGTTAGTTATTTTTTTTTTTGAGCCTTTCATGCACCATGAAAGGCTTTTTTTAGAAATAGTAAAAACCAATACAATGAGATCAAATAGAAACCTTAATAGTACGATGCACAGTTTTCAGACAAAAATTCCGTGTTGTATGTGCTGTTGATTTTATTCACGATAAACTTTATTAAACCCAAATTCTATAAACCCCAAAAATTTAAAATAAATACTATGAGTACAGAAATTATAAAACAGAATCCTTTTCAATCGATGATTGACAGGTTTAATATAGCAGCCGATATTCTTAATTTAGACGAATCGATCAGACAAAAGCTGCAACGTCCTGAGAAACAAATTGTAGTAAATTTTTCGATTACATTAGATAACGGAACCGAACAAAATTTTGAAGGATACCGCGTAATTCACAATACAGCTTTAGGCCCTTCAAAAGGAGGTATTCGTTATGATACTGCCGTAAATCTTGATGAAGTAAAAGCACTGGCCGCCTGGATGACCTGGAAATCTGCTGTAACCGGAATTCCCTTTGGAGGAGCAAAAGGCGGCATTATCTGCGATCCAAAAACACTTTCTAAAACAGAATTAGAAAGAATTACAAGAGCTTATACAAAAGCATTATCAGATATTTTTGGCCCGGAAAAAGATGTTCCTGCACCGGACATGGGAACAGGACCGGACGAAATGGGCTGGTTAATGGACGAATTTTCACTGGTTCACGGGAAAACGATTCATGCCGTTGTAACCGGAAAACACCTGCATTCCGGAGGTTCATTAGGCAGAGTAGAAGCAACGGGAAGAGGTGTAAGCATTATTACGCTGCTTGCACTTGAAAAATTAAAATTAAGACCGGCAATATCTACGGCCGCAATTCAGGGATTTGGAAATGTTGGTCTGCATTCGGCTTTGTTTTTATATGAAAAAGGAGTGAAGATTGTAGCCGTAAGTGATGTTTCAGAAGCTTTTTACAATCCGGACGGGATTAATATTCCAGAGCTGATTTTGTATTACAATCTAAATAATAAAACCATTAAAGGGTATCCAAATTCAGTTGCCATTAAACATGAAGATTTACTGCTTTTAGATGTTGATGTTTTGATTCCGGCAGCAAAAGAAGATGTAATTACACAGAAAAACGCCAAAGACATTCGCGCTAAAATAATTATCGAAGCAGCAAATGGTCCTGTTTCATCTGATGCCGATAAAATCCTGCATGAAAACAACGTTTTGGTCGTTCCGGATATTCTAGCAAATGCCGGCGGTGTTACGGTTTCTTATTTTGAGTGGCTTCAAAACTCATTATTAGAGTCATGGAGAATTCACCAGATAAACAAACGTCTGGAAGATATTTTAGAAAAAGGTTTTGAAACCGTATTTAGAGTTGCGGTGAAACATGACGTTACGCCAAGAATTGCAGCTTATGTCATCGCCCTTAAAAAAGTAGCCGAGACGCAATCTGTAAAAGAAGTCGCTGTCGAAGCACCAAAATTTAAACAGAATTAAGTTTTTATAACCATAATCTAAGATGGGTTTCATCAGTCAATATCATGTAAAAAAGCAAGAGATATTGATTGATGAAATTGTCTTTTAAATTTAATTAGTTGTTTTTAGTTCTTTAAAAATCAATAAAGTAATCTTTAAAAATGAAAAATATTAATTTTCTAGCTTTTGCAATGCCCGCTTTCTTTCTTTTTTTATTTCTGGAATATAAGCTGGCACAACGAAAAAAAAGACCTGAAATTTTTAATTATGAAAGTTCTGTTTCTAATATAAGTATTGGTATTGCAGAACGATTGATTAATTTATTTGTTGCCGCAAGTTTCTATCAATTGTATTATTTGATTTACGACGATTACCGAATTTTTGAAATCCCAAGCGGATTTCTGGTCTGGACAGCCTTAATTCTGGCGACAGATTTTGTTTGGTACTGGTATCACAGACTAGGGCACGAAGTCAATTTTTTCTGGGCTGCGCACATTGTTCATCATCACAGCGAAGAATTTAATTTTACCGCTGCAGCCAGAATTACCACTTTTCAGGCTGTTATTCGAACGGGATTTTGGTGCATTCTGCCACTAATTGGTTTTCACCCCACAATGGTAATTACCATGCTTATTGTGCATGGCGCCTATTCTTTTTTTACCCATACACAGCTTATTGGTAAAATAAAATGGCTGGAGTATATTTTTGTAACGCCTTCAATTCACGGTGTTCATCACGCTTCTGATGAAAAATATCTCGATAAAAATTACGGAGATATGTTTACTTTTTGGGACCGTCTTTTTGGTACTTTTCAGGAAGAAGAAGAAAAACCCAAATACGGATTAACACATCCGCTGAAAAGTTACAGTTTCCTTTGGCAGCATTTTCATTATTATTTTGAAATATACGAGTTATGGAAACGCTCAAAAGGTTTTAAAGCAAGATGGCAGGCCGTTTTTGGAAGTCCGGCAAATATGGATCAGGACATTCGTCCGATACTAGAAAAACGATTTTTGCAGGATAAAAGCAATCCGCATCAAAGACTTCGTTTTAGAAATTACCTTTATATCCAATTGGCTCTTTGCACTTTACTTCTTACGGTTTTTACCTATTATTTTGATAATTTAGAAATCTATGATAAAGTTTTTGTTCTATCAATCACCATCATTACTTTAATTAACTGCGGTGCGATATTAGAACAGCGAAAATGGATTTATTATCTTGAATACACTCGTATTTTTATGATTACAACTTATTTCTTATATGAAGAAAATCTAATCATGTTTTTCTTTGTTCCGCTCGCCATTATGATTTTCGCTGAGCAATTGTTCTCGCTTAGTAAATATTATCAAAATATGATTCTGCAGTTGGAAAATGTTGAATAAGAGTTTTCACCGCGAATTCACGAATTATTTTAATTCATGATATCCCAGCGGGATGAAATATTTGTAGAAAATATTCATGTTTATACAGCAAAGCTCCAGCGGAGCGACATAGAAAAATGTGTCGCTCCGCTGGAGCTTCTTTTTATGAGATGAATGTTTTTCTATAGATATATCGCTTCTCCGAAGCTTTTAATGAGAAAAAAACTTAGAACCTTAGCAGCTTATATAGTCTTAATCGCCATAATTTTCTCCTCAAAAGTATCTTTAAAATCAGATTTGCTTTTAATTCTGGTTTTGTACGTATAGATTGTAGCCACAGAAAGTTCCAGAAATTCCGCCATTTGACTGCTGTCCTGAATACCTAATCGGTACAAGGCAAAAATGCGAAGTTCAGTATTTAAAAGTTCGCCTTTTTTTACAATGCATTTATGATCGTTTGGAAACAAATTATTAAAATCAGTTACAAAAGTTGGGAACAGTTTCAAGAAGATTTCATCAAACTGATGGAATAAATTTTCTCTTTCTTCCTTTACATTATAACGCTTTAAACTCGCAATAACTTCATCTGTTTTCTTTGTAATAATTTTATGAAGCGTACTTTTTTGAATATGATCTATTTTATTAATAAACGCCGATGTTGCTTTAATAAAATACGTAATATATTCTTCTTTAATTGCGTTTGCTTCACTTAAACTTACATTCATTTCCTGCAATTGCGCATACGACGAAGCCATTATTTTTCGGGCTTTGTTTTTCTCTTTTAATTGTTTGAAAATAATAATAGAGAACAAAATGATTATAAGCGTAAGGATTGTCAATAATATGATAATCTTCTCCAGTTTGTCATTTTTGTCTTTTACATTATTCAGCTGTGCTTTTTCGATAATCGGCAGTATCGACGAAATTTCAATTTTGCGATGTCTGGCGTTGTAAAAAGTAGCATCGTCCATTGCGATATTGATATATTCGTTTGCTTTGTCTAAATACCCCATTTTAAAAAGCTCGTTTGCGAGGTTTCTAAGGGCTACGGTTTCTTTGGTTGCATTTTTAACATCGGCAATAGCGGCAAGTGCCAAGTAATGAATGGCTTTTTTTGTATAACCTCTTTCAGAATAAATATAACCAAGACTAGAAGTAGCGATTCCGTAATAATCCGGTGGAAGATGATAGTTATTAATCCAGTAGCTGAAAGCAAATTCTGCACCGCGCCAGTCCTGCTGTTTTAGGCGTTTTAAACTCTCGGCAGCCCAATATTCATTTGTATTGGTTCCAATTAATTCTAAGGCTTTTTTCAGGAAATGATTTCCCTGCTGTACATAATGAATATTAAAACGCTGATCACGATTATAATCGGCTAAATCGTAATAAGCGCGGGCTTTAATGTTATAATATTCAAATTTGTTTTTTTGATCCAGTTTTTTGTCATCAATAACATTCAGCGTATCGATTGCTTCTTTAAATAATCCGGAGGAAAGGAGCACAAAACCTTCTTTGATTCGGCTTTTAGCCAAATACTTCGGATCTTTTAAGATTTTGGCCTTGATTTTTGACTGTTCTAAATAATAATATGCCGAATCGTATTTGAATGATTTGTATTCATCAAACAATGACATATAAGTGTTGTAAAGCTCTTCGTTGTTCTGGCTTACGGTATACTTTGATACATTCTTTTTTAAAGTTTCTATTTTGCGGTATTTCTGTTTCAGGTAGACTTCTTTTTTAAGAAGCACTTTATCTAATTCTTCAAGAATTGGATTTGTCTCTTTCGCAGTTAGAGAAAAACCCATTATGAAAAAATACAAAATGAATATTTTTTGCATGGTTTGGTTGTGGTTTTAGGGTAAGATAAATTATAGGTTGAGTTAATTCGTTTTAAATACAAAATTAATTAAAACTGATGATTTTCAGTTTTTAGAGTCAAGAGCAGCTTGTTGAGATTTTCTTTAAAAAAGCATCTCAGAGGCCTGGAAAGGGCTTTGAAATGTTAAAAGTACTCTAATAATTTGCAATTATACAATAAAATGTGATTATATATATGTATAGTTGAAAAATTATCATATAAAATTTCCATATTGTCATATTTACCATTATTATCCACACACTTTTCATCTAAACAACACCTTGATTTTTATGTTTTTAGTAAAATTTTAAAATATTGATATTCAGTACCTTAATTACGAAAACGTTTGAAATATATCTTGATTTTTCGCAGATATTTTTTTTAAGATTTATTTAAGATCTAGTTTCGTACTGTCCTTTTAAGAGGATGAAAAACTAACAAAAACCAAAAAATTATGAGAAGTAAAAGTTATTACTGGTTAGCTCTTTTTATGTGTTTTTTCGCCATTAGCTGCGATAATACAGAAGACGGCAGCTATGTTGATCCAATTACGATTTATGAGAAAGTAAATGGCAATTGGGGATTAACAAATTTAAAGATGGTTGATGAATTTGCTAAGACAAATAAGATCGAACCAAACGAAGAAAACTTGAGTACTTTTTTAAACTACGAAGATTTTAAAATTAATTTCAGCGTAGACGAAAAAAACAGACCTACAAGTTATGAAGTAACTGGGAATGTTCCTCCTTTATTTGCTCCAAAAGGATACTGGGAACTAAGTTCAGATTTTCAGCAGACTAATGCTGGTGCGGTTAAGATTTACTTATACAGCGACGCACAAAAAACTCAAAAAACAGACGAACTTAGATTATCATCTGTCCCTGGAAAGAGCGGCGAAATGGAAATTCAGCTGGTACGTTCTTCAGAAGGAACTGCGTTTTTGACTTATGTATTCAAATTAAATGCTATTAACTAAAAAGTAATATGAAAAAATTTCTATATACAATTTTACTTGCCCTTTTGATGGCTCCTAATTTTACTAAGGCACAAGAAGCCGCAGGAGCTGTTGGTGCAATGTCATCATTTCCGGTAGTTTACAAATATGATGAAAAAGTGACGTGGTATTTCGATCTTGCAAGTACTACATTTGCTGAAAATGAAGATCTATACATTTGGATCTGGTCTCCATCTGAACCGGATGCAAACAATTGGGAAAACTCATCTGATTTTGCCAAATTGAAATATGAAGGAAACAAAGTATGGAGTTTTACTTTAACTCCAACATTATACTTTTCTAAAACTCCGGCAGAAATTGCTGCAAGTGCAGGCTTTTGGTTTCGTTTAAAAAACAAAAACGGATCTAAACAATCTGAAGTTGCGAATATGCCTTACACTGATTTTACAACATTTTATACTGCAAATGAGTTAATCAGAGCATATCCAACAAAACCTACTTTAGACAAAGGAGTAAGTATTTTGTTTAATGCCAATTTAGCTCCGGGTTTTGCAGGCGCATCAAGCGTTCACATGCACAGCGGACTGAACGATTGGGATCTTAAACAAGAATATCAGTCATGGTTACCGGACATTGTTGAAAAAACAAAACTTAAAGATTTAGGAAACGGTTTCTACAAAATGGATTTAGTTCCTAAAGATTATTACAATGCGCCAGATGGTTATGAGATGAAAAACTTAGTTTTCCTGATGGTAAAAGACGACTGGGCAGGAACTACTCCGGATCAGGTATTATATGCAGGAGCTTACGTGCCGCCGCCGGCACCGATTTTTGGATTTTTCCCATTGCAGATCAGTCAAAAAGATTTCTTAGGAATCTATAGAAAAAATAATGAGCCGGGTGTAAACAAATTAATCTACACGATTACTGCCGGAACAAAAGTGATTTCTGGTGAGTTTACCGGAGGAGTTGCAGAGATAAAAGGATTTGTCAATTTAGTTTCAGAACTAAAAGATTCTCCAGCTTTAAGCGAAATACATGTTTTGGTAAAAGACAACAAAGACAAAACTATTTCAGACACAACGATTCCGCTTAAAACTTTAGACAAATAATTCACTATCAAATTAAAACATCATTCTAATGAATAGTAAAAATAAAAGAATAGTCCTGCATCAAATGTGGACTACTAAATCGCTGGTATTCATGATTTTCATGCTTTTTCTTTCGGCAGGAATGTTTGCTCAGGGAAAAAAGCTGGTTACGGGTACCGTTTATGACAATACGGGTACTGTGCTTCCGGGTGCTTCGGTATTAGAAACAGGAACCAGAAACGCAGCAACAACAGATTTTGACGGTAAATTTACCCTTGAGGTAGCCGTAGGAGGTTCAATTGAAGTTTCATTCATCGGATCAACAACACAAAAAGTTCAAGTTACGGCATCGACTTCAAAATTGGAAGTTCGTCTGCAAAATGATGGTTATCAGTTAAACGAAGTTCAGGTAGTTTCTGTAGGTTATGGAACGCAGAAGAAATCTGATTTAACGGGTGCAATCTCAACTGTTACGGCAGATAATTTAGTAAAAGGAACAATTTCTTCTACAGAGCAGGTTTTGCAGGGAAAAGTTGCCGGATTAAATATCATTCGCCCTTCTGGCGATCCTGCTGCAGGGGCTTCAATACGCTTACGTGGAGGAACTTCGTTAACAGCAAGCAACAGTCCGCTTATTGTAGTTGACGGAATTGCTGGTGTAGATATTAACGTAGTACAGCCTTCAGATATTAAATCGGTAGACGTACTTAAAGATGCTTCGGCAACAGCCATTTATGGATCGAGAGGAGCAAACGGAGTTATTATTATTACAACAAAAGCAGGTACAAAAGGAGTATCTGTAGTCTACAACGGCCAGTCTAGCATTGGTTATGTAACAGATAATTTAGATCTTTTATCTGCAAATCAATGGCGAGGTTATGTTCGCGATACCGGAAATAAAGACGCTGTTGATTTTGGAGGTAACACAAACTGGCAGAAAGCGATTGAGCAGACAGCAATTTCACAATCTCATACTTTAAGTATCAATTCTGGAAAAGCCGACAGCGGTTTTAGAGCTTCGATTGCTTACCTGAATAATGAAGGTGTTATTAAAAAATCTGGTTTAGAAAGAATCAGCGGAAACGTAAATGCGTACCAATATCTTGGAGACAATAAAGATGTAAAATTCGACATGGGATTATTTGCTAATATCGACAAATGGAATCCTATTGACTATAGAATTTTTGAGCGTGCTTATAACTTAAACCCAACTATTCCGGTTTACGACAAGAATGGAAATTTTACGAATGTGAATTATACGTTATACGAAAACCCGGTTGAGATTTTAACTAACAGAACAGTTGATAATGAAAGACACAGACTTTTAGGATATTTTAAAACTGAGGTTAAATTTTTAAACGATTTTCAGGCAGTTGCTAATATTTCATTAGAACATAATGCAGTCAAAGGCGGTACATATAAACCAACTTATGCTATCATGGAAGGACGTTCTGAGTCTGGATATGCTCAAAGAACTTACGGAGAATATACAAATGCTCAGGGAGAACTTTATGTAAATTATTCTAAAGTAATCGACAAACATAACATAAGCGCGCTTGCAGGTTATTCTTATCTTGAAAATATCTACGAAGGATTTGGAGCACAGCGTTCTGGTTTCGTAACAGATGCTTTTAGTTATAACAATTTAGGTGCAGGTTCTAATTACCGTTTAGGAGATGTATATTCATACAAAGGGAAATCAAATTTAGTTTCTATGTATGCTCGTGCTAACTATGGTTACGATGGAAAATACCTTCTTACAGCTACAGTAAGAAGAGATGGTTCAAGCCGTTTTGGAGAAAACAACAAATGGGGAACTTTTCCATCTGCATCTGCTGCGTGGAGAATCTCTAACGAAAACTTCATGAGCGGTACAAAAGACTGGTTAAATTCTTTAAAATTAAGAGTGGGTTACGGAGTTACTGGTAATCAGGATGGAATTGGCGAATACAAATCATTATCAATTTTAGGAGTTGGAAACGACAGCTACTACGATCCTGCTACAGGAAGATGGAGTTTGGCATATTCTCCAACACAAAATCCAAATCCTGACTTGAAATGGGAATCAACAAGACAATTAAATATTGGGGTAGATTTTAGTTTATTTGACAGAATTACGGGATCTTTTGAATGGTACCAAAAAAACACAGACGATTTATTATATACTTATGAAGTGCCTCAGCCTCCTTACTTAGTAGGAACAATGCTGGCAAACGTAGGTGAAATGTCAAACAAAGGAGTTGAGTTAACTTTAAATGCTGATATCGTAAGAGGAGATAAATTTACATGGAATGCAAATTTAACTTTAGGGCATAACGTTCAGAAAATAGAAAAACTTTCAAACCCTACTTATAAAACAGATGTTATTTACAGTGGTTCATTACACGGTTTATCTGGTATGTCTGGGCAGTATTCTCAAATTATTGCCGAAGGATATCCAGTTGGAACTTTCTGGGGATTTAGAAATGCAGGTCTTGATGCAAATGGTAAAATACAATACTACAATGCAGCTGGTGATGTAGTAGCAGAAAATGCTCTGGTTGATGCTGATAAAACAGCTTTAGGAAATATTCAGCCAGATTTAACTCTAGGTATTGGTATGAACTTTACATACAAAAACTTTGACCTTGGAATTTCTGGATATGGAATGTTTGGGCAAAAAGCACTTAATGCTACAAACATGATGCTTAATGATCCTAACAGGTTACCTACTTACAATGTACCGGATGATTTCTTAGGAAGCGGTATTACTTCTGCTCCAAAATATTCAGATTACTGGATAGAAGATGCTTCTTTCTTTAGATTACAGACACTTTCTATTGGATATACTTTACCATTAGGTTTCAAAAATTCTAAATTAAGAATGTACATTATGGGAGAAAACCTTGCTGTATTTACAAAGTATAAAGGTGTAGACCCTGAGATTGGATTAAATGCGCAGGACGGTATCAACCAGACTGGAGTAATAGACCAAACTGGTTTAGCAGGTCCTGGTATCGAAAAGTTTAACAATTATCCTAGACCAACTACAATTTCTGTTGGATTAAATTTTACGCTTAATAACTAGGCGGCTAACTCAAAAATAGAAAAAATGAAAATCAAAATAACAGCAGCATTATTAGTAAGCATGCTTTTTACGATATCATGTACCAACTTAAATGAGGATTTATATGATAAGGTACAGGATGGAAATTTTGGAAATACTCCAAAAGAAGTTGATGCATTAGTAGGAGGAGCATATTCGTCGTTAAGAGGATTTGCTGATAACATATCGAACAATTACCCAACCTGTGAGTTTGTATTCTTTTTGAATGAAACAGTTTCTGATGAAGCTACTATTCCAACAAGGGGAACAAACTGGTACGACGGCGGACAATATCAGGACGCACAAAAACATACCTGGAAAGCAGATAACCGTTTGATTCTTGCAGCATGGCGTTACAACTACACCGGAATTGCAAAAATTAATGCGATCATTTATCAAATCGATAAATCATCTTTAAGCGATGCGGCAAAAGCGCCAATTTATGCAGAATTAAAAGCATTAAGAGCATATTACTATTACAATCTTTTAGATGCATTTGGAAACGTGCCTATCGTTACCAATTTTGAAGACACTTCATTACCGTCAAATTCTACAAGAAAACAAGTATATGATTTTGTCGAAAAAGAATTCTTAGATGCAATTCCATATTTATCATCAAATGTGGTGTATTCTAAAATGACAAAAAATGTGGCATATTCTATCTTGGCAAGATTATATCTTAACTCTGAAGCTTTCATAGGAACACCACGCTGGCAGGATTGTATCAATATGTGCCAAAAAGTTTCGGGATACACATTAACACCGGATTTCTTTACCAATTTCTCAACAGAAAACGAGAAATCGCCTGAAATTATTTTTGCTATTCCTTACGATTCAAAAGCAGGAACAGTTGGAAATTACATGAACTCAATGTCATGCCACTACCTGCACAGATTGACAATGTCTGTTTCTGGAAACGATTATCCATGGAGTGCAAACGGAATGTGTGCACAGCCGGGAGTATATTCTTCTTTTGCTGATACAGATAAAAGAAAGAAATGTATGGTTGCCGGAGATCAGATCAACATGGCGACAGGAACTGTAATTATGATGGATAACGGAGAACCTCTAACTTATACTGAAGAAGTTACAAGTGTAGCTAACGCTAAAGACAATCAGGGAGTTCGTTTAGGAAAATATGAAATGAAAGCCGGAGAAACTTGGGAACGCGATCATGATTTAGTTTTAATTCGTTATGCCGAAATTTTAATGATGCAGGCAGAATGTTACGTTCGTTTAGGTTCACCAGATTTGGCAAAACCATTTGTACAGCAGATAACATCTCGCGCTGGAGCAGAAATGCCGGCAGTAATTGATCTTGACTTTATTGATAAAGAATTACTAAGAGAATTTACTTTTGAAGGAAGAAGAAGAACTGATAATATTCGTTTTGGAACATTCTTCAATCCATGGTGGGAAAAAGGAACAACTGAAAAATACAGAGCAATTTTCCCAATTCCTAGTACAGTTTTAACGACTAATAAAAATCTGGTACAAAATCCTGGGTACCCGGTAAATTAGGTTACTGAATGTCAGTCTTCCATGTTGGTTAGTCGTGGAAGGCTGACATATTTTAAAATGAGGATATCTGAATGGCTTCAATTTTAATGAAAATATTTTTGCCGCAGATTAAATGATTTTCACTGATTAAAGAATTAAGTTTTTAATAAAAAATCCTTTTTAATTTTTTATCCCGATAACTATCGGGAGTGGCAAAAAATAATAAAAACAAAAATCAATATGAAAAGATATATCACATTATTGTTTTTCGGGATAATGAACATTTTAATCGTTTCTGGCTGCAGCAGTGATGATAAAGGTTCAGATGAGCCTGTAAAACCTGAAACGCTTAAACCGGTTGCGATTGAAAAAACAAACAGCACCAAAATTTATGTTCACTACATGCCATGGTTTGAAACCAATGAAAGCAGCGCCGATAAAAAATGGGGCTACCATTGGACAATGGCAAACAAAAACCCGAATACGGTAGGAGCAAATAACCGCAGAGAAATTGCGTCGTATTATTATCCTCTTATCGGACCGTATCATTCCGGCGATAAAAATGTGATTGAAAATCATTTATTATTGATGAAATATTCAGGAATCGATGGAATTTTAATCGATTGGTACGGAACTTACGACGTAAACGATTACCGAATGGTAAAAGAAAACACAGAACAGCTTATTGCAGTTCTGGACAAAGTTGGTTTAGAATATGCCATAGTTTATGAAGACAGAACTACAACAAATGTGGTAAATGCCGGAAAAGCAATTTCTGTAACCAGCGCTGCAAAAACTGATTTGGCTTACATGGAAAAAAACTATTTTAATAATGCCAATTACATTAAAGTAAACGGAAAACCATTACTGCTTAATTTTGGGCCAATTGTATTGCAGACACCTGCCGAATGGACGAATGTTTTTAATACATTAACTACAAAACCTACATTTTTAACCCTTTGGGATCAGTCTGTAGAAGCTGGTGCAAATGCATCTGGAGAATATGCCTGGGTTTATAAAGACAATAGTTTCTTAACGAATTATTACACCAACACAAAACCAAAGCTTTCTGTTGCTATGGGAAGTGCTTATCCTGGTTTTAAAGATTTTTATGCCGAAGGAGGCGGCGGAGCAGCAATTGGATGGACAATCGAACACAACAATGGCGCAACGCTGGATGCAACACTCGAATTAGCTAAAAATGCTAATTTAAATTATCTGCAGCTGATTACATGGAATGACTTTGGAGAAGGAACAATGTTCGAACCTACAGTTGAATTTGGATACACGTATATCGAAAAAGTAAAAGCATTTGCCGGAGTTAAAAATACCGAATCTGTTTTTGCGGAAATAAGCAAAATGTACAATCTGCGTGTAGAAAAGAAAGGGAATGCCGATGTTCAGAACAAGCTGGATCAGGCCTTTAATTATTTTGTTTCAATGCAGCCTGCAAAAGCAAAACAGTTAATAAACGAAATAAAATAAGAGCCGTAATTAATACCAATACATAATGAGAAACATAAGATATAGATACTGTATAATCGCCTTAGCTTCAATGCTTCTTTTTGCCTGCAGTACTAAAAAAACATATAAAATCAACTCGCCTGGAAAAGTCACCGAATTAATTTTTGAATTAACACCTTCAGGACAGCCTCAATACAGCTTTTCTAAAAACGGAAAATCGGTTATAGAACCCTCTTTGTTAGGATTTGAATTTCAGGGAATTCAAAAAATGACCGACGGTTTTGAAGTCGTTTCTACCGAAGAAAAATCTGCAGATGAAACCTGGGAACAGCCTTGGGGAGAATTCAAAAAAGTCCGCGATCACCACAACGAATTGATTGTTCATTTAAAAGAATCAAAAGGACAAGAACGTTTAGTAGATATTATTTTCAGAGTTTTTGATGATGGTTTAGGATTTCGATATGAATTTCCAAAACAGCCTAATTTAGGTAAAGTGAAAATTTCGAATGAAATCACGCAATTTACTTTTAAAGACAACAACGACGTTTGGTGGATTCCGGTACACCGCGAAAATAGTTATTACGAAAGTGAATACCGTAAAACTCCTATAAGTAAAACTGATACAATTAATACGCCGGCTACTTTTGAAACAAAAAATAAATTGTATGTAGCAATTCATGAGGCTAATTTGACTGATTTTGCTTCGATGACACTTTTAAAAACAAGCGACAAACAATACAAAAGTGATTTAGTGCCGTGGGCAGACGGAGTAAAAGTATATGTTGAAACTCCATTTAAAACACCTTGGAGAACAGTTGTTGTGGGTGAGAATCCGGGAGAGGTTGCAACTTCCACGATCATGCTGAATTTAAATGAACCTTCAAAAATTGAAGATCTTTCCTGGATTACACCTTCTAAATATATTGGAATCTGGTGGGGTATGCACTTAGAAAAATTTACTTGGGGACAAGGCCCAAAACATGGTGCCACAACAAAAAATACAAAAGAATATATTGATTTTGCTGCGAAAAACAATTTTGACGGCGTTCTGGTTGAAGGCTGGAACGAGGGCTGGGACGGCGACTGGACTGCCGACGGAAGTGCATTTAGTTTTGTAAAAGCATATCCTGATTTTAATCTGGAAGAAATTACAAAATATGCTGCCATGAAAAATGTTCGTTTAATAGGACATCATGAAACAGCAGGTGCTTCTAAACATTATGAAAGCCAATTAGAAGATGCTTTTAAATTGTATCAGAAAATGGGCGTGAATTCAGTTAAAACAGGTTATGTAAACAAATATTTGGATAAAAAAGAATGGCATGACAGCCAGTATGCATCTCGTCATTACAGAAAAGTGATCGAAACTGCGGCCAAATATCACATCATGATCGATAATCACGAGCCAATAAAAGGAACAGGATTACAGCGTACCTATCCAAACTTTATGTCTCAGGAAGGCGGAAGAGGGCAGGAATACAACGCATGGTCTGTAGACGGCGGAAACACACCGCAGCATTTAACAACTTTACCGTTTACAAGAATGCTTTCTGGACCGTTTGATTACACTCCGGGGAATTTCAATTTTGATTACAAAACACCTTCTGGAGCAAGAGTACAGACAACCCTGGCAAACCAATTGGCATTGTATGTTATCATTTTCAGTCCATTGCAAATGGCATCAGATTTACCGGAAAATTATGTTGGCAAACCTGAATTTCAGTTCATAAAAGATGTGCCTTGCACTTGGTCTGATACCAAAGTTTTAGATTCTAAAATTGGAGAATACACTACAATTGCACGTAAAGACTGGGATGAGAAAAACTGGTATTTAGGATCAATTACCAACCAAAATGCAAGAGATCTAAATGTTGCTTTATCATTCTTAGATGCCGGAAAAGAATACGAAGCCGAAATCTATGCTGACGGCAGCGCAGCGAATTACAAAACAAATCCATATCCGGTTGCAATCTCTAAGCAAAAAGTAAATAACAAAAGCGTTTTAAATATCAAATTGGCAGCTGGAGGAGGAACAGCTATAAAATTTACTCCAATCGAGAAATAAGTAGTTTATTTTGAGTTAAGTTTAAGTGAATGAACCCGATATCTTGCAAAAGATGTCGGGTTTGTTTTTTTATTTTTTTGTTTCAGGTTTGCCGTTTTATTTAACCGCAAAGCACGCCGAGAATGATATATATTGTGTTTATAAAAAGCAAAGTTCGCAAAGCGTTGTGTTGATAAAGCTTTGCGAACTTTGATTGTAGGTTTTTATAAAAAATGTCCACCTTGATATAATTCATAATTCACAATTCACCATTATTTTTTTTAGTGTTTATAAAACTTCACATGATTTCCAAAACTATACGTTGCAGCAATAGTTGGTCCGTTATAACCCCATTTAAAGAAACCGTCAATTTTTGGTCTGGCAACATCAACTCTAAAATTTAATCCGGTATATCCGGCAGTTAAACTAAAATTTTGATATACATTATACAAAACCGATAAATTATAACTCACAATTCGGCCGTCTATATCATCTATTTTTAAGGCAAAATAATTTAGGTTGGCATATAAACCCACTTTTCTTCCGAGTACAAATTCACCCCAGATTCCAATATCAGGCAGCGGAGCAGTAAAATTAACATTGTCTCTATATTGTGCCTGTACAGTGTTTCCAACCAGTCCAACTCCAACATCGGCAAGCATTATATGAGCACCAATTAATAAACCAAGTTCATATTTCGGTTTAGAAATAATAGCATATCCATAAGCAAACCGAATCATCTGATTATCCATAAAAGCCGCAACCTCGGCGTTAACAGGATACACATGATCTTTAAATTCAATTTCTTTTTGAAGTGTTTTTGTTGAATTTCTTTTTAAATAAAAATATTCCAGATTAAAACGGGATCTGCGTGAAGCACGCCATTCAAAAGTTCCAAAAAAGGAGACAGTATTGTTTTGAAAACCTAAATCACGTTCAAAATCAATATCAGTACCAATTCTGCCGTTTGTTCCGTTCACTTCAACTTCGGTATTGTTTACAGGAAAAAAAGCACCTGCGGTTGCTTTAAACCTTCTTCCATGCCACGGCAGATCATCGGGCTGATAATCCTGAATTTTTCTGTCGTCGTTTTGAGTTTCAGTTAAAGTATTTTCTTTAGTTATTTCGGCGGTAGTTTGTGCAAGAGCCGAAAAATAGGAAAGGGGAATTATCAAAAAATAAACTAATTTTTTCATGAGATTGATGTTTAGGTTTATTAATGAAATTTTAACAATTAAAGTTAACAAAAAAAATCATGCAAATTAATTTTATACTGGTTTATTATTTTGATATTCAGATGTATATGTTTTTGCGTTTTAAGAATATGGCTTTATAGCAGAGTATATAAAATATTGAGTTTTGCCATTGTCGTTGTCATTCACTATATTTGAATATAAACCCTTTGTTATGAACAAGTCCTTAAAACAATACTTCGTTAAGTCTTTTATTATTTTGGCAATTGTACATTTAGCTTATTTTTTATACGGCTATTTTACATTTGAAGGAATCAAGAAAATCGATATTTACTCAGAGTTTTACAGGTTTAAGTTTTATGATGATGTTTCGATTTCGCATTTTTTTGTGAGTGGTTTGTTTCTTCTTTTCTTTTTAATTTTCTTATTGAAGAATCATGCAAGACAGCAATATTCTTCTGCTAAAATATTCCAGATTGGGTTTCTCTTACTTCTGGTTTCCTTTTTTACTTTTACGTTTTTTGTTAGTTTCAGCTTTGGTCAAAATGCAAAGTTGAGAGGAGAATTATCTCAGAAAAATTACAATGAAGATAAAAAGCTGTTAAATGTTTTAAATCCTTTTTTGTACGGTTCAAGCTCGTATCATTCAGAAAAATTGTTCAATTACGAGAACATTCTATATCCAAAACCGTATCCGGTTGTTAAAGAAGAAAAACAAGTTTTAATTTACCACGATCAGTTTAATACTGAAACAACATATCATAGTATCGATACGCTGAAAGTTTTGACAGAAACCTATAATAAAGTTTCAGGAAAAACCGATTCTCTTCTAGGTTCTGCAGGCCTTGATAAAAATATTATTAAGGATAGAATTATTAAGAAAACCAGTATTGGAGACAGTACACAGGTTATCTTTAAAGGTCAGGAAGTAAGTCCGGAATACGACAAAGATATTTGTATTTTTCTTCAGAATAAATCGTTGTTCAAATCAATTCATAATGATTCAGTGCAAAAACAACAATATCAGGCTGCAGTAAAACGATATAAATTATTGTATAAATACAAACAGGATTCGCTTGAACATGAATTTGCAAAACTGGATGCTTTATTTAAAAAATACAATATTGAAAGCCACGTAAAACCAAACATCCTTGTGCCTGAAATTTTTTATTATGTAGAAAATCCGGACAGGTTATTTGGCGGACTGGATAATAATTTTGATCACAAAGCGCTTCGTGAAAAATTCGAGACTTTAGACCGTTATTTTTACGAGCCTAATTATCTGCATCCTTCAATCATGCCTATATTTTTTGCAGTAGTATTATCGGTATGGATAGTGCTGCTTTTGTTTTATATCCTGTTTAATAAAAGGAAGCAAAAAGATATTTAAGAATTTTAGATTTTAGATTTTATTTTGAGTCTAAAATCTAAAATCTAAAATCTAAAATGTTCATCTTAAACTCTATTATAATCAGCTCTCCAATGCACGATTGCTTTTTTGATGGCATCTCCCGTGAGGTTATTTTTTAAAGCATCTTCAAGCAAAGGCAGAAATTCATCGTCTGGAGCAAATCGCAGCGCAAATATTTGATCGTCGGTTAATTTGTGTTCAAATTCTTCAAGACGTTTTCCTGTAAGCGTAAAATAGCGGTAACGCATTTCTAAGCGCACAATTCGGTTTTGTAAAATAAGTGCATAATGCTGGCGAAGCATATAAGCAAGAAAAAATAAAAACACAAATACAGCACTTATAAACGACCAGATCAGACATTCGTTTGTAGTAAAAGCAAAATAAACGCTGAATGCCAGAAAAAGCGTTAAAACAGGATAATACACAAAATGGTGCGGTGTGTAAAATCGTATATGATTGTAATAAGTTTGAATTTTCATAATTAGGTGATTTCAAAGTACATAAAAAAAGAAAGCTACCCTAGAAATCTAGAATAGCTTTTTTCTCAAAAATAAACTAACATAACCAATGTTCTCTTTATAATCTAAACTTGTTAAAGTTTGTCTTAGTAATATCTTATAATTTAAAAAAAGCCTTCCTTCATCATCAATCCGTATAAATCCTGGCTTTGATTTCTTAATTGTAAAATTATATTAGACTGAGAAATTTCGTGTTATATTTTAAAGTTCAAAAGTTATATTATTTCAACATTTTGTATTTTTTGCCGCGAAATCATAATTATTTTTTAGTCGATATTAAAATAGTTAAAGCGAAGCTATAACTTTCCATTCATCTAATTTTGACTGAAAAGCTTTACTGGCATTTGCCGGACTTGTTGAGGGCAGTGTAATAAGGGTATAGTCTTTTTTTAAATGAACATACTTTTTAAAGAACGCTGCTGCTTTTTGTCCGTTAAATAATATTGTATTGATATTAGGATGTTGTTTTAAAAAAGTTTCAAAATCATTTGCGATTTCGTTTTTTATGGCACTGTCTAAACTTCCTACGCGGTCACAGTATTGTAAAACATCCCACAGTGCAATTTTGTTTTTTAGCAAAAGGGCTTTTTTAGTATCATAATCAGTTGAGAAATCTTCTTTAAAAATTGTAAACATAAACTTCCAGAAATTATTCTGGCTGTGTCCGTAATATTGATTTAACTCTAAAGATTTTGTTCCGGGCATCGTGCCTAAAATCAATACTTTAGAATCTGGTGAGCTTATAGGAGAAAAAGAATAGCTTTTCATTTATTGAATTAAGAAATAGTTTGTTTGAGTTAAAAATATCATTAATTAGTAATTATAAAACAATTGGGGAAAATTATATAACATTTTTGGTTTACGATTGAGCGAACTTTGAATCTGCTTTTAAAACGTAATAATGCGGGTTTTAAAATCTCATTTAAAATTACAGAATTTAAATCGAAACAAAATGAAAATAGTTACTATACATACAGAGAAAATTCAAAACATATTTGAAGAATTGAATACAAACTTCGGCGGAAAAGTAACTTTTGACGTTGATGAATATACAATGGAAGTCAATAATAACTTTGCAAAAGGATCTATTATAGGTGCTTCCTTTAACGATAATATTTCATATGTTCAGTTTGATATGACTTTTTCGACTGATTTAAAACTAAATGTTATAAACGGATCATCTTCACCTATATATTTTGCTTATTGTTCAAAAGGCAATCTTTCGCATAGTTTTGGACTTTCAGGCGAAGAAAGAAAATTAAAAACATTTCAGACTGCTATTGTAACTTCAAAACTAAATCAGGACAATGTTTTATATTTTGAAAAAGATAAAAAAACAAAATTTACTTTAATAATTGTAGGAACACAGACTGAACCAAGCCATGCCAATTCTTTAAACCAAATGGTGAGAGAAACGTTTTTTGAAGAAAACTTAAATGAAGAATTCTTTTATGCCGGTTCTTATAATTTAAAAATCGGTGAGAAAATAGAACAGTTAAATGCCGTAACACAAACCGGAATTGTTAGAAATTTATTGAAAGAAGGAATTTTGAGAATTATTCTGGCAATGGAAATTCAACAGCATACAGATGATGTAAATTCATTCTCGAAAGAAACAAATTGTTTGAATTTGAGAGAAATGGAAGAAATAAAAGAACTTTCAGAAGTAATAAAAGCAAATCCCGAAGAGCCTTTTACTATTAAATCATTAAGTAAAAAATCAGGTCTTTCTCCAAACAAACTTCAGGAAGGTTTTAAAATGATTCACAATAGAACTGTAAACGATTATATCACACATATGCGCGTTCTAAAAGCCGAAATCCTTATTAGAACATCAGATTTAAATATCTCTGAAATCGTGTACTGCATTGGTTTTACTAGCAGAAGTTATTTCTCTAAAATCTTCAAACAAAAATTCAACTGCAGCCCAAAAGAATACAAGTTTAATTTGAATCCGATGGGGATTACAGCTTGATTTTAAGATGCTAAGTTACTGAGGTGCTAAGATTCTAAGCTTTCCATCACAGTTGAAAAGTAATGTCGTTAGCTATTAAGCAAGATATATATATAAAGTTGCTGAGATTTTAAGATACTAAGCTGCTAAGAAAATTAGTAACTCAGAACCTTAAAATCTCAGTCGCTAAAAAATATATTAAGGTTCTGAGTCGCTGAGGTTTTTAGTTAAACGAAAGGCTCAGCGACTCAGAATCTTAATTTTTTTGAACTCAGAATTTTAATCATTTAATGCCTTAAAAAATAATGTCGCTAGCTATTAAGCATAATATATAAAGCAAGATAGGTTAGAGAAAACTAAATTCTAAGTAAAAACTTAGCATCTTAGTATCTCAGAACCTTAGAAGCTAAAAAAAAAATTTCCATTAATGGAAATTTTTTTTTATACATTTGCATAACTGGTTATATAATTAATTATAATATGGAATTTTTTGATAAAGTAGGCAAAGCGGCATTAGGAAGCCGTTTGCGATTAATGACAGCTGTTATTACAGATGATGCTTCTAAAATTTATGAATTATACGGTGTAGATTTTGTGCCGAAGTGGTTTCCGGTTTTTTATATTTTAACAGAAGAAAGAGAAATTACTATTACCGAAATTGCAAATGAAATTGGACATTCTCAGCCTTCTGTAAGTAAAATTATTCAGGAAATGAGTAACGCAGGAATTGTAAAAGAGAGTAAAACAGATGATAAGCGAAAAAACAATGTTGTTTTGACTGAGAAAGGAGTTTTGCTTTCGGAGAAAATACAACAGCAATTAAAAGATATTGATGTGGCAATCGACGGTATAATATCTGAATCGAAACACAATCTTTGGGCAGCGCTTGAGGAATGGGAATTTTTATTGGAACAAAAATCAATGTTCAAACGTGTAAGTGATCAAAAAAAACTTCGCGAAAGCAAAGACGTTGAAATAGTAGAATACAAACCGGAATATCAGGAAGCATTTCGGGCTTTAAATGTAGAATGGATTTCGAATTATTTTGAAATGGAAGAAGCAGATTATAAAGCACTCGATAATCCTGAAGAATATATTTTAAATAAAGGCGGAAAAATTCTGGTGGCATTATATCAAAACGAACCTGTAGGCGTCTGTGCTCTTATTAAAATAAACAATCCCGATTATGATTTTGAAATGGCAAAAATGGCAGTTTCTCCAAAAGCCCAAGGTAAAAATATCGGCTGGCTTTTAGGACAGGCCATTGTTACCAAAGCAAAGGAACTTGGCGCAAAAAAGATTTATCTGGAAAGTAACACAATCTTAAAACCTGCCATAAACTTATACTATAAATTAGGCTTCGAAAAAGTCCTTGGTCTGGAAACGCCATACAAGCGATGTAATATACAGATGGAGTTAGTTCTTTAAGTGAGCTGCTAAGTTACTGAGGTGCTGAGGTACTAAGTTTTTTTCTCAGCAACTTAGAGCCTTAGTAACTTAGAGCCTTAGCATCTTAGAACCTTAGTACTTTTTTCAACGCCCAAATCGATAATACTCTAAATCCAGATTTTTTTTATTGTTTATAGAATCTACAATCGAGTTCATGCCTATTACGCTAAAGGTGATTCCGTTTCCGCCGAAGCCCAGAATATAATGCTCGTTTTTCTTTGGGTCAGGTTTTCCAAAATAGGGAAGTCCGTCTTTGGTTTCGCCAAAAGTTCCGGCCCAGGAATAATCCAATTTGAAGTTTATATCAGGAAATCTTCGTCTAAATTGTCTAAGTAATGATGCCTCTTTTTTGGGTATTAATTTATCACGTTTTTTAGGATCTTTAAATTCCTCATCGCCGCCACCCATAATAATTCGGTTGTCAGAAGTAGCGCGATAATAATAATATGGCGAAGATGTATCCCAAATAACAGCATTTTTTAAAATTGCAGGTAATTCAGGAACACTTTCTGATGCGAGCGCATAAGTACTTTTTAAGTCGACTATTTTTTCCTGAACTGTTTCAGTGCTTTCATAACCGGTGCAATGAATAACATGATCTGCTGTTATGGTGAATCGGTTTTCGGTATGAGCCACACATTTTCCTTTTTGAGTATGAATAGAAGTGATGTTGGTTCGGTCAAAAATCTGCATTCCGTTTTCATAACAGTAATACAATAAATCACAAGCAAGTTTAAACGGATCCATAACAGCAGCCGTTTTTGATTCGATTGCTGCTATGGCATTTAATCCCATTTTTTCGAGTTCATATTTGTTAAGCCACGTAACATCAAAATCATGGTATTTGCGGGCTTTGAATTCATTTTTTAAAAACGGGATATCTTTTTTGTAAGATGTAAAATAAATACTTTTTTTAAATTCAAATCCACAGTCGCTTTCTACAGTATCAATTATATTTCGCAGGTCAAAAATGGCTTTTTTACCATTTCTATAACTCTCTACAGCACACTGTTCGCCCCTAATTTTTATTAATTCATGCAATGGCACATCAATTTCATATTGAAGTAAGGCTGTACTTGCCGCAGTACTTCCATTTGCGACATCACGGCGGTCTACCAATACTATTTTTTTTCCTTGTGTAATTAATTTGTAAGCCATTAAAGCACCGGTTATTCCTCCGCCAATAATCAAAACTTCAGTTTTAATATCGGCATCAATTGAAGGATAACTGGTATTCATTGCATTTTTTAAAGGCCAAAAAGTTTCTGTCGAACGTAATTTCATTTTTTATCTGTATTTCGTGCAGCACGATGTTTGGTTCTGTTTTTATCTTTGTACTCATGCTGCGAATGTGCTTCGGCAACAGAGTGAGAGGTTCTAATGCTTTCATCTTTTTTAGCCAGCTCAGCTAAATGATGATAATATTTTTGAATAATAACCATTTCTTCTTCGGTCATATTTTCAATATCAACCAGACTATTGCTTGAGCGCTCACCTGAAGCTACCAATTCGTTCAGCTTTAATTGAATGGCCAAAGAATCTTTATTCTGGGCTTTCTGGATTAGAAAAACCATCAAAAAAGTAATAATGGTGGTTCCGGTATTGATAACCAATTGCCAGGTTTCAGAATAATCGAAAATAGGCCCGGAAACTGCCCAGGCAACCACAATAACAAAAGCGCCTATAAAAGCAGTAGTGCTTCCGGCTGCTTTTGAAACTTTTGAAGCAAATTTTTCAAATGCACTTCCGCCATTTTGTTTTTTCTTTTTCATTGCATTTTCATTAGGATTTCTTTTTGCTTACTTTTTCTTTTTTGACCACTTTGTTATTCTTTTCGTCGTAAACCGCTCCAATAATTTTTTGGCCTGTTTTACTGAAAATTTTAATTTTAGGATTTTCGTGCGTTCCGGTAATTACGATTGGAAAACCTATAATACCGCCCGGCGGCAGCCCTAAACGCATTCTTAAATCTAAAAGTCCATCGAAACTCGTTGTTCCTTTAATTGTGGGTTTAAAACTTGCCACACTAAACGTAAAAGGCTCAATATTGATTAGATTATTATTGATGTTTGATTTGATTTCAATTCCCTCCATTTTAGGATCGTCCAATCCTTTTTGACCAGTTTGAGAACTCACACTTTCAAATAATTTTAAACCTTTAATTTTTACATCACGAAGATTAATTGTTCCGTCTCCTTCAAGCGATTCGTAAATTGGCCCCATATTTCCGTTTAAATCACCTTTTATTTTGTAATCAACAGAAATAATTCCCTGTGCTTTTTCGGCGGCAGTTACCATATCGTGAAACATCGGAATTTCTTTGTAAGCACGCTGTACGCTGAAATCTTTTGCCGTGAAATGTGCATCAAAATGTGCAGAAGTCGGTGATTCGTCTTTATATGTTGCATTAACTCCAAGAATACAGTCGATAATATTTAAAGAAGTATTTTCTAGATAGAAACCGCCTTTGGTAATGCCCACTTTTCCTGAAAGTTTGTTTAGGTTTAATCCGTTATATTCTACTTTATCGGCATTTGCAGTAAGCGAAACATTTAAGTTTTTAGGAATCATAACCACACCGCTCATTTTTGGATGGTCTTCTTTGGCATAATCAACTTCGAGTTTTCGGTCTTTATTTTCACCTTTTTCCAGCGCCATAAATTCATCTACATTGATGAGTTTAGATTTCATATTAAAGTCACCGCTTAAAGTTCCGTGCGATTCCAAAAAATAATTTATAGTATTTAAAAGATATCCGTTAATATCAAAATCAGATTTTCCGTAAGAAGCATAGAATTTTTCAAACCACATTTTCTCGTTCTGAAAACGGAAGTTTCCTTGTTTTATAAAAAAAGCTTTTGGGAATAATTCTGAAGTAGTTTTGATATTTTTAAGCAGAATTGTGCCTCGGTTATCCAGTTTGCTATATTGCCCCGTATTGGCGTAGCTTTGTTTTCCTTTAAGAGATAAATCGGCTTTTGCGTAACCGGTTACATCAAGACCTTTTTGTGAAAACACCTGATATATTCGGCCCACATTGAGTTCTCCTTTAATTTTAGCATTGTAGGACAGATCGCTGAAATCTGATAAGGCCATATTTACATACATGGGGTTTCCTTCAAAAACAAAAGAAGCGGGAGAAACAGCTACAATTAAATCTTCGTAAGTCCCGGCTTTATTAAGCACGTTGGCTACAAAGGTAATATCTGTAATTGGGTTAGGGTAGTAGTCTGTTTTCAGCCATCCTTTTCGAAGCGAAATACCACCGATTGTTTTAGGAAACAGTTTTTTTGAGGTGCTGAAAAGCCCTTTTGCCTGAATGTTGGTTTTTAAAATTCCTTTTAAATCAATTTTTTCCAAACCAATTGCAGCGTCAACAACAGCAAGATCCAAAGCACCTTTTATACTGGCATCTACATTCATTTCGCTTAAACCTTTACTATGCAGATAAGCGTTGAAATAATCTTTTTCGCCTACTTTAAAACGTAAAGTTCGAAGGTTTACCAATAACTGTTCAGTATCAAGAGAGGGCAGCATGGCATTTAAATCCATTTGGAAATCGGTAAGCGGAACGGGCGCATTTTGATAACTAACGGCTCCGTCTTTTATCTTTAGATTAAAAGCTAAATTGGGTTTTTGTTTTTTCGAAACATTGTAATCTCCTTTAAAGGAAAGTACCAAATCGCTTTTTCCTGAAATTTCGGTTTTTTCCAGCCAGGTTAAATATTCCGGAGGCATAACAGAAAGTAAATCTTTTACGGTTGTGTTTTCGGATGCTGCTTTGATATTAATTTTATACCCGTCTCTTAAAATGGTAAATAAACCGGTAAACTTTAAAGGCAGTTTATTAATTTGTAATTCATTTTTTTGAAGAATAAATGAAAGTGCGTGCGTATTGATTCTGGTAATTAAATCAGCGCGGACGGCTTTTTTTCTTAGATATGCAGTTCGGTTGTAGTAGAAATCCAGCGTATCGATTTTTGCATCGGTATTTAAATCGAAAATATCATCGCTCAGGTTTCCTTTTCCAATATAATTGAAACCTTTGGCATCGACTAAAACTTTAGCCGAACGGTCATTGTATTTTACATGGCAGTTTTCTAAATCAATTCGTTCTAATTTTATTGCTGTTCCTTCTTCGGGAGCATTTGGATCTTCTTTTTCGTTTTTTCGGTCTTCAGGCGCAACGTAAATATTGTAATTGGCCTGTCCTTTTTCGTTGACCATTACATTTATTAAAGCGTTTGAAACATATAATTTATTGATTTTAACTTCGCTGTCAAAAATTAATCTTTTCAGGTTTATTCCAAAAGCCACCTGATCTGCTTTTAATAAAGTATCATTTCCAAATGGTTTTGAACCCGTCATAGATATGTCATCAAGTGAGACAGTCAATGAAGGGAAATGGGTAAAAAATGAAAGTTTAGACTTCGAAAATTCTAATTTGGTATCTAAACGTTCGTTTGCAATTTTTTTAACTTCTGAGGCTACTTTTCCGGGAAATAACAGCGGAATCAAAAAAAGTAACAGCAGTATTCCCGCTATTACTATTCCTGTCCATTTGAGTATTTTAAGGCTTATATTTTTATATGAAGTTTTCATGGCGCAGAGTTTTAATTATTTCTTTTCAGCCTCTTTCTTAGCATCTTCAGCTTTTTGCTTTTCTTTCTCTTCTTTGGCTTTTTCCTGTTTTTCTTTCTCTTCTTTGGCTTTGGCTTCTTTTTCTTTAGCAGCCTTTTCCTGTTGTTCTTCTTTTTTCTCTTTTATTTCTTCCTGTTTTTTCTCTTTTTCCTTTTCTTTTTTCTTGAAATAGCCTCTAAACAGGAAATTACTTTTGGCAGCTTCCATATTTTCGCTGAAACCTTTTGTACCAGTTTCCAGATTCGAAAGCGTATTCGAAACACTGTTTGCCATTTTATCATCTCTTACTAATCTAGCCAGCGCGCCGTTTCCGTTGTTCATACTGTGGCTGAAAATGGCCAGTTCTTCTGAAATAACCCCTACATTATCAACACTTTTTTTAACGCTTTTCATGATGTCGTTCATTTCAATTCCGTTGATAGAAGCGATGGCGCCGTTGTCTTCGATTACTTTTGTAGATTTTACGCCCGGAGTAATAGTCAATACTTTATCGCCCATTAATCCATCTGAACCAATGCTGGCTCTGGCGTCTGTTTTTATAAATTCTCGGACTTCATCTTTTATAACCATTGAAACGACTACCGAAGAATCATTTATCAATCTGATTTCTTCGACTGTTCCAATGTTAATACCTGAAAAGCGGACATTGTTTCCAACTTCTAAACCGCTTACCGTTTTAAATTTTGATGTGATGTGGAATGTTGAACCAAATAGGTTTTTTTGTTTTCCAATAAAATAAATGGCGATTATAAAAAGCAACAGTCCAACTGTTACAAACATTCCTAATTTCCAAGTATATCCAGATTGCTTCTCCATGATTTCTACTATTTTATTTTGCTTTTTTATTCAAAAAATGAGCGTACCCATTCGTCTTCGTCTTTTTCTAATTCTTCGTAAGTTCCTTCGGCATGAATTACACCGTCTTTTAAAACCATAATTCTGTCAGCTGTCATTTTTGCACACGCCATATCATGCGTAATAATGATCGATGAGGTTTTTTGTTTGTGTTTGATATCAAGTATTAATTCGCTGATTTCTCTGGAAGTAATAGTATCTAATCCTGTTGTGGGTTCATCATATAGAATGATTTCGGGTTTTAAAATTAATGTTCTGGCCAAACCAATTCTTTTTCGCATCCCGCCTGATAATTCAGAAGGCATTTTATCAATTGCATCGCCAAGGCCTACACTTTCAAGGGCTTCTATCACTTCATTCTCAACTTCTTCTTCGCTTAAATCCCTTTTGTGGGCGCGTAATGTAAAGGCCAGATTTTCTCGTACCGACATTGAATCGTAAAGAGCACCGCTCTGGAATAAAAATCCAATACGGACACGCATTTTATTTAATTCATCTTTTGAAAGGTCCAGTACATTTTCATCAAAAACAATTATTTCGCCCTGATCTGGTTCAATCAGCCCCACAATACATTTTATGGTAACTGATTTTCCTGAACCTGAACGTCCTAAAATCACTAAATCTTCGCCTTTGTTCACAGTAAGATTAACGCCTTTTAGAATTTGGTTGTCTTCGCCAAAAGTTTTATGCAGGTTCTTAATTTCAATAATTGGAGTCTGCTTTTTATCTTTTGATTTTGGTTCGGTATTTTTTTCTTCTTTAATCATCTTAATAAATTAAATCAGTTAATTGCACGGCTACCATATCAATAATAAATATGCTGAGAGAGGCTGTAACTACTGCCGAGTTTGCAGCGTGTCCTACACTTTCTGTTCCGTTTGCAGCATTAAATCCTTTATAACAGCCAATCATTCCTATGAAATAGCCAAAGAAGAATGTTTTTATCGTTGCGGGAATCAGATCTGAAAATTCTAATGATTGGATAATCTGGGTTAGATATCGGTAGAAATTAACATCACCATGAATGTTTATTCCGGCATAACCGCCTATAATACCAACAGCATCTGCAAAAATTACTAATATAGGCACCATTAAGGTACAGGCTAAAATTCTTGTTACGACTAAATAATTATAAGGATTGATGGCAGAAACTTCCATAGCGTCTATTTGTTCTGTTACTTTCATCGAACCCAGTTCGGCACCAATTCCCGAAGAGATTTTTCCGGCGCAGATTAGAGCTGTAATAACTGGAGCAATTTCTCTAATTAAAGAAAGCGCCACCATACCAGGAAGCCAGCTTTCGGCACCAAATGTTACTAATGTAGGTCTTGATTGAATTGTTAATACCAATCCCATAATAAAACCTGTTATGGCTACTAATGGAAGTGATTTGTAACCAATTAAATAACATTGTTTCAAAAACTCTTTTGTCTCATAAGGGGGAATAAAAACCTCCTTAAAAAACCTATTGGCAAATAATGCAGCATTACCAATTTGTGCGAATGTATTTTTTAAGCTGAGAATCAAAATGTTTTGTTTTTAAGTTAGTTGTAGTTTTAAAATCAAATATTTAACAGTTTTTTCCACTTTTTAAATTATATATGAAAGTTACCTCTATACTTGTTAAAAAACTTTACAGAACTTTTTTTGAGCCTTATATAATTTTCATCAAATCACAATATTTAGAGAACATTTGCGTTTGTGTTTTTTCTAACAAAAAATCCCTTTCATTAAGAAAGGGATTTTCCGGGTTTAATAGAATTTTGGTCAGTCTATTGCTTTTAAAAATTTCAAATTGCAATTTCGAATTTGAAATTTTTCTATAATTAAAATTTCTTTATAAGTTTATAGCAATACCGGTTCTTGACTTTATTAAGGGAATAACTTTAGACTCTGAAAGCGCAAATTTTTCCATTAATAATCTTGCGGTTAAATAACAAACAGTTGATTCTGCTCCTTGATTTAAGTTTACGTTTTCTTTTTCAAGACCATCGTAACCGCCTCCGCTTACCGGATTGTACATAATTTGATTTAAGTGATTTTTTCCTAAGAACCAGTTAAATGCAGTTTTCATTTTCTTTTTATATTCCGGAGTTTTAAAGGCTTGGTAAAAGGCATTTAAAGTCTGGATTGTATAAGTAACATCAATTGGCTGTTCTCCATATTCTTGTGGTTCAGAACCTTTATGATACCAGCTTTGGTTTGAAATGGCTTTGAAATTACCATCGATAAAAGTTTTAGACATTAAGAAATCTAATGAATCTAGTGCAACTTTTTTGTAAACCGGTTTATTGGTTACTAAATAAGCATATAACATTGATTCTGGCAGAATACCGTTTCCGTATGTTAAATAGTTTTCAAACCATTGCCAGTCTTCAGAAGCAGTGTCTTCATAATTTGCAAGCAGTTTAGTATTCAGCTTGTTGATAATGGCCGCAACATATAAGTTTGGAATAGCATTGTGATACAGATACAAACCTTTTGTAGCGAAACCAATAGAACGAGGCGACTGGATATTTTCGGCCCATTTTAATGAGTTAAGGAAACATTTTGATGCTTTTTTTGAAATATTTTCAGGAAGAATATCAGCATTTGCCACAACTGTTCCCAAAGCCCAAATTGCTCTTGCATTAGAATCTTCAAGGTTAACTTCGGCATTTTGTTCAACGTGTTCACGATATTCCTGATCCACATAATTGATGAAGTTTCCTTTTGGTTTCTGGCATCTTTCGATGAAATCCAGATAAATCAAAATATAAGGAAGATCGTCTTTGTCTCTTGTTAATTTGTAATGCATACAAAATGCAATCAATGCACGTGCATTATCATCTAAAGTATATCCTGATTCCAAATCTGGAACCGAGATTTTACTAAACTGTATAATACCAAGATCTGTAGTTAATTTTTTGATATGTCTTAATTGAATATCCGGATAGCTGTATTTAATATCAGATGGATTTTCAATTAGTTTTTTATAAGTATTCATGTGAGTTAATGCGGCATTTTCCCAAGATGAAGCTCTCATTTTGGTAAAAGCCTGAATTCCCATTTCATGTCTTAAATTTTCGTCGGCAATTAATTTTAATGTTTCTTCAGCAAATTGATCGACATCCCCAATATCAACTAACACACCGCAGTCTTCGGTTAAAACTTCTCTTGTATGCGGAATTTTTGATGCCACCATTGGACATGCACAGCTCATAGCATAAGCAAAAGTGCCGCTTACAGCCTGGTTTGGATCTTTTGATGTAAATAAATAAATATCAGTAGCTTTTAAATATTCTAAAAGTTCCTCAGTATCTAAATATTGATTGATGAAACGAACATTTTTGCGTAAATCTAATTCATCAACAAGTGCTTCCAATTTATCGCGATAAACATCAACACCGTCTTTAATTAAATTTGGATGCGTTTTGCCAATAATCAGGTACAATACATCTGGTTCTTTTTTGACAATTTTTGCCAAAGCCTGTAAACCGGTTTCGATGTTTTTTCCTTCGCCCAAAAGTCCAAAAGTTGATAATACAATTTTGTTTTGAATATCGAATTTAGCTTTTGCCTGTTCCGGAGTTTCATAGATTACAATATGAGTTCCGTGTTGTACACAAGTAATTATTTCTTCATTAACATCGTAGTCTTTTATCAAAATTTCTTTTGACTGGTTGGTCATTACAAAAACAGAATTGCTGTAGCTTAAAAGTAATTTTACAAAGGTTTTTAATTCCTCATTTGGATTAGGAATAACGCTGTGAAAAGTATAAGTAACCGGTTTTTTTACCGTATTTAAAAAGTCTAGCAAATGATCTCCGTAATTCCCTCCAAATAAACCAAATTCATGCTGAATGTGAACTAATTTTACACTCTTATCTTTATTGATTTCTTCGGCAACTTTTGTATATTCTGCTCTGTCTTTTGTATTTAATGTAAAGGCTTGTGTTGGGTTTGCTTTTGGCTTATCGACCAATTCGCAAATTTCACAAGTTATCGATTTACCAAAAACACTGGTAATTCCTTTAATGGTATCTTGAGTATAAGTTGCGATTCCGCATTGCGTTGGCGGAAATGTAGAAAGAAAAACAATTTTCGATTTATTTGATATCTTCTTCATGGGAGTTCAATTTTAATTCGGTTAATAAGTCGTTTAGGTTCAGAGAAGCCACCGCAATCTTATCATCGGCGGCACCATAATAAATATATAATTGGTCATCAAAAATGGCAGTTCCGGTTGGAAAAACCACATAATTTATATAACCATGTCTTTCATAATATTCTGATGGCGTAATAATTGGTTTTGTTAATCTTCCAATCACTTTACTGGGATCATTTAGGTCTAATAAAGCGGCGCAGGCATGATAAACAAGACCTTTTTCGCGTCTTTCGGCAGCGTGATAAATCAACAGCCATCCATCTTTTGTTTCAATTGGCGGAGCGCCCGGTCCAATATGACTTGTTTCGTGTTCAAATTTGGGCTCCATTACAATATAATCAGGCAGGTTTTTAAGGTAATCTTTCCAAAAATCTACCGTCAGGTCTTTTTTCTTTTCAAATGAAAAAATTTGAATTGAAGGAAATAAGCGGTGTAAAGCCACAAATTTTCCGTTTATTTTTTTAGGAAACAGAACAACGTTTTTGTCCCATACTAATAAATTTTCCTTTATTGTTTCGCTCAAAGGATAATTTCGGGCAGTATTAAAAGCCAATATACTTGCAACACTTGGATTTTGTAAATGTTTGCGGATCAAATTGGTGAATTCGTGTAAAATGAATTTTGGAGTTATAATTCCTTTCTTTTTAAACGAAGTCAAATCTTTTGATACTGCTACAGCTCCGCAGGCATTTATTCCATCGTAAGTAACATAAGTCATATAATACTTATCGTCGATTTTGGTAATTCGGGGATCTTCTACACCGTGAATTTCATAAATATATTCCGGTACAAAAAAGGGTTCGCTTCGACGTTCAACTAAAGTTGTCGGCCCCTCGAATCTGCAATATCCAATGGTTGAAAAATTTCCTTTTTTTGCAGCTCTGTAAAACATATGAACGCTGTTTCCATCTTGATATATGGCAGGATTTAAAACACCCAATTCCTCAAAAGACCGGTCTGTTTTCTCTAAAATGACACCCAGTTTTACTGCTAAAGTGTTTTGAGTAGTTACTGCTTCCATATCTAAATTTCTATAGGTTAAAATTACCTTGGGAACAGAGGGGCGATTAACTCAATCGATCAAAAAATTAACTCTAAAGCATTTACATGGGAATTGTATAAGGTTGAAACTGAAATTCTAAAAAGTACTGATAAAATTATGATTTGTAGTTGATTGCGCTAAAAAATATAGCATTTGAGTTAATTGTTTTTGTAAGTAAACAGGAACTTTGAGATACAAACAAATCAGACTTTATAAAAAGTCCTATTTTTTAACTTAAAATTGAATATTATGTTACGTTGGACAGTCACATTTATAATTCTAGCTATAGTAGCGGGAATTTTTGGTTTTGGAGGAATAGCTGCCGGAGCCGCCAGTATCGCAAAAATTTTATTCTTTATATTCTTGGTTTTATTTGTTATTTCATTAATAAGCGGAAGAAGCAGAGTTTAAGATTTAGTTTTAATCTAAAAAAATAAAAAAGCGAAATTAACTATTGAAGTTTGATTTCGCTTTTTTTAATGTCTTTTCAGAATATCTAAGAAAACCAGAATATAAAATAGTTTTAGATTTTGATTTTATATTTAGAGTTTAGTTATATACTCAAAAATATTGTTTAACTGATGTGTATGCCTTTGTGTATGTACTAAAGCAAAATCAATCCATTCGTACATTGTGAATTTATCAAAACCGGGAACCTGAAAATCCAGACAAGTAAGCGTTAAATCATATTTTGATGCCGAGTCTAACAATTCTGATTCAATTTTGAGCAATTTTATATTCAAAGCATTTTTGCTGTATTCTTTTTTTTCAGGCTGAAGAAAAACAGGAGCATCCATTTTTATATTGAAGTTTAAAAATAGACCGTCAATATCCTTTATTTTTTCGTCGGGTTTTCGGGTTGTTTTTTCGGTATTGCCCGCAAATAATTCCGGAAATCCGGAACAAGCCAGAATAATATGCTGTACGACCTGTCCGGCAGTCCAGCTTCCTTGATAGGGAATGAGATTTAATTCGCTTTCAGAAAATTTAGAAAGCGTATCATTTAATTTTTTAAATGTTTCAACAATATCTTTTTGAACGTTTGTATTCATATCATTGCTTTTAAATTGATTATTGTACAGATGTTATCCACCATACATTTCCAAACGGATCTGTTACACCGCAGGTTCTGCCATACTCCTTATTGCTTAATCCCATTAAAGAACTTGCTCCGTTTTCAATTGCTTTTTTATAAGTTTCATCAGCATTTGGAACATAAACAAATAAGTGTGAAGTTTGTTTTGACCAGTCGGGTATTACATCCGTAATCATTATTGTGCTTCCGTTTAAAGTAATTTCAGCATGTATAATAGTTCCATCTTCACGTACAGATTTTGTATTGGTTTCTGAAGCTCCAAAAACTTTTTTGCTAAAGTCGATAAATTTTGATGCGCCTTGTAAAATCAAATACGGCATTATAGTTTGATGTTCTGCAGGAATATTCATTTTGAAATATTTTAAAATTTAGGATTTTAAAATTACGATTTTTTATATTAATATTTTGTAAATCAGTAAATTATGATTTATAAAAGTGCTTCACAATGAAAACCGTACGAATTTAGAAGTTCGATTATTTTAGGATTTGAAATAGAAGCACCATGAACACGCAGGATTTTATCGCAGTCTTCAAGGTCAAAATTGATCGCACTGTTAGGGAAATGTTCAAGAAGTTTCCCTACAATCATTATAGATTCTTCCACTTCCTGAACATTTGTTTTGAAAACTTCTATCATCGTTTGCAGTTTTTACAAAGCGATATTTTTGTATCGCTCTATTTTATGATAATAGATATAAGAAATTGCCAGAATCACTAAAAAGATTAGTGGGAAGAAACTTTGAAAATTGATTCCGTCTACCGCAAAATGACTGATTGAAGCAAATATAAAATCGAAACCAAATCCGGCATACGCCCATTCTTTTACATTTTTAGGAACCGATGGAATAACTAAAACCAAAACACCCAGAATTTTGAAAATTACAAGAGCATTTCCAAAATATTCAGGATAGCCTAAATGTCTGATTCCTTCTTTGGCCAATTCTGTCTGTGAAGTCAAAGCCGGCATAACACCTTCGAATAGAAAAATAATAGTAGTCGTAATCCAAAAAATAATTTTTGCTTTTTTCATGTGGTTTATTTTTAAATAGTTATCAGTTAATGTATTACAAATGTACTATTCTTATTTTTTCATGAAACAGCTATTTCCGACTATTTTAGGGGCATTTGAGACATTTCTTGATTTTAGATTTTTTTATTTAGCATAACCAAATAGTTTGTCATCCTGACAAAAAATGTAAAAAAATGGTATTTGGAAGTTACACAAGCTGGTAATTCGTAATCGTGAACAAATCTTCAAAACCCAATCTGGTATAAATGCCTTTTCCTAAAGCTGAAGCTTGTAATTGTGCATATTCACAATTGGCATCAATCGCTTCGTTGATGGCAAATTTCATGATTTCTTCTGCGAAACCTATTTTGCGCATTTCAGGAATAACGCCGACACCGTGAATTCCCATTGTTTTTTCAGTTTGAAAAAGTGTCAGCGTTCCAATCGCCTTTCCTTCAAAATGAACTAAATAAAACTTCACATTTTCATAATTGTGAACCAAAGTTTCTTTGCTGATTATATAACTGAAAGAAAGCGGATAAATATCTGACCAGGTTTTGGCATCTTCTTCATTTAAAACTCTTTTAAAAGTGAGATTGTTTTGAAGCGGTAATTTTTCTCCCAGTTTTAAAACCATTGCAACAAGCTGAATACGGATATTAAAACCATTTTTTTCAAAAATTTTTTTAGAACTGCTTCCAAAAATATCCCAGTACGGAATAACCAAGCCTGGTTTTTTTTCCATGATTTCCTGAATCTGCGGAAAGTTTTCTTCGGTAATATCTTCTCGAAACCATAATCTATTTGGCCAGCCTGAGTTTTTGATATGAGAAACCTCAAAAGGATCGTTTTTATGATAAGAAAGGAGAGGAGCTGCAACGGTTTTCCAAAGAGTGGTTAGGTTGTCAATATTGTCTTTGATGAGGTTTATAGGGTTCATTGTAAATGACGAGTTTGAATTATACTGACAAAGGTAAATTGAGTTTTTCAGAAAAGCCTTTACATATGTTGATTTACAAATCTTTTTCCAAACTTTTTCTAATTCGGCTTAACTGCGTGGGCGTAATACCCAAGTGCGAAGCAATATGCAGTAACGGAACACGATCTGCAATAGTGGGATGTTTCTCCAAAAGATTAACATATCTTTCTGTTGCGTTCTGCATAACCAACGCCACTTCTCTTTGTTCTTTTTCGATAATCCAGTTTTTCTCTAAATGAGCAATATAGAAGTTTTTGAGATCGTCGTTTTGGTAGATCAGCTCCATATATTTTTTATAGTTGATATTGATTACAATAGAATCTTCTAAAGCTTCAATTGTAAAATTAGAGGGAGTCTGGAGCATCAGCGAAACTTTAGAACCCGCAAAATAATTTTCAAGAAAAAGGTTTTTGTTATAGAAATTTCCTTGTTCATCTGTGATAAAAGCTCTCAAAATTCCTTTTGCAATAAAATGAAGTTTTTTAGCAATTTCTCCGTTTCCTAATAGTATTTCTCCCTTTTTAAGGATTTGGAAATTTGTGGTGCTTTCAATCTGTTTCCAAGACTGATCAGAAAGCGGGTAGTAGCTTTCGATGGTTTGTTTTAATTGATTGAGGTATTTCTGTTGGTCAGATGTCATTTTATTTTTGCTTTTGCGAAAGACTAAAATTAGATAAGTTTTTTGTTTGATGCAAACTGAATAATGGCTCTCGCAAAGTCGCAGAGGCGCAAAGTTATTTAAGGATTTATTTCACGCAGATTTGCGCAGATAATTTAATATACTTAAAAAAAAATCTGCTTAAATCTGCTTAAATCTGCGTGAAAAACAAACCTTTGCGACTTCGCGTCTTTACGAGAAACAAAAAAACTTTTGCGTCCTTGGCGGTTAAGTTAAACTAAAAAACGCCATGAAACCCAAAGGTCTCACAGCGTTTTCATCTCAAAAAATAAATAATTAACGGGTAATGTAACGGGTATTATTTCCAGCCTCCGCCTAGAGCGCGGTACAAATCTGTATTGGCTGTAAGTTGTTGTCTTTTGATATCAGCAAGTTCAAGTTCGCTTTGCAATAAATTGGCCTGCGCCGTTAAAACTTCAAGATATTCTGCCATACCATTTTTGAATAAAAGGTTTGCATTTTTAATCGCTTGCTGCAGCGTTTTTACTTTTTCTTTTAAGAAAGTTTCCTGCTGTTGTAATTTCTCTACTTTAACCAAAGCATCAGAAACTTCGCTTACAGCAACCAAAACTGATTGTCTAAAACTTAAAACTGCTTTTTCTCTTTCTGCAACAGCGATATTATATTGTGTTCTTACTCTTTTGTTATTTAAAAGAGGCTGTGTTAATCCGCCTGCAACAGTTCCGAATAATGAAGCCGGAATGTTGAACCAATTGCTGGTTTCGAAAGAGTTTACGCCGCCTTGAGCCGTAATTCTGAGAGCTGGGTATAAATCCGCTTTCGTGATACCGACATTTGCGTTGGCAGCTTTAAGCGCCAATTCGGCACTTTTTACATCAGGTCTTCTGCTTACTAAGGCAGATGGAACTCCAATTGCTGTATTGTGTTTTACTTCAATTGCACTTAATTGAGTAGATCTTTCTTTTGAATTTGGAAAAGAACCTGTTAAAACACTTAAAGCATTTTCCTGAATCGCAATATTTTGTTCCAATAACGGAATCAATTGCGCTGAGTTTAATTTCTGTGCTTCAGACTGTTGAATAGCTAAAGTGGTTACCTGACCAGCATCGTATTTTAATTTGATAATATTAGTTGTACTATCATTTAAACGAAGGTTTTGTCTCGCAATATCCAATTGTGCGTCCAGCATCAAAAGATTATAATATCCTCTTGAAACATTGGCAACAATATTAGTCTGCAATGCTTTTTTTACTTCTTCAGACTGAAGATATCCTGCGTAAGCCCCTTTCTTTTGGTTTCTGATCTTTCCCCAAATATCAGCTTCCCAAGAAAGAGAAGCTCCAGCAGAATAGTCGTCAATATGTTTCGCTCCAATTGCCTGATTTAGGTTTAATCCTGTAAAACTATTGTCTGACGGATTGCTTGTACTTGCGTTTACAAATAAGTTAACCTGAGGTACATTTCCCCATTTTGATTGTGTAAAACGGTATTGTGCAATTTCGATGTTCTTTTCGGCAATCTGAAGGTCGTTGTTTCTTGCAACGGCGCTGTCAATTAATTTTATAATATCTTTTTCTGTAAAGAAGTTTTTCCACTCCACATCGGCAATACTGGTTGTATCACTCGAAACTGATGCATTCCTGAAATTTTCAGGAAATGCATCTTTTGGAGTTTCAATATCCTTCGAGACTTTACAGGATATTAAAGTCGTGATCAGAATGGCGAAGGTCACGATTTTGGTTATATGATTTTTCATTAGTGTTTTTTATTAAAATTCCTTTAACCCGATTGGGTGTAATTTTTTGAAACACATAGAGACATAGTTCTTTGTAGATTTAAAAAGGCGTTTCACTTGCTTAAATACACATAGTTCTATGTGTGGAAAGTAGTTTCTTCTAATCTCTTTTTTCGACACAATTCCGATAGCTATCGGGACTATGTTTCTATGTGTTTAATTTTTTTCTCAACAAATTAGATCTCTGTACAAGTATCTTTTCTAGTTTCTAGATCTCTTGATATTCTGTACGATATATATCCGATGCCAAATATGATGGCGACAAGAATGGTTGTTACATAGTTTTCCATTTATTATTTTTCTTCGTTATGAATTACAGCGATTGGTTTCCCGCTCACTTTTTCTTGTAAATGCTGGAAGATGATGAATAAAACAGGAATGATAAACAATCCTAGAATTACTCCCGAAAGCATCCCTCCAGCTGCCCCGATACTGATGGAGTGGTTACCTTGTGCTGATGGACCTTTGGCACTCATCATTGGCACTAAACCTACCACAAAAGCAAGAGACGTCATGATAATTGGTCGCAAACGTAATTTTGCTGCCATGATTGAAGCTGCTACTAAACCTTGTCCTGATCTTCTTCGCTGCGCCGCAAATTCCACAATCAAGATGGCATTTTTGGCGAGAAGTCCGATAAGCATGACAAGAGCAACTTGTACGTAAATGTTGTTTTCAATTCCAGTTAAACCAATAGCAACGAATACTCCAAAAATACCTGCAGGGATTGACAAGATTACTGCAAGAGGCAAAATGTAACTTTCGTACTGTGCGGCAAGTAAGAAATAAATGAATATCAAACACAGTAAGAATATTGTTGCCGATTGCCCTCCTGACGAAATCTCCTCACGAGTCTGGCCCGAGAATTCAAACCCGTAACCTGCAGGTAATTGTTGTGCTGCTACTTCTTCAATGGCTTTAATGGCGTCTCCGGAACTAAATCCAGGTTTCGGAATCGCATTAATAGAAATTGAGTTAAATAAATTATATCTGGAAGCGGTTTCAGAGCCATAAATACGAGTCAGTTTTACTAATGTATTTATTGGTACCATTTCGCCAGTTTTGTTTTTTACAAAAACTCTGTCAATTGCTGTTGGATCAGCTCTGTCTTCGATATCGGCCTGAACAACCACACGGTAATATTTACCAAATCGGTTAAAGTCAGATGCCTGTGCGCTACCAAAGTAAGCCTGCATGGTTTGTAAAATGTCTTTTACATTAACACCCAATTGATTTGCTTTTTCATCGTTAACCTCTAATTGCAATTGAGGATAATCAGCTTTGAAAGAAGTAAAGGCAACGGCAATTTCCGGACGTTTCATTAATTCGCCGATAAAGTTTTGAGAAATACCGCTGAATTTATCCAGTTTTCCTCCTGTTTTATCCTGAAGAACTAAATCTAAAGCCTCAACGTTACTAAATCCGGGAACAGTTGGGAAACTGAATACGAAGAAACTTCCGCCAGAAATAGCGCCCAGTTTACCACGAACCTGATTCATGATTTCGTCGATGTTTTTTACTTCGCCGCGTTCTTCGTTTGGTTTAAGCAATACGAATACAACAGCAGAAGATGGACTTGTAGAGTTGGTCAATAAGTTGAAACCTGAAATTGCGGTTACAAATCGTGAAGCGTCTAATGCTTTTAGAGTATTCTCAGCTTCAGTCATTACTTTTTGAGTTCCGTCTAATGATGTTCCAGATGGCGTATTTACTGCAATCGCAATAAATCCTTGATCTTCTGTTGGAATAAACCCTTGAGGAGTTGTTTTTACCATTATCACTGTTGCCAATGTAATTAAAGCCAATCCGCCTAAACTCAACCATTTTCTTCTAATTAAGAATTTAAGTCCGCCTGTGTAACGGTTTGTCAACGATTCAAAACTGCTGTTGAAAGCGGTAAAGAATTTCTCTTTAAATCCTTTTTTCACATAAGGCGCGTCGTGATCGTGTGCTCCATGATTATCTTTTAGGAATAATGCTGCAAGCGCCGGACTCAATGTTAAGGCATTTACTGCCGAAATTACAATTGCAATTGCCATCGTAAAGGCAAACTGACGATAGAAAACTCCTGTTGAGCCTTCCATAAAACCAACCGGCAGGAATACAGCAGCCATTACCAGCGTAATCGAGATAATAGCACCCGTTATTTCGTGCATTGCTTCATGGGTTGCGATTTTTGGAGACAAACGTTTATGCTCCATTTTCGCATGCACCGCTTCGACTACCACAATGGCATCATCGACCACAATACCAATCGCCAGAATTAATGCGAAAAGCGTTAAAAGGTTGATCGAAAATCCGAATAACTGCATGAAGAAGAACGTTCCTAAAATTGCTACAGGTACAGCAATAGCCGGGATTAATGTTGATCTAAAATCTTGCAAGAAGATAAATACCACAATAAATACCAGTATAAAAGCTTCTAGTAATGTATGCTCAACCTGTTCGATAGACTGGTCAAGAGATACTTTTGTACTATAGAAAATATTGTGTTTTATACCTTTTGGAAAATCTTTAGAAGCCTTTTCCATCATTTTATTAATGGCAATCTGAATATCATTTGAGTTAGATCCAGCTAACTGAATAACCCCAATTACAATTCCTTTTTTACCATTTAAACGAGTTAAACTGTTATAAGAGTAAGCACCAAGTTCAACTCTGGCTACATCTTTTAAGCGAAGTACTGAACCATCTGCATTAGAACGTATAGCAATATTTTCATAATCCTCTGGTTTAGTTAATTTTCCTTTGTATTTAATAACGTATTCAAAAACTTCTTTGCTTCGCTCTCCAAATTTACCCGGAGCCGCTTCTAAACTTTTGTCCTGAATAGCGCCCATAACTTCGCTTGGCGTTACTTTATAAGTTGACATTTGTGTTGGATTTAACCAAACACGCATAGAGTAATCTTTTACACCGCCAAAAATACTGGCAGAACCTACACCCGGAATACGTTTTAGTTCCGGAATAATATTAATCTGTGCATAGTTGGCAACAAATGTCTGATCGTATTTTGCTTCATCATCAGTGTACATACCAATTGCCATGATGAAACTGTTTTGTTGTTTTGCCGTAACAATACCTTGCTGTACAACCTCGGCAGGAAGCTGGCTGGTTGCCTGAGCAACGCGGTTTTGTACGTTTACCGCAGCCTGATCGGCATCTGTACCCAGTTTAAAGAAAACTGTAATAGCCAAGGTACCGTCGTTACTGGCTGTAGAACTCATGTAAGTCATGTTTTCTACACCATTTATAGATTCTTCGATAGAAGGTGCCACAGAACGTAAAACCGTTTCTGCGTTAGCTCCCGGATATACCGCCGTTACCAAAACCGATGGAGGCGCAATATCAGGAAACTGTTGTAAAGGCAGTTTAGTTAAACCTAATACCCCCAGAATTACCAATAAAATGGAAATTACAGTTGCCAGTACAGGTCTTTGTATAAATATTTTGAACATTGTGTTTTAGAATTATTTTTTATTAGTTACTTCGGCAACTTTAGTTGATTTTTCAGGCTGAATCGCTTGACCATCCTGAAGTTTGTCAATACCGCTTAACACGATTTGGTCACCCGTTTTTACACCTTCTTTAATTAAATAATTGGTACCGCTTTTACCCACAACTGTGATAGGCATTTTGGTTACTTTGTTGTCTTTGCCTACAGTGAAAACAAATACTTTGTCCTGCATTTCAACTGTAGCAGACTGTGGTACTAAAATCGCATCGTCGTGCTGTAATCCTAAACGGATTCTTCCTGTGTTTCCAGAACGTAATGTTCCGTTTGCATTTGGGAATGTTGCTCTAATCGTGATTGCTCCTGTAGTTTTATCAAACTGACCGTCAACCATATCAATTTTTCCGGTTTGTGGATAAGCATTGTTATCAGCCAAGATCAAAGTAACCGGAGGTAATTTTTTGATTTTATCACCAAGTGAACTTCCTTTGTATTGCTCTTTAAAGTTGATGAAATCTGTTTCGCCTAAAGAGAAATAAGCAAATACTTCGTGAACGTCTGATAAAGTTGTTAAAGGTTCAACATCAGATGCAGAAACTAAACTTCCTTGTTTTTTAGGTAATCTTCCAATGTATCCGCTCACTGGAGCTGTTACGTTAGTATATCCTAAATTGATTTTAGCAGAACCTACCATTGCTTTTGCCTGCTCGATATTGGCAGCAGCAATTTTTTGAGAAGCTTTAGCTGTTTTTAACTGATAATCAGAAACTACTTTGTTTTGCACTAGCGGAGTCAGTTTATCAACTTCTAAATTAGCGTTGATTAAAGCTGCTTCTGCTGCGTGTAGACTTGCTAAAGCATTGTTTAACTGCTCACGAAACGGACGCTCATTGATTTTAAATAAAGTTTGTCCTTTACTTACATAAGCACCTTCGTCAACAAAAATTCTGTCAAGGTTTCCGCTAACCTGCGGGCGAATTTCAACATCTACGGTTCCTTGTATAGATGCTGGATATTCAGCATCAGTAGTTGTGTTTGCGCTTGTGATAGCTAAAACTGGTAAAACCGGTGGCGGCGGGGCAGTAGGCGCTTGATTTTTGTCGCCACAGCTGCTTAATACTAAGGCCAGAATAAAACTGGTTATAATTACATTTTTCATTTTCATAGTGGTTTTAATTGGTTGAACATTTTCTCGGATAAAATTCTTTGGTATTCTGGCATTCTCGGGATTCATATTTAATTGAATTAAATTATCTAACGTTGTTAAGTAAAAGTGCGCAAATTTCTATACAGTAAGCCTTTCCAATTCTATTTCGAATCAGTATTAAATTATCTAACGATGTTAAGTAAAACTCTAAACAAAGAGCTTTTATTACCTTTATTAAATTTTCTAACAGTGTTAAGCGAAAGTTATAAAAAAAAAGGATTTTATATTATCCCGTTTAAATCATTTTACACTGTTAAGTAAAATTGAAATTTTTTTTATTGTATAGATTTAATTATACCAGTAATGGCATCTTTCAAAATCTGGGCATTTATTGTTTCTAAAATATCACTTTTGTTAATGATGTTTATGGCGATTAAACCATGAATAACAGAAAAGAAAGTAAAATATTTTTGCTTTATGATATCTTCACTAGGATTGCTGTCTTTCATAATTTCAGCAATAACACCAGTAAACAATTTGTAAGGTGCTTCCTGAGCTGAACATCGCTGTGCGCAGCAGGTCATTTGAACACCAAACATAAGTTGATACATTTCAGTATTAGTAAAAGCGAAATCCCAATAAGTCATCCACATGGCTTCTAACTGATCTTCGGGTTTTTCAAACTTGTTTTTCGCAGTCTGTAACTCTTTTGCCAGTTTAATAAAACCTTTGCCTGTCAGTTCTTCTAGTATTGCTTCTTTATTCGAGAAATATTCATAAATAATAGGAGCAGTATATTCAATTCTGTCGGCAATTTTACGCATACTCAAACCATTCCAGCCTTCATCTTTTACGATATCATAAGCAGCGCCAAGGATATTGTTCCTTGTCTCTTCTTTTTGTCTTAAAATTCGATCTTTGCTAGCCATTGTATTCAAGTATTAAATCGTTTAACACTGTTAGGCAAATGTATGGCGGATTTTCGAATTTCAAAATATTTTTATCATAATATTTTCTTATCGTGCAATAAGCGTTTTTGAAATTCTTTGCAAACCCTCTATTTTATTGAGATTTTTAGTGATGTGATTTTTTTGATAAGCAGAAGTTTTTCGGTTTTTCATGACCATTTGCCGCTCTGCATTATATTTTTTGTGGTGAACCCCACCACAAAAAGATGCCATTTCGATCGGGTCTGGGCGAGAACGTATATTTTTTATTAGAACTTTATCAAAGTTTTAAACTTGATAATGTTAGCACGAACAATTTCCGCTTATTAAAATTCCCGACGAGCGACGTATTAATAGTTATAAATATAAAAAATATTTCACCCCGCTGGGGTTCTGTCAAAATGGATTAATTGTTTCTATAAATATTTCGTCCCGCTGGGACTTGCTGTAGAATACTTATTTCGGGTTATTAAAATTCCAGAGGAATGAAATATTCTATAAATATTTCATTCCTCTGGGACTTTTGTAGAAAATGATTTTAATTTTGAGTTTGTCATTTTGAGGAAGGAAGGATCACACTCGTAAATCAACGAAGATTAGAATTTCACAAATAAACAGAGTACAAAAAAGGATGCAAAATCTTTGTCAGGCTGAGCGAAGTCGAAGCCCCACAATGATAATCGACAATCAAAAAATCGAATTGACTACTAGGCAAGAAGATTTTACAAGTCATATTTCTTTTTAAAATCCTTATAAATATATTCTGCTTCAATATATAGTCTATTATCTTGATTAATTTGTCTATCTAAAATTTCCTGTTGATTAGAAGATAATTTATAAGGATTTACTTTTGTATTGTTCAAATATTTTTTAATACTTCTTTTCATAATTTAATAATTGCATATTTATTAACGACAGATTTTATTTTTTTATAAAGCTCAATAAATTATTTTCGTAACATTACAATAAAAAAAATGAAAACGCTGACTCTCCTAAAAATCACAATTGCTGTTTTATTTTTCCAGCAGACTTTCTCTCAGGAAACTAAAAAAGAAACCACAGCACCACAATACACAATCGAAAACTGTGTCAATCATTTTGAAATAGACAAAGCCACGAAAACCAAAGCAGGTTACCAATATTGGTTTGGTGACAAAAACTTCACTCAGGAAAACACATTAAAAATGAGCATTGTCGAACCTGGAAAATCGACACATGCGCCGCATCATCATCCCGAAGAAGAATTTTTCTACATCTTAGAAGGCACAGCCGAATTTTACCTTGACGGAAAAACCAAAACCGCCGGCCCAAATACCAGTTTTTACTGTCCGTCGAATATGGAACATGGAATTAAAAATGCTGGAAATACCGATTTGAAATATTTGGTTATTAAAAAGGATTTGAGGTAACATTATCAATCCTTTTTCTATTGACATAAATAATAACAGGATTTCTGCCATCAAGCTCTCTTTTATTGCGTCCATGCAAACCTATTGCTGCCATATCTGGAGTTTTCCAGTTTATTTCTTTTGGGTTTATATAAGTATACATTCCGTAGCAATGTCCGGAAACAATCCAGCCTTCAGTCTTTTTTAAGTCGGTGATATCAAAATCTTCTGATGGAGTTTGGACATAAACGGGGCCGAATTCTTTCATTAATTTTATGGCTTCATTTTCTATATCGGGAATAGTTTCGGCGTGATCAAAAATTATATACGTTCCGTTTTGGAATAAAACCCAATCCTGGCATTTTTCATTTATACTAAGTCTGACTTTATTCACCAGCTCAGTTTTATCTATTTCATCTGTTTTTTGATTGTCTGCTTTCTTTTTCATAAAAAGAGAATTTAATAGCATTGTTGCTTTGTCATTTCATTGTAATGGGGGATTTTTGATTGTGGTATTATTTATAAAAACACCTTTGGACAAACTGCCAAAGGTGCTTTTTTCAATTTATATAGAAGTAAGATTAAGATTCGGTATTGCTTGTATCTTTTTTGCGGTAAACGAGATAAAAAACCTGTGGTAAAACCGTTAAAGAAAGAATCATACAAGTTATAAGTCCGCCTACGATCATGATAGCCAGTGGTTTTTGAACTTCAGAACCCATTCCTGTCGATAAAGCAGCAGGTAATAATCCTAAAGAACCCATTAAGGCAATCATAACAATTGGACGAATACGGCTGTGAATTCCCTCTGAAATAGCATCTCGTAAATGCATTCCGGCACGCATATTTTCCTTAATCATTCCGATGAGGACAATACTGTCAATCGCGCTGACCCCAAAAAGTATGATAAATCCAATTCCTGCCGAGATTCCGAAAACGGTTCCTGTTACCCAAAGCGATATGAATCCTCCAATAAATGCATACGGCATGGCACTTACGGCAATCATGGTGTCTTTGAAATTGCCAAAGTTGAAATACAGCAGACATAAAATAAGAATCAATACAACGGGTACAATCATCGCTAATTGTTTAGAAGCTCTTTCTTTACTTTCAAATTCTCCCGCCCATTTCATGACGTTTTCTTTTGGAAGTTTAACTTCGGCAGCTACTTTTTTCTGAGCTTCTTCGATCGTGCTTCCCAAATCTCGTCCTTCAATACTAAAACCTACGGCAATGTAGCGGCTGTTTCCTTCGCGGTAAATAAAAGTTGGCCCGGTTTTGTATTCTACGGTTGCAATTTCTTTTAAAGGCACTTTTTTTCCATTCATTGTTGGAATCAGGATGCCTTCGATTTTTTCTTTAGAATCACGGTATTCTTTTTCAAAACGCAGGGTAATATCAAAGATTTTTTCGTCATCATAAAATTTTGTTGCAGCTTGTCCGCCAATCGTCATTCTGATAACCGCCTGTGCATCGGCAGTTGTTACGGCATAACGTGCCATTTTTTCGTCTTCAAGCTGAATTCTCAATTCCGGCAGTCCAATATTTTTATAAACGTTAATGTCTTCGATTCCTTTTACGTCTTTAATCGAATTAGCAACTTTTGCCGCCATTTCTTCCATTTGAAAAAGATCGCTTCCGAAAATCTTAATCGCCAGCGGACTTTTTACTCCTGCTACATATTCTTCAACATTATCCTGAATAGGCTGACTGAAACCAAAGGCAATTCCGGGATATACATCGAGAACTTTTTTGATTTCGGCAATCAGTTCTTCTTTGCTGATGTCGTGTTTCCATTCGTCTTTGTGTTTTAATTCGATATGGAATTCGATATTAAAAAATCCTGTTGGATCGGTTCCGTCATTTGGTCGTCCCGTCTGCGAAAGCACAAATTTTACCTCTTCAAACTTTCGGATCTTGGTTTTCATTTCTTTTGTCAAACGAACCGATTCATCCAAATTAATACTATTAGGAAGGGTTGCTCTTACATAAATAGCACCTTCATTCAGTTTCGGAATAAATTCTGATCCGTAAAATGCAAATCGTACACAGCAAACTGCCAATAAAGCCAGAAACGAATAAATCGTTAATTTACGGTGTTTGGTACTCCATTTAAAAAGATTGAACAAATTGGTTCTAAAGAAACGCGAAATCATGTTTTCTTTTTCGACAATGTTTTTCGTCAGCATCACTTTACACATTGCAGGCACGTAGGTAAGTGATAAAATCAGCGAACCTAATAAGGCGTAACCTAGAGTAAAGGCCAGGGGAGAGAACATTTTTCCTTCTACTTTCGTAAATGAGAAAATTGGCATTAATGCGACAATCAAAATAATCAGGGCGAAGAAAATATAGGTAGCCACACTTCCGACGCTTTTCTTGATTAATCCCATTTTACTCATATTGTTAAAGCGTTCCATTCCCACTTTATGAGCTTTCTTTTCTAAAGAAACGAACACATTTTCTACAATAACCAATGTTCCTTCGAGCAGTAATCCGAAATCGAGCGCTCCCATAGAAATCAAGTTCGCAGGAAGTCCCTGAATTCGCAACATTATAATTGCAAACAAAAACGAAAGTGGAATCACAGTCGCTACAATCAACGAGGTACGCCAATTGTAAAGGAAAACAAACACAATCAATGAAACAAGTAAAACCCCTTCGATTAAGTTTTTGGTTACCGTTTTTACGGTTGTATTGACCAATTCGGTACGGTCAATAAACGGTACGATTTTAACATTATCTGGAAGAACTCTTTCATTCAATTCGTTTAAACGTTCTTTCAGTCTGCCAATAACTTCTCCCGGATTTTCTCCTCGAAGCATTACAACGATTCCTTCTACAACATCATCGTTTCCGTCTAGACCTACTTGTCCTAATCTTGGTTTTGCCGAAATCGAAACCTCGGCTACATGTTTTACTAAAACTGGTGCTCCGCCTTTGGTTTCAATTAATATATTGCCAATATCTTCGACTTTATTAATTAAGCCGACACCTCGTACAACATACGCCTGATCGCCTCGATTAATGACATCTCCGCCCACATTGATATTACTTTTTGAAACAGCTTCATAAACATCTAATGCCGATAAATTGTAATTTTCAAGTTCAGTTGGGTTGATTTTGATTTCGAACATTTTTTCTTCACCTCCAAAACTCACCACATCGGCAACTCCGGGAACAGAAACCAATTCGCGCTCGATAACCCAATCCTGAATGGCTTTTATTTCCTTAATAGGAAGATCACTTTTTATAACGTATCTAAAGATTTCTCCCGTTGCTCCAGACGGCGGATCGATCTCAACATCGGCACCTTCTGGAAGATCCAGTCCGTTAAGACGGTTTGAAGCATATTGCTGTGCGTAGAAATCCTCAACTCCGTCATCAAATAAAACGGTTACTACTGATAATCCAAAAAGGGAAATAGAACGTACTTCTGCCTTTTTTGGAATAGTATTCATTTGTTTGGATATCGGAAGCGTGATGAATTTTTCTACTTCTTCGGCACTTCGTCCAGGCCACTGCGTAATAATTCTGGCCCTTGTATTGGTTACATCGGGAAATGCTTCTATGGGCGTATGAATGTAACTCACAATTCCTGCAACCAGTAAAATGGCTGTAAAAAAGAATATAATAAGCGAGTTTTTCAAGGAAAAAGCAACCAGACCTTGTACAAATTTTTTCATGTCTTGTATTGTGTTTATCCGTTTTTAAGGATGCTTAGTTTTTTAATCTTTCGTAAATCAGGAGCTGGTTTTTAGTAATTACCTTTTCGCCTTCATTTACACCTTTGTCAAAATAAAGCCAGCTGTTGTTTTTTAAAACGGGGTTTATTTCTCTGGTTTCGATTGTGCAATCGTTTTTGTAGATTAAAATGTAATCGCGGTTGTTGTCGAAAATAGCTGCTTTTGCAGGAATAGCTGCCAGTTCTTCACCGCCTTTACTTTTATCGATTGTAATATCGGCTGTCATTCCCGGTTTTAATTTCATGTTTCGGTTGTCCATTACAATTCGTGCTTTTAAAACGTGTTCATCGGCATCAAAAACTTTAGACATCATATTGATTTTTCCTTTAAAAATTTCTCCAGGATAAGCTGGCGTCGTTACATCGACCTGCATGTTTTCGCTGATGTTTTTAAGATTACTGGTATAAACATTTACCAAAACCCAGATTTCTTTTAGATCAGAAATGGTGAATAATGGATCGCTTTCGTTTGTAATCTGCATTCCCGGACTGATATTTTTATCTACAATAAAACCTTCAGTTGGTGCTTTGATTTGAAAAACAGCTCTTTCACTGCTTGCGCTGAACATTGCCAGATTGGCCCTTACGTTTTCTAAAGAAGATTTTAAAACATCCAGTTCGCTTTGTGCCTGCAATAAATCTTTTTGAGAAGAAATTCCATCTTCAAACATCGATTTTGTGGCTTGTAAATTGCGCTGTGCTACCGTTATCTGCGATTGCAGCGATTTACTTTCAGACTGCATGCTGTTTAGTTCTGTACTTTTTATCTCTGCCAGAACTTGTCCTTTTTTTACATAATCGCCTAGTGAGAAAGTAGTTTTGGTAATAATTCCTTCAACAAGGCTGTTAAACTGAACCACGTGATCGCCGTTGTAAGTAATATTTCCGGTAAGGTTAATCGATTCGCTCACGGCACGTTTTTGTACCTGTTCTATGGTAATTTTTTCTTTTAAATCTTTATCGATGCAGAATTTTTCATCCTGAGCTTTTTTTACTTCTTCTTTCTTGCCGCATCCGTAAACGAGCATTAACCCAAGTATTGGGATTATAAGTTTCTTCATTATCTTTTTGTTTTGAGAAATTGATGTTTTAATTGATTTCCTGCCCGGTGATGTAGCGTAGTTCTTCGAGATTTTTATTCAGGTCTTTTTTCGAATTGAGCAATATCGATTTGTTGTCTAAATACGCATCTACAAAATCCAGATATTCGAGCATGCTGGTATTTCTCTGCAGGAAGTTTTTAAGATAGCTTTCCAAAAGTTTATCAAGGTCGGCTTCAAAACTGGCATCGGCGCTTTCGTATAATTTTTTAGTAGTGATAAAATCCTGATAAGCCTGTAATACCTCAGATTGTACGCTCAATGTTTTTTCTTCAGTAAGCAGTTTACCCTGATTGATCGCAATTTTTGCTGCTTTTATATTTCCCTGATTTCGATTGAAAAACGGAAGGTCAAGCGAGAAACCAACACCCACGAAATCGTTCATTAAACTTGCTCCACGGTCGTAACTAATACCCAGCGTTACATCTGGTGTGCACATGGCTCTTTCGTATTTGTATTTGTTGTCGTTGTATTCGTTTCCGAGTTTCAGGACTTTCATATCCGGACGATTTTCAATTGCTGATTCCATCAGGTTTGCCAGATTGATATCTTCGATATTTTTGTTAACCGGAACAAAACCTTCGTCAGTCAGTTTGATAAAACTTGCTGCAGGAAGATTCATTAAAACTTTAAGCTCCTTTTGCAATGCATTATTTTCCTTTTGTAAATCGTTGATTTCCTTTAAATACTGCAATTCAGAAACCTTTAAACGAACATATTCGCCTTTGCCAATATTTCCCTGCGCTACTTGATTTCCGTAAGCTTTTAGTAAAGTCTGCATCGAAGAAAGCTGTTTTTGGTAAACCGCTTCCTGCGCCTGATTGTATTGTAAATCAGTAAGGTTGTCTCTAAATTCGATTTTTAAACTGCGTAAAAAAGTCTTGAAATATTCTTTAGCGATTTCTGCATTTACTTTTTCCATCGCAATCAGTTTTTTGCGTTTTCCCGCTGTCTGAATCAGCTGCTCCAGTTCTGCATTGACTTGCTGTGTTTTTCCGTAATTTCCCCATAACGGAGGCAGTTGTTGTGCGGTAGCATTACTCCAAAGGTTAATTTCGCCGATGGTTAAAGTTGGATTGGGCCATAATTTTGCCTGAATGACCTGTGCATCGGCAATGTCGATATTTAGTTTTTCAGAAATAAGAGAAATGTTCTTATCCAGAAACAAAGCCTCGGCCTGATTTCGCGAAAGAACAATTGTATCTGTAATGGCTGAAATCTGAGCCATACTTTTGAGTGATACAATTAAAAACAGAGTTATAAATAAACGTTTCAAATTAAGTAGATTTAATGAAATGCAAAGTTATCTGCCGCGTATTAAACCGTAATTTGATGTCTGTTAGAAACCAGTAAGAGTTAGATTAGAAAACGATTAGAGTTTAGGAAAAACCAGCGTTACAGTAGTTCCAGCGTCTTTTTTGGAAGCAATCGTAAACTCAATATTATTTTGTTTGAAAATGACATTTGCCAACGGAAGTCCAATACCGCTTCCTTTTATACCGCTCACATTTTTACCTCTGTAAAAGGTTTGCTTTATAAATTGGAGGTCTTCTTCGCTGATGCCTTTTCCGTGATCTTCGATTACAATTTTTAACTGTTGATTGTGTTCTAACAAACTGATTTTTATTGGATTTCCTGCTGAATATTTAACGGCATTTTCGATAATGTTAAATAACGCAATTTTGATTTCGTTAGAATTTCCTTTTATCGAAAGCAGTTTGTCATTTAGAACTTCTAATGCAATTTGAATCTGGCCTTTTAAGTGATAACTGGCAGATAATTGATCGTTAATGTCCCAGAGTAATTCGTCGACTCTAAAAATCTCGTTGAGTTCCATATTTTCGCGAAGACCGGAAAGCATCATTAAAGTATTCATAGTGTCTTCGATTTGATAGACATTTTCTAATACTTTCTCAGACATTTCTTTGTATTCGGCACTTGATCTGTCTTTTTGTGCAAAAACTTCAAGGTTTCCCGAAATAGCCGTTAAAGGAGTTTTAAACTCATGTGAAACATAATTGATGAAGTTTTTCTGAATGATGAAAGTATCCGAAAGGCGTTTCAGCAGATTATTATAACTTTCTATAAGTTCCTGAATATCATCTTTTGAATTTGGAGAAACAATTTGCCTGTCTAATGAAGTAGCCTGGATTTCGTTTACCTGATTGATAATATTTTTAATTGGAGCATAAGCCAGATTAGAAAGCACCCGGCTGACAATATAAATGCTGATTAAACCCGAAATTAAAACCAAAATCATAATAATCAAAAGTCGGTCGGTCATGGTTTTAAAATCGGTATCATTTTTTTTAACGAAAACCACAAAATCTCCCTGATTGTCATGATAATAACTCCCAAAGTAAAAGTGATGCTTGGACTTAAAACTTAATTTTCTGTTTTTTCGAACATAATCCAGCTGTGACTGATTGATATTGTTATCTAAAGTTTTGTCGCCGTATACAATTTGATTTTTCTCATCATAAACACGCGTGATGATTTCGAGTGAATTTTCACGGAATTGCTGGCCAATTATTAAATGCTGGTTTTCTGGTAATTCATCTTTTTCGAGATAAAAAATTCCCGTAAGTAAACAGGTTTTCTGCAATTCGTTGTAAACAATTTTTTCTGAATAACTGTAGAAAGAAAAATAGGTAATAAGCGAAGCAATGACAAACACAACACTGAAAGTCAGAGAAGAAATTAAGGTAAAACGATCACGAATTTTCATACTTATTCTTTTAGCATATAACCAATTCCTTTTATGGTGTGAATGAACTTATGATTGTGTTCGATTTTGTTTCTCAAATACGAAATATACACATCGACAACATTGGTGTTATTGTCGTAGTTAATTCCCCATACAGCAGTTAAAATCTGAGTTCGCGACATGACTTTGTTTCTGTTTTCTAATAAATACAAAAGCAGTTTGTATTCTCTTGGCGAAAGATCAATCAGTTTATCATTTTCTGTTACTTTATGCTCGTCTGGATTAATGGTTAAAGTACCGCAGGTATATAAAGTTTCAGGTTCGTTATAATTGAATTTTGTTCTTCGCGTAAGCGCGTTGACTCTCGAAATGAGTTCTTTAAAATGAAAAGGTTTTACAAGGTAATCATCGGCACCAGAATCTAAGGCTGTGACTTTATCATCGGTATTACTCAATGCGCTGAGCATTAAAATAGGAGTATGAATCTTTTTAAAACGCATTAATTTCGTGAGCTGAATACCGTCGATTCCCGGAAGCATGATATCCATCAAAATAATATCCCAGGTATTTTCTTGTACAAGGTCGCGCGCCATCTCTCCGGTTTCGGCCAGATGCACGGTAAAGTTGTTTTCTTCTAAACCTTTTATAATAAATTCGCTGATGCGTTTATCATCTTCAATGAGTAAAACATTCATAGATGCTATGTTAAGTGTTGCTGTTTAGATAAAAGCTGAATGCTTAAATCCAATAATCTGATAAAGTGCTTTTGAAAAGATTATCAAAAATAACATTTATTTTTTTAACCCTATAGGAACAGATAAGTGATTGAAGATTTTTAAGGTATTTTTAAAGTAGGTTGTCATTTCGATCGAACGGAGAAATCTTCGTGAGAAACTCTACAAAGATTGGCAATGAATAGATTTGATAAGAATTCCGGTGGAATGAAATATTTATAGATTCATAAAACATACCGTACCAAAAGCTCCATCGTAGCGATATATTGTTGATAATATTTCACCCACTGGGGCTCTTTTTGAATAGAATGAATTGTTCTATAAATATTTTGTCCCTCTGGGACTTTTTCTTAAACTTTCTTGCTATAAAATAATAATCCCAATTGACCACAATCTTATATAATTTCAGTTTAATTTTTAATAAAAATTTGATTTTCAATTAATTAACTTTTATTAAAGAAAGCTTTAACAGGATCTGTTTCTGCTGGCTGTTTGAAATAACTAATTTTAACTTAAATCAAAATTAATAACATTTTAAACATTTAAAATCATGAAAAAGAATATAGCAATATTAGCAACAAACGGTTTTGAAGAATCAGAATTAGCATCACCTAAAGCCTATCTGGAAGAGCAAGGATGGAATGCAGATATCGTTAGTTTGAAATCTGGAACTATTAAATCTTGGAAAGACGGTAACTGGAGCAAAGAATATAATGTTGATGTCGTATTAGATCAGGCAAATGAAGCAGATTATGATGCTTTGGTTCTGCCGGGGGGAGTAATAAATCCTGATTTATTAAGAAGAGAAGAGGCGGCAGTAAATTTTGTGCGTTCTTTTTTTGAAAGTAAAAAACCTGTAGCCGCTATTTGTCACGGACCTCAAATTTTGGTAGATGCCGATGTTTTAGAAGGTCGAAAAGTAACTTCGTTCTTTTCGGTTAAAAACGATTTAAAAAATGCAGGAGCACAATGGGAAGACTCAGAAGTTGTCGTAGACAATGGATTAGTGACCAGCCGAAATCCAAATGATTTACCCGCTTTTAATAAAAAAATGGTGGAAGAAATTAAAGAAGGAATACACGAGCGCCAGAGAGCTTAAAAAAGAAATTTCTATTTAGATTTATCAAATTTATAGAAAAATGCAGGATCATATTTTGGTCCTGCATTTTTTTGTTAGCGGTTGAATATTCTAAATTTTAAATCAAAATTCCGTTAGGAATGAAAAATATTGCAGCAACGGATTTTAATCCGTTGAATGAAAAACATTTCATTCAAGAGTTTCCTAGGAACGGCATAAATTGATGATGTAGAAAATATGTTTCGATCCTATGGATCTTTTTAATGTGGAATCTATGTAATAACTGGATTAAAATCCAGCCCTGCAATATTGATCGCGCCTAAGGCTCTTTTCTTTATTTTCCGTTCAGTTTGTCATGTATGAAAAACATCGATGTTATGGATCAAGAATTTGTTTTAATGTTTTTGGTTTTTCAATGCGTTAACTATAATTCTAATGTAATTAAATAAAGAATGAAAGCAAGTATTATTGATCCAATTCCAACTATCAGTATAGGATCAACTATATCAAAAAGTTTAGGTTTTTTAGGAAGAGAATATACAATGGCTGTCAAAATAAATAGTGAAAACAAAATCAGAAAAATCCTTTTTCCTCCTCCAGTGTCTACTTCATTTCTGCATCTAAGATCGAGGTATTCTTTATCATTTTTTGCTAGCGAATGAATTTCACAAGAATTTTGCGTGTTGAAATCATTCAAATCATCTTTTAAAATAGCAATTGATATGGTATCTCCAGTTTTTATTTCATTTATAACTTCTTCATCATTCACACAACTATAGTCATAGCCAGCAATCTCAAAAGTACTTTTATTATTAATGCAATTAAATTCTATCCATTTTCTGCTTCTTTTCCCTTTTCTTTCTTTGAATTTAGGAGCGTTCGAAATGATCAGGTTTTCATAAACTTCAAGGTCTGATTTTTCTATGGCATAACTTCCACTAATGACTTTGATAAAAAAATAAGTTCCGAAAATGAGACACAATACAGATACAACTAAATAACCTTTTTGTTTTTCTTCCCAATCACTAATGTTATAAGTCATATTAAAGTTTGTGATATTTTATATTCAAAAATAGGAATATTTTTGTAGAGATTTTGGGTTTAGAATTGTTGTTATTTTTGTTGTGCTTTGTTGTCAGTCTGAGCGAAGTCGAAGACCGCATTAGCAGCTCGACAAAGATTGACGATTATAGGAGCGGGGCTTCGACTTCGCTCAGCCTGACAAGTGTTTCGTCTTTTTTGCGTTCTGTTTGTCATTTCGAGGAACGAAGCAACCACATTTACAGAATCAGACTTTGTGTCTCATGGTTAGTGAGATTGCTTCGTTCCTCGCAATGACAAAAATGCGATAAATACCAGCTGAAATATAGATTTAGTATATTTGATAAAAGCAATATATTAATTGAAAGAAAAATCTTTCTTTTTAAAAAGTTTTCTTACATTTGAAGTTCCTATAATTACGACTTTAAATTAGAACAAGATTTGCCCTTGTATTATGTGTACGGTATCGGAAACGACCGTAAGCGCTGTCGTAGGCGCTAGGAACACTAACATGCAAGGGTTTTTATATTCCTAATACTACGACATTATGAATTCAAACCCCCTTTCCAAAGAAGCCGAAACAAGGCTGATTGATTTTTTTAACCATATTATAGATCCCGAAGATATGGCTAAAATTTTAAGACAAGTAAATTTTATTTTAGCTCTCGCCGTAATGCGACAACATGAAACCCTTCAAATTGGTGTAATAAATCTTGAAGAGAATTATTATTTTCTCAATGAATTGGCGGAAATTTTGAATCCTTATTTGAGTGAGGAGTAGGGATTATGAATTGGAAAAACCTCGATTTTTTTATGATCGAGGTTTATTTTTACCAATTTATTTTTTTACTCTCATAAAAAAAACGACCATCTTTTTTCATACCTCTAATCTTGATAGAATCATTAATCTTATTGAGATTGTTAATTAATAAATGATTTTGTGTTCTAAATTTGTCATATGTTATTAGTTTAATCGTATCTTCAAATTTTAAATTATCTTGTGATTTAATAATATCATACTTTTTTAGTAACTCTAGGGCATCTTTTTTAGAAATTAAATGGTTTCTTCCTTTTAAAATTATTGTAACTCGCTTTTCATTAAAAGGTCCGTCAAAACCTAGTTGGTACACAGATTTTGTTTTATCTTCTTTATTATATACTAAATAGTCAAAACCATTTTCTAAAAATTTATTGTTTTCAGAATAAAACCAATTTATATAATGAATAGGTGAATTAATTTTTATCTCAAATTCTAACGGTATGCAAATAGGTATGCTATCATTTAATCTTTTTATATTTGGTAAAATCGTTACCATTTCTTTAGAATCTATTTGTTTAATTTCAACTGTTTTTTTTGATTCACAAGAAACCAAGAATGAAATTACTAAGAAAAAAATATAACGTTGTTTCATTTTTTAATTATTTATAAAAATTGTATCAATGTATGTTATGTAATTACCAGTGTTATAATTCTTTATTGAATAATAAAGAGCAGTATATTCAAAAAGAGATTTGTCATAATTATTTTTTATTAACTCAATTTCGAATAGATCTGTTAATTTTTTGGAGTCTTTAATTTCTCCTTCTAATAGTTTAGAAAGTATTTCAGTGTTAATTAAAATAACTTTATAATCACCATATCGGTCTCTATTAAAATTTTCGGAACGCGCTAACTCATAAATACCTTGAATGCCTTTATCTTTTGCTTTTTCAACATCATGTACCACAATATTATCCCAAAGTTCTTCAATAGGTTTGCTTATACTTGGATAAACAATAGCATTTAAAAAGTCAAAAGGCACAAACATGGTAGTAATGGTCTCTATTTTCTTTTCATCCATTGCAAAACTTAAAAGATCTAAGGCTTGTAAGACGTAATCTAGTTTTTCTGCATTTTTTAAAACAGCATTACGAACCCCAACTTGTTTAAAATAATCCAATTGACTTATTCCTTTAGTTGTTATAAGTTTTCCTTCTTTTCTATAACCAAAATTAACAGCTTGGGTAATTTCATAAAGTTTACCGCTGTTATCAAATACTGGTTTAGTGTAAAGTCTTCGGCTAAATTCTATTTTTCCCATGTTGTTAACCAGATATCCTTTTTTAAGTTTATTAACTGCTATAGAATATCTCAGTTTGTCACTGTATTTTACCATCTTTTCGCGAACATCTGCAATTGCATTATTTTGAATGTCGTTGAGAATAGTATCCATTATATTTTCTAATTCTTTAGATGGCTCTTTAGTCGCAACGATTCCCGCAGAGAAAACAATAAGCTGGCCGTCTGCAGTTCTAATTTCTGGAAAACCATAACCTTCATAAGCTGGTTTTATAAACAATGTAGTTTTAGAAGGATATACATTAAGTATATCGGCATTTGAAGCCCAGGGTTGACCATTATATTCCCAAGTGCAGTAAAAGTCCAGACAGCCGTTTTTAAAACTTCCAAGATCTGCCACAAGATCATCATACCATTTTGGGTTAAGAAATAATTTAATGGTCATTTTATGAGCTCCGTTTACTTCTCTTACAACAGCATTTCTATAGACTTTTTTACCATCAAATGTATCATCATCAGATAAAAACCAACCTAGTACATCTCCATAATCTTCATCCCAAAGTTTAAATGTTATATTTGTGCCAATTGGTATATCATTGCTGACAGTTAATTGATAGTAAACTGTTTCTCCGAGATTTGACGTAGATTTTGTGGCATCTTTTTCTAAATTTCTCATTCCTTCATAATCTGATGTCCAACAACCAGAGAAAGCAATTTCAGGTTCTTCTCTAATGGGTCTCGGTTCTGGTTCTCCATAGGTATATTCAGGTGCATAATAATTGATAGGCCCGTTTGAGTTTATTTCTATTTCGTTGGCAAATTCTCTCGATACTCCTCTGGTAATATAAGTGGCATTTCTACCAACATATCTGGTTTTGGTCATAACTTTTAAAATTTGATAGTTAATGTTTCCTATTTCATGTTAAACATGTCTAAATTTTAAAGTTATGTACTGATAAAATAATAAGCATACCTTAAAAGTTTTATTTGTAATAAAATAAGACTTTTTTTAATATTTCGAACAGGATTAAATTAGACAGTTGTTTTCAGAAATAAAAACAATTCAAACAAAAAAAGGACAGTCCCTCCAATTAAAGAAGAACTGCCCTTTAGGCAAATTAAATTTGCACTCCGAAGAATGCGTACAGTAATTGGTAATCTACTAAAAAGAAGACTAAACGCAGGTTATTCGTTTATGACATCGCCTTCCTTAGTTTCTTCGCTGGCAATTTTTACCAGTTTATCGTTTGGAGTCAAATCCCCGAAAATTTCGATTTTATCTTCGATTTCTCTTCCTTTTTTAATGTCAACTCTTGTCGCTTTGTGGTTTACTACTTTTACCACATATAAACCTTCCGCAGAATTCACTACAGCTGATTTTGGCACTACATAAGTGCTGTCTTTTGCGTTAAGCGGTAAAAGAACTTCGGCAACCATTCCAGGTAATAAATTTCCTTTTGTGTTGTGAACGTCCATTTCAACTCTTTCAGAACGCAGTTTTAAATCTAAAGCACCAGACATTCTGGTAATTTTAGCAGTAAAAGTTTCAGGTAACGATTTTACATTAAAACTCATTTCGTCGCCTGGGTGTAAATATCCTGTGTACAATTCTGGTACAGAAACCGCCAAACGCAATTTGCTTTGCTCCTGAATCGTTAATAAAGGCAAATCAGATCCTTTTCCTGCTGGGCCAACAAATGTTCCTAAATTGACATTTCTAGCTGCTACAACACCGTCAAACGGAGCACGAATTTCTAAGTAGCCTCTCATAATCGAGATTTCTTTGTGTGCTGCAATTGCTGCCTGATATTGTGCATAATCAGAATTCTTTTTACCGCTTGCCATTTCTAAATCGTTTTTAGAAATCGTTCCTTCAACCTTGCTTGTTTCATACAAACGGTTGTAAGTACTTTTGCTGGTTGCGTAAATGGCTTCCATAGATTTCAATCTCGATTCGGCTGCAGCCAATTGCGAACTGATTTCTGGTGCTTCTAACACAATTAAAAGCTGTCCTTTTTTTACTTTCGTACCAATATCAACTTTTAAGGTTTTTACGAAACTGCTCACTTTTGCATACAAATCAACTTGTTGAAAACCGGTTAATTCTGCTGGCAAACGCAATTCTGTTGTTAGTTTTTCTTTCGTTAAAGCGAAAGTTTCAACTTTTGGTTCGATTTCTGCTTTCGCAGTTTCTTCTTTTTTCTTTTCGCAGCTGCTTAATACAACTAGTGCTGTAAATAATAATGCAGATGATTTTATAATATTACTTTTCATTTTTTGGTTTTATATAATGAATATGTTTTTAACTCTTTAGGATTAATTATTTTTAACACATAGATACATAGCTTTTCTTTGTGCATAAAAGGCGTTTCACTTTTTTTTAATAAACATAGCTATGTGTGAAAACTAGTTTTTTCTTTTACCTTTTTTTATTTAAAACTAAAATCTATGTTTCTATGTGTTAAAAAAATAATTACACTCAACGAGTTATGACTTTTCAACTTTCGACTTACTTATTGATGAAATATAATGAATACTTTCTTCGTCTTCAGGATCTAAAGAAACAGATTGTGTCGATGTTTTTTCTTGTGCCCACGCAAATATCTGCGGCAGGATTAATAATACGGCAAAAGTAGAAAATAATAATCCGCCAATAACGGCTCTTCCTAACGGAGAAACCTGATCGCCTCCTTCGCCGTGACCAATTGCCATTGGTAACATTCCCGCAATCATCGCAACAGATGTCATGATAATTGGACGAAGACGCAGTGCTGCAGCTTCTCTAGCAGATTCTAAGGCATTTCCATTTACTTTTCGAAGCTGTTCGGCATTCGTGACCAAAAGTACGGCGTTTGCAATAGAAACCCCAACGGACATGATGATTCCCATGTAAGACTGTAAATTTAATGTAGAACCTGTAATAGTAAGCATTAATAATGCTCCTAAAACTACCGCAGGAACTGTTGTTAAGATTACTAACGAAACTTTGAATGACTGGAAATTAGCGGCCAACATTAAGAAGATTACGAAAACGGCAACCAATAATCCTGTTTGTAAACTGCTTAATGTTTCGGTCAATACAGTACTTAGTCCAATTGGTGTAATAAATAAACCACGAGGTAATTCTCCTAATGAACTAATTGTTTTGCTTACATCTTTTGATGCCGTACCTAAATCGGTTTGGTAGATGTTTGCTGTAACGGTAATGTATGGCATGGCCCCTAAATTGTCATTTTCACCGCTCACAAATCCCGGTGTAATTTTGGCAACGTCACTTAAAACAGGGCGAAGCGAATTTTTTAATACCGGAATTTCGCCAATATCGGTTTTGCTTTTCATCTTGTTTAACGGCACCTGAACCTGAACAGAATATGATAATCCTGCTTTTTCGTCTACCCAGTTATTTTTTTCGGTATAACGAGAAGATGAGGTCGAAGCAACAAGTGAACGCGAAATGTCATTCATATCAACTCCTAATTCGGCAGCACGGGTTCTGTCAATATCAATGTTCATTGCTGGATAATGAATTGGCTGACCAATTTGTACGTCTCTGAAATACGAAATCGCTTTTAGTTTGTCTACAATTTGAGTAGCGTATAATTCGTTTTTCTTTTTGTCTTTTCCGGCAACTCGAATCTCAATTGGAGTAGGAGAACCTTGGCTTAAAACTTTATCCGTCAATTCGATTGGCTCAAAAGAAAGTTTAGTGTCCGGCAGTACTTTTTTAAGTCTTGCTCTAAACTCATCTTTAAAATCGTCCATCTCTTCATGATAGTCTTTTAAACTCACTTGGAAAACCGCTTCGTGAGAACCTGCCATAAAAAGATAAATTGGGTTGATCGAGAATAGAGAAGGGTGCTGACCAACATAAACAGAAGAAATTCCGATATGATCTTTGCCCACCATTTTTTCCAGTTCTTTTAAAACAATTCTGGCTTGTTCTTCGGTTCTCTCTAAACGTGTTCCGTCAACCGCGCGCATTCTCAGCTGAAACTGGCTTGAATTGGTTCTAGGAAAAACGTCTTTTCCAATTAAACTAATAAATATTACAGCAAGAATTATTGAACCTGTTAAATAAACAATTGTTGTAATTTTTTTATGAACAAACAAACGATCTAAAGTTCGCATGAAACGAATTTTGAAACGTTCAAAAACGCTTATTTTTCCGTTGTTATTTGTATCTTCTCTTTCTACATAACCCTTTTTCTGAGTGATTAGATTTTGTTCAGACTCTGGAGTTATACCACTATCATTAAATTCGGCTTCATCATCTGTAATTTCTGGACCATGTTCGTGTTTTTCATGCCCTTTCATCATCCAGTTTGCCATTACAGGAACAAAAGTCTGCGAAAGCAAGAATGAAATTACCATTGAGAATCCAATTGCTAAAGCCAAAGGAAGAAACAATGCTCCCGGAATACCAACCATTGTAAATGCTGGTGCAAATACGGCCAGAATACAAAGTAAGATCAATAATTTAGGTAAAGCAATTTCCTGACAGGCATCCCAAATGGCGAGTGCTTTTGGTTTTCCCATGTCGAGATGCTGGTGAATGTTTTCGATCGTTACTGTACTTTCATCCACCAAAATACCAATTGCAAGAGCTAATCCTGATAATGACATTAAGTTAATAGTCTGTCCGAATAATTTAAGGAATAAAACCCCGGAAATAATCGAAATTGGAATTGTCATAATTACGATTAATGCCGCACGACGGTCACCCAGGAATAATAAAACCATTAATCCGGTTAAAACCGCACCAATAATACCCTCAGTAATCAAACTTTTTACGGAGTTTATTACATAAACTGACTGGTCAAATTCGTATGATAATTTTACATCTTCCGGAAGTGTGCTTTGAATTTTAGGCAGTTCTGATTTTAATTTCTGAACTACATCCCAAGTCGAAGCATCTCCCGCTTTTGCAATACTAATGTAAACCGAACGTTTTCCGTTTACCAAAGCATAACCTGCTGTAATGTCGGCACCGTCTTTTACAGACGCAACATCGCCTAATTTTAAGTTTTGGACACCGCCTTTGAATAAAGGAATCTGCTCAAAATCTTTAATTTCTTTAATCGTATTATTTGTAGGTGTAATATAGTTTTTGTCGCCCATACGCACGTTTCCAGAAGGAGCCGTTTGGTTGTTCAAACGAATCGCTTCTACGATTTGGTCTGGCGTCATATTATGAGAACGCAGTAAATCCGGGTCAACGTTTACCTCAATTGTTCTTGGACTTCCTCCAAAAGGAGCCGGAGATAATAAACCAGGAATCGAAGTAAACGAAGCACGAACATAAACGTTGGCTAAATCCTGTAATTCGTTGTTTGAACGTATTTTACTGCTCAAAACCAATTGACCAATTGGCAGAGAAGAGGCATCAAAACGAATGATAAACGGAGGCTGCGTTCCCGGAGGGAAAACCGCCTGGATTCTGTTTGAAAGCGCACTTAACTCGGCAGCAGCCTGAGCCATGTTCGTTCCTTCATAATAGGTTAACTTCATAATCATTAACCCCTGAATGTTTTTGGTTTCTACAGATTTGATACCGTTCGAGAAAGGTAAAACGTTTACGTAGTTTTTGGCAAAATAAGCCTCCATCTGGTCTGGCGTGTAACCTCCAAACGGGTGCGCAATATAGATAACCGGCAAATTCATTTTTGGTAAAATATCTACCTTAATGTCTTTGATGGCACCAATTCCGAAGAAAAATAGACCCGCAACCAATACTAAAATGGAAATGGGTTTGCGGAGTGCAAAACGTATTAAATTCATTAGGATTTATAATTAAAATTCATTTATAAATAGGTCAAAATTTCCTGTTGCAGCGACTTTTAATAAGTACGACTGCCACACGTTATTATTGACAATATCTCGATCGATTTCAGCACGATTTAAAACGTACATTGTTTGTGTTAAATCGGTTAGATCAGTTAAACCGTTTTTGTATAAAGTCGATTTCTGTATGTAAGCTCTTTTAGCTGCTTCAACCTGAATTGGTGCTTCGGCATAATTTTCCAAAGTAATTTTGATTTTATCTTCGGCAAAATTCAACTGCGATTTCAATTCTCTGTCTGCCTGATTGTATTCTTCCTGCATGGCCTGAGAAACAAATTTCTGAGCGCTTACTTGTTTACTTGATCTAAAAGGCGTGGTTAAATTCCAGGTAATTCCAACTCCAATTAAGTAGTTAGTACGATCCGGATTTACACCATCCCAGTAATTTCTGGTAAAAGCGTTTTGATTGGTTGCATACGAAGAATCAAATCCCGAAGCTCTGGTTTGTAAAACCCCAAAAGCACTCATTGTAGGATAGTAGAATCTTTTATACAATTTAACCTGCTGATTGCTGTAATCGATTTTCGTTTTGTAGAATTGTAATAAGGGGTGAAGACTGTCTCCTGCGGTTTCTTTGTTAACTAATTCTTTTGGAATCTGAGTTACAAAAAGAGTATCAGCAACAAAATCCTGAGGTGCAACTCCCATTAAATCGACTAATTTGTTGTTTTGTTCTTTAACGAAGTTTTTGGCAAGGTTTAAAGCAATTTTAGCTTTAGAAACTTCTGCAGTTGCCAAAGTCGAATCCACACCTGCCAATAATCCGTTTTTAACTCTCGCCGCAGCTGTCTTTTTAAAAACTTCTGCGCGGTCTAAATTCTTTTGCTGTGAAATCAGTAATCTTTGGCTTGCTAACAGATTTAAATAGGCAGCCGAAATTTTGATTTCCTGCTGAAATTTTTCCTGTTGTAAATCCTTTTCTTTAGCCATAACATCAATTTTAGATAAATTGATTTTTTCCTGTATTTTTCCAAAAGTGAAAAAATCCCAGTTCATGTTAACTAAATAAAGTGCGCCAAAAGCCGAATTCCAGTTTTGTTCCGGAAGTGGCAACCCGGAAGAAGCAACTCCGAGACCTCCAAAACCATACAATGGCCCGTTTTGTCCGTTTACAGTTCCGTAATCCTGCTGTGCCGATAAGTTAAGATTCGGCAGGTAATCACGGCGAGACTGTTTTAAAGTCTCCTTTGATGCATTGGTGTAATTGTTTTTTGCTTTGATAGAACCGTAATTCTCAAGCCCGGTTTTTATTGCTTCTTTTAAAGACAGGGTTTGACAATAACTGGCTGAGGCAAAAATCAAGAAAAATAAAATGGTAATTTTTTTGAAGTACATAAACTCAAGTGTGAAATTATAGAACAAATTTATTTGTCTTGTGCTGATAAAAGTCATGATAAGTGATGTGCTGCACTAATAAATGACCAATTCAATTGGTCATTTATTGGAAAAAATAATTAAATATTTGTCCGTACTTTGTACTCTATTTAAGTTTTAAAAATGAGCAGAAAATTTGATAATATACTGGATAATAAGTGGTGGCAGGAAATTGCCGTCGTCGCGTTTTCCTTTACCATATACACATTAAAAAACGACTGGATGTTATTTAGTTCTTTAACTTCCGTTTTAATGGGCATTTTTTTCTACTTCATTCTTTACATGCACGCCCAGTTTAATCGTTTTTTTCTTCTTCCCATTTTATTTAAAACCCGCCGTCCGGCAACTTATATATTCTTAACCATTTTTGGAGTTCTTGTTTTCTCGATTGTTTTGTATGAGATTACCATGCTCGATATGTTCAGTAACTGCCATTTGTATCAAAATTCGCATCAGCGAAGTTATGTCTATCAATTGGCGAGCGTTTTAGGAACTTTGGTTTGTATTTTAAGTCCCATTATTGTTTTTAAATTCTACAGAATTCACAGAAAACGTACGGAAGAAGCTTTGCTTTTCAACCAAATGCAGCTGAATTCTTTGAAAGGACAGTTGAATCCGCATTTTTTATTTAATACCTTTAATACGCTTTACGGAATTAGTTTAGAATTTCCGGACAGAACACCGGATTTAATCATGAAAGTTTCGCAGTTAATGCGTTATCAGCTGGAAAGCAACAGCAAACAATGCGTATCTTTAGAAGATGAATTAGAATTCATTAACAGTTACGTTCAGCTTGAAAAAGAGCGTGTCGGCTATCGATGCGATATAACTTTTGATTATAAAATAGACAATCAAAATGCGTATAAAATTTCGCCGATGCTTTTAATTGCTTTTATTGAAAATGCTTTTAAACACGGAACCTGCGCTATAGAAAAATGTTTTGTTCAAATTTTTATTACGGTTCAGGAAGGACAGCTTCATCTTCATGTTGTAAATTCAATTCCAAAGAAAACGGATGCCGTGGTTTCAACTAAAATTGGTTTAAAAAATACAATCGAAAGATTGAATTTAATTTTTGGAAAGAATTATAATCTGGATATTCAGGATAATAAAAATACTTATATTGTTGATTTGAAACTGCAATTGAAAAGATTTGCTAATGAGAGATCCTAAAAAATGCATAATTGTAGATGATGAGCCTGCAGCGCATTATGTTTTAGCTAATTATATAAAACAAAATCCAAAGTTAGAGTTGGTTTTTCAGGGCTATAACGGCATTGAAGCAATGGATTATCTTAGAGAAAATAAAGTCGATTTGATGTTTCTGGATATTAATATGCCTGAGATTTCTGGAATGGAATTATTAAAAATTATTCCTAATCATCCTAAAACAATCCTAACAACGGCTTACTCTGAATTTGCTCTTGAAAGTTATGATTATGGCGTAATTGATTATTTATTAAAACCAATTTATTTTCCGAGGTTTCTAAAAGCTATTGATCGTTTCTTTTCGACTGAAACTACAAAAGCTAAAGAAGAAGAAATTGCCATAAATACGGTTAATGTAAAAGTTGACGGTTATTTTATCGAAATAGAATTAGACCAGCTTTTGTTTGCACAGAGTTTTGGAAATTATGTGAAACTGCATACTACAAAACGCACTTATCTGGCGTCTATTACCACGACTGAGTTAGAAAAATGCCTTCCGGAGAAGAATTTTATGCGTATTCATAAATCCTATATTGTCGCCCTCGATAAAATTGAAGCGACTGAAAAAGATTTTGTTGTTATTAAAAATGAAAAACTGCCTATTGGAATAACCTATAAAAGGGAATTAACGGACAGGTTAAAAAAGTAATATTATTTTTAATAAAAAATATTTGAAATTTATTTTAAAAGTAATACTTTTAGTATAAGGTTTTCGATTTTTCAATTTAAATATTCAGGTCATGAAAAACGTATTCTTACTTATAGTTTTATTCTGGAACGGGTTTATTATCGGACAAAATAGTGTTGTAACACCACCCGAAAAAGTGAGGTTTACATTTGAAAAAGAATATCCAAATAAAGTTCCCGTATGGTCAGTAAGATATGTTGGAGATGACGACGACGAAATTAGGTACGAAGCCAAATTTAATACCGATAAAAATACCAAAGCTCTTGCGGTTTACGATAACTTAGGAGTTTTAAAGGCATACGAATTACAAATTCCGTTAAGTCAGCTTCCCGTTAAAGCACAGACTTATTTGAAGAAAAATTATGCTGCCAAAGCGATAAAAGAAGTTTCGGTTGTAGTAGATGATAAAAATCAAACCACTTATGAAGTAGGAGTAGAAAAAGATTCAAAATTCTATGATGTTGTTTTTGATAAAAACGGCGGATTTGATGTCTCAATTCAAAAAGACTAAACAAAGAATACTTACTAATTCAATTATATTTGAAACGGCAAATCCGATAAGTTTTTTAAAGCTTATCGGGTTTTGTTTTTTTATGAATTATGAATTATGAGTTATGAGTTATGAGTTATGAGTTATGAGTTATGATGATGAACTATAAACAATAAACAATAAACAATAAACCATAAACCATCAACCATAAACCATTAACCATTATTTAAAGCATCATTCCTCCAGAAGCTTCAATTCTTTGTGCGTTTATCCAGCGTGCATCTTCGGTACATAAAAAGGCAACAACACCGCCAATATCATCTGGTAAACCAACTCTTCCAAGTGCAGTTACAGAAGCAATCTGCTGGTTCATCTGCTCATTGTCGCGAACGACTCCGCCTCCAAAATCAGTTTCGATAGCACCCGGAGCCACGACATTAACCCTGATTTTTCTTGCTCCAAGCTCTTTTGCCTGATATTTAGTTAAAGTTTCAATGGCACCTTTCATAGAAGCATAAGCTGCATAACCCGGAAATGAGAATCTGGCTAAACCTGTAGAAATATTTACGATTCCGCCGCCGTCATTCATTACATTTAAACCTTTTTGAGTTAAGAAAAACGGACCTTTAAACTGAATGTTAGTTAATTGATCAAATTCGGCTTCAGTTGTTCCAATGAAAGAATTGTGAATCCCGATTCCGGCATTGTTGATTAAAAAGTCAAATTTGTCTGTTTTAAAAGTGTTTTTTAAAGTTGATTCTACCTCTTTGTAGAAAGCATCAAAAGTATTTGATTCAGCAACATTTAATTGAAGTGCAGCCGCTTTTTGACCTAAACCTTCGATTTCTTTTACTACTAAATCAGCTTCTTCTTTTTTGCTGTTGTACGTGATAATTACGTCGATTCCTTTCTTTGCAATCGCAATTGCCATATTTTTTCCTAAACCTCTGCTTCCGCCTGTAACCAGAGCTGTTTTTGTATTTACTGCCATTTTTTTAATTGTTAATTGTGAATTATGAATTATAAATTGTGAATTATTTGTTGTTGTTTTTCTGTCAGTCTGAGCGAAGTCGAAGACCTTTACGATATGATTATTTTTAAACACATAGAAACATAGATTTTATTTTGATTTGAAAAGATTGTAAAAAGAAACTAGTTTCTAACACATAGCAATGTGAGATTTAGATAAATTAAGTTTCTTTTTTAGCTGCATTTCTATGTTTGTTTTAATAAATGAAATGCCTTTTATGCGTTTACAATAGCTATGTTTCTATGTGTTTAAAATTAATTTCAGTTATCGTGTAATGCGTTAAATGACGCTTTTAATTCTGGAACGCTTGCATTTAACCTCGTTTCGCTGGTTCCAAAAGTCAATTCTTGTCTTCCTTCTTTCAGCTGTTTAAAAATTGATTCTATAAAACTGCTTACGCTTGGATGTGCGTCATGAAGACCAATTCCACCTAAATCTGTGTTTAATGCTGGTGGAATAATTTCGATTACTTCGATGTTTTTTTCTTTTAATAAGTGACGAAGTGAAAGCGTAAACGATCTAAAAAACGCTTTTGTAGCCGAATAAACCGGAACTTTTGCAAAAGGCGAAAACGCCAATCCAGAAGTTACATTCATTACCGTTTTTAGAGATTGTAACTGAATAAATAGTGAAGTTAAATGCAGTGGAGCTTCAATGTTGGTAGTCAGCTCATTTTTCATGTTTGCATAAAAATCAGCATCAGTAATCGACATCCAGTTTTGAATTCCGGCATTGTTGATTAATACGTTTAAATCAGGATGATTAGCTGTAATCCATTCATAAAGTGCAGTGCGGTCTTCTTCTTTAGAAAGGTCGCATACTTTTGTAATTACTGAAGGGAATTTTACTTTAACGTCATTTAAAACTGATTCTCTTTTGCCGCAAATAATCACGGTATTGTTTTCCTGAATAAATCGTTCGGTAAGTCCAAGTCCGATACCGCTTGCACCTCCCGTAATTAAAATTTTGTTGTTTGATAAATTCATCTTTTCGATCTTTTAAATTGATAAGACAAAGGTAGGAGCGAAGCAGACTTGGGGAATTGTAAATATCAAACCGATGTTTGCGAAATTCAAATCAGAGTTGTGAAATTACAAAATCAATTACAATTACAATTACAAAATCAATTACAATATCAATATCAATTGCAATAAAAACAGTATTACCTTTAATCTCATTTATGTCCTCCTGAGCGAAGTCGAAGGATACGACCTGTGTAACGTTCTCTATGGATTAAGCGAGAGATCCTTCTCCCGAAGCCTCGGGATCGCTCAGGAGGACAAACGTTGTGTCAACATTCCGAAAACCTGAAACCTGAAATCTGAAACAACTAACTCCTAAAAGCCAGTGGCGTATAAGAAGTCTGTTTTTTAAAGAAGTTTGAAAAATGTGCTAATTCTTCAAAACCAAGCGAATAGGCGATTTCAGAAATATTCCAGTCAGTCTGCTTTAAAAGTATTTTAGCTTCGTTTGTTAATCTGGTGCTGATTAATTCGGTCGTGGTTTTTCCGGTGTTTTCCTTTAGAACCTTATTTAAATGATTCACATGAACCGATAATCTTTCGGCAAAATCCTTCGCAGTTCTTAGTTCTAAACGCTGATTTGGCGATTCTATAGGAAATTGTCTTTCTAATAATTCAGCAAATAAAGAAGAAACTCTTGCTGCCGAATTGTGTTTAGAATAAAGTGCTGTTATGGGCTGTAATTTTTGTCCAAAGTGAATTAATTCAGCGACATAATTTCGGATTAAATCGTATTTGTAAATATAATCAGAATTAATTTCTTTTTGTATCTTTTTGAAAATCAAAGCAACTTCTTCCACTTCTTCATCAGATAACTGAAAAATAGGATAACCGTCTGAAGCAAAAATTGGAAGTTCGTCTAAATCAATGCCGCTTTTACTTTTAGATAAAAACTCGCTTGTAAATACACAAAATTGTCCGCCCTGATTGGTGTCCTGCGGTAAATAGTTGTACGGAATTTTTGGAGTTGCAAATAACAATCCCTGTTTTTCAATGTCGATTACTTTATCAGCATATTCGGCTCTGTTTTTCCCTCTAATTAAACTTATTTTGTAATAAGCTCTTCTGTCATAAGGCATTCCAGGCTTTCCTTTCATACGTTCCAGAAGTTCTTTAATATCAAAAACATTAAAATGACCAATCTCTTTTTGAATGTCGTTTGGTAATAGGGAAGTGGGTTCTACTGTTGAACCTTCGGTAATATCTTTGTAAAATGAATCTAAGGATTTCATAATTCGTGAATTGTAAAATTCAAATATACGAAATTTTTTGGCTCGAAGATTTTACGGATTTAAACTGATTTGCATGGTCATTGCGAGGAACGAAGCAATCTCATTTTGCTGAATGAGTTTGTGATTTTTGTTAGTGTGGTTGTTTCTTTCCTCGCAATGACATACTTTGCGGTTAAAAAAGGCTTCCCTGAACAAACTCAGGTTCTGGATTACTTCCAAATTTAAAAGAATCAATTACAAAAAACTGTTTTACTAGGGGATCAAATTCTCTTAAAACAATTTCATTGCACTCAAATTGAAGATCAATTGTAGTAAAAAGTTCAGACGCTATTTTAAGGTTTTCAGGAGTTAATTTTCGTCCGATTGACAGATGCGGATTATCACTTTTATGCTTTAAAGACTTTAAAGTTTCATGAATCTTTTTCATTATTGGGACGAAATGATTTTTTGAATCTTCATTTACACCAATAAAAAAAGCACCAGCATTTGGAAAAGAATCAAAATGATCTAAATTTACTTGAAAAGGTGTAAAAGTATCTGAAATTTTAGCAAGCTTTTGTTTGATGGAATCAAGCTTTGATTCATCAATTTTAAATTCACAAATCGTAATATGTGCTTCAGAATTGCAGCTGTTGTACCATTTAATTTTGCTTCTTAAAAAGTCTTTCAATTTTTTAACAGGCTCAACCAATGTTTTAGAATAAAATACAACCGAATATGTTTTCTCCATTTTTAGGATTTTGAATTACACAAATTTAAAATTTAAATTGTGCCGTCAACGCTGCATAAAAATAATCTTGATCTATGGACGGATTAAAATCCATCCCTGCAAAATGAACCGAACCTACGGTTTTTTATTAAAATTTAAATTGTGCCGTCAACGCTGCATAAAAATAATCTTTTCCTAATTGGACGGATTAAAATCCATCCCTACAAGATGTACCGAACCTACGGTTCTTTATTAAAATTTAAATTGTGCCGTCAACGCCGCATAAAAATAATCTTTTCCTGAACCGACTTCTTTTAAAAATGAACCTGCATTAAACCAGCCGGTTTCTAATGTAAAACCTAAATGATTATTGAGGTCGTAGTTTACATTTGAAATTAACTGTGAACCTATAAAACGTTCCGTTGTATCCTTTCCGGAATATAAAAGCTGCATATTTGGTGCGTATATACCATCACTTATGGTTTGTCTCCAGAAAATATCATAATCAATTCCGAGTCCCCATTTTTCAGATAAACTAAAATTGATTGAAGGATGAACGTCAACTAAATTTGATGGACCTATAAGGGCAACTAAACCAAAATAAGCGCCTCTTGGATATAACGGATTGAAAGTCTGTAAATAGCCATCGCCAGAGTTTTTATCACCAGAAATGATTTCTGTTTTTAATCCAATTTCCGGAGTGTATTTTATGTTTTCAAAAGTATAACAAGCAAAAGAAGAAATGGTCCAGGCTGAAATTGTCTTTTGATTGATGTTCCCGAACTGGTAAACACCTTCAAAATCGTATTTCCAGTTTCCTTTGTTTTTCCAGATTCGTGTTCCAATCGATTGTCTATTTTCTGCACCAACGGCATCATCAAAAACAGCTCGGCTTTTCCATAAACCCAAATAATATAAATCGATGTTTTGAATAAACGGCACTTTATGAATTACCGTATAACTTCCCCAAAACTTGGCGTTTTCATTAAAACTATCATTAAAAGTTCCTTGTTTATTGGCAATAGGATGTGTAAAAAAAACATCTGACTGCCAATTTTTTTTTTTATAAAATAGTTTCAATCCGTCAAAAGCAAGTCGGCTGTTTGGACCTTCTCGCACGGCAACCAGACGTTGGGAACCGTATGACATTTCTTGTCTTCCAGAACGCAGGGTTAACTGCTCATTTTCTTTTCGGATAAAATCTATATCCAAAAAAGCCTGATGTATGTCTAACTGATTTTCATCAACTGGACTTGGATCTGTTTTACCGTTTGCTAAACTGCTTTGCAATTGGAAAAATGTTCTAAAAACGCCCAGTTGAACATTTGCATGAAGCAGATAACGAGAAAGTAAATACCCATCGTCGTCAGATTCGTCTCCCCATTTATTGTTAACGGTATAAGTATACTGCAGTCTTGCTTCTCCGCCAATTGAAGCATAATATTTATCGTTTTTTCCTAACGGAATATATTTGATTCTTTCGTAAAAAGTTTTCGTCGAATCAGCTTTTAGATAAGTGAAATCATCCTCATATCGCAGCTTTTGGAAAACTGGTTTTTGTTGTGCGTTTGCAGAAAAAAGGATTCCCAAAAGCAACAATAAGAAGAATGTGTTTTTCATTTTGATTTAATTTTTTTGATAACCTCCAAAGTAATTTACCGGACTCCAGTCTGGAATTGCTTTTGGTTTTTCGTTTGCAAAAGTTCTAAAGTCATTATCAGCATAAACTACTTTACCGTTTACAACTGTAAGTTTTGATTCGATGTTTAAGATATTTTCTTCAGAAGTAGTAAAATAATCATCAGAAAGGATTGAGAAATCAGCTAATTTATCTGCAGTCAGCATTCCTCTGTCTTTTTCAATATTGATTAATTGTGCGCTTCCGTAAGTGAATAATTTTAAAGCTGTTGTTCGGTCTGCAATATTTTCGTCGTTCATGTATTTTAAACCTCCTAAAGTTTTTCCGGTTGTAAGCCAGTATAAACCAACCCACGGATTGTAACTTGCTACACGGGTTCCGTCTGTTCCCATTCCCACTTTAATTCCTAATTCGAACATTTTCTTTAGCGGAACTGTGTTTGCAGCAGCTGTTTTTCCGTATCTTTTAATGAAACTTTCACCTTGATAGGCCATTCTGTGCTGAATTGCAATACCGCCGTTTAAAGCCTTAATACGTTTTAAATTTTCTGTAGAAACTGTTTCGGCGTGATCAAAGAACCATAAAAGTCCGTTTAAAGGTGTTTCTTTATTAATGTCTTCAATAACATTTAAAAATCTTGTAATGCTTTCGTTATAAGTTGCGTGAATTCTAAACGGCCATCTGTTTTTTACTAATAAGGATAAAACTTCTTTTAATTGACCTTCCATTGCCGGGCTTAATTCTGGTCTTGGTTTGTCGAAGTTCTCAAAATCTCCGGCACTCATAACTAAATTTTCTCCCGCACCCTGAACGTGATATTCTACTTTATCTGAATGATGATCGTCGTCACAGCCTTCGCCAATTTCGACTGTCTGCATCCATTTTGTGTAATCGTTTAATTCTGTTCCTGCTTTTTGAGCAAACAAATAATAAGGCATTCTGATCGTTAAATCGCTGTCTTTGCACAAACCGTTAGTTACACCGTAATCGTCAGGAAAGTTCTGGAATCCGCCTCCTGCATCCATAATAGCAGTTACGCCAAGACGGTTCATTTCTGTCATAAATTGTTTGGTCGAATTGAATTTTTCTTCTTGTGTCAATTCTGGAAGTTTGGCAAGTGTAGAGTATAAAATAAAAGCATTTGGTTCTGCAGCTAACAATCCGGTTGGATTTCCGTTTGGATCTTTTTCAATCAATCCCGCATTTGGATTTGGCGTATTAGCATCGATTTTTAAAGTTTCTAAACCTGCTTTGTTCAAATAAGCGTGTCCGTATAAATGAAGAATAAAAGCTGGAATATCGCCAGTTGCTTCGTTAATTTCGGCTAAAGTTGGAAGTCTTTTTTCTTCAAACTGATAAGCATTCCATCCGCCTACCACACGAACCCATTGTCCTTTTGGAGTTCTTTGTGCTTGTTCTTTCAGCATGGCCAAAGCTCTTTTTAAGGAACGAACGCCGTCCCAGCGTAATTCGGTATTATAGAATCTTCCTCCGCGGATGATGTGCATGTGAGAATCGAATATTCCGGGAATAATGGTTTTTCCTTTAGCATCGATTACAGTTGTTTTTTTGTCTTTTAATTTTAAGATTTCGCTGTTTTTTCCTGTTTTTAGAATTTTTCCATCGGCGACAGCCATGGCTTCAACGATTGTATTTTTATTGTCTAAAGTATGAATTACAGCATGATGAACGATTACAGTTGCTTTTTTGCTTTGCCCGAAAATAGGAAGGGAGATAATTAAAAGGAGAACGGCTATTTTAAAAGAGAGTTTCATGGTTGTAGTATTTTAAGTTGGTTTTGGGTAAAAAAAAGACTGTGCGGTTACACAGCCTTTCTTTGTTTTTCTGGAAGTATTTTGGCCCGCGGATTTTACTGATTTGCTTTGCAAAGGCGCGGATTTGCGCAAGTTTTTATTTATGAATTTTAAAATCCGTTTTATCCGCGTTTTAGCGATAGCGAATCCGTTTCATGCGTGTTCCATCTAAAATTAGTGTTTCAACATTTCGTGAGCATATTGAACACCTACACCATAAGCGCCGCCGTATTTTTTAACTAAATCAGTCACAGGAACATAAGTTTCCTGACGAGCCCAGTCACGTTGTAATTCTAATAAATATTGTAATGAAGTAATTGGGTGCGCACCAGCCTGAACCATACGGGTTACAGCCATTTCGTGAGCTTCTTTAGAAATGTCGCCGCTTGCATCTGTAATTACATAAACATCATATCCTTCGTTGATTGCTGATAAAGCTGGTCCTACGATACAAACACTTGTCCATAAACCGCCAAGAACGATTTTCTTTTTACCTTTTGCAACTATAGCTTTGTGAGCCGGAATATCTTCCCAGGTATTCATTGAAGTACGGTCAATATAGTTTGATGTTTTTTGCGGGTAGAATTCTTCAATTTCTTTAAAAACGGGTCCGCTGAATGATTTTTCGGCTACTGTTGTTACAATAGTTGGAACTTTGAATATTTTTGATGCGCCTGCTACTAAAGCAGTGTTGTTTCTAAGCTGATCGATTGGAATGTTGTTTACTGCAAAGGCCATCTGGCTTTCGTAATCAATTAAGACTAAAGTATGGTTGGTTGGATCTAACTGTGCCGGACTTGGTTTTTGAGCGAATCCGATAAAAGTTACTAAAGATAAAACTGCTGTAAGGATTAATTTTTTCATGATAATTTGATTTTGTTGTTAAATAAAGGTTTTGAAATATTTTGTATTTGATTTTCAGTGTTTTGCATTCAAAATAAATGCCTTGTTTTTAATGTCTTGATTTTAAAAGGTTTTCAGAAAAGGCAATAGTGATCCTGACGATATATCGTCGATTTAGCGACGAATATTCGTTAATAGATTATTATTTAAGCTTTTAGTGAATTTTTAAAAGAGAAAAATGCGGCGCCTAGATTTTTCCTTTTAGATGTAAGCGGTGGAGAATTTCTGATTTTAATAATCCGCTTCCGCCGCCAAAATGTTCAATTACTTCTACGTCTGGCTGTTGTTTTAAGCAAAATAAAGTAAACTCTTTTTCGACATGGTCTTCGATTCCGGAGCTCAATAGAACAACGTCGATTTTGTGATTCTGAAAATAGTCCTGAGCTTCTGTTTCGCTGCTAAATGCGACTGCGTTCCAGTCTTCATAAGCATTTACAAGGCGAAGTAAAATGGCCAGGATCGCTTCGTTTTTTCCGAGTAATAAGAATTCAAGTGTTTTCATTTTTTTTTAGTTTCTAAGATTCTAAGATACTGAGGTTCTAAGTTTTTTCTTCACTTTGAAATTTCAGTTTCGCAGAACTTGTGATTTATATTGCAAATTTATTAGTTCCAATTTCAACTCAACTTAATCTAGAATAAGAAAGATTTTTTTTAAGATTCTAAGGTACTAAGACACTAAGATTCTAAGTTTTTTCTTTTTCGATTTCAGTTTTTTACAGAACTTGTAATTTATATTGCAAATTTATTGGTTTCAATTTCAATTCAGCTTAATCTAGAACAAGAAAGATTTTTTTTAAGATTCTAAGGCACTAAGATTCTAAGTTTTTTCTTTTTTCGATTTCGGTTTTTGACAGAACTTGTAATTTATATTGCAAATTTATTGGTTCCAGTTTCAACTCAGCTTAATCTAGAATAAGAAAGATTTTTTTTAAGATTCTAAGGTACTAAGACACTAAGATTCTAAGTTTTTCTTTTTTTGATTTTGGTTTTTGACAAAACTTGTAATTTATATTGCAAATTTATTGGTTCCAATTTCAATTCAGCTTAATCTAGAACAAGAAAGATGTTTTGGGGGCTATTTTCTGTGTTTTGATAATTTTAAATGTATTTTATTAATCTAAAAACTTCGTTATAAATTGTAAAAGTATGAGGTTTAAAGTTTTAGATTCCTTGTGTTTTAGGAGGTTCAAAATTTTTAGAAAAAATCTTTGCTGAATGCGGAAAGCCGTAATGATTTTTCAAAAACTGAGCATAGATTTGCTGCGTAGAAATCAAAGAACAGCGTTTTACCTTTTTTGCTGCGCTTTTATGGTTTTTGCGGTTAAAAATGTTTTTGGAGAGACGATTTTTAATTTTAAAATTTGACATATTCATTTGATCGTGGGTAACTTGTAGAAAATAGTTATACAAATACTGTCTAATTTTTTTAGGGTTTTAGATTTGGCTGATTATTCAGCCTTAATCTAAAATCCTTTTTTATTAGCTAAATATCAGAATTCCGGTAATCCAAAAATAAATATAGTCCCAATTGCTTTTAAATTTTTGAGGAGAAGAGCCGTAGAAACTTTTAAATGCAGCCGAGAAATGAGAAATATCTTTGTAACCGCATTTATAGGCTACTTCGCTTACTGTTGAGGCTTTATCCTTAAATAATTCTTTAGCATATTCCATTCGTAATTTAATAATAAAACTTTTAACAGTTGTTCCAAAACAGGCTTTAAAACCCTTTTTTAATTTAAATTCATTCAGCGAAATCATTCTCGAAAGTTCAGTTAGATTTGGAGCGTGAACATAATCTTTTTCCAGAATTAGTTTTGCTTCCAGAAGTTTAGAGTAATCTTCATCGTCAATTCTGTCTTTTTGTCCGGGCTGTGTAATAATGGCTTCGAGCTGATGTATTAAAAGTTCCCTGATTTTGGTTTCGAGAAACATTTTTTTCAGCGCACCTTTTCGGTTACAGTTTCTAATTTCAGAAATTATCCATTGTATTGCCGGAGTAAATGGAATGTATTTATTTGTGAGATAACTTGATTTTTTTAAATGAATGTTTTTAGAGAATTTTTCATGGACTTTCCAGTCCTCATTTATTATGTTATAATAAAATTCTTTAGAGAAAATAATAGCTAAATAGTTTACTTGTTCAAATGCGGGTATAGTATAAGTAGCTTTAAATTTTGTGGTGTAAAAAATATTGTGTGTACTTTCCTTAATGTATTTATCTGATTCAGGGAGTTCGATATTAGTTTCGATGTTGCCGGAGTTTACAAAATCCATTACAACACATTCTTCGTTAATCTCAAAAACATCTGTCTGCGATTTACTAAGACATAGTTGAGTATCAATAAGAACCATTCCGTCAGTAGATAAAATATGGCTTTTTATTTCATCTGTTTTTACCTCTTTTATATCTATAATTTCTTCTGTAAGGATACTTTTTGGATCATATTGGTCTTTAATTTCGATATTGATAATTGGTTTTTCGTGGGCTGATAGTTTCGATTTGATCTTCAAAATATAATCCGTTTTTACAAAATAATAATCCGTTTTTCCCTAACTTTTTTAAAGCAGTTGAGAGTACTTTTGCGCCAAAGTTATTTATAATTAGTCTAATTAAAGATATGTCAACGCCAAAAATTTTATTTTTTATTTTATTTTTCTTCTTTTCGTTCTTGTCATTTTCCCAGCAAAATAAAGGGGTTACAGTGACCGGACAAGTCGTTGAAAAATCTGGGCAAACAGTTCCATTCGCAACAATAGTAATAGAAAAAACTGACTTAAGTATGATTTCCGACGAAAACGGAAAATTTACTTTCAAAAATGTTAAACCGGGAAGGTATACTATAAAAGTTTCTGCAATTGGTTTTTCGGGCTTTAAAAAAAGTATAGAAGTTTCTGGAACTAGTATAAATATTCCGGTTCAATTAGACAACGAATTACAGGAATTAGAAAATGTATCTGTACTAGGACGTTCGGCAGTTGAAAAGATCAATAAACAAGCTTATAACGTAACTGCCGTCGATGCAAAAAAACTGCATAACTCCACTTTAGATCTGGCACATGCCTTAGATAGGGTTTCAGGAGTACGTTTTCGCGAGGCTGGAGGTGTAGGATCCCGATCAGAATTATCCATTAATGGGTTTTCTGGGAACCAGATTAAAATTTTTATTGATGGTGTGCCGATGGATAATTTCGGCTCGTCTTTTCAAATCAATAATATTCCAATTAACCTGGCAGATCGTGTAGAGGTTTATAAAGGTGTTGTGCCTATTTGGCTGGGTGGAGATGCTTTAGGAGGAGCTGTTAATATTGTAACGAACAGCAAACCTCGAACATATCTGGATGCTTCTTATTCCTTTGGATCATTCAACACGTTTAAAACTGCTGTAAACGCAGGCTATACCTCAAAAAGTGGTTTTACGACAGAGATTAATGCATTTCAAAATTATTCGGATAATAATTATTGGGTAAATGTTGAAACAAATGATTTGGAAACTGGTAAATATTATCCAGAAACACGAGTAAGAAGATTTCATGATAATTACCATAATGAAACTGTAATTTTTAATATTGGAATTACAGGTAAAAAATATGCCGATAAATTAATGATTGGTTTTACAGCCGGACAAAATAAGGCGGATATTCAAACCGGAGCCAGAATGGTAGCAGTTTTTGGTGAAAGGTATAGACGCGGGAATACTTTGATGCCTACTTTAAAATACCAGGTAAAAGATTTGTTTACAAAAGGGCTGAATGTGGATGTAACGGGAAATTTTAATTTTGGTTATGAACAAACTGTAGATACTGTAAATAGACGATACAATTGGTTTGGGCAATATACAACAAATGCTGGCCCGGGTGGAGAAGCCGGCAGATCTCTGTATAAATTTAAAAACAACAATGGAATAGCCACTTTCAATGCGTCTTATGCTATAGGAGAACGTCATTCTTTGTTAATAAACAATACATTTAACACATTTGACCGTAAAGGAAGTGATGAACTTTATCCTGAGTCCATAACGTATCAGCAGCCTGAAAAGCTGCAAAAGAATATTTTGGCATTGGGCTATAAATTTGACTTCAATCAAAAATGGAGTACCTCATTATTTTTAAAGAATTATGATTTAAAAACTACTCTCACCAGAAGTTATAATCCTTCTGGAAACTGGGGAGATGTTGCCTATATGGAGTTAAATGATAAATCATCTTCTTTAGGTTATGGAGGAGCAAGCAGCTATTATTTAAAGCAAAATTTGCAGCTAAAAGCCTCTTATGAAAAAACCTATAGATTACCTACATCGAATGAAATTTTTGGTGATCCCAATGATAATTTACAGGGTAATAATAATTTAAAACCAGAATCGAGTAACAATATTAATTTGGGTTTAAGTTATCAAACTAGTTTTAATGATATTAATGCCTTAACATTTGATGTAAATGGTATATATCGTAATGCTGCTGATTTTATTCGTACTGAATTTAATAATAATCAGAACAAAACTGTAACTGTTAATCAGGGAAGTGTAAGAACAAAAGGTATTGATGGAGAGATTCGATACTCTTACAAAAAGCGTTTTACATCTGGTATTAATATGACTTATCAGGATATACGCAATATGACCAAATATGAGCCAGAGCAAAATTTTGTTTCCTATTACTACAAGGACAGAGTACCCAATATTCCTTATTTATTTGGTAATCTGGATGGAACAGTTTTTTTCAACGATGTATTTAAAAAAGGAAATAATTTATCTGCAGGCTATAATCTTCTTTATGTACATGCTTATTATTTGTACTGGCCAAGTAGAGGAGGCTCAAATGGTAAACACGATATTCCAGTACAGTTTAAGCATGATTTAAACTTGGTTTACACAATGGCCGATGGAAAATACAATATCGCCTTAGAGTGTCAAAACTTATTGGATAATGAGCTTGTAGATAATTTTTCACTTCAAAAACCTAGTCGTGCTTTTTATCTAAAATTTAGATACTTCTTTAACAAGTCAAATAAATAATTTAATATAAACTTTAATACTTATGAAAACAATTAGCAAATTACCTTTACTATTAGCTGCGTTTGCTTTCACTTTTACTTCATGTGAAAGTAACGACGAAAAAAATGAAGGAAGTAGTGGAGAAACTGGAAAATCAAAATATATAGTTACTGTTTCTACAGGAGCAACTGGAGTAGCAGATTATTTATTAACTGCTGACGACATTACAAAAGGATCAATTACCACAGCAGGAAATGGATTAGAACAAGACGGTACTTATCGTTACTATTTATCAACGCAAAATAAATTTTTTAGTTTTCTATACGGTCAGGGAAATCCGGGAGCTGTTACTACTTATGGCTTAACTGCGAATGGAGATTTAACTAAGACTTCAAATTTCCAGGCGGAAACAGTACAAGTTTTTGCACCCGTTAACAAAGATATTTTAATGGTAAAAGTACCTAGAAGCGGGGCTTCAATTTCTATATGTATAAAGTTGATGCAGAACAGTCGATACTTACAGGAACCGTATCACAAGATACCAGACTTTTAATTGGAAATAAAAATCCAGATTTAGCAGAAAGAGCTCATTTTACCTGGGCAACTCAGGTGGGAGATAAAGTATTTATGCCTTATATGAAAATTAATGGTATTGCTCCGGATACTTTTGGAACAAGACATGCTGATAGTACTTGGGTAGCTGTATATAGTTATCCAGACCTAAAATTAGAAAAAGTAATTAAAGATGACCGTACAAGTTACTTAGGAGCTTATTTTACTAATGGATTGTTTCAGGATGAAAAAGGAGACGCTTACGGATTTTCTGGAGCTATTGGAACAGCTAATGGTGTAGTTAGTTCTACAAAACCTTCGGCTGTTGTTAGAATTAATAAAGGTACTACAGAATTTGACAAATCTTACTTCTTTAATGTTCAGGAAAAATCAGGAGGGTACAAAATTTCTTCAACAAGTTACATCTCAAATGGTAAGTTCTTATTATTAATGTACGGAACTCCTGGGACTAATTCTGGAGCTGTTAAGTTAGCTGTTGCTGATGTATACAACCAAACCTTTAAATGGGTTACGGGCATGCCGGCTTTATTAACAAGTGCTACTACTCGTTACAATATTGCTACAGAAGATGGAAATTCTGCTGTTCTTGGTGTAAATACACCTGATGGAAACTGGATTTATACCATCAATGGTACCTCTGCAGCAGCTACACAAGGTATGAAAGTTGAAGGCGGTCAGATTACTGCAATTCAGAAATTAAAATATTAATTATTTTTTTAAAACCGTGAGTCTTTTGGCGGGGACTTGCGGTTTTATTTATTCTATTTATCTATCAAAAAATATGTTTTCCTCTTCAAAACCAAAATCTAATACTAAGAAAAAAAGTAAAAAATCGCTTTTTAAGCGTGTTATGGCCTGGCTTCATTTATGGCTTGGTCTGGCATCTGGAATTATTGTCGTTATTGTAAGTCTTACGGGCTGTATTTATGTTTTTGAAAATGAAATAAAAGATTTTATCGAAGACTGGCGTTTTGTAGAGCCTCAGGAAAAAGCATTTTTACTTCCCTCACAATTGGTAACTATAGCCGATAAAAAGATGAAGAACAAGCATGCTGCAAGTGTTACTTTTGGCGAAAAAGACGATGCTGCCATTGTAGGTTATTTTGTTGAAAAAAAAGAAGATAACGAAAAAGGCAGAGGAGAAAAGGGGGAACATAAAAAAGGTGAAAGAAAAGGCAGAAAAAATGATATCGCCGAAAATAAAGGCCAAAAAGGAGAGGTAAAATCTCAGGGAAAACCTTCTGAAAAAGCTAAAGGGAAAAAGGGAGAAAAGCCTAAAAAAGGCAGACGACAAGGAACTTTTATCAGCGTTTATATGAATCCGTATACAGGAGAAATATTAAACGTAAAAACTTTTTCTAGAGGAGATTCACCGGATTTTTTCAGATGGATATTAAACGGCCACCGTGCTTTATGGCTTCCGTATGATATTGGAAGACCAATTGTAGGTGTTGCAGTTTTAATTTTCGTTGTGCTTTTGATCTCAGGAATAGTGCTTTGGTGGCCAACCAAATGGATCAAATCAATTATCGATAAGAGTTTTAAAATTAAGTGGGATGCGAGTTTTAAACGTGTTAATTATGACTTCCATAATGTACTGGGTTTTTACAGCTGTATTTTTCTTTTCTTTATTGCTGTTACCGGTTTGGTTTGGAGTTTTGGGTGGTGGAGTAAATCCTTGTATTGGGTTACTTCTGGAGGAAAACCACTGACTGAAAACCGTGAATCTCCAAAATCTGATACAACTAATATTAAAGCTTTTGATATTACTACTGCCGATAAAGTTTTGCTTAAAATGCAAAAAGAAAATCCGCAGGCATCTGGAATTTTGATATCAATTCCGTCAAAACCGGCAGATCCTATTGGAGCTTTTGTTTACAAACAAAAAAATACATTCTATAATATGGACCGTTATAGTTTTGATCAGCAGAGTTTAAAAGAAATCTCGATTAAAACACCTTTTTCAGGAAAATATATAGATGCAAATATTCCGGATAAAATCCGCAGAATGAACTATGATATTCATGTGGGAAGCGTACTGGGGCTTACAGGGAAATTTATTGCTTTTTTTGCCAGTTTGATTTCTGCAACACTGCCTATTACCGGATTTATTATCTGGTGGGGAAAACAGAAATTTGGCAAAAAGAAGCCAGCAGCAAAACCAAAAGTGGCTGCAAAAGCAGTTCCGGTTCCCAAGAAAAATATTGCAGAACAAGAAGTGACTGCTTAGGAAAAATTAAAATTGGTTTTTAATTTCTTTTTTTTGTTTTTTTTTAAAATAGAAGGCAAAACGTATTACGTTTTGCCTTTTCTGTTTTTTAATTATAACCATTTGCTTTAAGCCATTCTTCACAGTCTCTAGTCCAGAATCTGCTTGTATTTTTTACGCCTAAACCAAAACCATGACCTCCTTTTTCATATAAATGTAACTCCGCTGTAACACCATTTTTTTTGAGTGCTAAATAATAATTTATACTATTTTCCGGTATCACAACAGTATCATCTGTAGCGTGAATTAAAAAAGCAGGCGGTGTCTGCGCGGTGACTTTCTTTTCGTTTGAAAATGAGTTAATTAAATCCTGTGAAGGATTATTTCCTAATAAATTAGTCTGAGAACCTTTATGCGTCGTTTCGTTTTCCATTGAAATCACCGGATATATTAAAAGAGAAAAATCCGGGCGCGCACTTACTTTATATGCAGACTCATACACTTTGTCATCATAATGTGTTGAGGCAGTTGATGCTAAATGTCCACCGGCAGAAAAACCTAATATTCCAATTTTATTAGGATCAATATTCCATTTTGCTGCATTTTGTCTTACATAACGCACAGCTTCTTGTGCATCCTGTAACGGCCCAACATTTTTATTCTTCATAATTAAATCACTCGGAAGTCTATATTTAAGCACAAAAGCCGGAATTCCCAAGCTGTTAAACCATTGCGCGACTTTTGTTCCCTCTTTATCAATGGCTAAATGCTGGTAACCTCCGCCCGGCAGAATAATTACAGCAGTTTGATTTGGCTTTGTTACAGCCGGAAAAAAGGCAGTTAAGGTGGGTATTGTAACTAAACTGGTGCTTTGTACTTTTCCATCTGTTGTAACTTCTTTTTCTTTATAGTCGGCAGATTTGATTTCATCAGGTATTTTATTCCAAAGCGGGATAACCTGATTTTGAGCACTTGAATGTAATACAATTCCTGAAAAAAGCAGGACAGTGAGTAAATAAAGGGTTTTTGTGTTTTTCAATTTTAAGTTTAATTAGTTGTTTTACAATGATTTATTGCTTGTTTGCAGCTTTTGTTTTAAAAGTGACAATATAGGATAAAACTCTTTCAAAACTATCTTGTTTTAGGACAATTTTACCCCTAAAAACGTATGAATTTCACCTGTTGACTTTTAACATATATATTGTTTAATGTGTAATTTTGAGTTCTTTTTTTTATGCAATATATTAAATTACATAGTTAAAATAATTTTATATATAATTTATTTGGAATATAAAGATTAAAAACTATATTTGTGCAATCGATTACATTCTTACGGTTTTATAAAATTAAAATATTGATTTTAATGTGTTTAAATTATGCGTAGTGTGTATAAGATTTTTCCAAAAAAAAAAAATATCTAACTATAATAACCCCGTTACCATGAGTCAAACCGATGCTGTTACAGTAAATCAAACCGTTAAGTCCGCAGGAAGATATCGTTGGAGTATATGTGCTCTGCTTTTTTTTGCAACCACTATTAATTATCTCGACAGACAAGTTTTGTCTTTAACTTGGAGTGATTTTATTGCACCGGAATTTCATTGGACAAATAACGATTATGGAAATATCACGGCTTTATTTTCTATTTTTTATGCCGTTTCTTTATTGTTCGCAGGAAGATTTATAGACTGGATGGATACTAAAAAAGGATTTCTGTGGGCAATTGGAATTTGGTCTATAGGAGCTTGTTTACATGCATTTTGCGGTATCGCTACTTCTGGAATTATTACCGGAAACTGGCTGGTAGGATTTCATGGATCAAAAGAAATTATAAGTACAATAAACGACACGGGACTTGTAATTAATGTAAGTGTGGCTTTGTTTATTTTTGCTCGTTTTGTTTTGGCAGTTGGAGAAGCTGGAAACTTTCCTGCAGCAATTAAAACGACAGCAGAATATTTTCCTAAAAAAGACAGAGCATTTTCTACAAGTATATTTAATGCTGGTGCCACAGTTGGTGCATTGGCAGCTCCAATTACAATTCCGTTTATTGCAAAATCATTTGGATGGGAAATGTCTTTCATCATTATTGGAGCATTAGGTTTTATATGGATGGGATTCTGGGTTTTCATGTACGACAAACCAGAAAGACACCCAAGAGTAAGTCCTGAAGAATTAGCTTATATTCAGCAGGATGATATTGCAGACAGCAAATTAGAAGGTTATGTTCCGGAAACAACTTCAAAAGTTTCATTTGTAGACTGTTTTAAATACAAACAAACCTGGGCTTTTGCTTTTGGTAAATTTATGACAGATGGTGTTTGGTGGTTTTTCTTATTCTGGACTCCGGCTTATTTAAGCTCAGTTTACGGAATGGATTCTACAGAAGCAGCTTTACCATTATTTGTTTTATACATGATTACATTATTATCAATTATTGGCGGCTGGCTTCCAACTTATTTTGTAGAAAAGAAAGGAATGAACCCATACGAAGGAAGAATGCGAGCGATGTTAATTTTTGCTTTCTTCCCATTGCTGGCCTTAATTGCACAACCGTTAGGATATATCAGTTACTGGGTTCCGGTAATCATCATCGGAATTGCAGGAGCGGCACACCAGTCTTGGTCGGCAAATATTTTTACAACAGTAGGAGATATGTTCCCTAAAAAAGCTATTGCAACAATTACAGGAATTGGTGGTTTAGCAGGAGGAGTAGGATCGACTTTAATCAATAAAGGCTCTGGAGTTTTGTTTGATTATGCTAAAGAAACTGAAATGGTTTTTATGGGATTCAAAGGAATAGAAGCAGGGTATTTTATCATCTTCTCTATCTGTGCTGTATGTTATTTAACAGGATGGATTGTAATGAAATCTTTAGTTCCTAGATACAGCCCGATCACAAATTTGTAATGGATAATTTTTCTAAATAGAATAATTTTTTCATTTGAATTATGGTTTTTCAATATAAAAAATTAATTTTGTGCAATCGATTACATTAAATAAAAATTATGACAAAATATAGTTCAAGATACGCGTCAAGCCCAGAAGCTGTAAAAAAATATGATACACAGCAATTGAGAGAAGAATTCTTAATTGATGATTTAATGCAGGAAGATGAAGTTGTATTGGTTTATTCACATTACGACAGATATATTGCAGGTTCTGCAGTGCCGGTAAAAGGAGATTTAGTTCTTGAAACAATCGATCCGCTTAAAGCGCCTTATTTTTTAGAAAGAAGAGAATTAGGGATTATTAATGTAGGAGGAAGCGGTTCTGTGGTTGTTGAAGGAACAACTTATGAATTAGGATTTAAAGATGCTTTATACATTGGAGCTGGAAATAAAGAAGTGGTTTTTAAAAGTGATGATAAAAACAATCCTGCTAAATTCTATTTAAACTCTGCGCCAGCGCACACAACTTATCCTACTAAGAAAGTAAGTTTAGCTGAAGCTAATAAACTACAATTGGGTACAATGGAAACGGCAAATCACCGTACGGTTAACCAAATGATTATTGGAAGCGTTGTTACAACCTGCCAATTGCAAATGGGAATGACAGAATTGAAACCAGGAAGCGTTTGGAACACTATGCCGGCTCACGTTCACGATCGTAGAATGGAAGTTTATTTCTATTTAGATATTCCGCAAGATCAGGCAGTTTGCCACTTCATGGGGCAACCGCAAGAAACGAGACATATCTGGATGAACAATCATCAGGCAGTAATTTCGCCTCCTTGGTCAATTCACTCAGGTTCAGGAACCAGCAACTATACTTTTATCTGGGGAATGGCGGGTGAAAACTTAGATTACGGAGATATGGATGTTTGTAAAATCACTGATTTAAGATAAGAAAATGACAAACTTATTTGACATAAAAGGAAAAATTGCCCTTATTACAGGAAGTACGCACGGACTGGGAATGGCAATGGCAAAAGGACTTGGACAAGCCGGAGCAACAATTGTTGTAAACGGAAATTCATCTCAGGATAAAATTGATAACGCTGTAAAAGAACTTCAAAGTGAAGGAATTAATGCAGTTGGTTACAAATTTAATGTAACTGAAGAACAGGAAGTAAAAGATGCTGTTGCTAAAATTCAGGCAGAAGTTGGACCAATCGATATACTGATTAACAATGCCGGAATCATTAAAAGAATTCCGCTTCTGGATATGGAAGTTTCAGATTTCAGAGAAGTGGTTGATATTGATTTAGTAAGTCCATTTATCGTTTCTAAGCATGTTGCAAAAGGAATGATTGAAAGACGTCAGGGAAAAATAATCAACATTTGCTCTATGATGAGCGAATTAGGAAGAAATACGGTTTCTGCTTACGCTGCTGCAAAAGGCGGTTTAAAAATGCTGACGAAAAACATGGCAACAGAATGGGCAAAATATAACGTTCAGATCAACGGAATCGGGCCAGGTTATTTTGCAACAGAGCAGACAAAACCAATTAGAGTTGACGGACATCCGTTTAATGATTTTATCATAAGCAGAACTCCTGCTGCAAAATGGGGAGATCCAAGTGATTTAGCCGGAGCAGCAATATTTTTATCTTCCAAAGCGAGTGATTTTGTAAACGGGCATATTTTATATGTTGACGGTGGAATCTTAGCTACAATTGGAAAACCTTCAAACGAAGAATAATTCTCAAATTATATTAAAAAAGACATGAGCGCAAATACATTCATACACGACAATTTTTTATTAGAAAATAAATACGCTGAAGAGTTATATCACAATTACTCTAAAAATCAGCCGATTATTGATTACCATAATCACTTAAATCCGCAGTTTATTGCAGAGGACAAGATTTTTGATAATATTACGAATGTATGGATTAACGGCGATCATTACAAATGGCGTGCAATGCGTACGCTAGGAATCAATGAGCAGTTTGTAACAGGAAACGGATCTGATAAAGATAAATTCTTAAACTGGGCAAAAACAGTTCCTTATACAATGCGTAATCCTTTGTACCACTGGACGCATTTAGAATTAGCTCGTTATTTTGATATTTATGATCTGTTGAATGAAAAATCAGCTGAGAAAATTTATACAGAAACAACAGAGAAAATAAATTCTCAGGCTTACAGCACGCAGAACCTTCTTAAAAAAGTAAACGCTGAATTAGTTTGTACTACTGAAGATCCAATTGACAGTTTAGAATTTCACAAAAAATTCGCCAACAATTCGACTGGAATTAAAATGAGTACGGCTTTCAGACCTGATAAAGCCATCTTAATTGCTAATGATGGTTATAATGCATATCTGGACACATTAGGGGATGTGTCCGGAGTTGCAATTAATACTTTTGCTGATTTACAGGCAGCATTAAGAAACAGAATTGAATTTTTTAATGCAAACGGATGTAAATTAAGCGATCACGGTTTAGACCAAATTTATTTTGAAGATTTTACAGAATCTGAAATCAGTTCAATCTTCAAAAAGAAAAGAGAAAACAGAACTATAACGCCAGAAGAAGCTTTAAAATTCCAAAGTGCTGTTTTGGTATTCCTATCAGAAACGTATCATGAGTTTGGATGGGTGCAGCAATTTCACTTAGGCGCATTGCGTAACAATAATGCTCGTATGCACAGAATTTTAGGTCCAGATACAGGATGGGATTCTATTGGAGATTATCCGCAGGCACAAAAACTATCTAGTTTTTTAAATGCTTTAGACAGTAAAGATAAATTGACAAAAACAATTATCTACAACTTAAATCCAGCTGATAACGAAGTTATGGCAACAATGATTGGAAACTTCAACGACGGAAGCGTTCGCGGAAAAGTACAATTTGGTTCTGGATGGTGGTTTTTAGATCAAAAAGACGGAATGACAAAGCAGTTAAATGCACTTTCTAATATGGGATTAATAAGCTGTTTTGTTGGAATGCTTACAGATTCAAGAAGTTTCTTATCATTCCCAAGACACGAATATTTCAGACGTATTTTATGTAATCTTCTTGGAGACGAAATCAAACGCGGAGAACTTCCAAATGATATGGAATGGATTGGGAAATTAGTTTCTGATATTTCATACAATAATGCTAAAGAATATTTCAAATTTTAATTTTTTTTAAACCATTAAGACATTAAGAAAATTAAGTTTTTGGTTTAATAAATAGTTACTTAAGTAATAAAGATAATTAAGCAAATTGGCTTAATAAACTTAACCTTTAATAGCAAAAAGAATATAAAGTAGAGCTTAATTTTCTTAATGTCTTAATGGTAAAATATAAAAAAGATAGTATGAGTAGAGTAGTTGCATTTGGAGAAATCATGCTGCGTTTATCGACAGAAAGACATTTACGTTTTTCGCAGTCAACAGCATTTGGTGCTACATACGGAGGCGGAGAATTTAATGTATGTGTTTCTCTGGCAAATTATGGTGTAAATGCTGAATTTGTTACAAGATTGCCTCAAAATGAGATTGGTTTATCGGCATTGAAAGAAATACGAAAAATGAATGTCGAATCTAAAAACATTGTTTACGGAGGAGAGCGTTTAGGAATCTATTTTCTGGAGACCGGAGCCGGAACACGCGGCAGTAATGTAGTGTACGATCGTGCACACAGTGCAATGGCATCTATTGAAAAAGGGCAGGTAGACTGGGAGAAAGTTTTAGCAGGAGCTGAATGGTTCCATTGGAGCGGTATTACGCCGGCTATTTCACAAACTGCTGCAGAAGCTTGTTTAGAAGCTATTAAAGTGGCTCATAAACTGGGAATTAAAATTTCCTGCGATTTAAATTACAGATCAAAATTATGGCAGTACGGTAAAGCGCCAAGCGAAGTTATGCCGGAAATGCTGCAATACAGCAATGTTATTTTAGGAGACATTGATACAGCGTATTTTATGTTAGGAATTCCGAAAGTAAATCCGAATTATCAGGACGAAAAATCGCTTCCTGTTTTATACGAAAAATTGTTTCAGTTAATCCCGAATTTAAAAGTGGCAGCAACAACACTTCGTTATTCTGTAAGTGCTTCACACCAAAGAATTGGTGGTGTTTTGTTTGACGGAAAAGCAATTTATCAGGCAGCTGTAAAAGAGGTAACTCCTGTTGTTGACAGAGTAGGAAGCGGCGACGCTTTTATGGGAGGACTAATTTACGGACTGTTAGAATATCAAAATAATAACCAGAGAGCTTTAGATTTTGCTGTGGCAGCTTGTTGTTTAAAACATACAATTGCAGGCGATTATAATCTGGTTACTTTAAAAGAAGTTGAAAATATGATTGATGGTGATGGTTCTGCATTAGTATCAAGATAATTAATTAGAAAAATGGCAAAATATTCAAGAATAGAGGTTGCGCAGACAATGAAAGATAACGGAATGGTGCCGTTGTTTTTTCATTCTGATATTGAATTAAGTAAAAAAGTTTTAAAAGCTTGTTACGACGGTGGTTCCAGATTAATGGAATTTACCAGCAGAGGTGATTTTGCACATGAAGTCTTTGGTGCTTTAAATAAATACGCTTTGGCAGAACTTCCGGGAATGATCTTAGGAGTGGGTTCTGTTACAGATGCAGCTTCGGCATCATTATATATGAGTTTAGGAGCTAATTTTATTGTAACTCCGGTATTCAGAGAAGACATTGCAATTGCCTGCAACCGCCGAAAAGTATTATGGTCTCCTGGATGCGGTACGCTTAGCGAAATTGCAAGAGCAGAAGAATTAGGCTGTGAAATTGTAAAATTATTTCCGGCAGATACTTACGGACCAGAATTTATAAAAGCCATAAAAGGACCATGCCCGTGGACAAACATTATGCCTACAGGCGGTGTTTACCCAACTGTTGAAAGTTTGAGTTCATGGCTTAATGCAGGAGCAACCTGTGTTGGTTTAGGTTCACAATTAATTTCAAAAGATATATTAGACAAAAAAGACTTTGACGGTTTAACAGCCAAAGTAAGTCAGGTTCTTGACATCATAAAAAATATAAGAAAATAAATAAGGAGTAATCATGCCAACCCTTATTTAGATGCGTTTTTTTTAGATTTTAGAGATTGTAATTGAGCATTACGCTTGCAAAATAATTCCTGTCACTCCTCACAGCAGGTTTTATTTTAAAATCAGGTGTAATGTTTCATTTACAATGTTTTAAAGGAACGAATAAGGTTTAAGTGATTATTTATAACACTTTTAAAGAGAGAATTAAAATGGAAAAAATTAACAGATCAAATTCAGAGTTTTCAAACAGGCTTCCAATTAAAATTGTACAATTTGGAGAAGGTAATTTCTTAAGAGCTTTTGTTGAGTATGCTATTCAGAAATTAAACCAAAAAGCAGATTTTAATGCTGGTATTGCAGTTGTACAGCCTATTGATAAAGGGCTTGTGAATATGATCAATGCACAGGACGGATTATACACTTTATTCATGAAAGGTGTAAAAAAAGGCGAAGAAATTCAGGAAAAAGAATTGATTACCAATATTGTAAAAGCAGTAGATCCTTATGCTTCTTTTCAGGAGTATTTGTCTTTAGCTAAAGAAGAAGAGCTGGCTTTTATTATCTCAAATACTACTGAAGCGGGTATTGAATATATTGCTTCTGATCTTCCAACAATGACTCCTCCTGTATCTTTTCCTGCAAAATTAACAGTGCTTTTAAACGAAAGATTCAAGCATTTTAATGGAGCAGCAGATAAAGGATTAACAATCATTCCTTGCGAGTTAATTAATTATAATGCAGATACTTTAAAAGAGATCGTTTTTAAATACAGTGCAGACTGGAAATTAGGTGCAGAATTTGAATCTTGGTTAACAAACAGCTGTTCTTGGCATAACACATTAGTAGACAGAATTGTACCGGGTTATCCAAAAGATCAGATTGAAGAATATAATGCACAGCTTTCATATAAAGATGATTTAATTGTAAGTGCAGAAACTTTCTTTTTATGGGTAATTGAAGGTGATGACAAACTGAAAGCAAAACTTCCGTTTGACAAAACAGATTTAGATGTAAAAATCATTTCTGATATGCAGCCATATAGAACTCGTAAAGTTAGAATCCTTAACGGAGCGCACACAGCAATGGTGCCATTCTCTTTACTTTACGGAAATGAAACTGTAAAAGAAACAGTTGATAATGAATTTACTGGTGGTTTTATCAATAAAGCATTGTTTGAAGAAATCAACGAAACTTTAAACATGGATAAAGCAGAATTGGCTAGTTTCTCTGAAGAAATTTTAGACCGTTTCAGAAATCCATTTGTGAAACATTTATTATCATCTATCGCTTTAAATTCAATCTCTAAATTTAAAGTTCGTGTATTACCAAGTTTAACAGGATATGTAGATATTCACGGTAAACTTCCAGTTCATTTAACATTTGCTTTTGCAGCGTTGATTCGTTTCTACAAAGGAACTTGGAACGGACAAAGTTTACCGGTAAATGATAGTGACGATATTGTAACTTTCTTTGATGGTTTGTGGAAATCAGATGATTATGAGAAAATTGCAAGACTTACTTTGCAGAACAAAAATTTCTGGGATGAAGATTTAACTGAAATATCAGGATTAACAAGAGCAATTACAATTGCTTTAGAAGAAATTGATGCTAATGGTATTGAAGCTGGTTTTGCTAAGTTTCAGGAAAGAATCAAATAAAAAAAGATAAAAAAACAAAAAGACAAGGGTTAATTATGGCAGCGCAGAAAAAATTGATAAAAGTTCACCCAACCGACAATGTAGCGGTTGCTTTGGTGGATCTTACAGCAGGCGAAGTAATTGATTTCGAAGGAGAATCAGTTACAGTTGAGTCTGATGTAAAAATGAAACATAAGATTGCAATGGTTCCTTTTAATATAGGGGACAGAATCATTATGTACGGAGTTTTAGTAGGTAAAGCAAGTGCAAGAATCGAAAGAGGAGGATTGCTTTCTACTGCAAATGTAAAACACGAAAGTGATAAAGTTACTGGTAAAACAGAAACGATTGGCTGGAATGCTCCAAATATTGATAAATGGAAAGACAGAACCTGGCAGGGTTATCACAGAGAAGACGGACAAGTTGGAACTGAAAATGTTTGGTTATTCTTCCCGTTAGTATTTTGTGAAAACAGAAACATCGAAATCTTAAAAGATATTTTTGAGAAAGAATTGATGAAACCAAAAGAAAACGATTATCAATTATTGTTACGTTCTTTGGTAAAATCAGAAACAGGAGGAGCAGGAAATCAGGAAGCTTCAAATGATGCGAATTTATTCAACAATATTCAGGTAAAATTCATTACACACCAAGGAGGCTGCGGCGGAATTCGTCAGGATTCTCATAGTCTGGCTAAATTATTGGCTGGTTATGTAAACAATCCAAACGTTGCTGGAGCAACAGTTTTGAGTTTAGGATGCCAGAATCTTCAAATTTCGATTTTTAAAGATGCTTTAGACGCGATCAATCCAAACAGTAAAAAACCTGTTTTAATCTACGATCAGCAGTCAATTGGAACTATCGAAACGATGTTAAGCAGTGTTGTTAAAGATACTTTCGAAGCGATTAAAAAAGCAAACGAAATAAAAAGAGAACCAGCTCCATTATCTAAACTAAGAATTGGTTTAGAGTGCGGTGGATCTGACGGATTCTCTGGAATTTCTGCAAACCCTACTTTAGGAGTCACTTCAGATTTATTGGCTGCTTTAGGCGGTACTACAATTCTTTCTGAGTTTCCTGAATTATGCGGTGTTGAGCAGGAATTAGTAAACCGTTGTGTTGAAGACGAGAGCGGAAAACGTTTCTTAGACTTAATGCAGTGGTATGAAAAAACTGTTGTTGATGCTGGTTCAGGATTTGATATGAATCCTTCTCCGGGGAACATTAAAGACGGTTTAATTACAGATGCAATGAAATCTGCAGGAGCTGCTAAAAAAGGTGGAACTTCACCTATTACCGGAGTATTCGATTACGGTGAATATATCACTAAACCTGGTTTAACTTTACTTTGTACACCAGGAAATGATGTTGAGTGTACAACTGCAATGGTAGGTTCTGGTGCTAATATGGTATTGTTTACAACAGGTTTAGGAACACCAACAGGAAACCCAATTGCTCCGGTTGTAAAAATTTCATCAAACACTCAATTAGCAAACAAAATGTCAGATATTATCGATATTGACACTGGAGGTATTATTACTGGTGAAAAATCTATCGATGAAATGGCAGATGAAATGTTAGAGTTTATTATAGATGTTGCCAGCGGAACAATTAAAACCAAAGCAGCACTTTTAAACCAAAACGACTTTATTCCTTGGAAAAGAGGAGTTTCGCTTTAAGTTTGTAGGTACGAAGGTACAGAGATACAAAGTATCAAAAGTTTATATAGAGACGCACAGCAGTGCGTCTTTTTTTATGAATACAATTTACGTAAGATAGCTCCAGAGGAGCTGAATATTTATAGTAGAAGAATAGAGTCATCATGATAAAAGCTCCATAGGGATGGTTTATTATTGTTTATGGTTAAAAAAAATAAGCTCATCGTTAAATGAGCTTATAATTTATGAAGGTAAAATATATTTTAAAAGTTTGTTCTCGAAGATGATTTACGAATGTGTAATTCAGGTGCCAGAACTACCTTTTTTTCTATTTTAATAGTATCTGTTTTATCGACTTGTTCTAAGAAAACACGTGCGGCCATTTTTCCCATTTCAAGCGGCGACTGATCTACAGATGTAATCGATAATTCCATGAATTTTGTAAAAGGTTCATTACTAAAACCAGCCACACAAAACTCATTCGGAATGATAATATTTCTTTCTTTTAATTCCTGAATTGCTCCTAAAGCTGCAAAATCACTCGATGAGAATATTGCATCAGGAGGAGTTTCTAATTGCAGCAGTTTATCGACAGCTTCTTTTCCGGCGTCAACCATACTTTTTACCGGTATTACATATTCTTCTTTAAATTCAATTCCGTGATCTAAAAGGGCTTGTTTGTAGCCTAAAAACCTGTTTTTAAAGATTTCCAAAGACTGATCTCCAGAAAAATGGGCAATGTAACGGCATCCTTCGTTAATTAAATGTTTAGTGGTTAAATAACCGCCTCTAAAATCGTTAATGGTTACAGAGCTTACGCCGTCAATATGTTTGCTCCTGTCAAAAAAGATAAGTGGTACATTCTTTTGTAATACATTGTTGAAAGCATCATCATTTTCGCTGGTTACATCAGTAACTGACATCAGAATGCCGTCAACCTGAGCATCAATTAAAGTATATAGATTTTCATTTTCTCTCTGTTTGCTTTCATGAGTCTGACAGATAATTACCTGATAACCGTGAGGCTGTAATTCTTCTTCAATACCACGAATGACAGAAGCAAAAAAGTTGCTGTCAATACGTGGTACAATCACTCCAATATTATTACTTCGGCCGCTTTTTAATGCTAAAGCAAGTTTGTTTTGCTTGTAGTTCATTGAGGCAGCAGTTTTAATAACCAACTCACGAGTGCTTTCTTTTATTTTCGGGTTGTTATTCAACGCTCTGGAAACAGTAGCTGCAGTGATATTTAGTTTTTCGGCAATATCATAAATGGTTACTTTTTCGCTCATTAAAAAGGGGTTTACAAGTTAAATTCTACGACAAAAATACATTTTTTTTATATAATCTGTTGTTTAATGTTATCGATTACCATAACGAATTACTACAACGTTTTATATTCTACAATGATAATAAATTATAATAATTTTTGCATTAAATGTAATTATAATTCTTAATAAAAATTAAAAATACAATTTATTTCTAAATAAATTTGGTTCGTTGAAACATATTTTCTATTTTCGTGTAATCGATTACATAATTATTGATCTTTTCACCTTGTTAAACTAGAAATTCCACACAAATGATTACAAATAAGGTTATAGCGCTCAAATCAGTTGTTTTTTTAAGTATAGCAGTCATTTTGACTATATCGTGCTCAAAAAAAATTACTCCTGAAGCTGAAACTGATCCGTGGAAAACTATGGAATTAACAATAAAAAACCTCCCAAAAACAACTTTTCAGGATAAAACCTATAATATTAATGATTTTGGAGCTGTTGCAGACGGTAAAACTTTGAACACTGCGGCATTTGAAAAGGCTATTCAGACTTGTACTGAAAATGGGGGTGGAAAAGTTTTGGTTCCAAACGGAAAATACTTAACCGGAGCCATCCATTTAGAAAACAATGTAAACCTTCATTTAGAAGATAAAGCTGAAATTTTGTTCAGTTTAAATCCAAAAGATTATCCAATCGTTCATACTTCATGGGAAGGAACTGAATTAATGAATTATTCACCGCTTATTTATGCTAAAAACAAAACCAATGTTGCCATAACAGGAAAAGGAATTTTAAATGGTCAGGCTGATAGTACTAATTGGTGGATTTGGTCTGGTGCAAAAATGTATGGCTGGAAAAAAGGAATTCCGTCTCAAAACGACCCGACAAATCGTGAAGTTTTGGTTGATATGGCAGAAAAAGGCATTCCGGTTGAGCAAAGAATTTTTGGAGAAGGAAGATACCTGCGTCCAAATTTTATTGAGTTTTTTGAATGTAATACGGTTTTGGTCAAAGATATTACGGTTATCAATTCTCCTTTTTGGATTTTACATCCCATAAAAACGAACAATATGATTATTGACGGTGTAACGGTAAACAGCCACGGACCAAACAATGACGGCTGTGATCCTGAGTATTCACAAAATATTGTAATTAAAAACTGCACATTTAATACCGGCGACGATTGTATTGCTATTAAAGCCGGACGTGATGCTGATGGAAGAAGAGTAGCCATTCCGAGTAAAAATATAATAGTACAAAATTGTAAAATGATCGACGGGCACGGCGGTGTTGTTATTGGAAGTGAAATTTCTGCCGGAGTAAACAATGTGTTTGTAGAAAATTGCGTAATGGACAGTCCAAATCTGGATCGTGCCATAAGAATTAAAACTAATTCAAGACGAGGCGGTATTATCGAAAATATATTTGTTAGAAACCTTGAAGTAGGAACAGTTAAAGAATGTGTATTAAAACTGAATATGTTTTATAACGTTTACGGGTCACAAACCGGAAACTTTATACCAGTAATAAGAAACATCAATCTTGAAAATGTAAACGTAAAAAATGGCGGAAAATACAGTATCTGGGCCGAAGGTTACAAAGAATCTCCTGTAGAAAATATCACGCTGAAAAACGTAAAAATCCAAAAAGTAGACTCGATCTATTTATTAAAGAATGTAAAAAATATCAATTTTATAAATACCTACATCAATGAAAAAAAAGTAGAATAAACTAAATACTAATGACTATTAACCAAAAAACCACTTAACAAAATTATGAACATTCAAAAATCATTAAAGAAAAAAATAAAATACAATCTTGTATTTTTATTTTTCCTGAATTTTCTGGTGAGCCATACAGTGAGCGCTCAATCTACCACAATAGAAGGTAAAATTACTGATGCTGCCGGACTATCACTGCCTGGTGTAAATATCCAGGAAAAAGGTACTAAAAATGGAACTTCGACAGATTTTGAAGGAAGTTTTAAAATAAATGTAACCAGTAACAAAGCTGTTTTAATTATCAGCTATTTAGGCTTTCAAACGCAGGAAGTAAGCGTTGCCGGAAAAACAAAAGTAAACGTAAGCCTTGCAGAACAATCCAATTCATTAAACGAAGTAGTGGTTGTAGGATACGGTTCTGTTAAGAAAACAGACCTTACAGGATCTGTAAGTACAATTAGTGCTGCAACAATTACAGAAAGAAATACTACAAGCGCACTTGAGGCAATTCAGGGAAGCACGCCTGGGGTTCAGATTTCATCTTCATCAGGACGTTCTGGTGACGGATTTAAAGTTGTAATTAGAGGAAATAACTCATTAGTAGGATCATCTCCTTTATATGTAGTGGATGGTGTTCCTGTTGATAATATCGACTTTTTGAATCCGCAGGATATTTCAAGAATGGATGTTTTAAAAGACGCTTCATCTGCTGCAATCTATGGTTCTCGTGGTGCCAGCGGTGTTATTATCGTAACTACAAAAAGCGGTGCTAATGTAAAACCGGGAATCAATGTAACTTTTGATTCTTCTTACGGTACAAAAACAGCGGCGAGAATGCCAAAAATGATGAATGGAGAAGAATGGTGGAAATTTCATCAGGTAGCTTATATGAGTGCTACGCCAGCAACACAAACTCCGGCTCAATTGGCAGCTTTAGCAGGAAATCAAAGTCCGCTATTAGTTTCAAGAGCTAACAGTGGTTACAATTTTGACTGGGCAGATGCGGTACTTAAACCGGGTATGACACAAAATAATTATTTAAATGTTACAGGACGTTCAGATTCTGGTTTAAGTTATAACTTAGGATTTGGTATACAAAGTGATGAAGGACTTATCGATAACGATTCAACAGATAAATATTCTTTTAAATTAGGATTAAATCATAAAATAAACGACAAATTTACTACCGGAGCAAATATTACGATTGCTCGTCTGGATACAGAACTAGGTTCAGATCTGGCTATGCAGGATGCTTTCAGACTTAGTCCGCTTATGTCGCCATGGGCAGTTGATGCACAAGGAAATGAGCAGGTGGGAACTTTGTTCTTTTTGCCTGGTAAACTAACATATCCTGATGGTTCTTGGGCAATTAACAAAACATCAACGGTAAACCCGTTAATGGAAATTGCAAATTCTTCTCAAACAGAAAAAACTTGGCAGACAGTTGGAAACGTTTTCTTCCAATATCAGCCTTTAAAATGGCTTTCGTTTAAAACAACATTTGCCGGAGGAATTGAAAATACAGAAACAAGCGCATCATATAAAGCACAAACTAATGCCGGAGTAACATTAAACGGAAAAAATTCTGCTTCAATTAAAAACTTCAACAATTTCAATTATACATGGGATAATCAAATTGATTTGAAACATACTTTTAATGAAGTACATGATTTCAGCGTTTTATTACTACAGAGTTTGTATTCAAATACAGATAAAACATCTTATATGTATTCTAACAATCAGCCTTTTGATGTTGGTTCAAATAATATGGGATCTGGAGTGCAGACTAGTTATAATATCAATTCAGGATATCAAAAAAATACATTAAGCTCTTATGCGGTTCGTGTAAATTACAGTTTTAGAGACAAATACCTATTAACAGCTTCTACAAGATGGGATGGTTCTTCTGTTTTATCTGAAGGCAATAAATGGCAGAGTTTCCCTTCTGTGGCTTTAGGATGGAAAATCAGTAAAGAATCTTTCCTTGCCAGCAGCTCAGTAATTTCAGATTTAAAACTTCGTGCGAGTTTAGGGTATACAGGAAATGATAACGTAGCACCTTATACTTCTCAGGCATTATTAAATCAACAGACTTTTTATGCTAACGGAGCTAATGTAGTTTCGGGATGGCAGACTGAGAATTTAGCGAATCAGGCTTTAACTTGGGAAAAAACAAGAGAGCTTAACTTTGGTCTTGATTTCGGATTCTTAAGAAATAGAATTTCTGGTAGTGTTGACGTTTACGACAGATTATCAGATAAGTTAATTTACAAACAAGAATTACCACTTGAAACAGGATACAAAAATACATTTGCTAATGTGGGTTCTGTAAGCAACAAAGGAGTCGAAGTTTTGTTAACAACAAAAAATATCAAAAGCGAAAAAGTAAACTGGGAAACTACATTTACTTTTACTAAAAACGTAAACAAATTAGAGTCAATTTACAACCAGGATCAGGTAAGTGATATTGGTAATAAATTAATTTTAGGATCTCCTTTAAATCCTAACTACAACTATGTTTATGATGGTGTATGGCAGGAAAGCCAGACAGCAGAAGCAGCAACTTATAACATGCTTCCGGGTCAGGCAAAACCAAAAGACCTTAATGGTGATGGTAAATTTAATACAGATGACAGAACGGTAATTGGTAACCCAAATCCGGAATGGCAGGGAAGTTTGTATTCTAAACTGACTGTTGGAAATTTTGATTTCAATTTCTCAGTTCTTACCAGTCAGGGGCAGACAGTATTAAGTACTTTTCACCAAAACTTTGCAGATGTAAGTGACAGAGGACGCCAAAAATTAGCTATGGATTATTTTATTCCAACAAATGGAGCAGGAATCGAAGCTAATGCTAACAATACAAATCCAAGACCAGGACCTGTAGCAACAGGAGCAGGAGCTTACTGGACTTCATTATTTGCTTACTACAGAGACGTTTCTTACGTGAAAATTAAAAATATATCTTTAGGATACACACTGGATTCTGAATTATTGAAAAAACTAAAAATCAGTAATTTAAGAATATATGTAAATGTGTTAGACCCATTTGTGTTTACAAATTTTGATGGATACGATCCGGAATGGGCAGCTTCATCTTTTGGAGTAAATCGTCCGGCATCAATAACAACGCAATTGGGAGTAAGTGTTAAATTTTAATAAAGATATCAAATGAAAAAAATAATAATAATGTTAGGAATGATTGTTACAAGCTTAAGTTCTTGCAGCAATTATATTGAGGAGGAAAGTTTATCAAATGTTCCTGCCGATGCAACCTATAAAACCGCATCTGGATTTCAGTTATTAATCAATACAAATTATGCCTGGCTTAAAAGCATTTACGGAGGAAATCCGTGGTTGTTTGAATCAGGAACAGATATGTATGCAGAAGGAAGAACTCCGGAACCAGCAGGTTTGAGCCAGTACGCGCTTTTAATTCCTACTTCAGATAACGTAGCAGATTTATACCGTCCTTGTTATCAGTTAATTCAATCAGTAAATAAAGCAGTTTATTATTCATCTGTAACAGAGCAGACAGCCAATTTAAATACATTATTGGGTGAAGCTAGATTCTTAAGAGCACAAGCTTACTTTTTATTAGTGCAGACTTATGGCGGAGTTGCAATTGTAAACGAACATGTTACAACTCCTGTATTATCTTTTACAAGAAATTCTGCAGAAGAAGTGTATACACAAATAATATCTGATTTAGATTTTGCTTTGGCAAATGTTGGAACTACATCATATAGTACAACCGGAAGAGTAAACAAAAGAGCGGTTAATGATTTATTAGCAAAAGTATATCTTACCAGAGGATATGAATCTTATGGTAAAGCCGATGATTTTTCAAAAGCAGCAGCTTATGCCGATGCAGCAATTGGAGGACAAACTCTTGCAATTGCTTTCGATCAGTTGTTTAAACCAGGAAACGATTTAAATGCTGAAACTATTTTTTCTGTTCAATATGATAAAGCTTCAACAAGTACAGATCCAACAAAATTAGGAAACAATCAGTTTTATTATTTCAGTTCGTATTTAGGAGGTGCAGAAACTGGAGCTCCGTTAAGAAGTTATAATTTATGCCCTACAGATTATGCTTTAGGTTTATATGAAAAAGGTGATGCAAGATGGAATGCTACTTTTATGACAGAAATTGTAGAAGGTCCTGAAACAACAAATGGTGTAACAAAAACAATTTTATACTATCCTTATTACAGAAGTTCAAATCCTGCTTCACTAAAAGTTAGACACTTTTACGAGCCAAAATGGTTTACACCAGCAGATAAAACGGCTTGGATGACAGCAAATGCATCAAGATTATCGGCTACGTTTGTTTACCACCCGTGGGGAGAGTATTCTGCAGCACATACATTAATCAAAAACTTAGACTGTTATACTATTCCGGTTAAGAAATTTGATGATCCGGATCCTACTACACCTTCTAGCACAGGTCCTGTAAGTACGAGAGATATTATTGTTTCGAGATTAGGAGAAACCTATTTAATTGCTGCCGAAGCCTATTTAAAAGCAGGTGTGCCTTCAACAGGTTTAGATCGTTTAAACGAAGTAAGGAGAAGAGCAGGAGTTGCCAATGCAACAATCGGGCAATTCAACATCGATTATATTTTAGATGAAAGAGGAAGAGAATTATTAGGAGAATATAAAAGATGGTTTGATTTAAAACGCACCGGAACTTTAGTAGCAAGAGCTTCTGCATATAATTATAAAATTAAAGCAGCAAATTTTGTTGGTGTAGACGGTCAGCTTAAAATTTTAAGACCAATACCTCAGTCGGCATTGGATTTAAACCAAAATAAAGATTTTCCTCAAAATCCTGGTTATTAGTAATTTGTTAGTTTTTTGAGAACATTTGTTTTTTTGAAGAAGTTAAAAAGGAGTTTGGCCAAAGTGCCAGACTCCTTTCTTAACTAAAAAGTAAATTGATTTTAATGCGAAAAATTGTATTCATTTTGTTATGCTTTTCCTGTGCAGTAAATGCACAGCGTACTTACAGTGTCGATACGTCGTACACCGTAAAAAGCACTTATAATAAATTGATAAAGAAATACCCGGAAATAACAATACCGGAAATTGCCAAAAATGAAAATGTAAACCAGATTAGCGATGTGGTTTATTTTACATCAAAAGACAGAATACTGCATTTGGATGCTTTTGTAAATAATAAGCAAAAACAAAATCCTGCAGTTATCATGATTCATGGCGGCGGATGGCGTTCAGGAAATAAAAATCAGATGAATCTTTTGGCACAGGAAATTGCTTCAAAAGGCTATTCTTGTTTTACAATAGAATACAGGTTGTCGCTCGAAGCAAAATATCCATACGGAGTATATGATGTAAAAAATGCCATTCGTTTTATAAAAGATAATGCAAAGAAATTCAAAGTAGATCCAGACAAAATTGCGGTTTTAGGCTGTTCTTCGGGAGGTCAGATGGCAGCTTTGATTGGTACAACAAATGGAATTTCAGCTTTTGATGATCCGTTAAATAAAAGTAGATCATCATCAAAAGTAAATGCTATTATTAATGTAGACGGCGTATTAGCATTCAGGCATCCCGAATCATCAGAAGGAGAAATGGCATCGTTTTGGCTTGGAGGTTCTTATGAAGAAAAAGAAGAAAACTGGAAGAATGCATCGGCTTTAAGCCACACTGATAAAAATACGCCCCCAATATTGTTTATAAACAGCAGTATTCCGAGGTTTCATGCAGGAAGAGATGATATGATAAAAATTCTGGATCAATATAAAATCTACAGTGAGGTTCATACAATCGAAAATTCACCTCACTCATTTTGGTTTTTTCAACCCTGGTTTGACCAGACTGTTGATTTTACAACCCATTTTTTAAAAAAGATTTTCAAATAATTACCATAAAATAAAAAACGAAGATTAAAGGCAAAGCCTTATTTCAAAACAAAATATAAGAATGAACTATAAAAAAACAGTCTTTGCGTTTTTCCTGTTGTACAGCATTTTTACTGTAGGTCAGAACAATGAAAATCAAAGTAGAATTGCCGTTTCGGCAAAAGCAAAATGGTCAGAAAAAACAGCTGTAACAATACTGAACAAATATCCAAAAGCCTGGCAGATCGATGGAACTGAGAAACCAAAATGGGATTATAAAATGAGCTTGACTTTGTCTGCTTTTGAAAAATTGTATTTAAAAACGAAAGACAAAAAATATCTCAATTACATAAAAGAATATGCTGATGAACTAATTGACGCCAATGGAAATATTGCCAAATATGATATTAAAGAATACAATATCGATTATGTAAATCCGGGAAAACTGTTGTTTAATTTATATGACGTAACCAAAGACAATCGCTATTTAACAGTTATCAAACAATTAAAAACGCAGATTGAAAGCCAGCCCAGAACAGCAAGCGGCGGATTCTGGCACAAGCAGATTTATCCTAATCAAATGTGGATTGACGGTTTGTATATGGCAGAACCTTTTTATACGCAGTATACTGTTAAGTATGAAAATGGTAAAAGTTTAGATGATATTGCAAAACAGTTTGAATTGGTTCATACTTATATAGTAGATAAAAAAACAGGACTGCCTTATCAGGCTTGGGATGAAAGTAAAGAAATTGGCTGGGCAAACCCAGAAACAGGAACATCACCAACAATATGGAGCAGAGGAATTGGCTGGTATATGATGGCCTTGGTCGAAACACTGGATTATTATCCTAAAAATCATTCAAAACAAAAAGAATTGGTAAGTTATTTGAATGAAATAGCAAAAAACGCAGTTCAGGCACAAAGTCCCTCAGGATTATGGTATCAGGTTTCTGATAAACCGGAATTGCAGGGAAATTATTTAGAATCATCAGGTTCAGGAATGATTATTTATGCCTTGGCAAAAGGAGCAGATAAAGGATATTTAAACGCTTCGTATAAAAAAACAGCACAAAAATCTTTTGATGCATTTGTAAAAGAATTTGTCAAAACAAATGAAAATAATGAAATTACAATTTCAAATGTTTCATCAAATGTAGGATTAGGCGGAAAACCATTCCGTGATGGCACAAACGAATATTATGCTAAAAGCAAAACAAAAGACAACAGTTCGCCGGCATTAGCAGCATTTTTGCTGAGTGCAGTAGAATTAAACAAGTAAAATTGATTTAAGATGATAAAGAAAAGCCATTTTAGTTTTGCCCAAATCATGCTTATAAGTATGATGCTGTTTTCATTGAATGCACTTTTGGCACAATCCTCAAATACCATTTCAAAAGATTTAAAATGGTCAGAGCGAATGGCACTTTCTGTTATCAAACGTGCTCCGCAGGCCTGGCAGGTTGATAATAACGAAAAACCAAAATGGGATTATAAATTGGGTTTATTGATGACTTCTTTTGAAAAACTGTATCAAAAAACAAATAATCCTATTTATGCAGATTACATCAAAGCATACGGAGAAACAGTAATTAATCCTTCGGGAGAAATTATGAATTACAAACTTGAAGATTATAATATCGATTATGTAAATCCGGGAAAATTTTTGTTTGAGCTTTATAAAAGAACAAGCGACAACCGTTACCTAACAGCATTACAGACACTGCGCAAACAATTAAAAACACATCCAAGAACAAATTCAGGAGGATTTTGGCATAAAAAAATATATCCGTATCAAATGTGGCTTGATGGTTTGTATATGGGAACGCCTTTCTATGCACGCTATACCGTTGAATTTGATAATGGAAAAGATTTAGATGATGTTGCCAAACAATTCGAACAAATACATCTGCATACGCTCGATAAAAAAACCGGACTGCTTTTTCATGCCTGGGATGAGAGCAAACAGATGCCTTGGGCGAATAAAGAAACCGGAGTTTCACCCAATTTCTGGTCGCGTTCTATTGGCTGGTATATGATGGCTTTGGTTGATGTTTTGGATTACATGCCAAAAGAACATCCAAAAAGAAAAGAACTTATTCAGTATCTAAATGATATTTCAAAAGCAGTGGCAAAATATCAGGACAAATCAGGATTGTGGTATCAGGTTACAGATGCGGGAAATAAAGAAGGGAATTACCTTGAAGCTTCGGGATCTGAAATGTTTGTTTACGCTTTCGCGAAAGGAGTAAATAAAGGATATTTACCAGCAAAGTATAAAAAAATAGCTCAAAAAGGTTTTAATGCCATAACTGAAAAACTAATAAAAGTTGATGCAGACGGCGAAATTCATATTACACAGGTTTGTGCCAGTGCAGGTTTAGGAGGAAATCCATACCGAGACGGTTCTTTTGAATATTATATTAAGGAGAAAATTAAAATAGACAACTCACACGGATTAGGGCCTTTTATTTTGGCCGCATTAGAAGTAGAAAAATAGTAGAATTTAAATATATTTTGAAATGAAAAATAGTAGGAAACACAGTTTTATGTCGGTTTTATTAGTTTGCGTAATGGCTTTAACAGGCTGTAAAGTAACTTCACAAGAAACGGCAAAAAAAGAAATCGTTATTTCGAAAGACATGAAATGGTCAGATAAAATGGCTTTAACTTTAATGAAACGTCATCCAGAAAGCTATATGCTTGATGATGCCAAAAAGCCAAAATGGGATTACGTTCATGCTTTGGTCCTGCATTCAATTGAAGAATTAAACAAGAAAAATCCAGATCCTCGTTACAAAGCTTACATAAGAGGTTATGTAGATGAATTAGTACAGGAAGACGGAACAATTAAAACCTATGAACTAGACAAATACAATATTGATTTAGTGGTTCCTGGACGTCTGCTTTTTGCTATTTATGCCGAAACTAAACAGGATAAATATTTAAAAGCAATGCAGTTGGTTCGCCAGCAGTTAACAGAACAGCCTCGTACTGCGAGCGGCGGTTTCTGGCACAAACAAATCTATCCAAACCAAATGTGGTTAGACGGCTTGTATATGGGAGAACCATTCTATGCAGAATATACTGCGACATTTGAAAACGGAAAAAGTTTTGATGATATCGCAAAACAATTTGAATTAATTCAGTTGCATGCTACAGATCCAAAAACAGGACTGTTATACCACGGATGGGATGAAAGCAAAGCAATGCCGTGGGCAAATAAAGAAACAGGAAATTCTCCAAATTTCTGGTCTAGAGCTTTAGGATGGTATGTAATGGCATTGGTAGATGTTTTAGATTATTTTCCAAAAGATCACCCAAAAAGACCAGAGCTGATAAAATACTTAAACAACGCATCTGCAGCTTTGGCAAAATATCAGGACAAATCTGGATTGTGGTATCAGGTTACAGACAAAGGAGGAGAAAAAGGAAATTATTTAGAAGCTTCAGGATCTGCTATGTTTGCGTATGCTTTTGCAAAAGGAGCAAACAAAGGATATTTATCATCAAAATATAAAAAACTGGCTAATAAAGCGTTTGACGGATTAACAACAGTTTTAATTAAAAAAGTTGACGAAGATGGCGGGATTACTTTAACAAACTGCTGTCAAGTTGCAGGTTTAGGAGGAACTCCGTATCGTGATGGTTCTTATGAATATTATGTAAACGAAAGAAAAAAAGATAACGACCCTAAAGCAACTGGTCCTTTTATTTTGGCAGCTTTAGAATTGAATAGATAGTTTATAATTGTTAATTATCAATTATCAATTATCAATTATTAATTCTGGATTGTGTGGCTTTTATTGTCTTCCTGAGCTAAGTCGAAGAATGGCAGAGTAAGTCCTCAAACTAATTCCAGACGTCTTAATTACACAAACCCGACAGGTTTTAATCCCGAGACTTCGGGACTGTCGGGTTAAATAAAATAATAGTTTAAAAATGAAAAATATAAAAATCGTTATTCTTCTCCTTTCCGTTTTTTCTTTTCAAAAAAATACGGCACAAGCCTGGACACCGGATAATGGAGACGGAACTTACACAAATCCTATTATTCATGCTGATTATTCAGATCCAGATGTTGTAAGGGTTGGAGATGATTTTTATATGACAGCATCTTCATTTAACTGTATTCCCGGACTGCCGATCCTGCATTCTAAAGATTTGGTAAATTGGAAAATTCTAAGTTATGCACTGCCAAAACAGCCTCCGTTTGATACTTATGATAAAGTGCAGCACGGTAATGGCGTTTGGGCACCCTGCATAACCTATCATAACAATGAATTTTATATCTACTATCCAGATCCTGATTTTGGTATTTACATGATAAAATCAAAAAAAGCCGAAGGCCCATGGTCAGAACCTCTTTTAGTAAAAGCAGGAAAAGGACTTATAGATCCGAGTCCGCTTTGGGATGATGACGGAAAAGCCTATTTAGTACATGCATTTGCCGGAAGCCGTGCACAGATTAAAAGTTTAATTGTAGTATGCAGCATGAATGCCGAAGGAACAATTGCGAATAGCGATGAAGTTATGGTAATTGACGGACATGACGGCGAAGGTACAATCGAAGGCCCGAAATTCTACAAAAGAAACAATTACTATTATATTTTTGCTCCGGCAGGAGGAGTGCCTACTGGCTGGCAGACGATTTTAAGATCGAAGAATGTTTTTGGTCCTTATGAGAAGAAAAAAGTTTTAGAACAGGGATCAACGAAAATAAACGGTCCGCACCAGGGAGCGTGGGTGCAGACACAAACTGGAGAAGACTGGTTTATTCACTTTCAGGATAAAGGCGCTTACGGACGAATTGTGCATTTACAGCCTATGAAATGGGAAAAAGACTGGCCGGTAATGGGGCAGGATTTTGATAAAAACGGAATTGGAGAACCTGTTACAACTTATAAAAAACCAAATGTTGGCAAAAAATATCCAATTGAAAATCCGGCTGCATCAGATGAATTTAACGAACCAAAATTAGGATTGCAATGGCAGTGGCAGGCAAATTCCCAAATAAACTGGGGTTTCCCTACAAGTATGGGCTATTTGAATTTGTTTTGCATGACAATTATTAAAGACAGCAGACGAATTTTTGAAGCTCCAAATTTATTATTACAGAAGTTCCCTGCTGAAGAATTTTCGGCGACAGCCAAATTAACTTTTAATACAAGGCTCAACGGAGAATCGACGGGACTAATTATAATGGGATTGGATTATAGTTATTTGTGTTTTAAAAATGATAACGGTAAATTATATCTAAATCAAAAAACAGGAACTTTTAATAAAACGGTTTCAGAAACCGAAACAAAACCGGTTTTGATTTCCAACAATACAATTTATTTGAAAGTGAAAGTTAAAAAAGGCGGCATTTGCAGTTTCTTTTACAGCTTAGACGATAAAAACTATCAGCCTATTGGAAATGATTTTACTTCAACCGAAGGAAAATGGATTGGTGCTAAAATGGGACTTTTTGCTTTAAGCGAAAAAGTAACAAACGATTCTGGAAATGTGGCCGTTGATTGGTTTAGGGTAACGAAATAAAATTTTAAAATGATTCAGTTAAAAAAAATCATATTACTTTTTAGTATTGCTTTGAGTTTTAGCATCCAGGCACAGAATACATATAAAAACTGGTCGGATATAATTCGTAAAAGTGATGCATCATGGTTTGGCAGTGATGAAGCTAAAAAGATTGCCGAAAATGTACTGCTTTATCAAAGAGATATTGGCGGATGGCCAAAAAACATTCAAATGCAGAATGAACTGACTCCTGCGCAAAAAAAGGATCTGCTTGAAATTAAAAAGACCACAAAAGAAACCACAACAGACAACGGAGCAACTACTCAGGAAATGCTCTTTATGTCTAAAATGTATGTGCAGGTAAAAGACGAGCGATACAAAGAATCATTTTTAAAAGGATTAAATTATTTGCTCGAAGCACAATATGCAAATGGAGGCTGGCCTCAGTTTTATCCATTAAAAAAAGGATATTATACACACATTACTTATAATGATGATTCGATGATCAATATAATGAATGTGATAAAAGCTGTTGCAGACGAAACCGATTACTACAGTATAAAACCTTCAAAAGATATTGTTGAAAAAAGTAAAAAAGCTTTTGACAAAGGAATTGACTGTATTTTAAAAACACAATACAAACAAAATGGTGTTTTAACAGCGTGGTGCGCGCAGCATGATGAATTTACTTTTGCCCCTGCAAATGCAAGAGCTTTTGAACTGGCATCCTTAAGCGGTTACGAATCAACAAAAATTGTTTTGCTGTTAATGGCTGTTGAAAAACCTTCACGAGAAATAGTTATCGCCGTAAAAAGTGCTGTTGAATGGTTCGAAAAAACTAAAATTACTAATTTAGAAGAAAAAAGAGTTTTAAACGACGCAGGAAAAGTTGTAGACAAAAAAATGATTCCTGCTGTAAATGCGGGACCAATTTGGGCTCGATTTATGGATTTAGAAACAAATGAACCTTTTTTCTGTGATCGTGACGGTATTAAAAAGAAGTCAATAGATCAAATTGGCGCCGAAAGACGAAACGGTTATTCATGGTATACAGACGCGCCAAAAGAAGTCTTAAAGAAATTTCCAGACTGGGCAGTTAAAAACGGTACAAAAGTTTCAGCTTCTGAAAAGAAAAATGTCAGTTTAATTACAGTTGCTCAGGACGGATCAGGAGATTTTACCAAAATACAAGATGCAGTGTATGCCTGTCCGGCATTTCCTTATGAGAAAGTTACAATTTATGTAAAAAACGGAGTTTACAATGAAAAAGTCCGAATTCCGGAATGGAATAATAATGTGATTTTAAAAGGCGAAAGCAAAGAGAATACCATCATTACCTTTGATGATAATTTTTCAAAAATCAATTTAGGACGAAACAGTACTTTTTATACATCAACGCTTTTAGTAGAAGGAGATGATTTTTCAGCATCTAATTTAACTATCAAAAATGCTTCGGGTGATAAAGGACAAGCAATAGCCTTATCTGTTACCGGAACTCGCGCTAAAATTTCCAACTGTACTATTTTAGGAAATCAGGATACCTTATACTTATCAGGAAAAAATGCAAAGCAGTACTTTAAAGACTGCTATATAGAAGGTACAACCGATTTTATCTTTGGAGGTGCTACAGCCTTATTTGAAAATTGTGTTATTCACAGTATTAAAAGTTCGTATGTTACAGCAGCTTCAACTCCTGAAGGAGTAGATTTTGGTTTTGTTTTTAAGAACTGTAAACTAACGGCTGAAACTGAAGCAAATGCAGTTTATCTAGGAAGACCATGGCGCATTTATGCAAAAACAGCTTTTCTAAACTGCGAATTAGGTAAACAAATTAAATCTGAAGGCTGGGAAAATTGGTCAAAACCAGATGCAGAGAAAAATACCTTTTATGCCGAATACAATAACACTGGAGAAGGGTTTCAGCCAAAGAAAAGAGTAACATGGTCACATCAGCTTACCAAAAAGGAAGCCGATAAATATTCAATAGAAAATATCTTAAAAGATACAGTGACAAATTGGTATTTAAATTAAGGTACTGAGATTCTAAGATGCTAAGTATCTGAATTAGCCTTAATATCTTAGAATATCTGTACCTAAAACCTTAGAACCTTAGCATCTCAGAACCTTATAACCTAAAAAAATGAAATATCTTCTTCTACTATTAATTTCCTGTGTTTCATTTGCTCAGCAAAATGATTTTCCAAGAGCAAAAGTTGATTCAATAATAAGCAGAATTCAGCCTCCTGTATTTTCGGCTTATCAGGTTAATGTTTTAAAATTAGGAGCAAAAGGAGATTCCATTACAAATAATAAAGCTGTTTTTGATAAAGTAATGGCTTTATGTAAAAAGAAAGGCGGAGGAACTATTATAGTACCAAAAGGAATTTATAAAATAAATGGACCTATTCATTTAGTAAGTAATGTAAATCTGAAAATAGAAAAAGGAGCAAAAATAAAATTCAGTGACAACCCTCAGGATTATCCTTTAGTATTGACAAGCTGGGAAGGTACAATGCTCTATAACTATAGTCCGTTGATTTATGCAGTTGATTGTACCAATATCGCTATAACAGGAGAAGGGACAATTGACGGCGAGGGAGGGAAAATATGGAAAAGTTTTAAAGCTAAAGAAGGACCAGGTAAAAATCTGAGCAGGGAAATGAATCATAGTAATGTTCCTGTAAACGACAGAAAGTTTGGAGAAGGTTACTTTTTGCGTCCGCAGATGATCCAGTTTTTAAATTGCAAAAATATATTAGTAGAAAATGTTAGAATTGAAAACTCGCCATTTTGGTGTCTGCATCTTTTAAAATCACAAAATATAACGGTTCGAGGCATCAGCTATAAATCATTAAACTATAACAATGACGGAATTGATCCTGAATATGCAAAAGATGTTTTAATCGAAAATGTAACTTTTGACAACGGCGATGACAATGTAGCTATAAAAGCCGGGAGAGATCATGAAGGAAGAGCCAATACAGCATCGCCAAGCGAGAATATCGTAATTAGGGACTGTAACTTTAAAGGACTGCACGGAGTTGTCATTGGCAGTGAAATGTCAGCAGGTGTACAAAATGTGTTTGTTGAAAACTGCAAAACCGCCGGCTATTTAAAAAGAGGAATTTATTTAAAGACCAATGCAGACAGAGGAGGTCACATCAAAAATGTGTTTGTTCAAAATTTACAATTAGATGAAGTCGAAGATTGTCTTTATATAACAGCAAATTATCATGGAGAAGGTGAAGGTTATCAGTCTGATATTTCAAATATCCATTTTTCAAATATTACGTGTAATAAAGCATCAGAATCTGGAATTGTTATTCAGGGATTCCCCGATAAAAAAATCAGAAACATATCCTTAAATAATATAGATATAAAAGAAGCAAAAAATGCCTTGTCAAATGAAAATGCAGAAAATGTAATAATGACTGATGTTTTTATAGGTAAAAGAGCAACTGTGCCAACGGCGGTTTCAAAACATTAAATAAAAGAATAAAATGAAAAAACTCATCTGCTTAATATTATTAATCTCCACAACCTGTTTCGCACAAAAAACAACCTTATATACTATAGGTGATTCTACAATGGCCAATAAGAAAGATCCGGATCGAAATCCAGAACATGGATGGGCTCAAGTATTGCAGTCTTTTTTTAATGATGATATTATAGTAGTAAATAAAGCTGTAAATGGCAGAAGCACCAAAAGCTTTATAAATGAAAAGCGCTGGGACTCTATTTATAAAAAACTGAAAAAAGGAGATTACGTATTTATAGAATTTGGGCATAACGATGAAAAAATAGAAGACTCAACCCGTTATACCAATCCACATACTACATATAGATATAATTTGATTCGGTTTGTAAAAGAAAGTCGTGAAAAAGGAGCTATTCCAGTTTTGCTTACATCTATTGCCAGACGTAATTTTAATGAAAAAGGAGTTTTAGTTCCTACTCATGGCGATTATCCGCTTGAAACACGTTTAACCGCACAAGAATATAAGGTGCCTTTTATAGATTTAGAATACTATACAGAATTGTTGGAACAATCTTATGGTCCGGAAAAATCAAAAAAACTGCATCTTCATTTTAAAGCAGGAGAGAATCCGTATTATGATAAAGACAAAGCCGATGATACACATCTTTCTTTGGAAGGGGCAAAAGCAATAGCACAAATTGTGATCAATAGGATTAAAGCGGAAGAAGATTCGTCTCTTTTAAGACTTAAAAAGGGAATCAAATAACATTAAACACTATTACTACTTAAATATAAAGAGAATTAATACATCTTCGATACCTATCTATTATATAATATAGACTATAATAAAGAGAATATACAGATGAAAAATCAATATCATTTGTGGTAGTATAAATGAAAAATAGCAGGAATGAAATAATTTCTTACAGTTGTTCAAAAAAGTTGAGATTGTAAATCAGCTGTTATGAGTTAGTTAAGAAAAAGTTTTAAAAAAGATTGAAATTATATAAGGAAAAGGCTTGTAAATGTAAATAAAGGTGGTACTTTTGCACCCGCAACAGCGAAAAACGTTCACAGAAAT